>Ga0210040_10000336_pt1 | contig 81719 bp, 57 predicted proteins | sample CryGeyCG12114_NA_FD_185462 | JGI IMG/M metagenome (GOLD analysis project Ga0210040, IMG submission 185462) | Groundwater microbial communities from aquifer - Crystal Geyser CG19_WC_8/21/14_NA (SPAdes) (version 2) | ecosystem: Environmental > Aquatic > Deep subsurface > Groundwater | place: USA...
AAAATGGTTTAATTTTGTAATTAAATGTTTCAATTTGAAATGTTAGGGTAATTTTTTGGTCATCTGATCAGTTTACTGGAATAACTTGTAGTAGTATTATTGTTGGCGCGAAAATCAAAATAATGTTGATTGATGATTCCATTTGCGATTGCCAGTTGGTGAACAGAGAAAGACTAGCTGATGAGACTACCGAAAAACGATAAAAACCCCTAATTATTATTACTGGTTTTTTGTAATATTAATATAAATAATTCCTTATCACCCGGCTTCGTCGTAATACCCTCTTGCTGAGGTTTATTTAACAAAGATTTTGCGCCTGTAACATGAGCACAAGCAATGAGCGCTTTTTGCAATTCTCATAGTACACACTGTTCCCACTCCACTCACTCACAGTACTTGTGTACATGACTGAAGTGCTAAAAATCCTTCCCTCGGGTCCCAACTATGGAGACGATTTAGCATAAATATACAAAAACAAATGTTTCTACACCATTTGTCTTTCACTTCTCTGGTAACGGCTTCGTCGTCGCCAAAGACTCTGACACTAGTTAGTTAAAAGAGAGAAGCACGTTTATCATACATTTCAAGTTTCGATGCGTATTCATTCATTTCCTTTTTTAGCTAGATTTCCGATCCAATACGAATACACCCCGGATATTGTACAACTTTTAGTTGCGTGTATTACTATTTATTCCTATATGTATCCAGCTTGAACTAATTGCATCACACCTTTTTGTTTTCCAGAATTTGAAGAACCAAATCATGACCACCAATCTGTGGGTTGAACAGGTACATTATATTAATTCTCTTTTCTATATGAGTTTGGAACCACAATATATGGGGTTTAGTTAATAAGCTCGTAGAATGTTGTTTAGCTTTGCTGCATACTTATGAAGCATGGTTTGGAATGTTTTTCTCAAATGCTTGGATTTCACTAGTGTACATTGAATCCGAGGCACGTTGTAAACAGACCCCTGTCTCAATTAATTTGTCTAATTGCTGTGATGCAAGCGGCACGCAAAGCCGCAGGTGAACTTTGAACTGGTTGTAAATACAAAGGGAACAGATTAATTTGGACCCAAGCCTTTATTTATCACGTGGATGTTGGTGACAACGTGACAAGTACCGAAACCACAAGTGTGCAGTTTGCACGCAAAATGTACAATGTGCCACTTTAATCGCCTTTGGTTCGGTCTTCTGTCTAATTTCCTCCAAACTACAAGACTCCATTGAAAGCAAGGACATGGAAAGCCTTGTTGAGCTTTTTGGGAGTAGAATTAAACCAATTTGATGGTCCGCTCTGTCATTCGCTTACAACTTAATTAGTTATTTGGTTCACAAGGATTTACAAGTCGGTTTATCAGCCAACGTCCCATTCAACCGTATCTTGTTTAGATTGCTTTGCCATGGGCTATTCTCTGATATTGTGTTTACCATGTCTTTCGTTTAGACTTTTACTTTTTCCCTGACGTAATTATATAAATTATATTGCACACCACGAGAGCTATTGGGCCGAATAAATAAAAACAAGTATTTACTTAAAAGTAAAAGGTATCAAGCAAAAGCTGGAGCTTGAAGTAAAAGTATTGGCTTGGTAGTAAATGCTTGAAACCATATGAACTAGGTGAACTTACATGGAATCTGAGTTTTATAAACTGACGTATTCAGTGTAACTAAGCATCGCGAGACGATAGTCTTGTCGCCATAGCTTTAACTTAGAACGAAGCAAAATAGAACTAGACTAACTATTAGACGAAAGATATACACGTAATTCATGCAAATTACTTTGAGCACAATTTGGGCTATGCTAGTAAACACATTTCATACAGAAACAAACCGTTACTTAAACTTAACTAAATTAAACTGAAATGATACTAAAAATAGCATGACCATCTCAAAAAGCATTCTTTTCCTTCTCACCAACAAATACAAGAAAAAATTTAGGCAAATGCTTGCAAACCAAGTAAACATTTTGGTGAAGCATTTCCTTTTGCTTGCTTTTATTCATACAGTTTTAGGCAAATGCTTAAAATTTTACCAGTGAAAGCAAGCTTGTTTTTATTCACACGCCCCATTGTGTTCTAACTGCAAAATGTATCGTCTTCAAGAGGTTATACAAAAACTTACTAAACTTTTTCAAATGCTTCAACAATAAATCTTGAACTAACTGAGCGACTGACTATGTATAACAACCATTCAAAAAAACCTGTACAAACTAACTACGTACTGCAAGTAGCACTAGCCCTTCTTCGTGGCTCATTTTTTCCTGTTCTGCACTATAACATGCTATTTTTTTCTATTTGAGAGCAGTCCTGGTACGATTACAAACTCACGTGGGAACCAGTAGAGTATGGAGGAGTGAAGATGCTGCACGTGCCTTCTGACCACATTTGGAGACCTGACATAGTACTGTATAACAAGTAAGTGGATTGCATTGTAATCATCTTTTTGTCTCTTAGTCTTCTCCATGGGATTCACCACTTTGTAGAATGTCTACTTCAATATTGGGTTGATTTGTGAAATCTGAGATTCAGACTCACTATAGAGTCGTCAATATAGTCATACTTTTAGTTTGTTGCGGTGGCTACTGTGAATACATCTGCTGCTATCACATCACCTTTCCCTATGTTGGCCTCATCATGTGTTAAAACCAACCTCCACTGAGTGTCTGTAAAGTTCCCAGAAAGCATACCGCAGTAGAAGCTTTTAATAAAAAATGATGACCGAGTTTACCAGTTAAGTGGTTTCTCCGATTGTTTTCATTCAGCACACACAATGAGTGCACAGTTTCATTCCTAGGGTGGTAGAGCACAAAAATATCCTTGTGCTTACAAAGCGTGAAGCAAATAAGAGCTTAAGTGAGTACGAGCGTAAATATTATCCACCTCTAGTCAAAAAAGTATACAAGAGAATTTTTTTCTTTGTTGTTCAATCAGCTAGGTATGTAAAAGCAGGAGTTTGAAAAATGCATCTAGTTATAGTTAGTTAGTAGCAATTAGATAATACTTCGCCTCCGTCGTTTCGTTTTTTCCTCGTCCGAAAAATATGTGTTAGTTACTTGGTTAATGTATGTGATAGAACTTTCCTACTATCCAGAGAAGTTATTAGACCTTTACTTGTAGCCAGCATTTTTTAACTTACGGTCTTGTTTTATCCATCTTGTTATGTGGTAAGTAATATATGGATGTGCGATCTAAAGTGGGATGAGAAAGATTGGTTAAACATTATATGAAAATGTATGCACTATAACTATATTTTTTATTTCGACGCCGATTAGTAAAATATGGTAGGAAAGTTTCTTGAAAAATTGGCTGCTCTTAGTAAAAGTTGAATCTTTTCTTGAAGGCCTTCGGTTTTTGTTACTTCTTGTGTAGATGTGATTGTGGAAAGTTGAGTCTAAGGGTTTCCAATTATCTTACTTTTACCAAAGCGTACGACCACCATTAAATATATTGCTTCGAGCTATCTAATGGATTACTGTTCTCATATTGTCTTTAGTAGTGGCTTTGTGCTTCTATTAGTGTCAACATGGGCTCATCATAACTTTGTCGTGGAGATGTTGTTTATCAAGACAGCTTCATTTCCTAGAGCGCTCTTTTAGTTTTCTTTGTACTGTTCTTCAGCACTCACAGCCAGCCTTTCAAACTATGTAATTACGAAGAGGAAAGAAAATCTCATTTAGACAAGAGGAGCTCATCTGTATTTATTCTGTGTGTGCTGTAAATGTCGATAATTGCTGAGCACAAATGAGACGGGAACTAGATTTTTAGCAACACCGATAATGTTAAACTAATCGAACTTCAAATTTATTCGTGAGTGGGTAAGAATGAGCTGCATTATTCGTGAATGCATTAGTTGAAATTTATTACAGCATAATCGCAATTTTTTCATACCAGAAAAAACATTTGTTTGTGCAATGGAGATAGCATTTGTGCGCCGAGAGTATTCAAGCAAAAAAAGTCACTTTTTTCCCCCGCGTTCCATTTTCTTTTGGAAGTTTTTGTATAACCTGAATCGATTTAGAAGTAAAAAAATGTTTTCTATTGCAAACGTACACAGAAACCTTAGTGATGTTGACAAAAATTCTATATAATGAAAAAGTAAACGCGTGTAGATTTTGATTTTTTTGTGGGAACAGAGTTCAAAAGCGGATAAAGCTTTTTGTCTTGCTTTTTCTCCTATTAGAAAATCTATCATCACCTTCACCTTTATACTACTGTTAACATGTTGACTAATATTCTATTAAAGATTGAAACTATAAGCCTTCAACCACAATTTTTCCCGTTTCCGCAAAAGGGAACAAACAAAAATTGATTCCCTTCAGTTGCATACCTCTAAAAAACTTTAAATGTTGACAGTGCGGATGGGAACTTTGAGGTGACTTTAGCAACAAAAGCTACACTGTACCACAACGGACTGGTGGAATGGAAACCTCCAGCCATCTACAAATCCTCTTGTGAGATCGATGTGGAATATTTCCCTTTTGATGAGCAAACTTGTATCCTCAAGTTTGGCAGCTGGACTTATGATGGGTTTAAAGTAGACCTGAGACATATTGATGAAGTTGAAGGGTCTAACCGAGTGGAAATGGGAGTTGACTTGTCCGAGTTCTACATGTCAGTTGAGTGGGATATCTTGGAGGTTCCAGCCGTTCGGTAAGCCAATAATGCAAAAGACCACAATTTAATTTGAATTAGCGAGTTTGTCCTTCTATATCCCATTCCCTCCGAATCCAGAGTCTACAGAGAGTTCACTCACATGTATACAATCCTAATTGTTCGTTGATGGTCCATAAACTTGCGGGAACTCAAGTGCGACTGATTGAGTTATTCAATGTTCCCACAGAACTTGTTAGGAAGTTTGCGCATTTAAAAGTCAACTGACGGAACGAAGCAACGGATCACTTATTTTGTCGATGTATCTGACTTGTTTCCATAGTTAGCGCTCAAACAATGCTTTTCAAATCAAATGGCTGCAAAAGAAAAAAAAACGTATATTTTCTTTTGGAACAAGTAAAATGAATTACTTGTCCCAGAACAGAATCAAACAAATGATGCGCCGTCTGCATTAAGTGGGTGGAGCTACGATAGCTGAAGCTCGGTTGTTTCGTTTTCATCATCATCATATCAGTTGTTTTTCTTTTGCAGCCATTTGATTGGAAAAGCTGACTTGTTCGAGCGCTAACTATGGCGACAAGTCAAATACATCGACAAAATAAATGATCAATTGTTTCGTCCAGTCAATTGAATTGTAAATGCGCAAACTCCCTATTATGTGTGTATCTCAATCAACCAATCATTTAATTTGATGCTACAGAAAATTGCAAACTTGTTTATTACTTAAAATAACTATCCAATGTAACCACATAGTTTTTTTTAATTGGTCACTATATACAATTGTGTTTGAGAGTGCGAATGTTATTTACACGTTTATGCTGGTTTAGCCGGGTCCCATCTCAAAAGCATAAAAGTCAAATGTCGAGATTGCCAAAAGTATTAAAAAAAAGTATAATCTTCAAATGTATAAATGTATAAACATGCAAATGCGTCAAATGTATAATGTTTGTTTGCATGCAAATTATGTATAATCTAAATTGAGTATTATAAACAAATTATTTTTTCTTCCGTCATTGATCAATCAGTTATAAAAGTAAATGAAAAGTTGAAGGAACAAAGCAATGACATATATGCAACTCCATATGAAGTAGTGATAACCAGTACCAAACCCGGAAAAATTGACAAATTAACAATTAACTATCTAAGATTATTAAATATTTAAGCATAATTATTAAAACAAATCCAAATATTTGTTAACCTTGATGCATTTTTGTAAAATACAAGAATTATACATTTGACTGTCTCACATAACTTGTGCATTATACTTCTGAGTACTTATACTTTTTTTTATACTTTGGCAATCTCTACATTTGACTTTTATACTTTTGAATACAGACTCGGTTTAGCCATCACTAACTAATGGTGGAGTTCGAGTTTTCTACTAATTCTCATCAAAGGAAGTTTCTCACTTTGTATTGTAATAACCAAGCAGTATTTTTGGAGAAAAAAATGAACGATAGGACATTGTAAAATGATCACAAAACTCAGATGGTAAATAACCTCTCGTTTGTAGTAGTAGTAGCGAGGAACTGTGTAGAGCCAGGTTGGAAACTTTAATCCCGTCCGTTTTCTCAAAGAAGGATTGAGATTCCACTTGAGTGGGAATCCCTAATGGGTTTTATGGCGCATTAGGTTTAAAGCGTATGATGGAATACGTGGAAAAGCAAGACACGTTGCATACATCTGGATCGTGTAGTGGAAAAAACGAGCCCTTTCTCCCTTGTCCCCATTTCAACCTTTTTTATTGCTCTGGAATATAAATGTTCTTGTCTGTGTTTGCTCTTGTCTCCCTCCATTTACTCACTCGGTTCAACTCATCAGATTCCATGCATATGCATACATTGTGCAACCTTTTATTGCATGTTAGATGATTCCCACTCACGTGTTCTTGGCAGATATTAGACAAACCATCTTGTCTTGTGGCCTGTAACCTCTTAACTAAAACTAACTATTATACTGCAAGTACAGAAACGTGTAAACCTTATTGTGTGTATTCATGGCTCCCAGAACAGTCAGCTGTTTATAAGGCCATGTAGAAGCTAACTATAGAGTTCTTACATTGTAAGTAAGAGTTGGAAAGAGAGTAAACAGGAAGGGAAAGTACAGATTGGGAAGCAAGTATCTCATATGTACATAGTCGCTTCTTAACTCGTGGGAAAACACTCGGATGTACGTCTCTTCGATCCCAAATCAAAGTAATATATAGCATGGCTGGTTAGCAATGTGAAATGTGAGGGTTCTCTCTGTGTAATCTCACAAAATATCTAATGTGATAGATAAGAATGCACAACAAAAGAAGATCATCTAGTTTCCCTCACGAACCATAAAGAAAATTGTAAAAAATGAAAAAAAATATGACGCAAGGAAATAATATAAAAGTTATTTACCTTTTATGTGTGAGGTTGAGGTAAATAGATGTAGCACCAGAAATTGTCCATTTGACAAAAAGGCCGGCTGGATAGTAGATGTAATACTTATACTACTCACGTATAGCTAGATGAATTATCATGGGTGCCCTGTTATTCGGTAAATTGAAGAGATACAAGAACTGGACTGGAAACTTGGAGAGTTCAGACTGTATGCTGTGGAATCGATCATTCTGCACGCAAAACTCATCCACAACTCATCCGTGTGTACAGTTTAATACACACACACACACACCGTATATTTCATTCCTTGTTTTTCAATAGTGTGTGAGTGTAGTGTAGGTAGAAAGTAAGTTGGGAGTTAGTTGGTAATAGTATCTTACATGTTAATAGGATGTAAACGTAACAATCGGGGGTCTCCTTTAAACGATGCCATGCACTAACTAGCTAAATATATTTGATGGAAAGGGAAGATTTGTGTGAGCAAAGCATATGTATGGCTATTGAAAAATTCAGTGGAAGGACCAAATGTGGGCTCATCATACATAAAACCTCATTTTAATTACTTTGAAGTGCCTGGTCTGTTTTCATTTTATGATGGTCGTTCCGCCATGGTGCACATTATCCTCTCCTCTTTTATCACCCAATGTAAGAGTAAATGAGAAAGGAGGAGAAAAGTTTTCCTCATCTTTTTTATGTGAAAGAAAGGAAGAGGTTTTGCTAAAAATCTAGGCGTAAGATGGGCATGCACGGTTGAATAATTACCTGTGATAAAAAGTTAGTTGTGTCTCTGTGTTTTGGCATTGTAAAAATGCAAGTTTATTTTCCGATTTATCCATCGTTCGTTTGGGATACAAGTGCGTACACAAGACAAAGTAAGAAAGTCGATTTGGAAATTTAATTTAAAAGTTTACTTTTTCCATCCCTGGTTATATATTTGCGTGCACCGACAGCTCTTTTTTTATATGGTGCCCTCTCTCTTATCATTTAATAAAAGGCTTGACATTAATTTCATTCTGAGTAGCTCCGTGGGGTGAACGGAGAAGAGGTTTATTTGAGAAATATCTCTCTTGAGAATTGATCAAAGATTTGTAGAGAGAACTCCGTACATACTATACTACCAGTTCCCAGTGCTATCTCTCTGCGTGCATGTATGGTAAAGATAGATTCAGGGAACGTAGTGCTTGCTTACTACTCTACTACAAAGTGTCTTCATCGTGAACTCTCTTGTAGCCTGGATGACATTTTTACATCCTATAGGCGTCCCAGATTTGTGCTCCAAGGTGTTTATATCAAACGTGTGGAGAAAATAATTTTCTTTCTCTGTGTGACAGGAATGAAAAATTCTATACATGCTGCGATGAGCCTTACTTGGATATCACTTTCAATATCACCATGAGAAGAAAGACGCTTTTTTACACTGTAAATCTTATCATCCCCTGTATGGGTATCTCCTTCCTGACTGTCTTGACATTCTACTTACCATCTGACTCTGGAGAAAAGGTTTTTCCCCACACATTTTCATCTGGTTTCTTTCATTTCATATTCTTCCTCGTCTCCCCTCCCTGTCATCAAAACCTCATGTGTTCTCTCCCATGTAGCTTTGTCCTACCGTTTCAAATATAACTGCCACCAAAGGAAATATCTTCCGTTCGTCCCATGTGACATTTGTGCTCTATACAAACAGTCCTCTCTGTCTATATTTATTATATCCACTTATATTTCACTCGCACTACACACAACCAGTCCTATCTATTTGTAAACACACTGATTTCAACTAACTAACTAGCTACAGTCATGAGCACAACAATGCAAAGGACTGCACTCATGCACACTTTGCTGACAATAAAATAGTATATGAAGAGCATGCCTTGTCGAGTTTCCAACTTTGCGTTTTATGAATCCCGAATTAGTTCCAAGAATATGCATAAGACCTGGATGAAGAGTGAATAAACTTACTTACCTTTTCATTTGTCAGCTGAGCATTAAATGTGTTCCAGAACTTTACTCGCGCGTAAAATTTCTTCATTCTTTCCCTTAACTTGTCATCCATCCTTTTCTCATTCTCTCCATGCATATATAAAGTAACAAAGAGAGGCATTCTCTTCAAGTTCCGATGGAGGGTTGACAAGTTTTTTCACAAGTCCCCATACCAAATCCTTGTCGAGTTACGCAAGAATTCTTCCATCATTAATATCTATCGACCCAATAAAGTTGGCGACATTTTCCATCTCAATTTTTTTTCTAGTTTTCCTTGTCACGATTTTTTTTGCCATTTTTTCATCACCAGCCAACTATGTGCCAATGCTATAAATACGTTACGCAAGAGTAATGGTGCCTATAAAGCATTTAAGCGAGCTAAAAACATTCTCATAGGCTTTGAATGGAAAACAATGTGTGTGTGTCTGTGTGTGTCTGTGTCATTGTGCTTGATTGAGAATCCAGGTACTGTTGTCTACTTGTTAAAATGTGTCTTTTCCCTGTGTAGGTAACTTTGGCAATCTCAATTCTCATTAGTCTCCATGTGTTCTTCTTGCTCGTGGTGGAGATCATTCCTCCCACTAGTTTGGTTGTCCCCCTACTTGGGAAGTACCTCATCTTTGCCATGATATTAGTATCTATCAGGTATGTTCCAAGTTTTTCAGACTTTTCTCCTAATTTATCAATCAAACTTTCCTTCCCTCCTTCTTTCCTAACCAACCCAATTTAGACTTACTACGTTAGTACTCATTACTACATTCTTTTGAAATCTATCGAACATGTCCCATGAAAAAACTATACGAAAAAGTTGAGCGCATGAAAGTTGAACATAGACTTGTTTTTCACTTTCTATCCAATCTGTCAAAAAAATGACTATGACTAAGGAGAAATCATGTCATTTCCTATCCCTTGCAATACAATGCAGAAGTCATGCAATACTCTTTCTAACTAACTGCTATAACCTAATTTTACAATCTGAACAAAGTATGCCTGCCTAAGATCTGACAATATTATCCGGCTATGATGTACGGCAGGTAGCTGTGTAATCCAATCGTACGTACTTTTGAATGACGCAGTCAAAGCGCTCCCATCATACTCCCCATGACATATCATCAGTATTAATGAAAAATTAATTTTAACATGAGCATTGTACACACCCATGGTTTTGTATTCTGCAGTATATGTGTGACAGTGGTGGTGCTGAACGTTCATTTCCGTTCACCGCAAACGCACACGATGGCTCCCTGGGTTCGTCGTGTATTCCTGCACATTCTTCCGAGACTGCTTGTGATGCGGAGACCTCACTACTGCTTAGACACGCATCGGTAAGTTCTCCTGTTCTTGCGCCTTGTCCCAACAGTCTCGTTGATCGACAATGAAAAATGTACATGTTCCAGTTTTGAGGAGTTGTTCCTCTGTCTATCCATGTATAGAGCTCAGCTCATGTGTCTCTCTCTCCCAGTCAGGCACAATGTAGCTACCTAACTGTACGAATGAATGAAACTAATGGCACTTATAATAAAGTGATTAACGAGAAATGGTTGCGTTCACTTTTCTCTCAGGATTTAGCGAGAAAGTAACGTTTTCCTGAAAATCGTCTCATTAGTTAGCAGGGACTACTCTGTCTTGTTTAGAGCCTTAAATGAAACTTGCTTGCTCACTTACTGCATACAATACTTGTACGTGTATTCATACTTATAATCATACTTAGTTAGTATGCATATTTAGGCTAATGACCCACTGTTTGGTTTCACACGTATACGTACGGTTGAGTGAGAACTTGTGATTTGTATGAGTCAACTGGAATTTTCTCTATTTGCGATAATTTTTGGGATATCAAGCTTCTTTGAAAATGTAGGAATGTGAATTTTGCACCTTATGTTTAATTGCAGTAGCATGTCTGATTTAATTCACGTGTATAATGTCAGGTTTGACTGACTACGGATGCGTTCTCTAGTCTCTATGGTGATAGTTATTGTTGTTTTTTGTATTCCTGGGAAATGTTCAGTACAAAGAAAGAAAGGACTGGGAACAGATTTGCATTCAGTCCTTGACTAGCAGTGACAGGCTACATTGCTCCTCAATGGATGGTTCGCATCATTGTCAATGGGTATAAGAGGAAATACACTAGACACACGGTGAGCTTGTTTGGTTAATGTCTTTTATGGCATGTACTTGAATACTAATACGATAGATAAGCAGTTAGTTAGTGAATGGATTGCATGTGCTCCTTTTGCCATGTAAATCAAGTTTATGGGATGTGTATCCACACGATGAACACAGTGAATAATAAGATGATAATACAAAGCAGTCTGTTATGCATACTAAAAGTAGAGCGACTGACAAATTGAATGAGAGAAGGGAATTACGCTGTAGAAACGTCAGTTTGTGTGAAAAAAAAGCGGGAAAGTGGAAAAAGAGCAAGATTTATGTGATCTTAAGAAGGTGGAACTCCTCATATATAGGGACTGTAGAAAATTAATGTACCACATTTATAAGCTTCAGTTTGTTTTGTAACTACCCGTCTAGAAGGGAGCCTCAAAATTCTGAGCACGTGGTAAATTAGAAAAACAGAAAAAAAATAGCTCCCAGGGTTAAGAATTATTCAGCCGATTAGAAATAAACATCTTGTCCTGGTTGTAACTAACTACACCACGTAATGAAAAAAAAGAGTGCCCAGTTAGTTCATGTGCAAAAGGGAGAGCTGAGCTTTTTGAGCATGAAGAGTACAAATGAGAGTGCATACATACAAGATAGTGTATAAGAGGAAGAGTAATGAGCTCATGAAATATTTTCCAGGCTCCAGAAATGAATGCTTTTAGAGCGGAGGAAAAGAGGAATAATGGGAGAAAGAACTGTGGGTGAAAGACATTACTCAAGATTTTTAGGCACAAACTAGCAAGCAATGGGTTCTACAAGACTCGTTGAAAGACACTGTGTTATGTTTTTCCACGTTCATACATAGCATATAGTATATAACAGTGGTGGGTTCTCTATAAGTGCCCTTTTTGTAAACCCGTTTCCTTCCCTGGTGCTAGACATGTAGGCACATAATGTTTTTTAAGCTCAATCTTATGTGTGTGTGTGATGCTTAGCAATTTCAAGCCATCATTGAAGTTTAGAAACTAACTGGTACCCCGTGGCCCGTGGATATTCAGTTCACACAAAGATTTGGGTGAATGAGCATAACAACAACAACAAATACTAGTACTACTAACTATTTATTAGCGAGTTCAGTTCCCTTACACAAATGATGGGGGGATGTATGCATTATGTTTGTTTGGGGCACATGTTGTGCCAACACTTCAAGGCCAATCATCCATCTCTTTCGAAGATGATTTTTTTCTTCAACGAGTTATGGTTCCTTCTTAGATGTAGTTTAGATAGATTTTTTTCACTCACATGAAGTGCTTTCACCAAATTGATTTCCCAAATGATGTTATCGCCTTTTATTTTTTCAACTAAGGGAATTTGCTTTGGGGAAGAAGGGCGTAGATTTTATTTTAAATTCTGCATGGCTAACAAATTTTTTATTTCGAGGCTTAGCAACTATTTCAGCCCGTCCTAGAGGTACCATTATTACGAATGATTCGATCCATTTTCTGGAAACCAATTTATAGATGAAAGGTAGTTACTCGGTTTTCATTTTCTGATGATCATTGCCATTGTAATTTTTAAATTTATTTTCAACTGATTAGCTAATTCAAATATTTGATTTGATTTAATATCAAATAGTTAGTATAAAAAACAGCTCAATTTGAAGTTTTATTTTTATCTGTGTTAGGTCTCAAGTCATACTGTATTCTGAGGAATTATACATCTATTGAATCATTATATTGCTGCCATTATGATTATGTAAGGATGAAAATGAATGGACAACTGTATTTTTTTTTAAGAAAATCAATATAAATACAGTAAAATGTAAATTTTTTTTTTTAAATTGAATTGAGTTTTTCATTAGCTTCAAATTGTGAAGCTAAATTTTTAAGCTTAAAGAAGAAATAAAATTATTAATTTAATTTAATATGAATTGAATTAACTAAAAGGCAAATAAATACAAATTTCAAGGCATTTTTAATTCTACTCTGGTTTACTGAAATGAATTTCAAATCCATTTTCAAAAACAACCAATTTTGAATAACTTAAAACTGAAATTTGTTTATTTTGATCTTAAACATAACAATACATTCATGAGCTAAAAATATTTCGCTTTTCTAAAATTATGTTAGGTTAATTTGTTTATTTAAATGATGTTAGGTTGTCTAACTCATGTTACCTGAAGTATACAATCTAACATGATTACATAATTGAAGTATTCACTAATTCTTCGGTAACTCGGTAACTTGATAAAGCGCAACTTTTTGCACTGCAATGGAGAAATGTTACCGACTATCGACTTACCGTGTTCTTCAATTCCAGTTGGGGTGGGTGTATAATAGTTTCATTTGGATTGAAAATGTAGAGTGTTGTATCCATGAATAAATTATACGGGTATAGAAAGGAAAATCTGGTTTTTTGTGCTTTCACTTTCGAACTAACTTGTGTTCTCGTTTACGTTGTTGTCAGGTTATTATTTTAGACTTGCGTTTCGATTGTATGAAACTTTTAGTAGTAGTCACTATGTAAGTAAGTATGTAGTAAGTGAGTGCACTACAGAGTATGTTAAGCAATGGCATACACAATGTTGTAAAGACCATGTTTTGCTCCATTAGCTACCACCATCAATAGATCACAATGAGATGCCAAAGTTTTGAAACTTGTCTGCTCGGGACACCAAGAAAACACATTACAAAGTTTTTGTGCTCCATTCGGCCAGCCTGTACAATTGCAACATAATTATCCATATCAGTTAACATGTAACGATGTGTTGAAACTTTTGTAGTAGTGTGACGGTGATCATTACCAGCCTGTAATCAATTTTGTCATTGTTTACAGACGGAAATGGCAGGATAGTGCCATGATGGTTCGTTCCAGTAACAACTCAACTTTTCAAAGCAACTATTGGCAGGATGAAGGGATCATGGAGTTTCAACATAGAGCTCAATCACCGTTGGATGCTTGTCTCAGAAGGTAAAACGATGACAATGTGTCAACTATATATGTAGATCCTTGCAAAACTTTTTTAAATACTATGGACCTGTTATGATTAATGAGTCTTAATGGATATTGGGCTCGGAGAACTAGAAAAAATCTTACTGTTTAAATGAATGAGTATCATCCTCTAAAATTTAAAAGTATTAAAATGTGCCACATGAATACAGTATAGAGTTCTTCAGGCAAATCAGAAGAGAATGGGGAGACAGGAAAGGATTTTTCTATTCACACAAATGGGAAAGTAAATATCATCTGTGACGTGATGTATAGTAGCTAAATATTTTCACTAAAAGCTGAATATTGATGTATGTATGTGTGTTGTGGTGAAATACCCATTTGAGCGAGTATAGTATGCAAGACAGGTTTGAGTTGCATGAGATATTTATTTAGTACCGAAAATTTTATGATTTCATGATCACATTTCCTTGTTTACAACTACCCACACACACTGAAGACTGTTGAGAATCAACCATTTGGCAGTTAATGTGAAAGCAATAGAATCGGAGGGAAATCCATGTTTTTTGAGCAGTTTTTTAAGCACATTCGTGTACAGATTTACTAAAACTTGATGTAGTCTAGCATAATAAAAGTGAATTTTATTCGCGAATCGGGCTCACACCTTTATTGTTATTGGGATTTACGTAAACACGTACTTGTGTTCCCCAGTTTTATGTCCCATCCGGCTGTGGATGGAAATGGAAGTTGCCATGCTCACCTAGGATACTCTAGTCATGATGGCTCCACAGACCATTGGCTTCCCGATGATACGCTTCCTTTGCCGTCGCCCCTGATTGCAAAAACTACAGCTCCATGCACAAATCGAAGTTGCGTCCCTGATGTACATCGTGCCTGTGCCGGAGTGCGCTTCATTGCCAGACATACTCGTGTGCAAGAAGATTCTACCAAGGTATCTATACTATATTTTGTACACATAAACTAACCCTCCCATGTCATGTTTTTTAGTTTTGTTTCTTTAGACTCCCGGTCGTATTGTTTTCATTGGGAGGGATTTCTTATTGCTACTGTGTTATTAGTTACTACACTACGGGTGAATAATGAGGGTAGCGAGTGTGAGTGAGTGAGCAAATGGAATTTCCATGTGAAGGAATATAAGCTCATGTTTGAAATAGATGCCAAGCCTTTTTACTCCAAGATGTTATTTCATGTACTTAGGCTGTTTAAATATTTGCCCAGTTATGATGAAGATAATATAGGAATGACAGGAGGGTCGTAGTTATTAAATTCTTCAGTCACAAGTCAAGATCTTGATGACAATTCTCATGCTATTAAATTCAATTGAATTCGACTGTTGTACAGTTTTTGTGGAAAGACTTTATAATACTGTCTTTTGTTCTCCTGAAGTTGACAAATACATTGCTTTGTGTGTAATAAATCTTAGCTTTCACCTCTCACAAAACACTACTTTTTGCTTTCAAGTTGTTCCTATTGAGTGAAATATGTAGAAAATTACGGCTTGAAATAATAGTTTGTTTGTTGAACAAAGTGTATTGTCGTCTCATTTTGGAGAATTTAATTATTTTTTGGCCATTCTCTTTGAGTCTGTGAACTTTTGTTTTTTGTATTGCTTTCTACGGTGGGGAAAGGAGTAATGCGCCGTTTGGCATTTACTACTTGTATTTTATTTGTGAAATTATTCTGAGTTGGGAGACGCAATAGGAATAAAAGTTGGATTCATGTATTCCATCATTCCCAAATGACCGGTCGTCACATTCAGTTAGTGCACATGGGTTGATGAAAATTTCTTTCTCTTTTGGGCGCTTGAGATAGTCCATAATACATTTATGTTATTGTACAGCAGGGAACGAGAAGAATGGGTAGTCCGTCCACCATAATTTTATTTGTGTATTCCGTGTCATTAATTATTTATTTCCATTCACTTGATTGGATTCCACTTCAGCATTTATATGGCTCCGTTTGTCTTAGATTTGTGAAGGGTTCCTTATTTGCTCCAGTGTTATGTCCTACTTATTAAATTTGATGTCTGTCTTGCTCATGTAGGTAAAAGAAGATTGGAAGTACGTGGCAATGGTTTTGGATCGTTTGTTCCTTTGGATATTTACACTAGCCGTGTTAGTTGGCACTGCTGGTATCATTCTACAAGCTCCATCCTTGTATGATGATAGGATGCCTATTGACCAAAAGTTTTCGGAAATTGCCGGCTCAAGAGCAGCGCTTAAACGTGGTCGTCAGTAATGTTGTTTCCGCATTACCCAACTTCTTATGCTATGCATAGTTAAAAAGGAAAGTTTTCGTTTAGTTATTAACTATAGATGTATACATAGGTGGTTATAGTTTGTAAGCTCCAAAAAGAGAGAATAATAACAGATGTATTATGTTACCTACTTGTATTTGGCAAGAATTTATGTATGCGGGCACATGATTAACTTTGTGGTAACTATACGAGAATGATATAAATCAGATAGTCAAAATTAATACAACTTGTGAAATCTCCATGCCACGCTACTTTTGCTACCAATATTTCTACATGAGTGCTTCAAGCTCAATATTGTCACAACAATCTGCATCCCTCCGGGGTGTATATTTCTACGTCTGTATTGATTTCGATTTTAGGTAAAGATTTGACTACCACAAATGTAAATGATTTAGATATTGGTGCATACTTGACTAAGTAAATGAACTTATAATGTAAATTGTTGCCAGTAGCTATAAAATGTTGATGAGATAGATATGATTGTACACAAGTTGTGTAGTCGTCTATTTAAACATGCGTGCTCTACTAATGCTCCTCCGCATAATTAGACCATAAGGCGATACATTTTAGATGAGTGTGTTAAATTAGGAAAGAACATTTAGAATGCGTTTATAGAAACTGTAAACTCCATCCAAACACACTGAGCATTTGTTTTTTTAGTGGTTCTAAAGCAATCTACGATTGATAAGTGGCGCTATAGTAATTTGCGAGTGCTTGAGCTGTGAAAATATAATATACTGCCGCCGTGTGAGGAAGAAGTTCGCACTTTCGTTTTGTTATTACTAGAAATTGTTCGGAGACCACTTGTGTGTAGTAAATATACACAGATATAGAATTGAAATGAAACCGAAGAGATTAATACGGAGGGTTTTGCTTAACGTTTGCTTTCAAAGAAAGTAGAATGAACATTTTATATTGATTGTATTCGAAAATAATAATACCGCAGTCCAATTTAAACTTGTATATGCAAAATATACGTCGTTTCGAAATAAAAACTTTGGGTGTAGTGAAAATGATTATTCGAAGTGTATTTAATGAGTGAATAAACTAGGGAAGCGTTGCTCTGATTGAAAGTTTAATAAGCTCAAAAAATAGTGGTCCTAGGATTTTTTCATTTATATGCTAGGCTCTGTGAATTTAAACTCTATATATTTGTGTAGAAAATTTTGTGGGAATCCAAGTGGATATACTCAAACCTGCCATGTATTATGATTGTGCAGCGTAAAATAATTGGCCTAGTTTGTAAATAAATTTACTAACATATTATAGCGCTAATTTAATTTGTTTGATATCGTGGAGCGGAAAGGTGCTAAAGTTAAAATTAATCATTTATTAAAATTATAATCTACATTTAGTCATTTACACATCAGTGACAGTATTATTAATTCGGAGTTGTGGAACAACTAACGACAATTTAATGATCGATCAAGGGGGTTGATATTCGAAATTCCCCCAAATTCAGTTCGTTTAAAAGAAAAGATTTTTAGTCGTTTCGTAAGGCTAGTGAATAATTGATAGTATGTATTATTGTCATGCCAAATTATATTGAATAAAAAAGTAATTTTTACGTTCCCACGTAACTTGAAAACTTGAAATTGTTTTTTATTATTGCTTTTCTTCTGTTCCACGAAGGTGTATAGAATAGTATTTGTAGAAGGTTCAACAGACCAAGCCAATTTTCTAAGCAACGAAGACGATGAATTACACTTCAGCATCCTGCAAAAGACATTAAGTTGTTTATTTTATTTTTATATTTATTTTTTATTAAAAAAATAGAGACAGTTTTGGCCAATTAGTTCAGTTCAGTTGAAAACAGGAACTTTCTTTCTAAAATACTTCTTATATGGGAAAGTCGCCAGTTGACGAAACAGTAAAAAGGAGTTTTTGTGGTTTTTGAAGAATTCAGTGAGACAAACATGAATCCGACGCGAAAGTTACTTCATACTTCATTGGCAAACACGGTTCGAAAATACGTTGTATTGGATCATTGTTAGAACCTTTTAAAAAAGTATTTGAGTTTTTAACGTTGAATTCCAATGCTAGTGTGTTTCTGGTCGTGCGACAACATAGTTGGTTTATCAATTTTTCAAACATTTTAGGCTAATTCCGCCCCCTGTGGGTTTGATGGATAGTGCATTCTAATTCAGGCCTTGCAATTTTGATTTCCCAAATTACTGGCATTGTGTCAGTTTAAATACCAATATACATCACTAATGCATTATACTTATCAACTATTCAGAGATAATCAGGTAATCAATGGTGGGCAATCCACATTACCAACCAACGGAGGAGTTGATTTGTTTTTCAGACATGGTTGCTGCCGAATTTTCAATGTCCATGCAAAGGAAACTCTATGATCCGGTGCGAAATATGAATTCTCGAAAGTCAACTGACTTTTTAATGTCTTCATGCTGGTCGATGACAAACAAACAAACAATTCACAGATTTTTTGGAAAAACAGCTTACTGAAGAACCTGGACTTCCATTTTTTTCGTTTTTCTGTGGTAAATGGAAAGCTAGTTTAGGAATAGTAAGTTTTGCCGAGAACAGTTTTCAATTCCGCCTGGACGATATTGTGCAGTAAACTTCGGTATGTTAAAAACAGCAGGGCTAGTTGTTAAATTTTTATTTTGGGCTATGCATTTCCTATTTTTGGAATTATACAGAGAGGAGAGTTAGTGCAATGGCTTCCGGGGACCAGAAGGGGGACCGTAAAGCGGCATTGTATGCCGAACTTTACAAATACTGTCAAAGCTCCGATTTTGAGAGAGCTGTTAAGGCATGCAATCGAGGTAAGCTAATTAATACGGGGATAAATATTCGTCACTTAATTTTTGTGTAAAACAGTGTGTTTTCTTAGTTCTTCATGATTTTCCTGACGATGTTAGTGCGTTTGAAACCAAGATCATTTGCTGTATACATTTGTCCAGATTTACCGATGCTTTAGATTTTATCTCTAAGAATCCAAAACTGTCTACGTAAGTTATTACCTGCGTTGCTTTATTGACAATTATTGTTTTCATAGATAATTTTTAATTGCTCCATGCGTCAATTTTATTGTCATTTATCTAAAGGACTCTAATTCTTTCTCCTTTTAATTTTTGGTACAGAAATCTTGACTTTGAGAAAGCGTACTGCTACTATAGATTGCATCGAATTTTGGAAGCTAAGGATGCACTCATGAAAGCTAAAGACTCGTTTCGTAAAAAAGAACTGATGGCTCAGATTCTCTATAGGCTGGAAAAGTTTGAACAGAGTTTTGAAGCCTACCGTGAATTGATAAAGAATGCCAATGACGATTTCGAACAGGAGCGACAAACAAACCTTTCCGCAATTATTGCCTGTCTCCAACAACAAGGAGTTTCAAATGTAATTCAGTCTCTATTCATACCTCAACTACTACAAACCATTCGTTTTTTATGCTTTTCATTTCACTGTTATAAAATTAAAATACATTTGTGGTTTGAATAGCAAATCACTGCCACAAAAGTTGTGGGCGAAAACTATGAAGCTCATTTCAACGTTGCGTGCCGTCTGGTTGCTAACGGAAAATTGAAAGAAGCTGAAGCCAAATTAAAAGAAACTGAAGAAATGGCCACGGAGTTTTTACGTGAAGATGGAGTGCCTGACGATGAATTAGAGGATGAATTAGCTGTAATTAGGTAAGAATTAGCTACTCCTTCCTGAATTCCTCTTTAATGTAATCATAGCTTCATAATTCTATGGATAAAATATATTTTGCAAAGCATGGACTTTGCACCTATCTAGCTGGAATTTTGTTTTTATTGTGTGATTTTCACAAAGACTGGTAACTAACAAAAGGTAATTTTCACTATTATTGGTTATAAATTATTTGTCACCAGCAAAAAGCAATCGAAAAAAGCGGAAATTTTTTGCTGTTTTGCATGCTAATTAAAATGAGTTCGTCAATCGAACTGATACTGATTTGATAATTGTATCAATAATGTGTGAATCTGGTCGGTAGGGTACAGCAGGGACTTTGTGCTCATCTTTCCGGAAGATCTAAAGAAGCGATGGCCACCTATTCACGGGTTTTGAAAGGGAAACCTACAGACATTGGGGTAACAGCTGTGGCATCCAATAATGTGTTGTGTCTCAACCGAGATCAGAATATTTTTGACTCCAAAAAACGCGTAAAATCAATGAAAACGGAAGGTTTAGACAAAAAGCTAACCAGCTTCCAGATCAAGAACATGCTCTTGAATCAGGCTCTATTTTGTTTGCACACCAACCAGGTCCGTGATTTTTAGTCTCATTGTAGTCACTAGACCAGTGATGTAAATCCTTAAATGTTAAAGATGTAACTTATGTTTCGTTTTATTTTTATCTTGATTCCTCAGCCTGATTTGTGCAAGGAAATATGTGATCAGCTTGCTGAATCGTACCCCGAAGAAGCTGGAAAGTCTATATTAATCAAGACTGCTTTAATTTGCAAAACGGACGGAATTCAAAAAGCAACACAGTTTGCAAATACCTACATTGCGAAAAATCCCGAATTTAACCCTGTCATTAAGCTGGGATTGGCCCAAGAAATGTTAAGAAATGTATGTTCATGAACTGAACAGATGGCTTCAAATACAAAGTGAATGCATTTAAAACTTTTCTTTGAATAAATTTGTTTTAGGGAAAAGTTCCCGAAGCTGTGCAGCTTTTTAAGGACATGGGAAATGATTATTATCGTCCTGGTGTTATTAGTGCTTTGGTGACTTTACATCATTCGAATGGTGCTACAACCGAAGCTGCTCGAGTACTAAAAGAAGCTGTAGACTACTATATGAAGAGAGGAGTATGCATAATATCAGACAATTTATTTATGCTGTTTATTTTATTGGGCTTTGGCAATAATTTTTCCTGGTTGTACAAAGAAAAAGGCTGGTTCGCAGTTCACAGTAAATTAATTTTCTTGTATTCAATATTTTAGGGAGATAAGGAAAATATGAACATGTTGTGGAGACAAGCTGCGTCTCTAATGATTGAGCAAGGAGATCATTCCGAAGCTGTGAAAAGTTTAGAAGAGCTTAGAAAGAACTCTCCAAACGATGTTGTGACATTAGCTCAACTTATCGTTGCGTATGCGCAGGTATTACAATTTACCGCGTTTGAATCAATGTCATTCATTCATATCAGAGAATACAAATATTTGCTTGTAAATGTGCAGTACGATATTGGGAAAGCCCAGAAGTTGAGTGATCAGCTGCCACCAGTCCGTATTCCTCCTGAAATTGATGTAGCCAACTTAGAATCCTCCAACTGGTTGTCCAGTGTGAAACTATTAAAGAAATCCACCAAGACAGACTCTACTCCTACGAGTCCAACTGGGGACTCTGGTAAACTAAACAAATCCGAACAGATTGTACGAGTGAAATCTAAAACAAAGAAAAAAAAGAAGAAGCACTTGCCAGTAAATTTGGATCCTGATAAGCAGTTAGATCCTGAAAGATGGTTACCCCGATATGAAAGAGCGGGTTATAAACCAAAGAAGTCTAGGAAGGGTAGAGGTGATGTTGGGAAAGGAACTCAAGGTGCTTCCTCAGAAACAGCTGCTATATAGTAAGTTAAAGACAGGTTACAAATCCCACCAAATGTTTTTGTATTGTGGGTGTGGGAAAAAGTATTTATTGTCTAACGTTAATTTTACTCTTATAGTGATATGTCCGGTCGTACTGCGAAAGCATCTTCGGACGAGGCACCTACGCCTTCTAGCTCATGGAAAAAAGATGGACAGAAAAAGAAAAAGAAGAGGCGTTGAACATACAGTGTGGATCGTTTCTGCATCAAATGTATTTTTATACATTAATCATGAATTGAGAGAGAAACACAAAGGCCTAATATATATGCATGTCAAAAACATTTTGTCTCGTGTCCTTAAGTTCAGAAGGTTCAAATAAATATTTCTTTAATTTCCACTTCGGTTCTTTGCCTTAATTAGTTTTCATTCTTGAAGCTAATTTAACATTAAACATGATTCACACTCTCACAATGAGGTAAACGAGGGGCGGAGTTGTACATTTGTGTTAAGCTCAAATAAAGCTTGTGAAGTTCAAACAGAACCCAAATATTAGAACTCCATACGGCTGCTAACTCTCACAGCATCAAAAAGCGTATTTTTTACATGCAGCTACATACAAGATAAAAAGGTAACCCTTAATTGCTTAATTTTCCCATGCTATTTTCCATAAGAAAAATCGAAAATTAATTATCGATTCCCATTCGTCCACCGTTGCATATGTAAACCTGAGCGTTGGGAACTAATATTTTAAAGGATTGTTGTAGCCACTATCCAAATCATTTTGAGCTATTTCTCATTTAAAAACTACGCTACCTACCTGCTGGAACTGCTCTTTGTCATCTCAACACATTAGTTCATTATTATCTCAAGATCTCCGAAGACAAGTTAACAACATGCAATAGTTAGGCCGAAACACTGATTCCGACCAGAAGATGGCGCTAAATTGTTCAAATGAGATTCTGTACTGAATAATGAACTGGATGGGTTTTGTTTTGACCGAATCTTTCATTCGCCGAGGAAACTTTAACTCACTGCTGCTTAACTTTAGCTATTCGTATGAATCATGCCAATGCTATTGCGAAGACTGAGAAGAGTCGGATAAAATATGCGAAATCAAAGACATTTAGAGCTACTCGCAAAAGAAGCAAAGAAACTTTAGACAAATGAGATTTAACGATATATCTGTTTTAATAGTTTCCCAATTGACTGAATTATTTCAGCTGGAGGATAAAACATTACATAGAATAATTACTATAAAATAAACGATAACAGTACTGAAAATACAACTATATTTATATCAACAAAAACAAACATCCATGGTAATAAAAATAAATAACATAAGATGTTGTGAACCAATATCACAGTCAAAAAATATAATTCAGGAAATAACTTACTGATTGAGAGCATTTATTGAATAAAGTAACCATCATTTAAATCCTAAACGTACACGATGCTTTCTTTAAAACAACTGCAGTTGTATATTTCCCAATATTTTTTTACAAGTCCAAACTCTCAAAAACAAATTGTTTTTTTTTTCTCTTTTTTTTGTATACAAACTGATATGGCCGAACACATGAAACTATATTATTTGCATCAAAAGATGTTGAAATCAAAAGAAATTGTCAACACCGCGCTCAAATAATTCCTACAATCAAATATAGTTAGTTAGTTACTACAACTGATCAGGATTTAACAAAGGATTTCCAAGTATACCATCTACACACCAATCTAGGTTTGTGCAAAAAATACTGTGTTGAATATAACCAAACAAACGATGATCTTTGCTGTGGTCTTAACAAAACTTGTTTTTTTTTGTCGTGACTTTCTTTGGATGACATTATTTTATCTACATGCAGACTCTTTTCTAATTTTCCCAACACTTAATACAGGGCTCTCCGAAAATCGACAACAAAACAAGACTGAATCAAGCGTATTTAAAAGTTAAATAATAGTAGCCACACTAAAGGTAAATAATAATCACATGAGGGAGATTAAAAAAATCACGCATAAATAGTCTATTTGCAATACATTGTATGTAGATAGTTGTACTCTGTACTCAAACTGAGGCGTTCAATGGAAAGTCTTGAACAATAGATTACAATCCTGCAATAGGATTCTCTAGTATTCATTATTTCATAGTACTTTTTGCTCACAAAAGTACAACTATATATAGTACAAGAAACTGCATGGTGAGGACAATTGTTCAAGTTATCACGACGAGTCAGCGAACAATATAGTAATGTGACATGTATAGTAAATAGCAGCAGTAGTGACTGTTGAGAAGGAGGAGGAAAACATGGCCAACACAGCAGTATGTCATCTGAGGATCCACAGTGCACGTTTAGGAATGGCAACTATCACTAACTAACTAACTAACTAACTAACGCTCCTCATCACTTGTTCTCACGACTACACTTTTTTCACCAATAGACTAAATAAATTAACCTAGTAATTAACTACTTTATTCAAATGATGACTAAGAACTGGAGTTAATTAACCACTACAACTACAAGTCTATAGTCTAAAGGTATTATAATACTACTTGTGGTAAATAAATAATAGTGAATTCATCATGCACACTCGGTAGAAGGTCTCTCAATCTATTGTCAGGAACAATGTAAAGGGCCCTTTCACAGTGTAGCTTGAGACTTTTTATGATGCATGATAAAATGGACTATTTTTTTGTACACTAGTATGGCTCATGTTGTATACACGAAGATTAATCCAGAAAAGATAGATTGGTGTGAGGAAGCTTTGGTCTTTTGGTCACAAGCATAATTAGTGGTTTACACACGGATTGTCTAGTATGGACTTAAATAATTTAGGAATCAACACAATATTGTATTATATGGGCAGCTGTACCTATCCTATCTAGTAAAACTTATTTTGAACTATTATTAGGTCAACAAGAGGATAAAAAGGAGGTAAAAACCAGGCAAAGAACTGGATAGCATAGGATTCTCACACAAAAAATCTATATGATAGTATTGCAACAGAAGAAGGATAACGGCCTAAAAATCTCACACGTAAAATAGCCTCGCATAATAACCTACTGATTGGACACATTTTCTATTTGAAGCTAAATTCCTGATACAGTTAGACGCTAAGGTGAACTTATATCTCATGTGCGGCGCATTTACAATTCGTATGTTAAAATTATAGTTCTGTACACACTACAATATTTACAACCCAACTGACTCTCCCTCAATAGCTGATTGTGATTAATATTATTTACAAGCTTAAAGTGAACATTACAACTAGCCTAAAATGACTAAAGACTTAGATCGTGTGTGAGGTTTCCCTCAGACGTTGGTTTCAAAAAAACACAATAACATTCCCAGACTACAAGTGAATACAACATATTCCGGATCTTTTACTCACTACTTTCCACTTGCTTTAAATGAATAACCATATATAATACAGTCGATTATAACCATGTGTATATAATCGATTGGACTCTAATCAAAACGGACCATACGAACCATACAGAAAACTGAAAGCTGTAAACTTTTTACAGTTCCAGAGCTCGCTCTTAACTTGATATCCTCCCTTCTTCCGTCTGGCTCAAAAAGTATTCAAACGTTTGCGAAATGTACTGTAGTGTATTCACATAGTCTCGGAAAATGACCCAGTCCCTTAGATTCCTCGTCGTCTCATCATCCGAGTCCCGGTCCGTCTGGGGCATTACCTCTCGTTGAACGTCCTCATCATTGACCACGTTTTTGACCAACATGGCGATTTGGAACTCACACAGAACCTGCACAACAAGTAAACCATAATTCGTTAGCCACAAAATCCAATCAACAATCTATTTTTTGGTTTTTAACAACACAACGAGTGCATTAGTTTGTTAGTGAGTGATAGCTCGTTTACGCCATCCTCAGAATACCTAAAATGATACTGAATATTAATCCGGGCAAAATATGAAGTCATAGTTTCAACAAGACGTTTTCCCTTTCCCCTAATTTGTTTATACCTTTTAAAACCGTTTTTGTGTGCACCAACAATTATCAAATTAATCCAACGTACCCCACATAATACAGGCAAGTCGCCAGGCAGGTGCAACTAACTTTTACATAGTATTTATTATTTACTACTAAATAATGACGGCCTAGCCCAACATTACCAGTGATTCGCATGGCTGACTGCATGTTACAAATGCACGCAAACTGGGGTATGATTCATCCTAATTAATTTCAAAACACAATGAACTTTATAAGGTATGTTACATTGTTCCTCATATTCCATTTCTAATCTAGCTAAGGACACGACTTTTAGTGTGATGTGATCATTGGGCAGCATAACTCAGCATGCTTTTTGTACATGAGCTATGCAACTACCAACTTGTTTTCAAATAATTGCCTACCTAATATACTACTGCCAAAAACTCGCAAGTATTAGTTTCTGCTGTGTTTGTGTGTGTATTGAGATGGAGAGTACCTCACCTGTCGCCTTCTTTCCTATCTACCTAGGCCAATTGGATTTCCATGCAAAAAAGGAGCGTGTTGGCTCTTACTAAATAGATTACGTGTACATAGTAAATAGCTGGTGACTACGGGTTCCTAGTTTCAAAGTACTTACTTGGTAAAAATGTCTTACGCCAAAAAAGATCCTTGTAGTACTCTTCTTTGTGATTCTCGTAATGGAGAGAAAAAAATATTCAAGTGACTACCTCTTGCATTAACGCTTGAAGGCATCTTTGCAATAAATAAATGATAACTAGGTAGTAAGTACTCAGTCAGTATCTATCTAGTTAGCTAGTCAAAGTTGGGACCAGCCTGTATTATACATGATACATTAGGGGTACACCCGAAGCCGTGTAAACTCGTACATTTCTACGTGCGTAAATCTCCCAGCCAATCAGATCAGTAAGGAGAAGTTGGAAGTCTGCTCTGATTGGCTGGGGGATTTACGCACGTAGAAATTTACGAGTTTACACGGCTTCGGGTGTACCCTTATTATATCACACACAAACCACACACAATTATCTGGGAAATCCAAACGGATTGAGAGCGCAAGTAAATAAATACTATGTACTATGGCAGAAGGGTCAGTCAATTTGCAACGTTTGCAAACATTTCTTATTAGTGTAATTCATCGACCAGGGTAATAATAATTGGACTACATGATATCGCTACACACACAAAAGATGCGGCTAAATACTAATAACTGACTTCTGATTTGCTCACATGTCACTAGGCGGATGTAGTACACCTGAAGGATGCTAGTTAGTTTAGTAAGTAGCAATCATGATGCAAAGACGAACAAGATGACTTACGTATTTGATTTGAAACTCGGCATTTTCGAAATCTTGAGGAAAGCCTCCATATATAGCTTGATCAAGCACAATTTCTTCAAGACCCACCGCAAATCTTTGCAAAGCATCGTACATTGTTCTGAGCGTGTCTTCCACCTGGAATTCGCAAAGAAAACCATCATTGTAGTTCTCATTGTAGTCATAATGTAAAATAGCAAAATAAAATAATTGTCAAATTGATTAACAGAGTATATCTACATTTGGATTCCGAGCACTTTCGCTCACTGCATGGTTTACTTCAGAAGAAAACGAAAAAACCGAAAAAAAGTAGGCGTGTTATTGTTCTTGTGAGAGTGGACTCATGATTCGGAATAAATGTAAAAAAGTAGTAATCTTTTTGAACAGCCATATTAAGAACATTTGATTAGTTCACTGTAGCATTAAGTAAGTATCATCAGGGTTGAAGCACGATACCAAAAAAAGCAGGCTATGTTTCTAATTAGATTGGACGACCCACACATAATATCTCTTGAATCTGGAATCACGACTGACTGGAATCATATTAGCGGAGAACTATGATTAATTATAAAAGAAAAAGTGATGAAAAAGACAGACCTAGTGAAATGAAATGGAAAGAACAGGATGGGGTGTGTGTACTATATGACTTATGATGGAGCAAACATGTACTCGCATGTGTGTTATTCAGAAGTTCGGGAAGTGATCAAATGTCAAACTGGAGCAATTAAAAGTAAAGGAAAAAAATACACACCTTGAGTTGAACCAATCGCTCTTTTTCCACCTCTGCATCTAGTCTTTTGTTCACCACTTTGGCCACATTGTCCAGCCAGTCAAGATGGATGTTTGCATAGAATGTTGTAGGATCATCATCATCTTCTCCACGTTTAATGTGTTTCAACTGTAGATTAAAGAGAGGAATTACTGACAGGATCAACAAAAATCATCATCAGTATATATCTTAAGTAAGTAAAGGTATGGTGGCATCATATTATGGAAGGCAGGCAGCTCTAAAAAAAGGCAGAGCGAGAAAGAGAAAGAAGTAATGCAAAAGAAAAATACTCAACAAACACAAAAGCACCTTTGCTCATCCATTCATCCCTTTTCAAACAAAAATATGTATAATGTTCTAGCCTGTGCACATTATATATTCTTTCTGGTACCCATCCTTTCTTCATTAACTTATTTTTTGGTGAGGGAAAAAATATAAAGAAAAGAAATGAAGTTGTTGGCTCACACAGGTAGGCTCAAAAACTATTTATCTATATATTCATTTTTGCCTTTATTCAAGAAAAAGGGATTTCTTCATGCTATTACTGAAATCCGGGACCCATATCATTCCCATTGTGTTTTAAATAGGATTGTGGGACCTGCGACTCTGACTTCTGCACTACACGCACACGTTCCTTTAAAAGCTCAAAAAGGTATGCACAATCGGACCTTTCGTTCAACTACACAGAGCCCTACAATAATCATGATCCTAATGTGATCCCTTCAATAGGTTTCTGTCTCAACTTCCCCAGGGTCGACTCACCGCCTCTATTCCTTCATTACCACCATTACTCGCCTATCAAGTATTATCTGTCTCTCCAATCAGTCCCCATTGCATACATAATTAGCTAAACAATCTTTGAAGAGCACGCACATATCATCAAATATGTAGTCTATTGGCGTGAATGGAATGTTTTGCGAAAAAAATGTATCCCTAATTCATAGTCCAGAGTTTTAAAGAAGAAAAAAGTATTTATTAAAATGTTTTATGCACTCCGTTTGATTCCGTTGCTTTTTCACCCTTTACCCTGCCATAAAAAAGTAGAAGAATAAAAAAACCAACTAACTAAATAAGCAACGACAGTAATAACTCACTGCTTGCTGACTGAACAACAAACTTGTAATATCTTGGTGAGAAATTAGAGGACTAAAGTGTTAGGAACCTGTGGGCACTGTGAGCAATGCGAAAGAGTTATGTCAACGTTAAAGACCTTTCAGGACTCAACAAGTATTTACAACTCAATGCCTCTTCAAATAGGATTAAACAGATAGACCAACAAACGCAGCAGAAGGGTGTTCCAAACAAAAAAGATCGCATCAGAACGGATTATAAAAGTATTAAATCCAAAAAAAAGTGAACCCTATGCTGTTTCATATTACCAATAGACATTGACAATCAAGAGTGAACATGTTAAAAATGAGGACCCAGTTGTACCTAAAAAATGCTTTTCTTTAAAAAAACGTATTATAATTTATAACCCATAATATGAACTGCTAAAAAATACAAAAAAAAGAGGTATACGTGATAATGTATTATTAAGCTACTTGTGGTCATAAGACTCAAATAAAGAAACTAACTGGACTAAATGAGTTTTTCTTTACCCCGTTGTCATTTGTAAAGAAATGTCCAGAAAAAAATTAGGACCAGAAATACAGTATATATAGCCAAATGAAAAGACTAGTTTGTACAGGAAACGTGGGCAGTAAGAATACAAGTCCGTCAAATACACTAACTAAGGCAAAATGAAATGTTTTTTTTTTTTGAAATGAAAAAGTGTGGCCTCTGTTATTGGAAAGAGAGAAAAATGATGTTCCACCTTGCATTTAAAAGGTGAGCGAGGTGTGGTGCTCACTTTTTTTCTCTAGTGGATGGACAGAAGACAGAGCACAGAGTGCGGTTCTTTCATGCTCACAAATTACAGATACAAGTTTGAAAAGAAGTTAATTTCAATAGTATAGATATTTTTCTCTGTAATCAGTGTCGGAACTTGACCAAAATATTCCATACCTTTTCAAGTGGCATAAAGAGCTTTTTCGGCAGTACTTTTTTCAGGTAGATACACATTACTTAAATTCTGGTCACTGGTTTAGTCGTGAACAAGAAAAAAAAGACCACCTTACAAACCAACAAATCTATTCTTTTCCCCCTTGATCTTTCGGAACTCAATATATATATTCACCTTTCCACTCACAATCCCAATGTGTTTCCTCTAATTTCCCATATTGTTCTGTGAGCTCAGTACTGCATATAGATTCCCATTATACTACATCTGTTTCATCTCTCTGTCTTCATTTAGTGGACAAGAATGTCCGAATACGGAGAACATTGCATTCATTCTAACAGTAGACCCTACTATAATCATCTCACTGTTAAATAATATTTAGTTCATATCTCTCAAGAACTTCCTGCATACTTTTCCCCCAGAATCCAATCATTCAACGACTAAAAAATCACTTCACTTACACAACAAACTCAAATCACAATGTTTACAAACTTAACCACCTTTCAGTTTTCCTTAATTCAGTCTATCAATTACCGCTCATGTGGAATTAAACGTTGTTTACCCAATTACATAGTACAAACTATCCTGCTAACTTAAAAACTATGATTTCCCGTTTTGAATCATATTTCTGTATCAACTAGCTATATTCTTGGATTAAATCAATGCATATGGGCATTCAAGTCAAGCACCGGATTAAATTCCCTCGCTAAATATCAGTCAATATTGACTTGGGTTTTGAGGATACAAAAAATTATTTCTAACCTAATATCATCAATACTGAATTCTAACTCACAAGTATTTAGAGCTAGACCCTCACAATTTGGTGAGTAAACTAATGCGCAAAATGTAGTATATAAAGCTCAACGAAAACGTGGTAGGGGGTGAGTTCAGCTGATGAATAATATGCACAGCCGCCAAACCAGCGCCATGCAAAATGCAATAGACAAAATGTTGAGACATTCAGGCACTTCAGTCTAACTAACTTACTAACTACTACTGCTACTACTCCACAGTGGGTAAGCTGATGCTACAGTGCAGCGAGTGACTCAGTGAGTCAAATGTTGCTGTCATGATCAATGAATCTGACTCTCTCCCTCATAATAGAATGGAAATTCATATTGTATGAATTAAAATGCAAGTTCAAAGCCAAAACAAACTGTGCAAAATGAATCGTTAAAAAGTGCTCTAGTAGTAAAAGTAATAAAATAAAGTTTGAAACTAACCAGTATTCAACTGGACATGTATAGTTAGTTACTATGCATAGATAGTTATGCAGACTTATTACTTACATATTTAGTCATGAACCGCTTGGCTTGACTCTCTGCTTTCCTTGCTTGGAACATGATGTTGCTGAAAATTTCCGAGTCTTTCTGCTCCTCGATGACAATACTTTCATCCACGACAGTAGGAACATTCACAGGGATTCTGCAAGGATTCACCCATTTTGGAATATCCTGCTCCGACTTTCCAGGTGTAGGGTATGACATTGCCACAGAGAAACTGGCTAGGATGTACAAAAATGTCAGTACAGTTTTCCAACCTGAAAGGACAAATAAAACACTTTAGATATCATGTCATCATTGAAATGCATGTGCTGTCAATGCACGCTGTCGGACGAGATTGCAAATCTGTAATCTTCAACTGATTTTTATCTTTTTATTAAAAAAACACTGGTCTCAGACATTTAGAGAAAGTAGCTCTGTTTTATCTACCAAGGTTACTTATCTGCATCAGCAGACAAATTCAAGTCTCTAAATCTCATGAATTGGTACGCACAGAATACAAGGTAGTGGAACGATTGCATGAAATGGGGCAAGTTGACACCACAATTATTGATACCACTTTAACAATTATTGCTATAGGAGTGTATGCATATACACGGAGACTAGAGAAATTGATTAAGGTAAGGAGACTAACATGTTGATGCGGAAGTGAATTTTGAATAGGTGCCCTGGTGGTAGGAATGTGGTGACTTATGATGACCAGAAATTCTCGGGGGACAACAGTAACAACAAACAAGTGAAGTTGCTGATGGACCAGGAGTAGATCTCTGGTTCCTATCTTCATTCGAAGAACACGGACTTTTACTAATACAATCAACAGGTAGCCTACAGGCTGGACAAATTTGCACGAAAGACATTTTGCTTTCTTTTCAAATACTGATTTGATGCACAAGGATACAAACTTCTGAATGATTATTTTTTGACAGAACACATGGGATCACATACGATAATTTCACTTGTATTTATTTGCAATGGCAGAATGAACAAAAAACCACTTTAATTCTCAAGTGACAAAAGGAGTCCTCTCAAGTACACGGAATGTAGACGAATCGGTAAGTAGGATTATTGCAAGGGGCAATGTGAACACTAAAACTCACAGCTGACTTGGACAACAAAAGGAAATATGATTTCAGTCCCACTAGTGGTTCACGTCTGATGAGTGTCAAAAAGAAAAGTATCCTTATATAAAGATACCGATTCTAAATTAACAGCCACTCTGAGCACCAGGGATTCTCACCTGGTGATGAAAAGTACACTTGGTACGTATTCAGTGCACTCCTCTATCTACAACAATGATATTGTGTACCATCATCATTGTTCCTTACTGTATGTACTTGTACGTGTGTGTGGTGCGTCCACTACTATGGTTTACTTAGTTAGCAAAGTTAGTTATTATGTAGTTAGCTGCATTTGCAACAAGGTACGTATCGGCTACAGATAATATGGTTCGGGGGTCCTATGTGCTTGTAAATCCCAAGCATTACTGTACATACACACACCTAGCAGAAGCTGGGCCGTAATCCTGTGTGGTAGAGCCGAGAGTAGCCAGCAAGACTGGCACTGCCCAAACTACATGCAACACACGCGGTGAGCCAGACAAAAGAATTGCAATTTACTATGACTACCACTACCATGGTCCTTCTTATCCGCTATTTACAGTGTGAATTTGCTTGTTACGAAGCCAGCATTGGTTGAGTCATGAAATTCGCATAAATGGAAAACGCTTTACGTTCCACATGTTAACGCTACAATAACCTGAAAATACAAATTTGGAATTTATGTTAATATACACTGTTTAAAGCGAGCTAACTGATCACTGCACAATTTTCAGACAAGCACCAGTGCAACTTGAACCGTGCACAAATTTGTGCAATTTTTAATCCGATTTCGAGTTTTTAAATGCTAAGGTAATTTTTCCATTATGTGACCGGTTTACTCCAATTAATTCTTTTAAATTATTGTTGACGCGAAATAATATTATATTCGTTGATGCTTAAACTTTTATGTTAGCTCCACCCTTTTCCGCTACGAGCAAGTAGAGCACAAAAATTTGCGAGCCAGAGAGGAGCTCCAAAACGGGTTTAATAATATTTATTTAAGCTATATATGATAGGCCTAGTCAGTCACTTAAGTAGGATTCACAATAATATAAAGGCCAAGACTTATTTTTGGCTGATTTTGGTACATAAACAATTATGAATGACTTATTTCATGCCATCGTTGAAATAATCAACATGAACACCATTTATTTGCAGAAAAATAACTTAGGCATTTTCAGATGGTGCCATCGGCTTTCCTACTATTGCGTAGTCTCAACATGTGCAAAATTTGAAGTCAATCGGTTGATTCGTTCAAAAGTTATATTGTAAACACCAAAAAAATACTGACACGGGTGCATAAGCCCTGTATCGGGCTAAAGACATTGTAACGATTACTAGCTAAATATCTACTAGCTGGCTCACGGAGTCTCACAAAAAAAGGATTTAAAAAAAGGAAGCCATATAAAACACACTGCAATGTTTTGCAATTGTAAATACAGTTGCTGCAAAGTGCAAAACACTATAATATTGAACTATAACTTGGTTCCGTCATTACATCCTTTTGCTGAGGTTTATTTATTAGTCAGATTGTGTGGTGACTATGACGGAGTGAATGAAGCTGCAGTCACTATCAGCTATTTAAGACTGGTGTGTTGCGTGTGTGTCGTATTGACACACTCACATCGTAGCTCGGTTAACTAGCTATAACACATAGCTTTTTAAACATATTATGCGTGCCATTACTGTCTAGCTGACTATATACTAAATATACATCATACAGTTATTTAGTTAGCTCGGGTTTTTTGCCAAAACTTAGTTAGTATCATCACCAGACGAGCGGACATTAGTTATTGTGCCTAGTGGAAAACTAGGATGACATCATCATTCTCCTTGCTTGCTGACTTCATCGTCATTCATGCTTTTCTCCAGAATTTGACGTACTTTACCCATTAGATTTCTCCGGCAAATTGGCCCATTGCTGCACACCCTTTCTCCAGCTCTTATCTCTATAGTTGGTGAGCACTGAAACGCGTCTACATTTCATGACTATATTTACAAGCACTTCCTGAAAAGAGTCATGCTGTGCAACTAACAAAATTGTGCTCCTCATCCTGCCGGCCTAGGTTGCTCATTCATGCTCAATTTTGGATGAGCCATGCAAACCTCTAGGATTTATGACGTCCCAATTCGTTTGTTGTACTCTAGCTTTGTACAGGATCAATTCATATGCCCACTACTATGTCAATAACAGCTATGAAATATACAAATGTCTCAAATTCCTGCACTCTGCACACACATGCATGTGATGACGTAGTACGGGGGTGTGTGCACATTGTGTGTATACACACATGATGCGTGTATAGGGATCAACAAAGCCGGCTAGAACTCGTAGATTATGATCATATAGTCATCATAGTAGATTTCCCACCAATATGTGGGGCTAGGTCATCATTGTCCACATAAACTAATAACAGATAATCCCATCCAGGATTCCCTACTGCATGTGCGTAGACGCTGGATACACGAAATACTTGAAACTAACCACTTGAGGTTACAGTGTACACAAAAAGTGGCTAGTTAGCTACCATAGGAAACATACTAAACGGTACTGTAACGTAAAACCCAAGTGTAATTACACATTGGTATTCGCAAGTACCGGCTAATAGTGACAAAGTTTGCATGTATGACTGAGTGGGGAACCCAATTAGCTAGGCAACGCACGAATGAATGAATGAACAAACGAGCATCTAAATATTTCCATTCCCTATAGCCCATTTATTTGCATGTAAAAGAACAACAATGATCAGTCATCCTTTGGGGGGATTCCTTTACGACATAATACGAACTACAACTCTTTGCCTGCATACTTATTGTCCATTATGAGTTATACATTGTAGCTATTATTTCCGAGCGCAGCAAAAAAGAGCCGCTCACCACCACCTACAAGTTTTTGCGATATACCATTAATACCATTACCAAGTAGCGCCACTTATGCATCATCACAGGATCCTAGAGTGATTCATAACTCGCTAGCCAGAACTGACTGAGCTACAGCTTAGCGTGTACTAACTAGCTAACTCTGTTACTTTCTTTTTCTGCAATACTCCACACGTCTTTTGTTGAGGCAGGGACTTGCTAAGCATGCAGTGCAGTGCATTCCAGTCAGTACATTCCATATTTTGGAATCAATGAATGAATGAATGAGAGTGAGTGAGTGAGTGAGCATACTGAGCATGAATGAGTGAGTTCATCCCAGTCCATTATGTAATGGCTGTGAGTAGTGGGTGGGTGCATGAGCTTTGTGTATATATTTCATCTCCATCGTATGTGTGCATTGCATATGGCCTGAGTCATATAAGCAGTACTCCCTCACATTGCACGAGCCGATTTGGTGAGCATGCATGGGAACTGTGCATATAGAATGCATTTGTATACAAGTTCGTTGCACTCCTTCTCAATAGGCAATTTGTTGGCATACACGGTAGTTAGTAGCAGATAATATTAATCATCAGGCAATCATAATAAAAACAAACTAATAGTTGTGTTTGAATTTAGGTACTCGTGTTAAAAGGCCAATCTCTTGCTCTCTCTAATATTTAGCACTTACGTCATGCCTGGTATTTTAGTATCACTAAACAAAATATGACGTTAAGTCAGAAATAACGCAGATGCTCAAAATAATCATAGTGTAGTGTAATGTAAACGCAATAAGCCTATCGTTTTTTAACAATGTGAGATGAGGAAGTCTATGCATTCATTGTATTCGACATACTTGATTACTTGATACTTGATTTTGCTCAAGTTATATAATCCATAATTAATTCTGCAAATTTTGATTGGCATTGACAATTGTCACTTCATATGCATGCTACGTGGGATTATCAATTAACCTCGTCATTTAACTATGTGATTTGATAATACCAATCGATACTACATACTTTTCATTATGTGAACTTGAGCTTACGAACGTATGATCAGAGCTAATAATAGTGTATGATCATGATCCCCGTCTGCTATGTTTATGTTGTTTGTATTGTTTGTTTTTGAGGTGAGCCGACTTGCCAATTATTCTGTTTATATTACATACTTTTCGATATTCATGCAGATCTACTTTATGCAATTTACAGAGCTTGCTATTTTTAAATTTTTGCTTAATCCACTGAAATGCATTTGTACAAACAGAATACACGATAAAGACATTAAAATTCCAAGAAATTGTGTACGTCAGTCTAAGATCTTAGTTGGATTTAAAAGACAAGATTTTTTTAGAGAGAGTCGGAATCAAACAGTTAATGACAAGAATATTAATACACAATCAATACAAAAACAATGATAATCTGTTACGTGGATTTGAAGACGAAGCATTCAAATGTAGATTTATTTAAATATTTTCAGCTAGGGTTTTTAATAGGTCTCTATTACCACAAACGCAATTGAAATGTATTATGCATAGCTGATGAGATGAGCAAAATAAGTAAGGAAATAAACTACTGAGTCTGAGGATGAAGATTTTGTGCCTGACCTACGAGAGATTTTTCAAATAATTAAGCTAAGAGATTAATGTATTAGCTCATGCATATATGTCAATCACGTATTAGAACAGCTTCATCAAAAAACGTCCATAGGCCAGTGCAGATCGCCAAACCATTGGGATTAGTGATCAGGATAATAAAGTTCATTAATTGCATGTTGATGAATAATACAGCTAATCTTTCATCAGTTTCATCCATCTAATCTAATGTCTATTTCTATTATTACTCTTATGAGTAAAGTGCACTTTCTTTGGAGTTTAAATATAGGTGTTAATTTCTTCATCTTACATGATCATCTGCTATTTATGTGTATGTATACCTAATTCTCATAACGTAATGGACACATGCATCAAAACATTAACATGCAAATTGTGCGTCAATTTCTTACGTTATCATGTTGTTTAGTTTATTAATACACTCATTATGTATTTTTATACTCCTCTATTGGAGCCTTACAAGAGGGTTACTTGAGTAGTTGTTTCACTCCATCACTCCTAAACTCGAGTTTCCACTGAAAAAATCACTGACGTCAGCATAAAGCATTACAATGCGATGATATACAAACCGGAATTTAAGATTACTAACAATAGTTTATCAAAGTTGTGAAATTAATATGTGCGACTTTAGGTACATTTACGCCCGGGGGGAAGTGGGGGGATTTAGCAACCAAGTTTACACATGAAATTTATTTTTTTTAGTCAGTCAATACCTAGTTACGTCCAACTCTCGAAATCATGGGTTCAATTAGGTTCGTCAGAGTTAGACGTCCATAATTGTTATTTATAGCTATGTACTGACTGACTGAATATTGTTACATAAAAACTTCCGAAACTGCTATTCAAGTGTTCACAGATCTAATAAATACATTTCTGCTCTGGTCTATTTATTCCTCACCACAGTGCGATGAGTGAATGCAAAGACCTGAAATTACGTTATAGTGTTAGATTATCAGCAATGATATTTGGGGGTAATAAGCCCAGTAAATATTTACTTCATTCTAAAAATTATTCACTGCATTCTATCCATTTGCTTACGTCTGTGGGAAGGTAATCATTTGCAATTTCCCTATTTATGGTCTCATTTTTCAGTGTCCAGTGACCAGCCTTGGATAACATATTTCCACCATTTTCATTTTTGTTTAAATCAAATGACAATAAACATGTCATAGTGATGTTTTTTGTTTTGTAAACAAACCAGGATTTAATCAATTGACCGCCAAAGTTACACTCAGTCAGTTATTTAGCATACACGATCATTAGCAAACAAACGCAAATTCTTAATTATCAATTACATTCCAAACAACATTCGATGGTGGTGTGGCGTTTTTGTTTTGATAACAAAAATAGTTCATTGTGATTGTAGATGCGGTTGTACAATCACACTAGTTTCAGACAAAATCATTGTTGACATATTATAAAGACACGCAGATTTAGCTTTTATCATGCTCGTACGATTTTTGTGGTTCAAAGTCTACTGAAACGTCATTTATCATTTACTGATGATTTGCTGTAAAAAAGTGCACTCCTCTCAAGAGAAGTATCTAAGTAGGCGTAACATAATATTGCAATAAATCTCTATGAAAAAAATCTACGTAATACCGGAATATATTTCAAGCATTTAGGACTACTACTGGCATGCTCACTGACGGCAGTGGTTTCAGCAAGGTCAGCTCAACACCTTCCGTGTAAGCTCTGCCACACAAAACTAAACCAGATCAGATGACCCTGTACACTTTAGAGGGTCTCAACAAAAGTAAGAAGCGCTGACTGGTGAGAGTGAGTTCAGCTATGATATATCCTATCATGATGATTAATTTAGCTGCCTAAACATAGATACGATAGCGTTGACAGCTATGCTAACTATCTAAATCTAATCAGCAATTAGATACCTTCACAGCCTACATGATGTAATATAAAATTGCATGCTCCTCAATATGGTGAATCTGTGAACAATTATAAAGTATTCACACGAAAATGTCAAAGCATAGTTATGTCATGGGTACATTAATCACACGGGTTAGAAGGCAATTTTTTCGTAGTAGGTAAAATTAAACGTCATTAGTCACAATTTCGTGTGGCTTAGGGTAGGGCATTGCTATTTTTACATGAATGAACGTCAGAAGTTTAGACGATTTAATAATAGGCAACATGCAGCCGTTAATCTATATCAGCCGCAAATAAATGTTTAGGCTATCCAAAAGGTAAAGCAAAACACACAGAGTACTATTTTTAGGGATTCCAACAAACTAGGAATGCCATGAAATTCTGGAAATAGTCAAAGCAACCTATAATAATAATAATCACAACGGCTTACACCCACGACTGGCCACAAGCTGTTTTCACGGCAATTATTTTAGCTCCTATCAAAATCGGAAGCAAAGTGCCGATAGAACCAAGGCATTTACCCCCAAAAAAGGATAATTTATAACATTATTCATTCAGTAAAATTTGACTTGACCTAATATGACCAAAGTAGTTTAGATTGATTCGAGGAATGAGTCTTTCACGGCTCATTGGGTGCTTGTTCACATAGTTTACATATTTTCAGTATTAGTCAGCAAGGAAACAATGAGCCTGTATAGTCCGAGCAGAATTGAAACGGAGGGAATGCAATGCTGTGGGACATGCATTTGTGTGTATTCGACGTCCGTTTGAGTTTTGAGAATAGAGTAATAGTATGTTCAGTTCACACACACTCATACCACACAACAATCACATTCTTCCTAATAAGAAAGTTGTTCAATACGAAAATTAGTCGTCAAGTCTCTAAAACTTAGGTAGGCTTCGACGCCGTACACAGTTTTCCCACATGTTTTGGTTACAATGAATGCGAGGGTGTACCTGTCTGGCAATGACTGTGAACTTCCATCCGTTTTTGGCTATTATTGGCAATGACATACCTGTTGTAACATTTTTACAACTAACGCATTCCTCTACATAGTTTAAAGTGAGAAAAAACGTAGGAATTCATCTGCAAGCAAAACGACTCAATCCTCAATATGAATGGGCTTGACCACATAAGAATATGTATGAACTAGCAGAGAGCAGGCAGAATCAACGTTTCCCCAACCTAATGATAGTTAGATGGTTCATTTCATACGTAAACGTACGCACGAAGGGTTTTTTCGTTTTTCAAGACCAATGTCTAAATTCGGTCAAGTTCCCATTTTAATCCTTTCCATTCTTGAGTAAACGTGTATTTTTAAACTGCATAAAGGTAAACTACGTAAATATGACAATTGTGATGTCCCCAACGGGCACCAAAACGTTCAGTGACGTGGATTTTCAATCTATATTGATGGCATCAATTTATCTGGATTATATCCAATGCGTTAGTATTGATTAAATGATTTAACCAATACTATTTCAGGATCAAGAGCTGATAAATAATTGACACATTTGATACATTGAAAGAATTAAAACAGGCGAAACAAAAGAATAATCTCAATAATCTGCATGGCTGTGGACTGTGAACACACAATTCCATTAAGGTTGATAACACGTTTATAACGTCTTGTGACATAAATATGGAATATTTTTGCATCATAAATACTTACAAATATAATTGAACATAATGATTTTTTAAATCCACCAGTGACGTGAATTTAAATCCCAAAAGCAGCTCAATCAATATGGATTGTGCCATCTAACTCCAATTAATGAAAACAAAAGTGTATGTGAGCAAACAGTTCATTTTCACTGTACAAGTATCATCCGTTTCAAAGAATTCTACGACGAAACGAAAGTACTTTTTAAAATTAGCAAGCAACAAATATTTGCAGTGTCAACCTAACTAAACTAGCAGAATGGAAGAAACTGCATCATTATATACACTAGCTAATGCATATCAACCTCGTAACAATGAAAAAGCCTAAGGTTATGTATTTAGCCATATAACCGATCTGTCTGTCACGTCACCTAGTTATGTTCCCACAGCTAAAAACAAAGTACAAGCACAAGTATGCATATAAAAATAGGCAAACAAAGCCTTTAAGTTGCAATTGGGTTTTCCGACGAATCTTGCTTTCTGAAATACCCATGTTTTTACAGTGCAATAAATCAAGGTCTTGACTTAAATCTAGTTGACTGACGCATTCTTTAAGAAATAGAATAAGGTCAATATAAATTTTCAAAAATCTAAATTCCTCTCATCAACAACCAATACCGCATATCTTTTTCAGATAGTTTGCTTGGAGCAACATAACCATAAAATGTAAATATTTGATGGGATAGATTAACGAACAAATAAAACAATGTTAAAATCTCTTTAGAACTTGATATAATTATTCGTAACAAATTGAATCAATTTGTTGATGAACGTTCACATCCAACTGATAATCCAACCCAATTTTCTTCCTAGACTCATTGAATCCATGGACAACATAATCTGTAATCTTTTGATAAATACCTCAAACGGAGTTCGTATTGATTGCTGATATCCAAAATTTTTATAAATCGAACAAAAATCATAATTGCATTAAAATAATAAACAACTTAGTTCAAATAATAATCTGCTTCCAGTTCCCACTTCCCACTATTTACTCTACTGCGGGTTACACATTATTATTGAATCGGGTTGGATTGGAGCCCAACTTTGGCGCTGCTTTTCAATGGCATTGGAATGCAAAATTGAGAGGAGGACAAGGACGCCGTTCATTGACTTTGTGTACTTAATGCAAAACAAATGGATTACTCCGCGTCAACACGAGTCCTATTCCGCCTTTGTTACTCATTCATAGCCAACTATAACTCCATTGTTGAGCGCAATTTTCAAAAAATTGTAAATTCAATATAATGTCCAATGGAACTAAAATTCACACAAACTAACTAATAAAATCAGTTGAATGTTAAACCAAAATGGATCGGTAGCCGATATTTTCAAAAATGATTTACCGACAAACCAGTTCAAATATGAGAATTCAACACTCTTCAGCCCTAAATCTTTTTAAAATCTCAATCATAATGTTTCGTAGTAGTAATTCTAATTGACTTTAAACCACGAAAAGTTGTGCCAAATATCATCAATCATCACATTATCACTCAACTCAACTCTCAACGTAGACCGTAACACAAAATAGTGATTTTTCGAAACCAATGATGCATTGATTGATTCAATATCCTTTAGCTAATTATTTATAAATTAAAAATAATTACTAAACAGTGTGGATTTATTTACATTACCTGACCACCGAGTCCGAAATCCAACATGTGCATTTTTTGATCGGCTTAATAGATTGGACGAGGAGTGGAGTGAGTATTTGCTCGGGAATTTAAGATTCCTACAGTAAATGGCAGCTAGCTCCCTTGTAAGTAATAAGGACCTCATGAGAATAAATGTTCATTGCTCGAATAATGGGAACACTTGTTGCTTCAAACTCACTTTTTTATGTACAGTTTAGTTACAAAAATAACTTCTTGAGTTTCAATGCTCAAGGTTTGAAACAGAGAATTTAGATTTAAAACACAAACAAACATTGAAAATGTATGGATGCAGAGTGTGACAGAAAGGAACAGAAAATGCATCTCTCACTGCCTCCTGTGTTCACCCATAAATAAACACTGGTGTCCATGGGAACAATTTGAGTTGGCAAAAATTGAAGAGGATGGTTACGCCACATATTTCAGTTGCAAATATATGAGAAATAATATTTGTTAAAAAATTGACACTCTCTTTAGTTAATTATTCACTTATAGGAAACATGTGTACAAAACTTGATTGGATTTGTTGGGTAATTAGAACGTCGAAATAGTGTAAAATGGTTATTTGATTGATTACTAACATTAAATATTAGAGAAGTGAGAGAAAATTAGAGGGAAACCTTAATGCTTGCTACCTATATGCCACAGGAATTTTTTTATAGACATAAAAGCATAAGGTCATGGTGTAAAACTGCAAACCAAGTTTACGGCAGCAATGCACATTATTTGAATTCTCCATTCTTGCAGATACTGCAGTCAGAAACTACACTGCTTGGGGAAAAATGGAAATCAATTGGGAGAACAATGAAATGAATATGCTTACACACGGTTTGCACACAATAGGCATAAGATGCAACATTAAATAGTAAGATGTATTTCAAAAGCTGCTGAGGGTAAAATAAGCAAATGAGGCCTCAACTTACAAAAAAAAATTTAAAAAAACGGACTAGATAAGCAACTGTGATATAGTGCAATAGGGCAATAGTTGAGTTTTCCATCCAATTTTCAATTGGTGTAATATCAATGCAACATACATGAGTAAGTATTGTATCTTATAGTTAGTAGTTACAGCTTATATGGTTTTTTACTTTCGGATCTTTTTTTCAGTTCTATGGCCTCAATACATAGGAGGAGCGTAATAATTTATCTGTATACGTGTAAAACGGAAGATTTTATTATTTCGTTTTCATTCTGTGAGTTTTTTTGGCTCTCATGGTTTGTTCCATGCTTCAATGTGAGTTAGAACGTAACAATCGCAGGGCAAACTAAAGGTTAGCATTAAAATTTCGTTCGGGTTTTTGATTTTAAGATGTCGATCCGATCTTCTAAACAATCATCTGGAATATCTACACTGCATGGAATACGAACCAGTGTTGTTAACCCTTGCATTTATAGTCGGATTCCTAATTAAAAGGAAAATGTCAAGTATTTATCCAATCCATGTAGCCATTAAATTGCATAGCTATCCGCAAAATCCACTATACCTTATTTATAACTGTGGACAGCAAGAAGAATTGGATTCGGAGTTGCCAGCTGTTAGATACGGGAACTGATTATTTGCACAAGGATCAGGAATTCATACGGGATGGACCAAATGGACAAGGCAGTCTGTGCATTACTTGCGTATGATGGTATGATCCAACGATAAGACTAATTATTATTAACAAGAATAAGAAAGTATGGATGGATTGATTCTTCCCTTTATTGAACTTGTTGATTCGATATTGACGTATTTCAAACTAGGTTCATTTATACAATAATATGAAGATGATGATGATGAGGCAAATGCATTACTTACAGTTAACCAACTACATGTTTATGAAATGCACAGGATGGATTTATATGGCGTGAAGTGGACTAATAGGCAATGGACTGGACGAACGTACGTACGTGTAGGGATTCGGCAGGCCAACCGACCGACCAATACACCTTTTTTATTAGTAGAGCTGCATATGCAATAGAAATGGAGAGAACGACAACCTCATCGGTCTAATGAAACGGAATGATTGGGAAAATAAACGAACAATGAACACTTTGTTATCCCTTGTTTTCACCTTCAACAGATTTCTTGGAAGTGAGCTAATTCATGTACAATGTTTCGGCAGTCACATACCTATCATTTTTACTGACTGCATGGAGACTACTGACTTTTTACATCCTGGGGATCGGTCTAGCGTAAATGAAACTTGTGGAATTCCGAGCAAATATTTAGACATATTAGGGGGATTAAAAAGGTTGTTAAGTTGAAAAATGCTGAACCCGATTTGAATCGAACTGTGCAAGTTATGTTTTTTATTTTTTGCATACGCGCGCGATGCAAGGCTTTAATCAGTGTTGTGTAGTGGGCTGAATGGAAGCGAATCGATTAGTGCAACGTCTTCGTCGAAATTTTGGGTAAAAGTATTTTTTCATTCAATGAATTTTTGTATTTTTCTGCATTATAAATATATGTGTGTACGTTATGTGCCACCCGTGCGGTGTACTAAAAGTTATCTACTGATTGGAAAAAATATGATCTTATCTCGAGCGTAGCCTGAGTGAGCATTGAGATATACATAATTATAAGATGAACTCATGTTATATCAGTCAGAACTTATAAATAGTGTTATCTGGGTCAAATCCCTTCAATTTCCAAAATCATTTCATCTTAATCTTTGGACACAAAGTCGAGGAGAAAATAACTCCACATTTGTATTGTATAGGCTGCTTGAGCCTAAACCTTTACACAATTTCAGGGATCATAGTTTCCCTAGTTGTCGCAATTAATGTCAGAGCATGTCTCTTATTTAATCTTAATTAAAGATAATTATTTTCCAAGGATCAAACCAATGGGTAGCACTAACCTGGTCAAATGACTTCCGTTGATTTCTTCTGGAGGGATGCTCAAATGCGAACTTGAGAGAACAATTTGTCCAAAGGAAATGGGATGCTTGCTTTTTCTCTTACTTGTCTAATACACACACAGCTCACAGATCTGCTGAAGACACTGTAGGAACTAAATATAATTACAAATACACTGACAACTTTTGTCGCGGAATTTCTGCCTCCCAATAAAGCAATTATTTATAATAGGTTTCAGAACGTTATGTATTTTATGATAAGCGGACAAATTTTGCACACGCAAATGGTAGCAAATATTGTGTAAGCAAGGCCGTTTGCTATTTTTCACACGACTGAGTTGGCACTGTCCCAAATATGAATCAAGCACACAGTGATTCGGTATCGGTACTGATAACTGAATGTATATGGACAAACCTTCTGAAAATGATTGCTTCAAATATCTATTTTTGGTCCGCAAATGTCGATTAGTTGGAATTATGCGTTTTCATATTCATTTTGTAAATACATTCTTCCGTTTGTTCAATAAAGGACAATGAACCTTTGTAAATAATATTGGACAGAAATTAGTAATTAAAAATCGTTCTTTCTTCTTTTTAACTATAATTTATCCTGTCTCTACGTAGTGGCAGTTTTGGAACCCCAGTTCGTAAATCGTAAATTAAATACTGGGAGTGAGTGGTGCGATACACCAAGACTGAATAGCTGTCTCTGTTTTAAAGCATTCCGGTGGCTATCAAATATATAGCTGTGTTCATTTTAAACGTCACAAGCACGTATTTAAGCTCACTCTACTGCAATAGAATCGTTGGTTAACTGAAAGCATGCAATGCATCCATAGCTTACATAATTTTCGTTATACAATTTCTAGTTTTTAAAGGGGTCTGCAGAGTCGTATGCTCATTGTTATTGCTTATGGAGCTAAAGCTTCATTTCATGACATATTGATTACTGCCTGTGTCGTGATGAAATCTGTTTAATTATTTATTGACTCGAGTAGCTGCACACATTTCAACGAAGCGTTATTTGACTTATCAGGTCTTCCAATAATAGAATATTTAAAGCTGCCCGAAAATGGTCTACAAGCAATAATAATAGTTAGGATAACTCATTTGGAGGAGTGTATTGTAATTGAGTTAGCTGTCAAAAATGCTCTCAAATAATAAAAAGATAGCAAAAATGAACAAGCAGTGCATGCAAAATGTGGAGTTATTTCGCCAAATTAGATTTTTCGAATATTTTATATATGCTCCGTGTTTTTCCTAATTGCAACTGGGACTGCAATATTTCTTTGGCTCAAATTAACCAAAGTAAAGCGAGACTGTAAAAGGCCATTAAATACATTTTATAACCATTGTTTTCTTACCAATCGTGTCTTTTAGAAAGCGGCACTCGTCACTATCATACATCTTTGAACCAACGTGATGTTTATTATTTACTTGGTTTTTGGCCACCAATTGCTCTCTTATGACAATCGAAATTGCCTACCAGTTCAAATCTACATTCCGAATTATTTTTTTTATTCAGTTTCATAGCTTTTTAATTTCATTAGGCTCATTCTGAAATATTTACTACCACTAATGAACAGTCATGACATGAAATAAGCGAGAATAGGAATTACAAGTGGGAAAAACGAGTTTGTACATTACAGTTGTCGCAGAATCCCAGCTGGTGGCAAATTACTATCCAAACAAAAAACAAAAAGGAATGTTGAAGGAAGGGTTGTCAACTGTGGAAAAGACCGCCTCAATCATTCCTTGTGCAACCAATAAAAAGTAGATAAATCCTAGCCGTATGAAAAATAATGGGAAACAATTGACAATGCAGTGCAATTAATTAGGACCATCTATAAAACTATACATCGGTAACAAGGAATGAAATGATTACAGCTATAGTACACAAGTATGGCATTTGACAATACGTAAGTTTCCAATGGCTGGGATACGTGAAATCCAAGCATGTGATATGAGTGCGTGAGATAATCTTCATTATAAAATTTACTTACTTACTCCATTATTGAAATCAATGCAATGCATGTACTAGGTGAAAAGCGATATGTCTCATAACCATAGCATATAATAGTTGTTGTGGTGGGTTATTGGGGCAACGCAAGACATTTAAAATTATAAATAATTCCGTCGTCACATGAGAAAATTAATTAAAATACATCTATAAAACTAGTGTAACCCAACCAATATAGGGTATTCATATTTGACACCCATCTACTGTATATTGCATAACAAATACAATGATGAGCAGTCCACACAAAACAACAGGAATAAGACAACAAACATACAGGTGTGATCTGAGGCTGAGAATGTAACACACATTTTACTGCTACACGGGTCCTACAATAATCTGTATTCATTTGTATATAGTCAGTATTGTGATCCATGATATAAAAATTATATGGTGAGACAAATCATTAAGTGAATCTGTGGACGCGATTCCAAGAAAAATGAACAAAACCTTTTCCAAACCAATACGAGTATTACAGTGAGTATCAGCAGGAAGTATGCAGTTCCCAGTCTAACACAATGCACTTGCTAACTATAACGTAATGCTCGTGCTGCATCCAAGGGTTATAATTAAGTTAAGAGTTAGTTAGTTAGTTAATTAGTTAAAGTTACTACTCTCACATGATGTAAAATAGATTTAAATTGCAATAAAAATAGATTGTCATGGGATCATTTGAAGTCTTAAAATAATTTAAACAACGCACAGCTAAAATTGAGTTGAGAATGAGTCAAAAAGTAATGCAAAGCATCAAATTATTATTTCATCTGCAACTGAAAGAGTGCCCACAGAATCGAATAGATACCGGATGAACTTAACTACAGTGAGCAATTCTTTGGGATGAACATTTGATTCATGTGGCAATCAATCTTGTTTGGCAGTCAGTCCCAGTGTGGAAAGGAGGAACAGAAACACTGATCCGTCTTGAGCTCCGGTACGATCTAGAGGTTCCATAGGAAATTTTAAATCATTTGTTAAATAGACCACCACGATTTGAGCATGCCAGAAGATCCGCAAGAAACAAGTAAATATTTGTAATGACTGATTGGAAATCCGGCTTGGGCTCATACCAAAGAAGCCTTCTGTCGAGTAGGTGAGGGAGGAACAAAAACCTATGACGGCTTATTCTATTCCATCTCTTTTCCCCTTTCTCCACTCGACAGCTTAATGATCTTCGAAAGACACCAATGCCAGTTAGTTACTTCAGCAAGTCCCGTCATTGTTCACTCACTTGGTGTTACGTATGTGCACCATGTGCATATTGCAGTATTAAGTAGTGAGCGAAGCAAAGCTATTTTATAAAACTGAAATGTCCAGTCGCTCTGTCTGTCTGTCGGTCAAATTGACTATCTGTCCTGTCTGTCCTGTCTGTCATTTATCTCGTCAACTACTGGAGGGATTCTGATGAAATTTGATATGCATCATATTATTTGGACAAAGTTGAACCTAACAAGTTCCTATTCCATTGTCCCCACCCCCGTCGAGAAGTAATAAAAGTTTCAGTCGTTCATGTATTAGTGGGTTGATCAACTTGAAATTTTGACTTTAGAGGTTATGCAAGATGCTGAAGAGAGAAACTCACTTAATCGTGAATAGTTTGTGTGTTAGTGAGTGTATCAACTTCAAATTTTGTATTTTGAGATTGTTAAACATTTCAAACGAAATAGGACATACAAAATTTCTACGCATGCGTATTTTTTAAACCCTTGAGTCTTGGTGGATTTAAAATTAATTTCGTGTTGCGATTCTGGATTTTGTAATTTGAAATCATAAATTTTGTAATTAGAGTTTGTAAGACATGTCAAAGAAGTAAAAAAAAAAGTACTCATGTGATTGCAATATATAACTTGCTCACTACTTTTGTATGTCCATTTGCTGTGGTTTATTTTGTAATAACAAGGCAATTGGTTTAAACTTGCACTTACTCACTCAGTCAGTAAGTTTAACAAGCCGCAAACCACACTATTAGGTTTGAATAGCTTCACTTATCTTTTATTTAGTCAATTTTAGCTCAAATCCCAGTAACAGGACTTAAAAATAAGGATTCAAAGGGGGCTCTAAGAATACATGCATGCATATAAAAAACCTTTGACCTATACCGATCAAATTGGCCGAAAAATTCCAATAACCATGACACGATACGATATCGCAATCATATTTTCTTATATTATTTTTATTTTTTATTCATTTAAAAGTATCATTCGTAAAATGAATATGAATGATATTTTAGAGCAACATGCATTACATCATGAAATCTGTGACAAAACAAACCAAGTAAAACCTATTGTATTGCTTGAATAAATCTATGATTAACGGTAGACAGACAAATGAGGACACTTTTGAATTCTAGAGTGGATTGATTATTAGTAGGAGGCATGCCGGGTTCTCGCATGTGTGTGCAACATGGACGACAAAGCTTGGTCGTTTTTCATGTAACGTACACTTGCCTGCAGTTAGTTAATTTATTGCTAAGGTGGAAAAGAAGACGCAATGCTATATCTATATCTGTGCTGCAGAGACTTGGACTGAATGCAACGTAGCGCATGGTGACGGACTGTGGAGATGGAAAGGAAGAAAGAGTGGAACTTCCCATTGATGATGATATGCCTGCTCATGATTCCAGGAATTGAAACTTTGTAAACTCATGTGCTGTCTTGACATGCATCTCATTCCAAACACACACAGAACATACGAATGCGTCCCATGATGGCAGAAACAAAGGCATGGACTCAAGTTCATCGTATTCTCGTCTACATAGCTAATTAATTTATGCGATAATGAGAGATTTTGTGCTGTGTATTATGCATATAGAGCTCTGATGAGAAGGACCATTTTGGTTTACCTGTTGGTTTAACTATGAGAAGGGAATGTTCTTTTTATTATGCATATTATGATCCTTCTCTTGTGGTCCATTCTTTGAGTCGTGTTTCACGCTGCTGGGACTAATGACGAGTAAATTTCTTAAGCTGTGGTAAATATTCCAATTATATTTAAAAGTTGGCTAGCTAGTTAGGAGTTCAGAAATGAGAGAACTTGTTCTTAGTATGCCGCAGATTTTTGGATTTATTTTAGTTAGTTCGATAGATGATAAATATTTTGTAACAGACAAGGAGGAATGTAAAATAGTGCATGAATTCGTTGAAAACATGTGCATTGGTGATGGACTTTGTAAATGGCTTATTCAACTTAAAACGGGGCTTATAGATGAATTTATTACTAACTGACTAAGCGAGTAAAACTAACCCTTAAATCAGGCCAGGGATACCTGCTCTATACGACAAAAAAAATATATGGACATTTGTAAGTAAAGTGCCGTTTTTTAAACAGTCAGTATTCAAGTTTATGATCTGCATTCAATTGTGACAGCCATTTTTTGTGCACTGCTAGGAAGAACAAGTGAAAAGGTCTTTGACAGATGTGTATTTTATTTATGTATATGAATTGCCACAAAAAATCTTTCTCTTGGGAGGCCTCCATTCATTAGTAGCAACTACTGTAACTGTTATTGGCAAAGAATAAAAATTTAACGCGGCATGCAATTGGTCGTTTTACTAAAACGACGGCCTCGCTCCATTCAAAAAGGGAAAAGCACACACAAACTGCCGTTTTTTAACTGTTCTGGAAGTTGCACGTGTGTACATATGATGAAACAATTGATCCACATGTAGCATTTTTAGTTTCACAGCTATTAATCCAAGGCTTAGAAATTCGGAAAGTCACACAAGAAAGCGGCTACTTTAATGCCACATTAATTATTGGGCAATCCTTATTGTGGATTTGTTCGGCTCACAGCCAGAGCATTTCCTCTGTTTAGAAAAGATAAGATTCCGATCCAATTCCTATACCATAACCAATTGAGCAAACAAATTGACCAATACCGTTATGAAACTATTGCATCTGATTTGATTTAGTATTGAAAATATAATTAGAAGCTTCAGGTTTATCGAGGTGTAAAATATTTACGATAAAGTGTGGCCGGGCTCATGCAAAAACATGGCTAACATTGATCTTAAGTGGGTTTTTCATGAAGAATTACATACGAAAAAAAAGGCAAACTTGCATACTCCAAAACCAGATTACATCCGAAACTCATTCCAGTTGCTTTGGATCATCACTGTATGTGAATCAATAATTCAGATAACCCCATGCAGAAGTGTAAAATTCTGTTCTCCAGAATCTCACAAAAATTTAGTCTATATGATCAATCTTAGTGCGGCTCCTCAAGTGAGCACAACCTTCCTTTTTTGGAGGGAACGGAACATAAATTAACCCTAAGGATTTGATGAATGAAGAAGGAATGGGATAATGGGACAGACGGACTGACTTAAGGGTGACCGAAGGAAAACTACAATGATGATGATATGGTGAGAAAAGAATTTGGTGCTTTCGTCTGTTTTTGTGTGTGAAGAAGTCTGTCCTAGTGGTTTTGTTATCTGGTCGGTTACATTATTCTCAGCCTGAGACACAAAACTTAATGTGTGCTCAAGGAATGTGAAGCTCGCGCTTTGGTTATGTAGTTCATAAAGAAGAAATGAGGGAAAAAAGGTCCAAAAATTACCAATTATTAACAAGAGACCAGGAGATATACCACTGTGCACATGTGACTCTACTTAGATGGTCAGTTCCTTGTTTTGCAAAAGAACTCTATTCTTGGGGGCAAGAATTTCATCTTTGTTCCCATCAACACGTTCAATATGAATCACATAGAGGCTATAGACATTGAACAAACATCTTGTTATTAGTGTTTGTATCCTATTGTGAGCTCTGATGAGCTCAAAGTGTATACAGAAACATGGAAACACTAGTACAAACTAACTACCCAACTTGTATATAATGTTAGGAGACGGAGTAATGAAATAATAGGCGTAGTCAGTCAGTCAGTGTGTATGAGTACGTGCCTCTCGTGGTCTTCTCATTTAGCATGGACACAAACATGCGCACATTTGTTAGCTCGTTACATGAACGATGAAATTATATTTGTTCAAGGTATAGAACGAGAGCTTCATAATTTTTAAGGTTCCACTTGACCCCTTGCTGTGTCCTTACAAAGCAATCGAAAGTCAAACCTTGTAATTTTCTTTGAGACCGACTATGGGTTTCTTTACCGTCATTCCTTTTTCTTTTAAAAGTGTCTTTTTTTCTTATCCTCTTTCGTTTTTCAAACTTTTCCATGTCAGCCATGAGCTTGCTCTTTTTCCTATTCCTTAGTTGGCTAGTTAGTTAGTTAGTTGCTCTCAATAATCATATTATCCTTTGACCCATAGATTCAAGGAGGCCAAAAACAAAGTTTTATCAATGTTACACGACATAAGTTTTGGAGCTTTTGTTTCCCTGTGAATGTCAATCAACTCCCACTGAATAGAAACATTATGTGTGCTGTCCAGTCAAAGATTATCTCGCTCTGCATTAACAAGACAACAATTCATGGCAACGGAAAGTGCAGTTGCATTGATAAAGAAAAATTCATTTGGCATTAATAAAAACTGCATCGACTATTGCATATGATAACACGATTTTTGATCTTACTCATTCCTTTACATTTTGCAGCACAAAACAGAGAAATCTTACCTAATTGAAACTAATAAAAGCTCGCAATCGTTTAATTGATAGCCAGAAAACTATGTGAGCAGCATCATTTTATTTTTTAAATACTAACTAATTATCTAAGAACAAAACAGAAGTGACAGTGCAACGCAATATAATTTTAATAAGATATATATTCATGAGAAGACCGTGTAACTTTTTGCAAGTCTGTAAAATTGGTAGGGGTAGGACTGGGACACTAAAATGAAATCGTTTGTATAATTCGTACCTATTCCCATGTTCCATCCTTTTGGTCACTTCTAAATCTTGGTGTAATGGCCGCCATCTAGTGGGCAAGAATATGAACAAGAGGCTCCTAGGAACAGCGTCAGGTCATGTATAGACCATCCGGAAAAAGGAGGTAAATTTTTCCTGTCCTGTGTGTGATAAATTTGTGTAGTAGGATAGGATAAAATTTACCTTCTTTTTGCGGACAAGGTATAGCTAGATGTAACAGGTGGCATTAAAATAGAGTTTGTTGAGCTGCAGTTCGCTTTTGATTTGAAATTTGTCATGTCATTTCCAAAACTCCACGGGCATTCACAATTGAAACTATCATGATAATTGTTAGCAAACAAATGGGCACACAAACCTGAACAATCTGGTTCATCTCAAATAAAATAATTGCAACCATCGTTTGGAAGCATAAACCAAAAAGACAAAAATTAGTTAACTTCACAACTCGTATCACCCTTTAATTTGTAAAGATTCGTATTTAATTATGGTGATATAAATGAGTAATTCAGTTCTTCGCAGTATGGACTGCAACTTGCAGAATGAAAAGATAATTAGCAATGTAGAATGCATGAATAGGAGTGAAAAAATAGATGGCTGCTGGGATTATTAATACCTTTTCTATACTCTGCAAGGAGTGTTGTCATCAAAGATGGTGATAAAGGGAGAAATCAAGTCTTTATCATTAGCCATATAGTGTGTAGCAAGCGGACTTGGCAATGTAAATAATTGACGCGAAGGGCAGTCGCAGTGCAAAATACTAAGAAATCCAGAGTTGTATGCGTAGTTAGTTAGTTAGTTACTTGCGCTCCACAATCCTCTCTCCTATAAAAAGAGAATGCGAGAAAGTGTTGTACACACTTGGCCGGCTCAAACCGCACGCGAGTTTTAATCTCGTAAGCCACTTTCTCTCACTCACTTACTCACTCACTCACTCACTATATTTCTCATTTTCTGTGAAACACCAGGAAAACAAACCACGAGGAAAGGATGCTTGGACATCTTTAGCACCAGCCAAATTAGTTTGTGTTGTTTGATTGCCCAAAAGAGACGAAACTTGAGCTGAGACTGCTGTACAGCCTTGTAGTAGTGGTGAGTAAAATCTTTTCTCCATGCATAGTTTGTTTAACCTACAAATATAGCAGTACATACAACTCATATAGTCAGGTCAGGTGTGATCCTAATCTGATCAAAAAAATTCGTTGGACGTTGTCATTTTTTTTGCTCAAATATATCATATAGTATATAATTGTTGAAGTTACTCTTTTTTTAATGAAATAAAAATGCAAGAATAAGAAAGTGAGAAAAATTTAAATACGCTAGAATTGTTTTGCAGTGGCTTGACGTATTGTGTTGCAACTGGAACTCTGGCTTCGTAACAAAAAGTTGTCTAGATTTTTACAGTTTTTTGTTGTGTAAATCTAAAATTTAGCTAACTACTGTTCATTTCAATGAAAAAGAGAATTTTTCTTTCGGTAGGTTATTTGGCGTTTTTTGTTATTGTTGCCACAACATTTCACAGACAATTTGTATAAATCCACCATTTATCGGGGATAGCCGAATAACATGGGGCAAGTCTCTTTAAGTTTGAAATGAACAGTAATATAGTTCATTTCAAAGTTAAATAAAGTTGCCCCATGTTATTAGGCTATCCCCAATAAATGGTCGATTTATACAAATTACATCACTAAATCTGTAACATGTTGTGGAATAATAATCCATTGCTCATTTTTTCAGCTTTAAAAGAAATTATTAGAAAAAATTATTTGTTTACATTTGTTGACAACGAAATAACCAAGGCCAGATAACCTACCGAAAATAAATCATTTTTTTCTGGAATGAACTATCGTATTAGCTAAAAGTAACCATTAGCAATTAGTGTACCCATCATTGCATGTCTAGAAAAGAAAAGGGAAAAGCGTAAAACATTTGTTTGCATTTTGTTTATAAAGTGCCATGTAGGTACTATACTAACCATGTAACGTAACCTAATAGCTTTGAATAAAAGTTGCACCATGCATCATAAGATGACATTGAGCCGTATGAGTAAAGACAAGCAACATCTAGCATTCGCTATAAATTAATCAAGCTGCAAAATTGTACTTATACAGCTTTTACTAGCTCACTAATTACCCCAAAAGTGTGTTTTGCAATATTTTTGAGTGAAAATGGAAAAATAAATAGTTAAGAATCTTATAAACTGTGTAATTTTTATTTATTTTTATTTTATTTATATTTTATATTTTTATTTTATTTTTATTTTATGATTATTTTATCACTTTTTTTCCTACCATAAACAATTATTATTAATCATAAAAATTTATGTAAACAGAAAATTGAGATTTTTTTTAATAAATAGGAATAACTAACACCAAGTTCGGTAGCATTTACTTTTACTTCTTGACACATTGAGATTTCCCAAATGCTTTTATGTCAAGCAAAAGCTTTTGCTTGACATCAACTACTTTTTAGTAGTATATTTTTAAATTCATACGGACCATTGTCTGCCATGCTCTCCTTCCTCGACCTTAATTGTCATATTGCTGGTAATGCAATAACGACTCAATAATGTGTCATCTTACCTTTGACGTAACGTGAAACATTGAATGTCATTTTCGCAGAAATTAATGGTTGCTTTGAGGACAAAAGTTGTCCCCGGTAAGGTAACTCTCCCTACCCATCGTTTCTCATCTCCATCTCTCAACTCTAGCTCTCGTTTGATCTTTGAGTCTATTTTTGTTGGCCACTTTATACTCATGTGTGTTTGTGTGTCACATTTCTGATGGGAACAAATACACCTCTGTGTTATATCCTTTGAGTGATAGTTTAGGCGAGTATATCTATAGTATATCTTGATAGGTAGTTTTTTACACCAAAAGTTTAATCAAAGGGAGACATTTCCCCAGAAATGTAAATATTTACAATTCTCTCTCACATTAATAAATTAAAGTTTGTTTGTGTTTATTGATTACTTAGTTGGATTACATAGCATTACAGTTTTCTCTTACATATCTTTATTAATACTCATTCACTCTGCCGGTAATTTTCCTGCATGAGACATTAGTTGACGGGATATATTTAGTGTGTATTGAAGTTTTTACATTATCTTCAAATCTTTAGTGTTTTTGTTAGATTGACTTTGCAGAAAGTTTACAAACTGCCATTCCTATAGTGCGGGAAACTAGTTTGAGAAACTAATAAATAAACCAAACTAACCAAGCTGCCATTCTTTTCCATTTAAGTAATTAAAGAAGTGATTGCCTGAGCAACACCGTAGTAGTTTGTGTTTGAACTCTCTTGCTTTTTTCCAAGGGTGAGAACCAGTAACCAATGGTATTAGCATGTGGCACGGAAACGGAACAAACTTACAGAAATGCAGACATTCTTGATGAAAGTGTTAAAGAAGTTGCTGTTGAGAACTTTCTCTTTTATCCCAAAGAAACTCATAACTCGCATTCTTTGTATGAGCTCAGACGCCATATTCTAATTAGTCGTGAAACGCATAGCAACGCTTCACTCGCTAAATAATAATGAACAGGCTCAAAGGATTCTTAAAGAGCCGTCACAGATAGTTGGAATTCTCACCTACTTGTCATGTAGTAGCTCAATTTGGTGATATTAACTTTAAAGCTAGTTCATTTTATTCCAACATCTATCCCACAGCAGCAATAAATAATAGAAATAAACATTCAAAAATTATTTTTTCTTCCTCAGAATAAGAAATGTACAGAAGTAAAGCATTATCACTCACTGTGAAAAGAGCTTTTTCTCCATACTTTCTCTGTTTTTTCATCTTGACTCTTCAATACGCACTAGCCCATTCACAAGTGCATTTATAAGATTGAGTTCTCTCCCAGCACCTGTGCTTTAATAATGTCCCATCCTCATGTTTCATAGATAAATGCTAGCTCTGTTTCATAGATAAGTAGCTATCTACAATCTCAACTCACTAACAGTTTATTACCCTTGTTTCCTCATATTCACGATGTGGGTGACAACTGATCAGTTCTCTTATCATCAGGGCACTGATAACAAAGGAGTTCTACTAGCATTGCTTTTATGAAGATTTTGTTAACTCTATCTCTGAATATATACTCTGCAGTATACAAGCTCATAAAAAGGGGAAAAACTAGCTAGTACGCTTTGACAACTAGTTTGTATGCTGCGGGGAAGAAAAAAGTTTAACAGTTAGGACTAGCATTTTCGGAAGCTTAAAATTAGTGAGTTAGTTAGTGAGTATTTATGTTAAAAGCTAGGAAATAATTCACATGATAATCTTGCGTCACGTCAACTGATTCAAATGAGGGATTAAAATTAAAGGTTATTTTTGTGTACTTCATGAGTGTCACATTTATCATTGAATATATTTTAGTGAGAAATATGTGAATACATTGATTTGAATGATGCTTCAGTTGTGATTCAGTTCTAAAAAATTTGAGGCATAATATAGGGACTTACAGATTGAAGCACAAATTGCATATGAGAACATGTATGGAATGGTTGGCTCAGTTCGTTCGAAATGCAGAAAACAGTCTCAACATCAATTAGAGCAAGAGCAGGACAGTGACAGTTTACACGAGTCAACTCCTAAACTTGGTCGTCAAAGGACCATCTATGGAAGGCTGGTGAATGTGGTGAAACAGGCGTGGACTGGCGTCAAATTTGCATTGGGTGCGTTTTAGCCTTTGATCACGATAATTAAGAAGTATTTAATTGTTAACCAATTACGACATTTAATGTCATTACCTTTTAGTTTAGTAAAAAGGAGGGGAGTGGTTAGTAATTTTCTACCAGCTTGTAAATTGTAAATGTAACAACTATTTTGTATGGTTTAACGCCGTGGAGTAATCTATATGGGTTTGTAATTAGATTCGGATTTGGAAGATGCTGACAGCCCGCCATACTATCGACCTGAAAGTTTAAAAGCACTATCCCGACTCACTAGGTTTTCAGAAAGTGAGATTAAAAGAATTTACCGAGGATTTAAAGCTGAGTGCCCCTCAGGTATTGTTCAGGAGGACACATTTCGAGATATTTATGCCCAATTCTTTCCACAAGGAGGTAAGGTTTATTAAAATTGTATAATTGCCTATGAAATCTCTGTAGGGAAGTAAATATATATGTAAGTGGGTTCATTCTTTTAGTTGGTTAGTAAGTCAGTTAGTTGCATGCTTTCATAGTTGAATCAGTTGTGAATGTCAATCTCCACACAAGTTAGTTGGGAAACTTTTGTGCCGTTCATATAGGAAATCATAAGTAATGGCTGTAAGTGGACAACGGGATAACAATGCATTTATTGAAGTCATGTCTGTACCAAACACGCGTAATAAGATTTAGGACTAGGACCGATCACATTAGAAAAACGGCTAGTATTTGTTAGTACAATCCGCCTAAAATGTTTGGTCAGTCGACTCAGACTGGAGTTAGAACCTTGAATGCGAAATTCAGGAGGAGTAAAATGATAGATCATAAAAAGAGCAACATGCAGTGCTAAATTTGTATCTGTGGGCAGGCTGTCAGTCAGTGCATGACGGAAGATAAAAGGTTATAAACCAGGAACAGTTATATAGCTTCAAAAGAAATCCAACTGGACGCTAGGAAAATAACATGAGAAACCTTTTAAGAAGTGAGTATCGTGCAACATTATGTTGTAAACTAGTCGATCATGTTCATTGTTCTCAAAGTGGCGATTTTTTTTGTTTACATAACTACATCTGTACGCAGCAGTTGATGGTTTATATTTTATTATATGCTACATTCGTTTTGTTTTTAATTCGCTAGGATTCTATAAACTTTTCGTTTGATTAGTCTAATCTTACTCTGATTATGTATGATTTCGTCGCATTCATGTTGTTTTGAGATTCTAATGCTCTTTTTGATGGTGTAGCGAATACAGCTCATTATGCTCGGTATGTATTTAATACGCTGGACCACCGGAGGGATGGGCTCATCAGTTTTGAGGTGACCAAATTATGATATAACTTGTCGAAAGAGCTGTAAAAACTTATTGACTAATGCTTTTGAATTAGGTACGAGCTTTTTTTAATTAGCATGTCAATGTCGCGGTTAACTTTCGCTTTTGATTTGTATTTTTTAATTTGTATAGTTTTAACAATTGTAAAATATGTTTGATTCAACTAGATGTTGATTAATTTTTTGCGTTTATGTCTTTATAGGCTTGAAGCTGTGTAAAAACGTTACTGTTTGGTAGTTGGTACAAAAAATACATAATATTAAGTATAATGGTGTACAGGATTTTGTGATTGCACTCTCTGTACTATCCCGAGGGGCACTGGATGAAAAACTTCGTTGGACATTTAATCTGTACGACATAAATGGTGACGGCTACATTAGCAAAGATGAAATGAAGGACGTTGTCACAGCTGTGTTCGAATTAATGGGGAATTGTGCGGAGCCCCTTTTAGAAGAAAATGCTGTCCAAACTCGAGTAGATCGGATTTTTCAGGTTTGTTAAAAGTAGATAGTCATACTAAGATTATGGACATGTTGCACTATAAGTTGTCAAGTATCCGAAATGTCAGGAACGGATTGTTTTTCTTTTTTTACAGAAGATGGACCACAACCATGATGGACTGGTGAGCATGGACGAATTTATGAGCTCTTGTACTAAGGATGAGAATATTATTAAGTCTATATGCGTTTTTGATTCCGTCATATGATGTCAGTAACTCGCATTTTTGAGTATTTCTCTGATCTGATTATAATCATGTGTATTTGTAATACATGTTCAGAGTTTTTCTTTGATTTTATATGATCGAGATATGTGTAATGAAACAATGCGGCGACGTTGATTCCACTACGAAAGTGCAGTTAAGTATGAAAATGAAAGAGCTTTATGTTATTTATATGTTACATCACCATGCAGTAAGAGGTTGAAAATTTTATTTTCAACGCATTACTTAAATATGTACAATCGTATGTCTGGTCATTGCCAAAGAGTGCACATACTAACTGAGACATGTTAATTTATTGCAAGCAAATAAGAATAATGAACGAATTCTCTCAGTTTTGTGTAAGTTATAAATCATTTCTCAAATTGCATGAGTCTCTTTTTACCACTCTTAGTTCTCTTGTACATTCAAAAATCCATTTTATAATACAAAAAATGAATGTAAAAATTTCATAAAATAACCAAAAGTAAAAACAATGAACATCATTTTCAAAGTACGGTTTCCCCATCAGAAAATTATTTAACTTTTAGTAGAAGAACTGCAAGGACTTTAAATTGACCATCATCATGTTCAATGGCAGCGTACATGTTTCAGTACGAAATCTGCAAACTAATGATACAGTCGTCTAGTTGAATCGTAAAATGGAGTCTTCATGGAGATGCTCCGAGGAAGGGAAGTGGCAGGGGACGAAGCATGGAAAAAATTGGTGGTTAGCCGCGGAGAGTAGCTAACAGAGCGTCCTTTATTTGCCCCATGTGGGGGCATGGGAGGTGGTGGCGGCGGTGGAATATACTGTGAATGTGGGTAGTGAAGATTATGGGAGTCAGCAGATGGATACTCGTACGAAATCTGAGGCTTGCGACTTTTATATGAATGCTGATGACTCAATTTGCTTTGCAGTGTACCTCTATCCGATACGTTCGTAAAAATGGTGGAGATGGAGCCTGTATATCCCGGACCCCCTTGCTGTAGCATCTGCTTCCTCTTGATCATGCCACTTTGTTGACTGATGGTGCTCAATTTGGGCACAAAGATGGAAAATAAGATAACCGTGGCTGTAGCAACAAATGCAAGGCATGCCGCTGGCTCTTGAAAATGTTCAGGCCCTAAATGCACAACTAGTGCCCAAGCGCTAGCTATCGGAAGTGATAAAAAGGATCCCAAAGTAATCTAGGAAATATCAAAAGTTGTACCCAATTAATTACTCAGTCAGTCAATATTTTTCAAGCAGTGATTTCGTTTATTTAAATCCTTACCCATCGAACTTCATTGTGATTCCTCCTGATTTTGATAACTGACATTCCATACAAAAACACGATCACGACTAAAATTCCAACATAGCCATGCAAGTATAGATAGTGTTCATGAGGGAGAGTACACTGAGGCAATCCGGATGACAAGGAAATGCCTGGAGACAATTCTTCATCAGTTTCCATTCTAATTGCTTGCTTCTCAGAACTCAAGTACCACTGCAGATTGAGTGCCATTTGTGTGCCAACAATGCATGCGATGGTTATGAATTGATTCAGGATGGGAATTCGACCTCCTAGTCCCAGTGACACGTACGAACGCAAATTCATCTCTTTCAGAAGCAGAATCCCGAAACAAATGGTACTCGCAATCGATGGAATAAACACTCTCAGGTTGCATAATAATGTGCTCGGGGGCAATACAAAAAGTACCACACTGGCGTACATTGCCATCAGGACCAGAAGTAGCATAATTCCCAGTGTTTGATTTCCTTGTAGAGTGCCATCGCATATTCGCTGTAGTACATACACTAGCATGTAGAGTGCAGTAAAGGCACCCGTGATTGCTACTGCTACAGCCACCATAGCCCATACTCTGGAAATGTAGTATTCAGGGTGCGACATTAGTCTCCGCGCATTCACAGATCCATCATCAACGAATGCTTGGGAGTTGAGGAACGCTTCTTTTTTGTTCCGATCATTACGGCCATATTTGCCGAATGAGTCGCTTTGCTCCAAGCCGTTTGAATGCGCCCAATGGGATGTTCGGGAGTCTTCTACTAGCGGCATTCCGAGCATCACATCTAATACCAGCCCTGCTTTTGTGGAGTACATTCCAATCTGCAATGTTGTAATCATCCACCATTAGGATGAATCCTTGATTTGCTCTTTCATGGCAACCCAAAGGAAATAATAATTTTATCTAGGCAGATGTGTATAATTATGATAAATTTATGTCATTTAAAGTTGAAGTGAAAAACTTCCATTTCACAAAAACCAGTGAAAAGTATCTTCAGTTATATGACAAAGCCTAGTAAAGTATGGCTAAAATTTCGCTTTTTAAAAATATTGTCATTCAGATTAGAATCATTAAATATACGTGGTATATTCATACTACATATTAAGAGCAGTACCTGAGCCATTTTGCCATCCTTCTTGCTTAGGTAGATGTCATATTTGCGGCTAACTAGTTGCCCTTGGTGATTGATGCGACCACGAGTTCCTTCCAGCTCATGGTTCGTTGCCACCGTCGAATCCCCTTGAATATTTTCGTTCAACACCGGATGCACAGGGAAATTAAAACTGCGTAAAGCTTTGATTACTCCTGTGCTCAACTTGGAAGTGTCACATATTTTTCCTGTTTTGCATGTATCTAGTTGAGCTAGTCGCAGAGCAGCCGAGTAGGCAGACAACGCGTTCACGATGTACACAATCTGGGTAAAGAAAACAAACAGCAAATTACATATTAAGTTCCGACTACATTATCTTTTTAAGAAGATATTTTGAGCTGAAAAAACTGTTGGCGTGACCTGCAATCAATTCCCTTCACAAATTATACCCTTAACAACTCAGACAAAGACTTGAATGCCATCTATTTTCTTTTATGTTAACGAATAGTCATCACCTTTGAGAGTAATAGCTTCATTGACACTTTGACCCTTGATACTCATTTTCATTTTGATTTGAGCTCCTTACTTACGTTTTATATATGTTCATCTAAAGGCATGACTCACAAAACTGAAGAATAATCAGTGCGAATGTGAATGACAAAATTAGCCATTCAAAACAGAAAACAACTAACAACAAATAGCGGTTGGTTTGTTGTCGTTTTTCGTATATAAAACTCGTCTTCTCAAAACAAAAAAAGCGAATGTGGTGTCACAAAGTACAAAAGATAAATAGAGAGAAAAATCCCCACAACTTTCCTTCCACGATTTGTACTTAAATTAACATGAGGGAGGATGCATAGTAAGCATGACAATGTCGTTCAGAACAAGGTCATGAATGTTGTACGGTCCCCTAGTCCCTAGTTTTGGATTTTAAAATCTGAATGGACACATACCCACACACACGACAATTGCATTAACTAGTGCAGTTAATTGCTAGTATGTAGTAAAGAGCACGCAAACTAAAACTCCATTCATTACTACTCGTATATGACTACATAGTGGTGGGGATGGGGAGAGTGAGTAAAAGAAAATGCAATGAAAGGAAACGTACGTCAGATACAGGGTTGAATGCCAGTGCTACATCAGGCTCGCTCAACCGTTTACATAAAGATGGCACTGAAGAGCTGCCCTCTCCATTTTCAGATGTGCTCCATTTACAATTGTGAACCTTTTGAATGTATTGTTGGGTCTCTTCACTAGGTTGATGATTTAGTGCCTCCTGAAAACATTTAAGGAGAAAAATTAGACCTTCCATTTCATACTAATTGGGGTGCAAAGTGAGCTTGGCAATTAACTAAATCATCTATTGCTCATGTTGTAGAATACAAACTGTTGTTGTGCGACCAACAATTATCATTAGCTAAATAGATATGTAAATGAACAAGCAACGTAAATCATCAAATCAGTTTCTCTTGAAATTATACATACTGTACTAACTTGGCTTGGCTACCATAAACCATAAAATCATGCACAAGAACAACAAATCCGTCGTTAAATCAGATAGCCGGGCCCACTGGCCTTTAGCGAGTTTGTTTCACTATTCTACAATTTAGTTTATCCCATTCTAGAAACTTGCTTATAAAATTCAAGGATCATTGAAAATTTTGCAGGTTTGAAATTTTGCTCGTAAGAGTGGGTCTGGCTAAAGCCCAGTGGGCCCGGCTAGTCAAGATAATTCGACCAACATCTCTGAAATTAGCTAATTGCATATGCAATGGGTTACTGAAGTAGTGCTATTATGAAAAGAAGAAACAATGATTAAAAAGCCCCGGCAATCATACATGAAAATAAAAATATTAGTTCCCCATTTTCCATACTTTCGTGGTTTTCGCTAAAAATAATTTAAAGAGTCCCTGAAACAATTCCTATACATCCCTATAATGCTACGGTTGACTGTTCACATTTTAGAAGTCAAATTTTCAGCATTGTGGAATCTTAATTTATATGGAGAGAAGTCTCCTTTGAGGGTGTGAATGATAATTGCAAACAGGTGCGTTATTCAAGCAACTTAAGGCCAAAAAATCCAAAAAGGCCTTAAAAAATACAATTAACTTTAAAAATCTGTTTAAAATGGCAAATTTTTTGACAAAAACTCTGGCAACCAAAGCCCCACATTCCCTAGAAATAAACAAACCGTGTTCACAAATTAATTTAATTTTTTTTAAATGAACGATTTTTCAAATTTTGTTAGCACAGTAACCAGTAAAAAGTAGCCATTGCCAAATAACGATGGACTAAAATATAGCTCTACTTTAATTCTGAAATTCCGACCACGCGGACAAAATAAGGCGAATAAGGATATGATAGTCTCAGTTACCACAATGTTGGAGACAAAGTACTGCTTGAAGTCAGGAATAGCAGCTACATGAGGTTGAGCAATGAGCAAATTGGAATGATATTTGAAACTCCATCGCTTCACTAGGTGCTCGTTTACATCAACAGAGCCAAGGATGTAGGATTTCTCTTTTGCTAATTCAATGAGATCATGGGTAGTTTGCTCATCATTGTCGTTGACCAGTCTCTCTAATTCACTTGACTCCAAAAGGAACACGACGCTTGAAGCCAACTTCTGCACGAATACATAAGAGAATGTGTGTACAGAAAAAAAGTAAAATAGACTTTATTTGATTATAATAACCCTTTGAGTCAATTTAAAATGAATGGTCAGAAAAATCGTGACACTTATTTCCGCTTAATTTCCCTCTACAGAGGGAGAGAGTCCGCATCAATGCACTTCAAAAAAATATGCTTTAAAGATAACAAACTCGCATGCATAACACAGAAAATAAAAATTAAGTAGATGCAAATACTCGCATCAAGTCCATTTGAGAATAAAATAGTTTGCATCATTTATCTATTCAATTCGGTGAAATCTTAAATTCTACATTGTATAGTCCGAATTGATAATGTATCTTGAGGTTCACTTACCGTTTTAGGATCCTTCAAAAAAGACACAAGTCTGGAAGCAATATGGGACGTATCTTTTTCGAGAAGGAGCACATGATTTACTTTCATGGAGCTGGATAGCATCAATTTCTGAAAGGTTGAGATGGCATGAGAACAGCTGGATACAAGAGCCACACTGCGGCTACTTAATTGATTCAAGAGAGCGACGACGGCCTGTAATTAAGTTCAAGCGATTAATTGCTGTGCATTTAGAAGCCAAAGTTTCAAGGTCGATAAATTTGACAACTTACTTCTTTGACGCTCGACAGGTCAGGTGATGTTGTGAAGATATTGGGATGCCTTGATAACATAAGCTCAGCTCCTCTCGAAGAAGTTACAACGGCAGAGACGTTTGCTTCATTAAGACTCTCCAGTGGACCATCAATGATCTTTTCATTGTTTCCACTGCCAATCACAACAACACCTGAAATGAACCCAAAAGACTCATTAGAGATAATGTCAGGCATCAGAAAGACAATAGACCATCATATTCATTGTCACAACTTTTAATTAATCCACCGCTACTCCACGTAACACATAAATCGTGTAACATCAAATGACACTCTTTTCTGGTCGTTAAACAAGATTTTCAAGAAGATAATTTAAAAAAATACGACCACTAATAATACCATATAAGACAAGTGAACCCGATTCCCAACTTCATTGTTTTGTACCTTTAGTTTACTAAAAGTATTGCCACCATAGTCAGCCATGTGAATCAATACGCAATACACAATTATCTCTCATGTGGTGAATAGATGAGCAAACTAAAAAAACTTCGTCTCATTTTTTCAGCCTTTACACCCCATAAACAATTGAGAGCACACACGCTAACCAAACCAAAGTTAACCACAAAAAGACGAGTAATCTTGAAATCTTGGTCTTATCTTAGATTATTGTGTCAAGTCAGAATCACAATCGCGTGTGTAAATACAAGATAATGCGGCTCCAATTCTGACCAAATCAAAACAACAATGTCATCGAGGAAAAAATCTTGTCGATCTTACTTACCAATGAGCGGGGTGCTGGGATCCTTCCCAGACCATTCCAACAAACTCTTTGTTTCAGACATGGCAATGGCGCCCACTCCGCAAGTGTCGTGGACAACAATGTCTGAAAATAAACAATGGACAATCAAATACAAACTAATTTTGATTATTCACTTTAGACCATTGTTTCCCATTGTTTGAAAAAGTTTCCCCGAGCTCAAACTCTACTATTGAGAACAGCTGGGTGAAGTGTGCAGAAAAGTACTAGATTGAGTGGTCTCAACCGGGTTTTCTCATTCCGCATACATTTAATAAACATCATTTCATTTTCACATGCAACCTATCGTGCTGTGATGAAAACTCACCCAAATCGAATTCTTCGGGCCATGTCTTGTTATTAATAATTTCTAAAGCCCATCTCACTGCAGCTAACTCCTCGAAAGCATGCAAATTGAGAGGACCACAGGGATCTGTAGGAATCCCTGCAATAGCAGTCTCATTCCAGCCATCGACTGGATGATGTAAGTCAACCAACACTCCTGAAAATGCATACCACACAATACAGTTAGTTAGTTAGTTGATGCCAGTATTATCATCATGTACCTATATGTGTGAACAAGTATGGCAGTATTCTATCAATAGCTCATACGATGAGGAACAAACAGTACACTTACCAATCATAGCTCTTTGTCTTGGACGGGATGGCGGAAGTTCCGGTGCTTGCAATATGACACAGGGAAGAAATGCTGATACCAGCAGCGCAAGATGGAAGTACGACTTCATAATTCCCCTCTGATCGTCACATCTGTTCACGTAATTAAAAGGTGATAATTGTAGTCAGGTGAGCTTTTAACTAACTAACAAGGAGGGAATAAAATATTAGAGCATGTAGGCGCAACATTAGAAAATATTAACAGGAAAGCCAGTGAATAAGTCTATCCGGACCACTCTTAAAGCAGAAACAAGTAAATTATGCGTATGGATGTATAAAATACAATAATTTTCGTATACATCGGTTTTATACATGGAAAAAACATGGCCGAGCAATGATGGGCAGTTACAATTACATATAAAGCGGAACTGCACAGGATTATCTTATGCATAACAAACTAATTGCTAAATTATTAAATTTATCAGCCCCGGGTTTCAAAAAACAAAAGGAAAAAGAATCATTAGAATCGGACATTTCTGCATAAAATCATGCTATTTTTTACAGCTGCAAAATAAAAAAATCTAGCTGGCAGGATCTAAACTTCCATTTCTTATTAGTTTATGAATCCTAGGAATGAGACAGCAGTAGAAACTATTAAGTCGATATGACAAACATGTGCACAAAGTGAGGAAGCCAAAATGTGTTGAACATTAAACATTAATTTTCGATTTTTTCCTCCATAAGTGTTTAAAAAAAGACCGAGTCGTTTGTTCCTACTTTTTAAACAAAGTCGAAATCTTTCTGGATTTGAGACAAAACATCGACGGAAAAATGCTCCAAACTTGTGCTCATTCACCATACCACACAAGTAAGGAATTACATAGTTGTAACGAAGTAAGTATGTGAAGTGTTTCATGTACTTCCGGAGCTTGAGATGCATATTAGCATAATTCGTAGAGTAGGAATCATTAGCAAAAATGTATAAGCAGAAAGCAGCTGTCGTGATCGTCATATGTATATAATATATCATAATAAATAGTATGTCAATATTGCGGACTGATTGAGCAGTAACAACTTCCTGTTCAAATAAAGAACTTCATCCGCTCTCACTGAAAGTCTTTGTGTGAGTAGGTAGTATTACAATGGTATGCAGTTTATATGCAGTGTTTTAGTGTTCGTTTTCATATTTTATGTGCAATAATGTGTTTACTAGTTTTTAGTTAGTATTCTGAGCTTATTGGACACTCAACAACTAAATTCAGGGTATGTGTTTGATTTGGAGCAAATCATTGATTTTCCGAGCTATTTAGTTTGCTCAGTGTGTCTAACATGGTATTATGGTATTAAAAGTGATAATAGAACGGTAGGTATGGACTACAAATAAGAGCGTTGCCTCATCACTATTTATATTGTTGCGGCCATTATTCCACTCACAGTACTAAACGGCAATCCTATTTTCTTGCCGCTCTTAGAATTTGGGGTGGCGAGGTGCGGAGAAATCAACGTATAAATTGTCCTATCTACGACGGAACTTCCAGATTTATCTTCTTGTAAAGTACGATAGACTGACTGACTGAGAGTTGACTGCACACATAAGTTGTGGAGATCTCGTTAGACTAAAGTGATTAGATAAATCTAAAAACGACTGGTTGTTGTATCAGTAATATTTTTAATTTTTTTCAATGAATGGGTAGCCTTGTACATCCATCACACTTTTATGGAGCAGTTTTTACATTCAGAGCGCAGAATTCACCAATTAGACTCTGAATAACTACATAATACATTTAATATGGCACATTGTAGTCTACAACGGCATATGATGATGATCATAATAGCAGACAAGCTTACTGAAGATGTAATATAAGTCGTGGGGTACGGTTATGCAAGATTCTACAGGTATAAAAACAGTCTGGTTCACAATATCATTACGGACAATTTTTACGGCATCCTAACTAACTAAAGTGCATTTACTATGGTACAATGAGCAAATGTTGTTTCTGTAGTAAACATGAATTGGTAAACAATGATGACATGGTTGTGATTATTGACTATTATAATTCTTTTCATTCGCAGAAAGATGCTGTTAACTACATTTTGCTTGAAATTATCGTCAGCCCATATTTTACAACTATCCATGCGTAACAATTGGTGCGGCACTTAGCTTGTTTTTTTCTATGGATTTCGACACGGAAAAAGATGCTCCGGTTCTAGTTTTTCTGATTCTAGGATACATTGAATTTAACATTTTAACAACCCATTTTTTACTACATTTATAAATAATGTCACTGCTTTATTAGTTTACATCGAACGTAAACTAAAACCAGAGAATAGCTCCCATATTTAAATGCATGCAACATATACCGCAACCTCAATGAGGCCCGGTGATGTTTTTGCTATGTGATGGCATTATGAGGCCAGGCCTCAGCTTACTCTGCTCTTCATTTCATAAGAGGTGTGAGTGTTCTTTTTTAAATCAAAACCCAACCTACATTGAAAACTTCTATATGCTTACTTTTTTTTACCCACAAACCCCACACACTCATCACTTGAACAATTATGAATCACTTGAATAATTGGGAAGAACAGACTAATAATAGAAATGATTATAAAGTCAAGCATATGCGCTACGAGCTTGAGCGATTTCGGCTCAACCTCTGATAACATGGCGTATTCTAGATTGCACATGCACAAGAGAAAAAGAACATCTAGTTTAGCGGTAATTAATGTATGCTTATGCACTAAATAGGTAAGGTTAGAATTATAAATACATGAAATGAATATGGTGTGGGAAGTCATGCATGGATCATGTAAGCTAAAACTATAATGTAACAACTTGTGAGCTATTGCCAGTTCGTTTGTCAGCGAATCGTTAATCTTCACATGTATCTATTCTTTTTTAGTTCACTCAATGCAGTTCACCATGCACTTTGATAGTTTGTTTGTACAGTTACATCAAAAACCTAGTGTGCAGCTTGTTAGTTAATAAGAAAATAATAGTTTGGAAACGAAAAATCAAGTAGCGTGCATAAGCGAGCGCGATTGGAAAAGATAAAACTTCAAATTCAATTCCTTGATGATTCTTTGAAGGAAGAGATTTGTTTGCTGTGAAATTACTTGGGGCATATACGTTTTCAATTATAGATATTTGAATGTTCGGGTCAGGAAATAAAGATTTTACACGAATACAAAGTTTAATGTCGGGTTGGAATGTTGGAAACTCTTTGGAGACTTCCAATTCCTGTTTCAAATGTGGGAAATGCGATTCGCTACATGTCTATTCTTTACGTTAAACTAATAGAGCTTTAATTTAACTACTGGACGTTTGCTTTACGCGTCATTGGATATATACTTCAGTTAGTATTATGTTGAGAATCAGGCATTGCAAAAATAAAAATGCATTGCAGAAATCGAAATTAGCTCACATATTTATGTTCCATTATATTATTTTTGCGTTAGTTGAGCCAGTATAGTGAAAAAATGTGGGATTTTCTCATCCTTCTTTGCCATTTACAAACCAAAGTTACAAAAGATTCCTGTGGGAACTTTTGGAATAGCCATGCATATGAAATTATACATACTGACTGAGTTTTGATTGCATGGCACAACCTATATTCGCAGCATTTTCCCTTCGCTGCAATTATCTTTTCTGCGAAATAGATCGAAATCTACGGTTATAAATTTTCACATTGCGTATTGAAGCTAGTAAGTGAAAGGTTTGAATTTCGTCGTTTCATTTTTATTCACTATATATCTATGCGCCAGGGATGAAAAAATTAGTACTGTTTACGGGCTCATATAATAGAGTTTTAAAAGTTAAGTTGGTGCAAGGAATCGCGTTTAAAGGACAAAACCGCTGATGCTGATATTATACAGGTTCCTTAATTTTTCAAAATTTAATAAACATAAACAAGAAAACACTTATAGCGATATAAACGTGCGAAAACTCTCACGACCATTCACAAATACATGTCACCTTTTGAACTAAATAAGCCATGTAGTTTTCTGTTTCATTATATTTAAATGCAGTTTTGCAGGTAATTTACTCACACTTTAATCGGAAGTTACGCTTAAGCACAGATGCATAGTACACTTTCTTGCCGTAATTAAAAAATAATTTAATCATCTATCATGCTACACAACAAAGCACAATTAATTTCAACAAATTGTAGCCTTCCAAACCTACCTATATCCTGCCTTGAAATAGCTAACATTATTTATTTGGGGTCATTTTACGACAATAAAATTTTACTTACAAGGAATCTTATTTTTACATGTTAAACTTGAAGTATATTAAACTCGCATTGCGAATCCATGTTGGATCAGGTAATTTTTCCATCAACCCATTTTTTCCATGCTAAAAAAATCTCAAATCAGTCTAAAAACATAATGTACAAGAAAAATACCATGTCTACTCACTTTTCCTAGCATATTCTACTTAACACGCACAAATCCAATTGAGCCCTTATCTATAGGAAAGCTTACATTTGTGCTGTTGCTTCCTCCCAGTGAAAAGTAAATGTGCTCTTTTTAGTGCACACATTAGAATTATGCAGATAAGAAATATATAAGCTTATTTTATAAGCACAGTAATTTACACAAGTTTCTTAACCCTTTTCTTTGAAAAAGGGAAGAATACCATAACTTTTTAGTAGCCAAAATACTGCATTTAAGCACGTTATAAGCACTACACGTAACCATTGAATAGGATTTAAACCTTATATGTAATAAGAAGCATTTTCATGCTCAATCCGAGCATATGCTCATGCTGCAATGAAAGCAAGCAACTCTTTTTCTGGAGCAGATGGTACACATGCACACAACGACAATAGTCCAAATCATATCTAACCATGTTAGTTAGTATACTTGTAGTTGGTTAGTAATTACCGAACAAAAACGAAATGCAGACTGCAACTACTATGTACTATGGCTACAAAGCTATAGTAGACATTTCATATTCAACTGATGCTTTTCTTAGCTCTGATATAATTAAATTTGATCAATAATTCCTGTTTCCAAGTCAGCCTATACTCACTTTTAATGCAAAGTTCTACTTTTAAACTCGTGCAGAACATACTTGGAACTTTTCTTTCCACCAGGTACATATATATCATCTTCACGGAATAAAAAAAAACCTTTCCACTTAAATCCCAGTTTGACGATCATAGTCAAACTTTTCGGATGAAAGGATTACTACTTCTTCATACAGTAGATATATTGTGCAAACAAAAACCATATTGTGCCAAAATGGTGCCTATGCCATTGCACCCCACTCTGAATTTTTGCCTCTCCAAACTAAATATTTGGTAGGGGAATTACATATGCATAAAGTACTGGGAGTGAATCTCCGTCTCTGTTTTATGCTACTGCGAAGAAAACCGGTTTCCGTGCCTGGCGACTTGAACACTTTCGTTGAGGAGCATTAAGATGGAAAGTATGAATGTTTAAGGCGTACAGAATGAAGCCAGATGGTGACAGTTAGTGGCGATTTTGGAGAAAATCCCTACAAACAAACTGGATTGACCGTTGCAAGCTCCATGCAACAACAAAAGTGAGCTTGTCTAGTCAAATCAATATGGTGGTGGGAACAGGGTTCGAGCAACCATTTCTTTTCCCATTCATACGAACAAGTTTATTGTACGAAATTATACCTCGTCTTGCGTGCGTAGGTGGGAATGTATTATTATTTGTTTGCTTGCAAAGACAGTCCAGGAACATAAAAAACCTGAGGCTTGCCTCTAACACTCCATCATGAAATCCATAAAAGTGCATTTTATCATACAACCCGAAATGTGAAGAAACTCGTTCTCTTTTCTCAAGGATTTGCTGCATCTATTATTTACATGCATGCATATCACTCCATGATTTATCACCATTTTCTAAATAGTATGCCCACTGAAATGGGAAAAAGACAACTAAAGCAGCAATGTGTCGATAAATTTTGTAAATTAACTAACTACACATATTCCTCAACAATGGATTCTAACTGGAGTGATGAAGGGAAAAGACCCTAATGGTTTTCGTAGTTACTCAAGGGATTTATATATTCCAGTGGCGTCGTTCCTAAAATTGATGACGACGGCATTTGCTCATATTCATGTAAAAATAGTCATCTCATGTGCGACCAACCACGAATCTACTTCACGAGAACACACCATACATTTGAGAGCGGATAAATGTAATTTATTTGTGCGGAACCATAGCTCCTTGCCTACACTAAAAAAAAATCTCCAGCTCCCCTAATGACAAAAGGAAACCATCATGACTCTCAGTCGCAGTCAGTATGAAAAGTCACAAAGTGCAAACGTTTTCTCACCTGCTCACTAGTCCAAACAATGGCTCAGGTAGTTAGCAACCGATCATGGGAAATTATATGAAAGTGTCTCTGACGCAAAAATAGCAACTCACAAACTCACTGACTAAGATCTCACTTTTTCACCAATCATGTACAACCCGTTGGGCTCAATTTACTAGTGTACACACACAAACTGAGCAAAAATTATGGATAATTGTCCCAGATATGAAGTTTCACAAGCACACTACAACTCACAGCTCATGTGTGCATGACAGCTGCACAAAAACTCAACTGAGGAAGCAATGAGTTCTAACAAACGAACTAACTACAAACCTGAAACCGTGCCTACGAAACTCACTCCTGCAGCTTCTCGCTTACATAGCTAGCACGAGAATTTTAGTCCAAAAACTAATGTGTACAGCTACACTAATACTTTCTATACAGTGTATGATTCAACTTGCTCTAATACAACTTGTACTTGAAAACGTAAAACGTACCACGTTTTCAAGACATAAGAATATTGCTTGGTACTATTGTAGTAAACTGAATGTTGTGAGTAAGAGGGAGGCTGTGTTGTAGTGCAATAAGACAGTTGTACACAGATAAGTTTATAGCTAGCAGTTTTAGTGAGAGTAAACGAGCACGCGACATGCAGCTGTGTCTACTTCTTCCAAAAACTGTTCCACCATCCCCCCATGATATATAGAAATGCAAATAGTCGTGTTTTTTTCTCCACATGTGTCTCAGTCAGTTACTTCGTGGTACTGCCAGGTTCGCAAATAATTGCATAGTCAAGGGAGAAATAGTTTGTCAATGGTATCATTGTTTGTAAGTTGGTTTAGTTTGAAAGAGGATGAATTCACAGACCAAAAGTTAAGTTAGTTCCTTGCAGTATATTTCATTTCCCCCGGACAAAAATGCTTGCACTTGAAATTCAAATAGGGACATTAGGATTACTGGAATCCCACAGTATGCCCACAAATAGTGTAATTAAGAGGATACAAGGGGTTGCAGTTTTAGTGGCCGACAAAGCATTCACTGGAAACAAAGTAAATCTTTACCCATTCGCTAAATCCAACTAAGATTAAATAGACACATTATAGCTCATTTCACGTTAAATCACGTCTTTTTTATAGTCGGTTGGGTTGATTGCATTGCAAAGAAACTAACTACTAATCAAGGGTAAAAGGGATACAAATTCAAGCTACTTTTCGTTATTGAAGGAATTGGTATGGAAAAGTCTCAATCTGCCCCTGTAGAAATGCATTCACCCTTCTATAGAAAACGGAGCAGACGGAACTCCTTTCCTCCGTTTCTTGTGTCCTGCAGGTGTAGGTGTAAGTTAATAGCTGCGTGCATGCTATTATTGTTGCTTGCTTGCTTGCAACGGGCTGGATTCCCTAAATAGGAGGACATGAGAGGGAAACTGTGGATATGGAAAAGAAGGATGCTTCTTCATCGTCAAGCCATTCCATTCATAGTGCATGACTTGGGTCTCTTGCTCATTCATTATCATGGACAAGTGCCGTAAATGCTTATTCAGTTTCCTTTCAGACTTTTAGTTGGTTTATTTGGATGATAAAATTCGTTGAAATATCTAATTTTAGTAAATTTAGCAAGTATTTGTAATTCTGTGCATAACATTACTCACTTTATAGCCAACTAATTAAGCCATCCACACTTCTTTCCGTCCTATAGCAGTATCGTTAAATAAAACAATTGCAAGCGTAAAAGTGGAGGACTGTTATGAATGATTAAAAGAATTGAATTCGCATGCAATAGTTAGGAGTGTGGTCAAACGATTTTGATAGCTATTTAGCTTAACTCAAAAGTGGATAGCTTGGGCTAACTAACTAACCAACTAGCTACTGAAGGTTCTCTACTTTACTTCTGGATGGAACCCCCATTATTGTACACACATTCACAGGGATCAGATGATGGAGCAGGAGCATAGTATATTATGGAACGGAACCCTTCATGCGATGTGATATAATATAACATCTTTGTACCAAATGCTACTATACTTTTCTACTACGAACAACAACAATAGGAGAGGGAGCCACCCAATTTGTGAGTCGTGCAGCCGCGTGGGGTTCCAAGCTTGGTACATGTGTTGACTAAAAATGGAAAAAAGCACGCACACAGCTCCCAAGACAGGAAGTAGCAAACTATAGTTGTCAAAGAAATAAATGTTATAAGATTTCTGTCCGTTGTGTACAGACGACTGTCGTTCTTTTGTATACCCTCAGCTTTAATTACAGATGCTACGTTTGTGGCTTACTTTGTCCCTATATTTGTATAAATTATGCTATCTCCAAACGGCATTGTAATGCGTAAAAGACTGGGTTTACTACACATCCCTCTCCTCAAGTTAATAGCTTTTAAATGATCAGCTCTAATAATTATGTATGCATTTGTGCGTGCTTCAGGCACTGCGGGCACCGCGATTATAATATCAGCATCCCATGGGAATGCGTGTTTTTTATGCAAGAAGGACGCCATCAAAGCAGATTGCTAGTAATTAGATGTTATTATTGTTACGTGAAAGTGGTGAGGTTGGTGTATTGAGGAAAGTGTTGAAAAGACGCTTTTGTTACAACAACTAATGATGCATGCAGTTATCATAGGATTAATGATAGATTCAAGGCGATTAGTTAGTGCGAGCTTAATGGAATGCTAACAACAACAACAATTTTATGTACATCCTATGCCTCTCTCATTCTTGCCTAACTATTCCTTTCCAACTATATTTCTGTAGCTGCGTTTGGCTACCACAACGTATTTGTATTTTATCATTTCGATCGTATTTTGCGTCCTGGAACTCTTGAATGAATGGTAGTAACTAGCTAATACAACTGCGTATCCCTAACCTGTGCGTATATCAAAACACACTGTTTAGGGCTACATGTTGGCTTTATTATAATAGTCACTCGGTGCATTTGTTATCTGAGCGGCGTGAAAATCTACCGGAAGCTTTATCACACCGTTCCCGTTCTTTTCTACAATAGCTTTCTGTACTTTTTGATTCCATCCAAGTCAAGGAGAAATTCATATTGGTAATGTGCTTTTGTAGTTACACAGCTGGTAGGCTTTTGAAAATATCTGGACAAAAGTGTCAGCCTGAATAAAGATTTTCACCGCCTATGTGCACAATTCTCATTTAAGAACTGAAAGGAAGTGGGCAACAATGCTCGCTTCGCCTTTCAGTTTATTCTCTATTGAAGAATTCAACTGATTCCCATTTCAAAGGCTAAAGTAAATACTACTTTGTACATTTTGACAACATTTTCCGACTTGCTAGTTAAAGATTCAGAAACTAATAAATGCTGTCTCATAAGCTTTGTGTTGCTAGATATCAAAATAAGAGCTTTCAGGGTCTACTGTAAATACTAGCCTCACTAGCCTTCAGTATCACTCATACTCATATAACAGGTATATACGGATGCAATAGAAAGCAATTAGGTGAAAAACTTTTCAATAAATACATATATTTATATACATATGAAGATTATACATTTTTTTTTATACATTCTGCAAGTTCGACATTTGACAATTATACTTCCAAGTGGGGACCCATATTTACAATCATTTGGACAATATTTTCAATGACCATCGCCAGCTAATGTATGAGGCATATTCAGGGGCAATGAAAAATAGCTAATAAGCATGAAACTTGTATTAGCTTCAGCTTACTCAACTCACGATAAGAGTATTTAAATACAAAAGGTACGGTTTGTGCTGATGAAGTGAATTTATAGAGAAAAAAGTTCTTACCTTGTGTTATAGATGTGAAATATTTGTATCGCTCAAATACGCCAGGACGGAGTACCGGTTTCAAATATTAATTCCTGAGGTCTGCGACAGGTCTTAATGAATGGTAACACACAAATTATTAAACTGTAGACAGGCTGCTAGTTTTGTGAATGAAAGAATTTTTCCCTTCGCTTTACTTGGTAAGTTTAGCAGACTTTGTTTGCTTTCCGTTGCCCTAGCCACAAGTCCACGTGTGCCAGTAACCAATTGCTCGACGGCAACATTTCTTATACGAAAAAAAATCTTCAGATGCCAATGCAATGACTGGGACGGCTTTTTATCTAACCCCAACAAGAATAAAATAATTTTATTGGTGAAAAATGAACAACAGGATGACAGGGAAAAAATGATGGTTATGCAAGTCATGGTGTACATGGGCCTAGTATAATATTTTAAAAATGAAGACATTTATTATCATCAATGAAAGTGCTGACTCCAGTACCAAACACAAGAGTAGCTCAGTAGCTGTGAATTCGCTACCCAATGTCAATCATTACTAAATCGAAATTCAAGAAAGTAGCTAAAGCTATCAGGCTAAAGTTACTTAATAAAATATACTTCAAAAATGTTGACTCTACGCATGCGCCACAGGGATTATTTATCAAGTTTCTTTTTTTATTGGTGGTTGAACATATCGCATAATGTATAATTTCGAGGAATCGTTCTCTTCTTCACTCTACGAAACATGATAATCTACATCATGAATTGAATCATTTAAAGTGGCCCAGCCAAATTATTTATTACTTAAGATGTTTTTTCTAGCTTCCGTCTAAGAGACTCTGGCATCTCTGGAGGAGGAGGTCGAGGAAGAGCCAAAGCAACTTTGACACCATCATAGATGAACCACTGAGCAGCAGTCAATGTACCAATCATGATGATCCTAGCTCCAAGTCCTTTCCACATTCCAGCGAATCCAAGGGACTTCACAACGTCTACTGCAGTACTACCCTTGGCTTGATTCAATTTGGACACCACGGTGTCAGCTGGATGTGACACAATAGCACAGAAGACTCCAGCAATGTAACCAGCCGCAAAGGTAACAACCAGTTGTTCCGATTTGCTGCATTGATCTCTAGGTTTCGGTACAACGTGTCTGAAATAATTACAACAGAAACGTTAGAACCATCGTAAAATATGAAATTATGCAGACGCAAATAAAATGCATTTCTTACTTGTATAGTAATTCCACAGTTCGCTCGAAGCAAGCGAATTTCATCATAGTATACGGAATTTGCCTCTGTAAAAAACAACGAAAGTTGAATTAAGAAATATAAGGGTTACAACATGGCTTAAAATTACAGAAATCTGATAATTCATACCATCCACAAGGGAACAAGAGATTTGTAAAATCCATTAAGTCCCTCTTGTTGGTAGATAATTGGAGCGCCAGTTCTAAGAGTGGAGGCGAATCCAGGCATGGTTTGGATTCTTACCTAAACAAATTAGAATAGTACAGTTTTTGAGTTCAAATTGCATTTTAAAAATCTTTTAGAATAACTTCTATCAAGAACATACCTTCACAGCCTCCATCGGACTTAGAGCAATATCGGCAATGAACTCGGCAGATGCAGACGCAGCCAAGTACAAAGAAGTTCTGTACAAAAATGCATTTTCCTCTCCAATGAGTCCGGAGTAGAGGATTTTAAATACTTCATAGAATCCGAACTTACAGATACCCTGAAACAGAAGAGAAACAGTTATTGAGTTATTTAAAGGTAGTCCATCCTTTTTTATCGTTTCGAATAGAAAAAATAGAGACCTGCATGGAATATCCGATGAATGTTGGAGCCCATCCTTTAGCCAGACCTCGCATACCATCCTCAGCAACAGTGACCTTTCAAATAAAACGGGCGACAAACTAATTAATTAATAATCGCTTAGGAGCCTTGTTAGATGCAAAATTGAACGTCGAGAAAATAATTAAGAGCAAGGGTCTTATAAAAATACCTTGAAACCCTTTCCAATAGAAGGATATTTGACTGCGTTGGTTTGCATTCGACATTTCACCAAATCAAGAGGAACCACAGCGGTATGAGTAAAACCACATGAAACAGCTCCACCGAATCCGCACAGGGCATAGTATTTCATAGACCCATACTCACAGGAGTATTGTTCACCTAGAAAATTCATATTCCATGCATTACAATTGCTGTTACTAAAATTATATGCTAAAAAATGATTGCTGATGGTTACCTGTTGCAGAGGCTGCTACAATATTTCTTGTTGGAACTAGAGCAGGTTTGCTAATCTGATCATTGGTGATAGCCCCACTACAACGAGCGGTTTGGAAAGGGTTAAGAAAGGGGTTTGTTTTAGCCAAATCCAACAAATTGTCCAACATTTTGCTAAAAAAATTATGAAAATAGAGTAATCAGATTATAGCTTCAACTTCAACTAAGGAGATAATATTCTAATAACAATATTTTAAGGAACTAGCACACGGATACTACTTTGAACTGAACTACTTTGTGCAAATCAGTGAGCTCTGCTGCAAGTTACAAACAAACTGTGAGAAATGCACAATGAGCAAAACTGAAAATTGGCAAGACCACAGATTGAGCGGATGAAAGAAAAATCTATTTTTAGAGGAAGCGATAATATGCGAATACTATGTATATATGAAAATACAGTGAAATGGGTGCATTCAATAATGAGCATAGCATAGGAGGGACTATTCTTGTCCTGGACTAAAGAATTTAAACAAGGCTGAATACAGTTTAAACGCGTTTAATAATGGTGAAACAAATCAAGCCCCATTTTCTTCGATCTTTCTCCAGAAACAATGCATCCATAGATGAAATATTATACTAGTCGTAAAAGTCGAAGAAAACAAGTGAAGTTCACAATTTTGTGCACTGATACTTGAACGTGGCGTGTATAATTTTGGCACTGTACTACTGTAATGCGCAACTATATTGGTTACTTTTAGCAAAATCAAAAACCTTGTGCCTTGTAGGACAAAAAACGTCTCCCCAATCTCTACACATTCGTAAAAATATTAAGGTGCACCGAAGTACTGCTAACAATAACAATAGATACAATATATTGATGGGCTTTGCTTACTGGCTTCATCTGGTAGCTTATTTAGTTTATTTAATTGAGGTGTGGTGACTCAGATTGCACACATTATTTTGTACGTTCATCCGCACAAATCGTAGACCGGAGAAAAATGTTACTGAGAAAATCCGAAATTTCAATAAAACGGTACTCACCTTTTTTTATGATCCAATGAATCTAATCTGTAATTAAAACTCCAGAACTCCGAGACAAGTCTGTTCCGTCAAGATGGAGACCTCAGTAAGAAAAGGACTTTCAATTCACAATTTCTCGTGCTTATACTACGGAAGCACTAGTATATATGCCTGTATCCAGTACAAGGCCGTTGCGGATATAATACCGGCTATAAGCATGTGGCTTTAAATATGAGCAGTTCCGCAACTAGCACATCAGACTATAGTTTCACATTCCCAGTATTACAGTTCGAGTTCGAGTTCAGCTTCAACGTACGGTAAAAAGAAGTCGAAGTCTGATGCGAAACTAGCAAGTTCCAAGATCCATTGAATTTCATTAGTCCAATACTACACCCACGCCCATTAAAATGAGAAGACTGCGTATTTATTCGAAAGAAAAGTAACATTACAAAAATTATACGCATTCGCATTATGTCAGAAATCGGGCGGTGGAGAAAAATTCTCTGGTGAGGTTTTAAATTACAAATTCAACACCATGGGATAGCCCTTGCAATAGGATTTCTGCCTCCGGCCGGTTCAAGTCGCCAGTGCCAGTTAGGAGCATATAGTTTGATTATGTAATACGGGCTAAGGTCTTGTGATCCGTCCGTGCATATGCACACATGTAATTGATTATTGAACAAAGTTAAACAATCCGCGCAGCAAATTAGTAATCAATAACCTCCATAGACAAGTTCAATCGCTGGTGTTTTGGCTCCTAGTATTGCTTTTTATCAAACCGATTTTGTCCTTAACACCATGGGTAAACGGCAACCATGTTAACCCTTCTGAATATATCAGACGCGAATGGAGAAAAACAGACGAAAAACACTTGAACATTCAATTGAAAAGCATTTAGAGAGAGAAATAAAGTTAAGTGATATATTTAAACAAAATTTAAAGCGGATATTTTATATGATCTGTTAGTAAGCAGGTCTCCATGACAAAACTACATAAGAAACTAGATTTTCGGCGCGTATACTTGTTACGGGAATCTGGAACTCTATTGAGTGAATTGAGTCTGGATTCTGCAATGTCTTTTTCACTATTCACTATCCCAAAAGTTCGGTCCAGGCGATCCAGTCAATCTTCAGTCTTGTATCATGCCATGCTCATGAACTAATAAATCATAATGGTAATATGATATTGTTCTTTGCCAATTTTTGACTACTGGATCTAAAATAAATTTAGCATAAACTTGCACACACTCATAAATTCTAACACTGTTCATTAAAAAAGTATGCAGATGATTATAACAAGCCGATGATAAAGGGATTTGGTACGAGCGAGGTAAACTCATGTAAAAAAGAATATGAAATCATGGAGAAAAACGGAAATACATTTTAGAGGGAAACTGTAATTTAAAAATTCAGTAAGTAATAAGAAAAGTAAACTTTCTTAACATACATTTCTAAACATCTTTCCTTTAAGTGTAAAAAAGTTGTAAATAAAATTGAATATTTATATTTAACTGAGTCCTTTCAATTCTATCAATTGGTTCGTGTTCACAAAACTTATATTTTTATTTAATCTGCAAATTTCTGCACATTATTTATTATTTATTCATAGACACCATCATCTTTACTTATTACCATTATCATTCGTACCGAGATCATTGTTTAATCACACATCACGCAATAAGTATCTAAACAATGTTCCAAGGCTTCACCTCAGGAGAGGAAGAATCCAATCAGCACCCTATGGGTGGTAATCAATAAATAGAGAATTTAAATATTTAATATAATAAGTAATAGGGTGGAATTCTAATTTCGCATCTGATTGAATAGGAATGGATGCAGATGAATCATTCAGGGCCAAACAATTGAAAGCAAACTTGGCATACTTTGTTGTACTGACGTTTTTATTCAAAGCAGGTTAGTTCATCTCTTTAATACATTTAAATAACTTTATCCATGATTAATATGTGTGGCTGATAGGCAGTATGAAAGAATACACTATAGGGGTACACCTAGCCCTGTACTATCGTAGATTTCTACATGGCGTACATCTCCCAGCCAATCAGAGAAGATTACCACCTCTACCTACTGATCCGATTGGCTGGGATGTGTACGCCATGTAGAAATCTACGAAAATACA
>Ga0210040_10000337_pt1 | contig 81348 bp, 65 predicted proteins | sample CryGeyCG12114_NA_FD_185462 | JGI IMG/M metagenome (GOLD analysis project Ga0210040, IMG submission 185462) | Groundwater microbial communities from aquifer - Crystal Geyser CG19_WC_8/21/14_NA (SPAdes) (version 2) | ecosystem: Environmental > Aquatic > Deep subsurface > Groundwater | place: USA...
GATAATGAAAGCGAAAGTTACACGGCCAGACACAATGCTATCAGCGTCCAGCAGCGCAGCACGAGCTTGATGCCACACGGTCTCCTGCATCGATCGTCCAAATGAATCATCCTGAAACAGACCTGGGGGGTTCAAGCCCCTCGTATCTCTGCTTAGCGGTGACTCTGATCTTTCAAGTACATACGAAGCGGCCTCCCGCTGCCCCGATTGTGCCCACTGTGTTGCAAAGGCCATCATAGCCAGCCGCAATGCTTTTGAAGCACGTTTCTGGTCCGCAGGGCTAATTCGAAGCATCAAGCTTCTGCCAACTTCGTTGTCGAATTTGCATACTCTCTGCAATATTCTACACGAGCTTTGGCTAGGCCCAGCAGGAGCTCTTGAATGTGGAAATGTGGTGTATGGACAGTTGTACTCTGTCAGCCAGCAGTCCAGCGCATTCTCCATGCTGTCTTGGTAGACTCTCATCAAGTTCTGAGTGATCGAGCTGCGGACATCACGGTGACACAGATCGCTGGGAATGTCGAGATCTGCGCTTCCCGATAGCTCGTCAGAAGTGTCGCTCATTCCTCCCTTGAAGGTTTCAAGCCTAATCATATCCTTCTCTGCAATGCTAACATCGGACGACAGTGAAGGGACGTCCTCGGCAATCAAGATGCCTTTCTCCACTTCGTCAATAGAAGCAACCGGTATGCGGTTTCGCCGGCTCCTGTTACTGTGCAAGTTTGAGCGGGAGTGCTTGCCATGTGCCTTTCTATAGACGGACTCGAGCCAGTTGAACGTGCAATCCTTTCCAGTCCTTCGGCAATAAGAGCACCGAGCTCTTTTGCGAGCACTAATAGTGCCGAAGCCAATGGCGTCTGCATGATCGCCAGCTTGGTCTGCAACGAGTACGGTACGACTAGCATCGCATCCTCTCTTGCCTTGCCTGCATTGATCGCAGCTACTGCTCTGACGACGTTTGGCAATTTCAGCGTCTGTGGCAGCTTTGATTTCACCACTCGCTTGCAGTGCAATAGCTGGCTGGATTATATGGCTCCTTGGACTGGAACGCGCCATGATTGCGTTCGCTCTATGCTGACCTTTACAAGGACTGAAGACAGCAAGGGTATCGAGTCTCGTCGTGTACCCTCGCTTGTGCCCCGCAAATATGCACCTGGGGAAGCGGAGACCTGACAGGGGTCCGAAGCCACGTACCCTTTGGGAACGCTGGCACAATTTCATCCTCAAATCCAATCAAAACTCAGACTCTTACACCGCAGATCCATTATCTGTCGTGCCGCTTATAATACGCTATTCCTCGGAGCTTTCTCGAACCGTTGTTTAACGGCGTGTCCTGCGTACAACATAGGGCCGGACTAGTTATCCGTAATCGTCCTGCTTGGTTGGATCCGCAATCAAGGGTCAATAATTTGTATCTGGCTATGCTCCGCATTGACAGCTTTCAAAAATGAACAGCGTTGTCGACCCGCCTCGAATGCCGCAGCGCGTGTATTTCGGGGGCCTCGACATTATGCCTCTTGCCTAGATCTGGGCCGATAAACTACCCTCCGTGGCTTGGATCAGACATTTTGACTGGCGTCTGATGTCTGAATTGCGCAAGTATGAGAAGCTATAGCTGGAGGACTGAAGTCGTTCCAGCGCAAGCCTAACCAGGCTGTTCCGATGCACAAGCGCAATCTGACTGCCAAAGAACAAGTGGGATCCGAAGTGTTCCACCCTGAGCTATTTGGCCTAGAGCTAAGTGCTTTATCAGGCTCTTATTTACCTTCACCGGAGAAAGCATATTCGACGTCAACGAGGAGGGCCGGCAAGCAGTGGACTAGTAGCTCTAGGATGACGGTGGCATCCGCTTTGGCTCGGCAATCTCAAGGGCTACCTTTTTTGATCTCAAAGCCAATGGCGAGCATACAAGTTCGGGGCCAAAAACACTGGAGCTCGCACTGAAGTTGCTCGCAAGCGCAACCTGTTGGCGCCTTGACCTGCCTTGCCCCTTCGGAGTCAAACGTCTATAGCTTGAGCTGAATTACGATGAGCAGTTCTACTGGAGGCATGACTGCGATGGGTGCAAATCAACCATTGGCGAGACCCTTACCATCAAAGGGAGTCGGCAGCTGTCACTTACCTTGGTACAGCTGCCTTTGAATGCTATCAGATCTTATACTTCTATGGACCGTATAGACCAAGGCAAATGTCCCTGATGTCCCGAGGAGCGGTCAAGCTCATATTCAATCCGTTATTGCACTTCTCTCTTCTGTCATAGCTGAAGCCGATTGCCTCGAAGATTGCTCTCGAACAGCACAGCGTCTGTGGAGGCGTAGGAAGGGTGTATTATAAATGGACCAAGCAGCTGGAATGACTTGGTGTCCAGGATATGAACCCATAATGGGGGGCATGCAAGAAACGGAGGAAAGCCATCGACGAATCGGCTGACAACGGTTCCTTCTATGAAGAGTAACTATGTGGGGGAGAGCACGGCAGCCAATGCGTTTGAACAAGATCGTATCCGCGTCCTGCCCCTGAGGGAAGACGGTGACTGGCAGATGCGAAGGTCAACTATACAGGTGGCCTCTACAACTGGGGTCAACACAGCGGACAGGCAAATTTTGCAGACGAGGTGATGCAGCCTCACGCTCGTATCTTCACGTACACGTAGTTATGCAATGAATTGAGGCTGCAAAAGTGCTCCGAAGCCACTCACACCACCAAGCAGAGCAGACTCCCGATCCTGATGCGCTGCATGCTGGGGGTGCATGGAAAGTAAACAATCATGCGTTGATTGGCTGCCTGTCACGTGCCAAGCACAAGCTGGAGTGCACGGCAAGTGCCTTCCGGTCCTGGGATGACGAAGGGCACACTTCTTGCCAATAGAAATGGTGCGGTTGTGACTTCCCGACTTCACCCATGGGCGGCCCCCCAGATTTATGTATCTGCGGTCGTCACAACTGCTTTTGGAGTGCCGCTGCCCGCATTGCTTTCGCTTCTAGTTGAGGTTGAGAACAAAGAGTCTTTGATTGTGTCGTATGATGCCCACGGCCTGAACTGTAAGCCTGAAACCGCCGGCCACGACTACATTGCGGCCGCACTCAGAGACAACAACTTGTGTACATAAAGCGGGTTTATATTCACGATTGACAGCACTCAGCTCCGAACGTCACTCCACCGTGAGACCTCTACGCATAGCCCAGTGGGAGGCTGCTGCATAGCGACGATCAGCACAGAAGCTACGACCATAGAGTCACGTACGGTCTGCACCCTTGTCTCCGGTACATAATCACTGCGATAAGGAATAGGTACATAACCATGTCATAAGTTCTACCAAAGTACTTGACGAGGAGGAGACCAATCTTTGTTCACGTAGTCCGGCGAGGATATATGTGCGGGGCGATTGAGGGCCACGACTGTCGCCACAAACCAGACCTGAGGACAGGAATACTTTTCGAGCAAGTCTCTTACCCACACAGATTCATCTCAACATGCCGACCCAAAGACCGTCCTTCTTCGCCAATTTCTTCTCAGCCTTCCGCGCAAGAAGCACCCCCGGCCCCTTCCAAGCCAAATCGAGCACCACAACGGGAGCAATCTCTCCCTCAGCCATAACTGCTTCTGCACAATTCTCCACTGCCTCGGCGACGGCGCCCTCGTCAGCTGTTCCTCGAAACATCTCCCCAAAGCCTAATACCAATGGCCCTTCACAATCATCCCAGTCCACCCAAGCGCAACCGATGAAAGCCACGAGCACATCGCCCTTTGCCGCCACCGCCATCTCTTCCTCGCCCGGCACAACCTTCTACAGGCGCCCACCGTCCCCCTCACCCTCACACAATTTAGCCAAATCTCCGGGCCATACAACACCTACACAAATATCAAGAGGAAGACAAAGAAGAGACAGTGGCAGCTCTAACTCTTCAGCCGGTTTCATCGAGGCCATGGGTTCAGAGAAGTGGTACGTTGGAGGCCGAAATGCTGCTGGCGAAGAGAGGTTCTACCAACTCGGCTTGGTCACGGCAAATTCAGGAAAACGAGTTAGGAGCTTGGATCGTTTGAGTTTGTGATTTACCTTTCCATGACATACTCATCATGCCGAAAGTTTTGATGCATTGTAGCAATGGACATAAGGCGTCAACGAACAATGCAACATTACACCGGCGACATGCGGCGCTTGGAATACGGGTGTTTCGGAGAAGGCCTCCCACAGTCACGATGCAAGGCGGATCGAATTCAGCTTGGCATGGCGTCAACAATGGCGGAATAGCACATATTGATACTGTTCCAGTTCAACTTGTTTTGAGTGGTTTCGTATAGAAGATCCTCCAAGCCCGCCAGAGATTGCGCCTACCTAATTGAGAACGCGCCTGCTGAAGGGTTTGGGAAGAGCATGCTGGTTACACCTCCTCAGTGCTTGCCGAAGTGTGTTGGTTGTGTTGCGCTTCCTCCAGTGCGGATGCTCTCTCAATCCATACGGACTCGATTGCTCTTGTTCGTGCTCTTGCTCTTGCTCTTGCAGTTGCAGCTGGTTTCACTCGTCTTGTGGACAAGTACCATGGTCTCCTCTTGGCCACACTAACTCTCGACCTGCTCTTACAATAGCTTCTTTGTCTCCTGCAGTTCGCCACGGGTAGAGAAGAATGTCTGCAATACGCAAAAGACCACCAAACACAACGACGTCACACGACCACTATGGACTACGTCTTTGTGTTTGGCTGGCTTGGATTGTTTGAAGGTGCCTACAGCATGCTCAAACAGCAAATCTTCTCTCGCAACTCCTTATGTTGTGCTATTTCTTAGCTCTCCCACGTCAGGTCACTCATTTTTCCTTTCATGGTCTGGTTGCCAGTTACGACCCCAGCTAACATGAATCTTCAGGGTCCTAATCGATACCAGCAGCAACGCTCCGCGGGAGAGACTGAGGCCCAGCGTATCGAAAGGCTCTCTCATTGCCGTGATTGCAACAAGAAGCTCGAACCTACCGAAGAACATCCCTCTTTCAAGTGTCCACCCTGTTCCAGTCGCTACTGTTCTGAATGTTTGGAGTCGATGTTCAAAGAGGCCCTAAAGTACGGCGGTATCTGGCCTCCCGTATGCTATTACTGCGTCCTATTACTGTTGAAAATGTTTCAGATCTTCTATCACAGGCAACGAAAGCAAGGATCCCAGAGAAGGAAGCCATCAGACCTCTATTTTGTGCCAATCCCAAATGTACTGAAAAAGGCAATACCTTTCTCATGGATATCGCGGAGCTCAATCGGAGGGTCATGGTAGACTGTCAGGTCTGTGGGACTTGGACATGTTCAGAATGCCGCATGCGAAGCGCCGACCATACTGGAGACAGATTCATGTGCGAAGAAGATGAAAGATACGCAGAGATCAAAGAGGCTCACGACGAATACAAACCAAGTGTCAAAGAGAGCGCGGACACTGTCAAGAATGAGGACGAGTCTGTGCCGACAGCAGGATGGGGTCACGGGCTATGGAGAAGTCTAGATGAAGTCGAGGGTGCACCGGACACATTCAAGAAGTACCGTACCTGTCCCAGGTGCGGTGATGGGATACAGAAGATGTCCGGATGCGACGCCATGACATGCCAGAGGTGTCAGCAAACTTTCTGCTTCCGTTGTGGCAAGCGTGGGGACCCATGGGTAGGAGATTGTGGGTGTCCGCCGATACCGATACCAAATGTTTGCAGGATGTGCCTCCGCGATGATACAGAGTGTCGATGCCATGCGGAGTAAGTCCTAAAAACCGCTATCAACGACTTTCCATGCTAACACACCTGCTTTAGTGATGGAGACGAACCAGACAATGGATCCAATCCCCCTGGAAACTCGTGGCTTGCGTCTCGAGCTCGCTCTCAGCCGCCAGCACACCCCGGGTCGTCATATAAAGAACCCGTACCTCAGGATTACGTCTGAATCTGTCCACTACATGACCTCTAGGTTCTGGCCACATACCATACCGCAGCAACGTAATCCTGTCCGACACAGATAGCACTGTACATCCCATTGCTCAGCATACCCAAGACCATCTCGACCACCAATAAATCCAGTCTCAACGTCTATTTCACACGCGCGATCTGCGTCGTACACAGTCACCGGACAAGCTCGTCTACCTCAACGCCTCATCAAACCATTCTCGAACACTTCGGGAGCCCGCCCTCAGTTTGGATTGCGCCGATATATGAATGGCTCCTCAACTCCAGTTCTACACCCATGCATCCTGCAACATGCAGCTAGCACATTCCGAATCCAGTCTGATTCAAAGGCACGCATGTCCCGTGGTGGAAACGAGCACATTCTGTGGGAAGGAGCGACTCGATTCTTGCCCGGTAGAGGAAGGAAGGATCGACAGACCACCTGATGTAGCAGACTCGGAGGGTTGAATCAACGCGAGGCATGTTAGGGTGGGATATGAAGGTGCGTTTTGCAGAACGTAGGGTGGCGATGGAGTGGTGGGGCTTAGGATGTGCGTGCCGTGTGAGTGAGGATTGAAGAAGTGTTGGTTACGATCGTCAGTAGTTAGAGTTCCATAGAGGGTTACGAGAGGACGATAGCTGGCTGGTATGTATAATGTATGCAGTATAAGGTGTAGAAGTCTTGAGAAGTGTCTTATCGTACAGTGTTGCTACAACATCTATATGTCCATTTTGTTACTCCTGGCGTTGCCTTCGTACCGTACATAAACCTGACTGACTTCGATGCCTCCAGCTAATACGCCTGTATGTCCAAAAGTCCAATATGGTAGAAGGTAAGGTGCGGCACATTGATTGCCGTTATTAAAATGCAGGCGCGTCTTGAGCAGTGAATGGCCCGTACATATCAGGACACGGATGATGATCGACGTTTGCAAGTCTGCGCGTTGTATCGCTCGCAAGCTAGACACATATCAGCTGCATGCAAAATTGCCGGATAGTCCCTGTTATGGCTCCTGCTCAGGTGTATCCGAGAAACTTAACCTCGATGCTTCGAGTCTTTCGATTAGTGCAGTTCCACGCTCGAATCCTAGCCGTTCGCGGTCTGTTCCTTGTAATATTCTTGCTCAACCTGGCTGATGCTCTGCGTCTCAGGCTCCCCTGTCTGCAATCGATACTCTTCAAGTCGTTGGTCAGCTCTTTGCCTTCTATTCTGCATATCGATATCGAGGATTTCGACCACACTGTCGGTGAATATCTTCCGAATAGGGTTATCCGTCTCCTGGAAGAACACATTGAATTCTTCAGCTGTCATCTTGCCGCTCCGGACCATTTCCAGCCTACGAGGCTGGAGAGCGATTTTTGACATGCCATGGGCGAGAAACCTGTCTAACGCCTTACGATACTCTAGAACGATCTTTGCAACACGTGCAGGGTCCATGACTGCATTGCCTCCGTCAAGACTGACTCGATAGCGCAACCAGTCATTGACAACTAGTGTCTCCGTGCCGGCTAGGTGAAGCGACTGAGCAAACATCATAGCTGCCAATGGTGACAGGACTGACGTCTCACAGGCCCAAGGGTACTTGTCTTTTGGCGTGACGCGCAGAAAGCCGTAAGCGAGAACGTCCCCTGGCTCTCGCCGTAAGCGCTTAGGAGCGTCTTTGTTGACGCCCATGATGTGGTTGACGCTCCTTGGTGCGGGGAGTATACGTTGGTGCAAAGCAGTACGCCAATTATTCTTGTGCCAAAACCCTAGCCGTGTACCTGAGGTACTGAGCACAAGGGCTTTGACCAGATTCTCGTTTTCGCTGTTGATATTGAGAGTGTTAGGCGTTGGCGGAAAAAGGGGTTGTGGTAAGCGTTGCTGGTATTCATATAGTATAGCGGAATTCCGACCAATCATGGATTGCAGACCTTCAAAGACCTGTTTAGAGGTCCGCGCAATATCACAGTATGTGTCGTGTCGGATAAAACGACCTTCTCTGATTACCTGGGCTTCCTGTAGGAGGCCTTTGGCACGTGCCTTGTCGTACATATGGAACCCTCGCCAGTCAGCATGTCTATCGTCATCTGAAGCACCAGCAAGCTCTCTCCTGACCCTTAAAACCGCTCCTGCCATCTCCGGATGATTCATGATCGCCAAATCATCGGTAACAGAACCCATGAATATAATGGGATCAAGACACCTGAAAATGAGACCAAGCAGAATCGCCTTAGCCATGGCAGGAGTCGTAGGCATCTGGCTCATAATCTTCCCCATTGGCGTAGGGGAGCCATCTGCTGCTAGAGCGCGGAGATTACGTAGTTGATCAGCTGCGGCAGCAATGTCGTCAGCTCCAGGAGCTGACGGGGCTAGAGTGAGGACATGCCCAGGCTGTGCGTTGACATCCCCGCCCTCTGTATGGGGCATGCTAAAAGCCTTGCCAACCTGTGTGCGCAGGACAATTTGATCTAGATTCGATCTGAGCAATTCGGGTATCGGTTTTTCCGGCATGAGGTCGTGCTGACCCTGAGCAAATGCTGCAATGTAAGTGCCAGGTTGTGTTCTGCCAGCTCGACCTTTCCTTTGGGCTACTTCGGCTTTACTGATCCATCGGGTGCCGAAGCTTCCTGCTTGCGTGGCTTGATCATAATTACCTTGACGAGACAAACCCGTATCGATAACGAACTTGACTTGTGGTAACGTTATTGACGTCTCGGCTATGTTTGTCGCAAGGACGATACGTCGGCATCCGGTAGGGAGCGCCTTGAACACGTCGTAATTCGTCTCGTAAAGTGCAGAGTGGAGCTTATGTATTCTGTATCTCCGGTCGTCCGCGAGATCCATATTCAGCACATTCTCCTCCAGCAGTAGTCGTTCCAAACGTTCAATTTCGCCAAGGCCTGGGAGGAATACAAGAATGTCGCCTTTTGAGCTACTGGACAAGACATCACCAATCATGAAAGCAAGCAAACGCACCGGTACGTGTAGGTTCTCAAGCTTCACATCGATAGGCTCAGGGTTCTCGACACTGCTGTTACCATCTGGTTCGGAAGACTCTTCGTGCCGTAGAGCATTCAGTTGGCTCGTTGGAAGTCGTTCTCCTTGGCCGACATTCCTTTGCAGATCGAGATAGTTTTTGAAGTCTTTGTCTTGCAAGAGACCTTCCATTTCGCGGTGGTACCTGTTATCAAGCCTTGGGAGGACGTCATGCAGCATCTGAACAGTAATGGGGAAGGTCTTGCCGGGAACTTCTATGGATGAGATCTTGAGTGGGACCCGACTGTCTGTGAAATAATGCTCGAAGAATTTTGGGTCAATAGTTGCGCTCATGAGAATGATTTTCGGCATGCGGCGAACTTCGGCGATTGGTCGCTGGAACATGTTCTTCAAAGCCGTCAAGAGTAAATCCGTATCAGTGTCTCGCTCGTGCACTTCGTCGAGCAAGATATGGGAATATCGTGATAGAGTCTCGAAAGGATCAGCCTCAAGCAACCGGAGCAGATAGCCACTCGTCATGTAAGTGATGCCGTTGGGCGCACTTGGTCCACGATTATCGAACCGAACTTGATAGCCTACCTCGTTTCCCAGCTCTTGACCCCTCTCCGTGGCCACCCTTCGAGCCACCGTGGTAGCAGCCACGCGTCGAGGCTGTGTACACACAATGCTACATCGAGAGCGAACGGAATTAGCGGAATTAGCAAAGTCGTTGTCGAAGATCAGCTGAGGTACTTGGGTCGTCTTCCCAGAGCCGGTGGCAGCCTTAATAATTATGATATCGCTGTTGGACACCTGTTGACGGATAATGAAAGCATACCGGGGTTGCAATATGGGCAAGGAAGCGGACTTAGGATCAGATGAAACCTGTCGTGGGTCAAGTTTCGCTCTGGTGTATCTGACCTGAGTCGAGGATCGATCGCCGTGCTTCCTGTTAGGCGATTTTGTTCTCGGCTCGAAGGTCTCATCCGCAGGTAGCCATTGACTTGGGCCCTCGAACCCAATATCTCGGATGCGGCGTAAGGTGTTGAGCATCACACCAACAATGGCGCTATTCAGCGAGACGGTAATAACATCTGATGGAGGCAGTTTTGTTCGCTCACTGGACGATTTATCATCAGCGGCATCCTCGGCGCCTGGAACACTTTCGCCCCAGTACTGAGCGAATCGTTGGTATTCGTCGGCTAGTATCGTGCCCGATTGGTATGCGCTTTGTAGAGCGGGTTTAAGAGCGGTGCAAGCATGTAACATAGCAAGCAGCCGAGCATGCTTACGAGAGAACCACAGAGCTGGTTTCCCGACGAGACCACGCTTACCTATGTGTATTTCGCATCGCCACAGATCGGTAGGAGGGGTTCCTGCGGAGGGTAAATTTATGTTCTCATCCGAGTTGGTGATTGCCCCCCAGCCCAAAGCACGTTGGGCACGTCCCATGAACTCGGCTGGGGGCCACCTCATGCCGTCGAAGCGGACATCAGCAAGGCTAGCTGGATCGACTGCTCTGTAGACATGCTGACAGTACTGCAGAAGGGCTGGTGCCAGCGCCTTCCTAAAGGAGGTTAATCCGGCGTTGAAGCCACGGATGATGGAAATACCATAATGATGATTCTTGATGATGAGGTAACGCTGGCAATGTTCGTTGTCTTCCCTTCCGGCATGCGAGCTGTCGAGATCGCCGTGATCCTGTATGGAAAGAGTAGGCAGGGCTTCGCTGGAGCCTCTACAAGCTGCCATTAAGACCTTCCAATGACTATCCAGGAAGAGCTGCATGTATGAACCTTCCACAGCAGGTTCGATCTCAGTGAGAAGAGCATCAAGGAGATCGCCGGTCAAGCAGGCATTGGTGAACTCGTTGAAAGAAGAGGGCACGTATTGTGCAGAGGGTGTCTCCTCTGTCTTGTGGAGAAAGGAGTGATATCCTACCCTGTCTTCGTCTGGTGCAGGGGTGTGATAGACCAGACCCAACTGACGCGCGACATCTGGGAAGATGCGATCGAAGATATCGCAGGTATAGAGACGAGCTGATTGACTAGGACCGCGGAGGAAATCCTCGATCTTCTTTTGCAACAAATTGCGAGGATCCAACAGCTCAATTGGGTGGATGCGTGGGCCTTTCCCCATAGATTGAGAGGCGTCGATGACATTGTGACTGCCCAGTGAAATTTGGTCGTGCAGCGCACCCTTCTCTTGCCCCTGAGTTCCACGACCGTTCGACGCAGCTTGCGGACGAGGCTGGCTCGCATCTTGCAGCTCTTCTGCGCTGTACTCAACGCCTCTAGCAGCAGCTGCAGTATTTTGAGAACGTATTTGTGTCCTGCGGTAAGCGCGAAGCCTGGGATGACCCGCTAGTTGCCCAGACGGATTCGATCGAGACCATCGCTCGTGGCCCAGGTGTTGCCAGGGTCGAAGGCTATGCGAGGAGAAGGGTCTGGCCGATGCTACCTCATGTCGAAGGCAGTAGCACCGATGGCCATGCTGGAGACCGGTGCGCAGCTGAGTACTGGTCAGCCATGTCTTCGCCCCCATCAGACTCGAGCTGCATCCCTCGAGCTGCTTGATCCTCATACTCCAGAGACGAACGAGTGAAATGTCTCATCATGAAGGCATTAGGATAATTCCAGCTACTGCAGGTGAAATATCGACATATTCCCATATCAGAAAATAAGTGAAATCGAGGCCAGGCCGCACCTGCCTATTTGAGTAACACGCTAAAGGATTTTTGGGGGGAAGAGTAGCAATAGCAAGAAAGGTACTGAGCACCACGTACGTTATGTAGACCATCGCTGCTTTACATACATACACAGCTGCGCGTCCATTATCCAATGTACTAGCATGTCGCTCATCACTTTCCTGGAAATCAGCAGACTCCCAACAACGCCGTGCTCACGAAATTCACACCCCAGGAATGCCGCTCTCACCATCTCATCGACTGACTAAACTCCACCAGCTTGTTCTCCTAGAACCTCGCCGGCGCACTAGCCTGGCTCAGGTTGGAGATATCCCTTCCCATCACCTCCCGGTTCAGCATCACGCCTCTTCTAGCTGCGCTCTTCGGCGTCTTCATCCCGACGCTATCGTCATCTGTGTGTTTCCGCATCCCCACGCTCCTTGCTCGATCTCGTCGTGCTCGAATTTGCGCCAACGCTGCCTCTCGCGTGATGGGCGTTCCCGGTAGCATGGTAGGTTGTGTAGCCGCGTTCGGGTCGTTCTCCGAAAGAGGCTGACGACCACGCCTCGATGTTTCTAATGGTTGCGTATGTGCGTGATCGTATGTTTGAGCCTTCTCAGGGCTGAACATATCATCCTCCTCTAGACCCCTCAAGGGGACCATGATAGTTGTGGTTTGAGACTGCGACTGGACGTGAAGAGCTTGAAGCTGAGAGTGCGGCTGCATCTGGTAATCTCGGACGTGGCGCTCACTCTTCTGCTTGGGGGTGACAGGAAAGTATGTGTCTGCAGACGGCGAACTTGCTTCAACCACGAGACGGCCTGGAGTGGGCGATCGTACTCTTGATCGGTCTCGTGGACGAGACTGCGACCGTCGCTGGGTGATGGAGTTCCTCAGAGGCGAGTCTTTCAGCGGCACCTGCATCGTCCTATATCGTGGGGGAGACATGGTAGGTGTCATAGATTCCCGGTGCTCTGGTGAAGGGGCGACCATTCGGATAGGTGACCCCACCGTACGAAGACCCATCACTGTTGATGGGCGCGGAGGGAGGTGCGTTGGAGGAGCGAGATCGAACAGGTCGTCGTGGTTATTACCAGACATGGCACTGTGCGACTGCCGTAGAATGGGCGTTTCTGCTTCGTGTGGCCTTCGGCTGGATGTCGATGTTGAGAAGGCAAAGTGCTTCCCAGATGCTGACGGTTCAGGCTCGACCATGACTTGGGTCATATCCTCAAGTAGTGCTGTCGGTTCAAGGTCGTCACTGCGCGGTGAGGGTAAAGGTATGTCGGCTGCCTCGTCAAGTGATATGACACCTGCAGTGTTGTGGTCGTCGCTCAAGCCAGTTGCGGGTTGAGCCTGCAGTGTGATATCTTCCTCGGCTTCCTCAAGCACTTGTGCGTCCTCCACGTTCTGCTCTTGCTCCAGCTCCGGCGCATGCTCAGGCTCAGGTCCGGAGGCTGCTTCTTCGCTGCGTCCTTCTCTTTGCAGCAGTGCCTTGTCCTCTCTCTCCCGGCACGTCTGCTCCAACCTTTCCCTAAGAGTGATGTATTTTGGCAAGGGCAGTTCGTCTTCTGCCTTCCTCTTAAGACCTTTGGCACTCGCAAGTTCATGCTGCCGTCTGTCGTAAGCATGATCGTGCACAAACCTAACACCTGCTTTCTCGGCCATTCTGCATGGACAAGCTCTGAATTGACATTGCATGTTCATGAAGTGTACCAGGTCCTGCTCTCGTTTCAGCTGGCTTGTAAGCCATGCAAGCTCCTCTTGTAGATTTTGCAGTGTTTCGGGCTCGGTGCACTCAGGCGGTGGAACGTCTGCGTTGCCACATTTGAGGCAGACATCACTCACATCTTCGGGTATTGTGTCGAGCTTAGCCTGTACGCCAGCTTCCCTCATTTCAGCTGCAGCTTCACTTGTGGTCCCTAGCTGCATACTACTCTGCACACTCTTCAATGCCTCGTTCTCACTCGACAGCAGCTCTCTTTCACGCTTCACAACCTCGAGCTCCTCAATATTACTGGCCAGAGTCCTCGCTCGTTCGAAAGCTTCTTGTCTACTCTTGTCCTTGGCTTGCCTCTCGTGCTCCGCTCGCATTTTGAAGCCCTCCTGCTCCTTTCTCGCCTCCTCAAGCTCAGCCTGACATCTGATGAGGGCAAGTTCTGCTTTGTGGACCTGCTTCTTCATAGACTTGATTTCTTTGTCACTATGTTGTTGCTCATGGCGCGCTCTCGTATGGGCGTTTGCCAGCTGCTCCATCATAGACTCCACTCGTTCTGCGACCAGCCGTTCACGATTGCGCGACTGTTCGAGTTGAGCATGGAGTGTTTGTACCAGGTTTGTCAGATCAGATTGATCCGAGGGAACAGTAATGGCACTGCTGGTTCTGCTGTGAGACTTGGTTGGCGACGTAAACGATGGTTTGAGGGGACTCCGTGTTGGCGAGGCTGCAATGGCAAAGCCATTTGTGAGGGAATTGCTGCTATGATGGCTGTTCGCAAGATTGTTCAGGAAGGCTATCTTCGCCTTCACATCAGCTGCCACGGTGATGTCGGAGCCGCGGCGAGAATGTGAGTCAACATTCTCGTTCAGATATGCAGGTACAGAGGGCGAGTGGGGGATGCGCAGCTGGTTGAACCGGTCTTGCGACATTTGTCGTAGGGGTGTCCCAGGCACTGATTGTGCTTGATCCATATTCTCCAGTTCCATACTGTCTCCTGCTATGTTGTCGGCGATTACGTGTTATTGCATTTGTGCTGTGACTTCTGTGTGTACAATAATCAGCAGTCGTGTTCTGCTGAAAGGCGGCAGCAAAGACGGGTTTGTTTACATGGCACAGAAATGGCAGCACTAGCCACGTGACCTAGCTGCGAATCAATCGTGGCAATACCACACGACACTAATCTAGAGGGCATTTGTTAGGGCGGTGAACCTGACGTACACGGAAACTGCTCTTCATTTATACTCATTCGATTCATTAGCTATTCCACAGTACTTGCAGTCATAGTTCCGACTGTTTTCCCAATAACACCTGGTCCATAATGCGAGGCTCAAAAACATGCACCGCCATGCCTCCGGCCAGTCCTTTCTGGCGTTTTAACTTCTAATATACACCAGGCCCTCCACTCCCCATATGAGTCGGGTCATGCAAAAACACATCGCAGAACATCTGCTTGAAACACATAACACATTAAGATAATCCGAAGAACCTCGAGCTTCTTTTCACCTCATCAGGAGGCAACATTCCCTCAATCCGATATAGTAAGTCGATATAGCCAAAAGCGAAACCGTCGTTCACGCTCCCGCGCCTACGAGCAATCCATCTCGATGTCCTGTCGTGGCTGGAGAAATGACGCCTCGCCAAAGTCCATCATGGCTTCAACACCACAGCTTCTCATCCGCTGGTGGCCGAAAGACGACCGTGACGGGGCGATCTGTGCAAAGGGGTTGATCGTGGGGAGAGGCTGTTCTGGGATGCCTCTCAGCCTTGACTTTGGCTGAGCCATCCTCCTGTTGTGAGGCTTTGCCCGAAGCCCGCCATCCTGCTTCATTGGTCTAACTTCACCCGTACCCTCGATGTCGATGTTGAAATAATCCTGGGGAATGGCCATGCCAGCATCAGCATACTCAATTTGTGGTGTCTGGGGCATGAATTCCTGGCTATCGTCACTGTCCGACTCATCATCAAATCGGTTCCGTCGCTTCGAAGATGTGCTGTACGACCAGAGCTTCTGTTCCTCCACTGGAGTAGAACTGCTGATATGCGACATCATGGCAATGTTGATGCCACAGAAAGTGGCTGTGCTGAGGGGTTGCATAGCAATCGCACCCACGTTGTGCAAACCACCTGCAGAAAAGTTGGTATCATCCTCCTTCGGAGCAGAAAGAGCAGCAAGTGTGTCTGGGGAGAGTCTATTGGAATTGAAAAAAGGTCGTGGTGTGAAGGCGCGTCTACCTGATGTGTTTTGATATCCCTCACTGACCGCCTTGCGGATGCGCATGCCAACCTGAAGCAGCTGTGCTTCTATTTCTTGTTCTGATGGCGCCTGCTCGCAAAGCTGGTACAGCAGAGGGGATTCGCACGTTTGGTGGAGAAGTTCTGAATTATCGGTCGACGCGATGACGGGAAGCATGTTGGGTGCAAAACGTCGTCGCTTGTTCATAGGGCACTCTTTGTCCTGCTGTGCCTGTTCGGCGGACATGGTGTTGTTGGCAAACATGTTGAGAGGAGGCTCGTGGATGACAATCGAACTGACCAAGCAGTCGGATACAGTACAAACCAGAGACGCGAAAGAGGTAGCGGCTTAGCGAATGAGAGAGGGTCTAGTGCGACTGCGATGCGCAATGCGACTTGTCTGGAATCGAGGCTAAGGACCAAGAGTCTTTAGCGACGAGAGTGGGAGACAAAAGAGTGTAGTAAAGGGGTGCGGAAGTACGTGCTCAGGTTGAATGTCCGAAGAGCAGGAGTTGGGACAAGGTGGGTGGGATAAAGATATGCAACGTGCCAGATCGTAACCTTGCAAGCTGAGCTCCTGGCAAGTACAAGTATCGGGAGGATGCGATCTAGAAATGGAAGAGGCGCAGGCCTGTCAGATAGGTGGAGCTCGTACGGTAGCAAAGCAAACGCGTTGCGACATGTCCGGATGCGCAATGGGGTTTTGGCAGTCAGTACTCCGGCACAAGTCCCATCAGGCGGAGAGGCTTCGCTCAGGGGGCTTACTCCTAGCACATCACGCCTAATTCACCTTTTGAGTGGACGAACCATGCATAAAACTGCACAATGACGAGACTAAGGGTTGTTCCTGAGCACGCCAGGCGGGAAGTCAACCTACCCAGGAGCGATTCAACCTCTCACAGGCTTTGCCTTGCGGCGTCACCGTCGCATAATCGATAAGGATAAGATTACCGTAGTTATTGATAGGTAAGTCCAGAAGTCCGCCGCTAATGAGTCTGTCGAAGCCAAAACGTGATCCCGTTAGCGTACGGATGTTCTCCAGACGCCCGCTCCGCTCAGAAAAGTGAGTGGCTGGCCCGTTAACTTAGTGAGGAGAAAGTGGCTGCTGTCCAATTTTAGAGTGTCCATGCCAACTTGTGCCTTAATTTACACGTCAGACACGCCGGACGTCTTCTCGCAATATGTTCGCGCCTTGCGTTCTTCCAACGGGCCGCTGTCCGCTGTGGTACAAGTACGAGTATCCGGGAAGCATGTAGAGCATGTGCAAGGTCGAAGATCAACGATGCTTATTTTCTCCCGCTCGACGCTGAGATGTCGCACGAAGTAGCTGTCTCGGGAGCAATGCTGCGTGGTCGCCCGGCATAGAGTCCGCCGCCAGAGCTCCTCCTGTACCTACAGGAAGGCATTGCGAAGATGTGCTTCTTGTTGCATAGCAGGAGAAGACGGGTAATGCGTGCCGCTGGGATGCAACATGCTATGCTCCCGATCTTCGCAACGATGACTATTCAGTGATGTGAAAAAACTCGATGGTGACTAGGTGTATGGACCAAAAGGTGGTCGAAGTCGACAAGCGAAGTGCAGGCGAAGCGAATCCGAGGAGGGAGCTGGAAAAAGGTGACTCGCTTCTCTAAGGACCACAGATGATGCAGATAGCAGAGTAAGCCAGTCGTTCTCAGTGGCAGGCATTGGCAGGACTCTACTGCGTTATGGCACGACAAGTACGAGTAAGGACAAGTCAGGATAAAAAGTTTGAAACTTGAGATGGTTTTACAGGTGGGATTCACTGCCTCAATCATGGCAAGGCAAGCTGTTGCCATTGCACCTCACGCACCAAGAAGAGCGTCCTTCTCGTGCTGATCTACACTTTCGCCCCTCCTCGCGCATCAAAGCTCACGTTTGAGCACCATTTTCTTCAAACAATGAAAGAAACGAAAACGCTCTCAAAGCAAATTTCAGGTCTGACCACCGCATTTCGGACCAGTTGAATATCAACAATGGCCTTTTGATCGTTTGTCGTAAACATCGTGTCCAACCCTCGCGAAAGGAATTATATCTATTTTGACGTGACCGAAGCAACCCCTTAACGCCACCTCTACATTGACCAGTTCCAGCAAGCTCCAGAGACGCGGTATTTGGTCAGATCATGCCTTGTGGTGCATCTGTTCCAGCGATGATAGCACATTTTGGACCTCTGCCGACACCGAACTCGAGGTTAACTCGTCCTTACTAGCTTTGTTGGGTTTCGGTTGCAATTCGTCGGCAGCATCTATCATTGGTGTGTCCTCAACCGCGCGTTCGTTGTTAGCAGCTTTAGCTTCGCTGGTGTCAAAGCCAGCATTTGACGGTCCTGCAGCGTCCGAGCTCCTGCGCGTACCATTTGGATCAGATTTCGTCTCACTTGTCGTGCGTTCCTTGTCGCGCACGAAGGAAGGAAACATCTCTAGAGCGGTCTTCTCTGAAGATGGTGTCGCCGATTCCTTCCTGCGACTCATGTAATCACCCAGGCTGAGTTTCTTCTTAGCAGGAGTGGGCGTAACCGCGGCTGCGACGGCAACATTGAGTCCTGTCAATGTCGACCCTTGAGGTTCAGGTGACTGTGCGGCAGTCGGTGTTGTATCATTTCCTGAGAATCCAGATGTGGTGGAGACAGTGCTCGAAAAGGCAGGAACGGGAGGCAGTGTCGACAAATTCAACCGTGGAGCTGGCGCTTTGAAGTTGTTATGCAATTTGTGAGTATGGGCCACTTGCGATGGAAGCGGTACTTGCGTGTCGAGACTAGCCTGCGACGACGACTCCAGTACCGGTGAGGTGGAAGACGACTTCGCAGACGTCGGCGAAGTGGATACACTGGTCGTTGCATCTTTCATCTCGATGTCTTCCGTTTGCTCTTTCTGCCGCAGTGACGCGGGGCTGTTGGAAGTAGACGCAGCTGCGCATTGAGTCCTGTGATGCAGCAACTTTTTCAGCAAGCGCTGCGTAGGTGTGCAGAATTTCCTCCTCTTAGGCAGCGGCAATTCTAATTCACAATGCTCGGGGTCTGTCTGCACAGAGGTGGAGACATATGTAGGTCGTACTTGCTTAGTTGCTGGCTTTGACGGTGTCGACCGGTTGCTTACGTCCTTCAAGGCTCTTGACGGCGGGGGTGATCCTGAATACAGTCTGGAATCTGTGCCAGGCTGTCTCGATGAGGCAGTATTTGGGGTGTTGAGGATTGAAGCTCCGCTGGGCCGTTTCTTCTGTTTCTTCTCGCCTTTCTGCGATTGCTCCTTCTGCGCCTTTTCCAGCGCTTGTATCTTGCGAATCTCACGTTGAGTGAGGCCAGCGCCGAGCATTGGTGGCTCGTCGAGCAAGGCTCCTCCCTGCGGAGTGAGGTCCCGACTTCGAGCTTCGTTACGTGACGAGCCTGAGGATGACCTGTGGTCGTCATCCTCATCTTGAGGCTTGATGGTCTCACTGCCCGCACGGCTGTTGGTAGCTTGTCCAGTACCTAAAGGTGATATCGTGCTCTTTACCTTGGCCTTTTTCTTGCGTCCTGCCGCGGGCTTTGGTGGATCAGGCGCCTTCATGGAAGATCTTCTGTCGAATCCATCCAAGCGGCATTTATCCAAGCCACAAGCACAATCTCCGAAGTTTGCCAGCACCCGGCTGACGTAGTCACATCGTGCTTGGAATGAAAGCTGTTTCTCGTCGTCCCGAGTGGCATCGTTGACACGAAATTGTGCTGGCAAGTACCAGGTGGCAGTTAGTTCAGCCCCAGCTGGAATGTCGTGTCTGGCCACGAAGCAATGATGGATTTCGTCGTCGGGAGTTATATAGGATCGCATGGTCACGTTTGGATCGCAAGATCGACGGATATAGCGAAACTGCGTACCAGACTTCCTGCTGTCGATATAGACGTCCATATGAGGATGAAAGAACACGAAAGGATCAGGATGCGACAAGTCCTGCCACCGGTTTGGACCAGTCAGCTGCTGACAGTATTCGTCCAGTGTGCCAATTTGCCCTCGAATCTCACCGACAATGGCATTCTTGCGCACATCAGATTGCAGGCGCAGCAGCTTCCACGTAGGTGTCTTTCCGTCGAGCTCGGTCTCTTTCCCTCGGACTTCTTCTACCCTGACGATGGGCCAGCTGCGATTGTTCCAGTCACTGTCCGTTCTGATGAAGCGGGTCCTGTCGTTCTGGACATGGTCCGGGTTTGTTGCAACGAGCGATGGGTCGTTCTTCCACACCGACAAGGCCAACGATCCTTGGATTGTCTGCTCGTTGTTTTTTGCATCTGTGTTGCCTTCATCGCGGTCATACAGTTCCAGGAAATCGGAGGTGTACTGAGGTATGAGAGGATATCTGTACAGGTCTTGCGGTGACCTTGAGGGACTCGGGTATGATTGTACATTCGAATGCGCACGCTTCCTGAAGTCGCCGTTGAGCGAGGCGATAGAGCCAGAGGCGCGGTGGGTTGTTTTTGCCTTCTTTGCAGGCGGAGGTTGCTCTCTGCCGTTGGTCAACAGGTCCTGCCTTTCATGATTTAACCAAGTGTTCGGCAGGTCAGTATTTGTAAGAGTGTCTCGGGGTTTCTTTTTCTGGGCCTTGGTGTTAGGCCGCTTGACTCTTCGGTCACCGCCGCCTTCGAGCGGTTCTCTTGCCCGTCTCTGTCGCTCCCTGGCTTTGTCGGCATTGATATCTGGAAAAGTATCCTTTGGCGCACAGTCGGTGCAGAAATGTACGTCCGGTACCTTCTTGCCATGGTAGTAGCATTCAATGTGTTGCCAGGTATCACACTTCTCGCAGAAGACAGTGTTGCCGTCATCATCATTGTAGCCGCAAATGCATTTTATGGTATATTCTTCTTCCTCTGCCGCGTTCGGGGGAGAGAGATTGCCATTGGGCAGTGGAGAAACCGACGTAGGCAGGGCGGTGACCGGGTATGCATCATGTAGCGAGTACGTCGTTAATAGAGAGGAGGTTTCTGTCATAATCAGACAGAATCCTCCTCATGAGAAATGGTGCTGTGATTGATGGTTCGAGGCTTGCATGAGCCTCAAAGGGTCGCTTCCACCTAGGACAGCGCTGTGAGTTTCGATACTTCCGATGACAATCGATATCGAAGTGGTTCGCAAAAGCCCTTGGTCCTTTTTCTGATGACCTCGTTCTTAGAGAAATGATTTCTTGCTCCTGGTTCCGTCTGAGAAATGTCTAGGTCATACTACTACTAGGGAAAGAGTAGTGTACGCTTGTCGCAACAACCCAATTTTGGTACAGAACCGACGAGAAGGCGAGGAGGTCCTCGATTTGCTGTGCGTGACCGAGTTGGATGTGTCGTGGTGGTGAAAATTGTTTGTCGGCGATTTATCGTGGTCGAGGATTGGTAATGCGAAGACAGTTTCCAGGTCGGGGACAACGGACGGAGGCTCAAACCACAGATGGTCAGGAACAGAAGGATGAGCTGCACTCTTCAGAAGTCAAACGTCGTCGGCACAAGGAATAGCAGAAAGGAAGGGAGAAATGAGAAGATAGAGAAGGTGGATAACCATCGAATTGCGAAAGCAGCAAGCAGACCACCAGAGCCAGAGACAGAGCCACAGAGCCAGAGCGAAGAGCGCAGACAGCCCGGGCACAGTGGGCTTCGCACTCTGGCAGACTGCGGCTACCACCTGAGTGGCTGGCCAGCACGGCTGTTATGGGCACCTGGAAGTCTGCTACTCTCCAAGGCCGTCATTGGTTGCACTCTAGTTCGGCTTGTGCTTACCGGGCATAGCGTCATGTTGCCTCTCGTTCTAGGCTCCATTTCGATTAGTGATGATTTGCGTCAGACCCCCCTGGAAAATGGCCCGGCCTGAGAGACGACGCAGCCGTACTTTCGGCCAGTGTCTTGCGTTTGACAGCGGCGTCAAACCATGCCACAAGTTTGACAAGCAATCTGGTTGATGGCTGAATGATATCGGTGATGGACCGTTTGAAAGGTCGGACACATACTGTGCCCGAGATGTGCTCAAATCTAAACATGACATCTAAAAGCCGCTTGAGAGGCGGGGTTCTCTACTAGCAAGCTGCGACCCAAGAGCATGGCTTGACACGCTAGACACGCTGTTGTTCCTCTCCAACTCTAACATCCATGGCATTTCATCATTATGATGGTGCTACTTCTCAGCTGTCTCATACTGTCAAGTGGCCCAAGCACAGAGCTGTCCGTGTCGCATGCCTTCAACGCGCTCCTTGAACACTCAGTGTCTGTGTGCTCAATGCTACTTGAGTACTTACACGCACTTTATTTAAACCCGCGCGCCATGATCTGTGGCCTCTCAGCTCGTTTCGCCCATAGTTCGTCTCAGGTCTTGTTGTTACTCCACCCAGCCAGCCGCTATGACCGTCGTGGATTCTAGTAGCGTTCGGTAATCTCTTTGATCGCTTTTGACACCACCCAGTGTCGCGCAGTCTCTTGTTTCCGGCTTTCCTTTTGTATCCTGACATTGTACGAATAGTTTCAGCGACAGACACACCATCTTGCACGCCGTTCATACTTCGCCCATGATGTCTATTGCACCTCCGAACATCGATTGGCCTGGAACAGAAGGAAGACTGTAGAAGCGAGGCTCGCACAAGAACAGCCTGGGCGTGCCGGAGGTGTGAGATTGGACTATACAGCAGAAGCATGATGTTCGATATTTCAGTGGCCGCCGTGTGACAGGACGTTGAGTCGCTTCTTCGAGCCTGATCAAAGGGCAGCCCTCATCTCTGATCACACTGCAGTCATCCGTTTTCAAACCTTGATGAAAGCAAGTCCCTGCTCACGGTGCGGTAGCAGCATACTTCTGGTCCTTGTGAGGACACTCTACGCAAAACCTTTTGAATTGCTCCGAACTCCTCCCTCGAGCAGGTGCAACTTCTCCGGTATCTGAGCCACGCTTGTCTATCAAAAACACCAGAGCAAGTCCCGTATAGGCTGATGCGAGACCAACGAGTACTCAAACCAAGGCGGAGGGCAATATCTATTTGACGTCTGGACGGGATAGCAAGCTTGCCGCCCATTTGGGCCTCGGGAGCACGATTCTAGTGCTTGTTTTCCATGTGGGTGATGGCGTTGTGTCTTGCATGCGTGGGCTCATGGCTACAGTCCTAGAGCTCGAGACCTGGCTGTGCGTCCATTAACTCAACATTGAGAATGCCAATTCCTCCAACCCTTCTATTCGTTTTGTGTTGAATCTACAGCAACGCTACCTTACCTCTGGTCACACGATACACATCCGTGCTTCTTGCTGACAGTTTGTTGCAGTCGATCATAGACAGCGTTGGAGTAGTCCAAAAGGTATTTGCGCTTTTGACAGTACATCAGCTGAGCTACCCACCCTCTCAAAGGGCTCCACGTTGCGACTAGGTGGCCATCGACATACTCGTCGGGCTGTATTAGTACTATACATATGTGCGAATGGCAGTCGAAGGGCGGGGTCTAATCACCTATTTGCAGAACAGCTACATGAGTCTTGATCGCCTAGTCCGTGGTGAACGTGATAGCTTTCATGGTCATTGTTTGCAATGTGGCAACATCAAAGCCGGTTTGTTGGAGCTGGCATAGGCCTCATTGCACGTGAAAATGTTTGCCAGAAGCAGGAACAATTCGGTGAGTTCGAGAATAGGACACGTTGGCCGTCATCTTCACGTGCAGGACGTGAACAGCCAACTCTGTTTTCCTTTGGCACGCACGTTCTGCCTGTGAGTATTGCTGATTCAGGTCGAGCCCGATGCGATTGCAATAGTGTCCAACTCCGATTTGGCTTTTCAAGCTACAGCAACTTGTCCTTTGGTCACCGGTGGCGCTTCCACGATTCGCCAGCTTGAACCTTTACTGCATTTCAATGCCCTGACTACCTTGCCGGAGCGCATGCGAAATGTCCAGTGGAAGTATTCTCCTACCCCAGAACCGAGGCCGCTAATATCTTGATTCGATGCGGAGGGTAACACTGATCGTCCGAGTGTGCATTGACCTTGATAATAAAACAAACCAGAACGTCATCAGCTCCCAATGCAGCAAGTTGTCTTGTCCACATTCGGCAGGTAACATCAGGAACAAGTCAACAAGCATGTCGAACACTGAGCTTGTCAAAGCTTGACAGCCAAAGTTGGGGAAGGTTGAAGCTCCAAAATATGAGGTCGATGCTGCAATGGCTTAGAAGTCATCCCAGGTTTGGTTTGCTACCCAAAAAGAAGACGTAGACGAGTAAGTCCTCTCAACTTTGAACGGCTTCAGCACGTTCACGTCCAAGCCCAACCAATTCAGTAACAGACCACAAGTCAACATGCTTGTCTCTGCCCTGCTGCTAGCATTGGGTGCCACTTCGGTCCTCGGTGGTCCAGTTGTACGCTCAACATATGCGGTCAAAAACTCGCATCCTGTCCCGAAAGGATGGAGAGCTCTGGACCGGGCACCTCAAGACCACAAGATGGAGCTGCGCATTGGTCTGACACAAGGTGACTTCAAAGGTCTCGAGAAGCACCTATTTGAGGCCTCAAACCCCAAACACAGCAAATACGGCAATCATTTGGCAGCTGATGATGTGTACAAATTCATCAAGCCGTCTCACGAGGCCTGTAATGCTGTCCACGAGTGGCTGTATGAGTATGGGGTCCTAGCGGAGGACCTTGAGTACACTCCAGCCAAGGACTGGATCAAGATCAACCTGCCAGTTTCTGCCGTGGAGGACCTCCTAAACACACAATATCACACCTACGTGGGCGAAGACGGCTGAACAGCCGTGAGAACTCCCCAATGGTCTGTACCGCGCCATTTGCACGAGCACATTTCCACCATCCAACCTACAAACTCCTTTTTGGTCCTCGAGCACAAGCCAGAATGGAGGAGAGAAAGTCGGAAGTCTTTATGGATACTGAAGATGTTGCAGAGTACCTGCCACCTCCACCAGACGCTGCAACAGTAGCTGAGGTCTGCAACACCACCTGGGTAACTCCGACTTGCCTGCGGACGTTGTATGGTACGATAGACTACACTCCACAGTCAGCTGACAAGAATACCGCAGCTATGAACGATTTCCTAGGAGAGGTCAACATCCGATCTGACACCAAGCTATATCTACAAAATTTCCGCCCAGAAGCACTCGGGGCCGAGAACGACTATGAAATCATCTCGATCGACGGCGGCACAACAGACCAGACTCTGAACGAAACCCAGCTTGAGGATGGGACAGGTATCGAGGGCAACCTTGATGACCAAACCTTGATTGGTATCTCCTGGCCAACGCCACTTGAGATCTATTCCACCGGCGGCTCACCACCTTTCATCCCAGATATTACCACTACCTCAAACACAAACGAACCATATCTGACATGGCTTGAGTATGTGCTCTCGCTGCCTGACCCTCTTCCATCCGTCATCTCGACCTCCTATGGCGACGATGAGCAGACCGTACCCAAGGACTATGCTGTCCAAGTCTGCAACGCACTCGCCCAGCTTGGGGCACGAGGTGTTAGCGTCCTCTTCGCATCTGGCGATTCTGGTGTTGGTGGCAGTGGCGAATGCTACACCAACGACGGACGCAACGCCAGCACTTTCCTCCCAAACTTCCCCACTTCGTGCCCATATATTACCAGTGTTGGCGGTACTTACAAGTTCAATCCCGAGGTCCCTGTCTTCCGCAACCGATCCACGGGTCTCTACACCGCGGGTGGTGGTGTTTCGTACTACTTCGACACTCCCGACTACCAGGTTGACGCACTCAAGTCATATTTCGCCGCTACCGGCGTGACCAACGAATTCGCAGGTCTCTTCAACCCCAATGGTCGCGCCTATCCCGACATATCCGGTCAATCCCTCAACTTCACCATCTTCTGGAACGGAACACTGCGACCTGTCAGCGGCACTAGCGCGTCGACACCAGCTGTTTCCGGCATCCTTGCTCTTGTCAATGATGCTTTGATTGCAGCTGGAAAGCCAACTCTTGGTTTCCTGAACCCGTGGTTGTATGGAGGCGGATACAAGGCGTTCAACGATGTGACCACTGGGTCAAATTTTGGTTGTGATACGGAGGGCTTTCCTGCTGTGGAAGGTTACGATATTGCGACAGGCTGGGGTACACCCAACTTCAAAGATATTCTAGCTCTTCGAGGTGTTCATGCTGCTGGCCCAGATGGATGGGGTTCGTGGGAATAGATCTTGAGGCTGAAAATTCAGATTTGACGGTCTAGAATGGTTCTGAAGGCAAGACTGTAGATAGCTTTTCGGCATGAACATATTCGAGTCCCAGAATCCTAGCAGAACAGTGTCTTCGAGTCTCCCTGATACTGGCTTGCTTCAAGAAGCTCACAGCCCTAAGATTTCATGGACGATGAGGACATGATATACTCCTTGTAGTACGGCGCCCAGGATTAAGATGTTGCTTGAGCAAGGTGTCTAACACGGAACACGCCGTTCGTTGGGTAAGATGGACCTTAAGGGCTGTGCGCGTGAACATTTTGCCAAGCCAGGAAGACTCTACTATCGCGTCCACCTACTTTTATTTGAGCCAATGCAGAGTATGTCAACCTGTCTATCATTCTTTACCTTTCGACTCTCTTCAAACACTGTAAATAAACTCGGGGCTTCCAGCCAAGCAAAGTACAAGTGCTTCCTACGACGGTATCAGCGGTTGCAGCGCAATCCTGGTCTTCGGTTTTGATCAAACGAGATTAGGAAACAGCTTGCGATGAGTCCAGATACGAAGCACGCCATAAACATTTATGCACGATCGGCAGAATATCTGCCCTTAGGTCCGCACCACCATGCTTGCGATAACGAATGAGAGCTTTGCTTCTTCACGGTGCGCATGAAAGTGTCCGGTCCGCGTGAAATAGATCAAATCATCTGCTCTCCCTTCGTATATGCTATTAGCTGCATTTCTAAGCTAGATGGCAGTACTGGAAGACGAATATAACGAAGTTTCCCCTCTCTAGATTACTCGACAGAGCGAAGCCAAAACAACCAACACCAAGATGTCGACTTCACGCAAGTCATCCTCATCATCAACCTCTTCATTCATATCTAGCATTGCGGATGCTCTCTCGGATAGCTTTTCACGTGCACAAATTCAAGCATCTCCGTTCAGCTCTTATCCGTCTTCACTGCTAAACAACATCGACCCACCTTTTGCCAGTCCCAGAACCGCTTCTCCTTATAGAAGGACGCAAAACGTCACAACCAGCGAACCACTTTCCGAGAAGCATTGACAACTTCACATCGTCAATAAAATGACAACCACGATCCAACAGAACTTGATTTCTGGCAACGAGAAATATGCCTCTGCTTTCAATCAGGGCAACCTTGCCCTTCCTCCGGCAAAGCAATACCTCGTTCTGACGTGTATGGATGCTCGCATTGATCCTGCGGCCGCATTTGGAATTGAGCTGGGAGACGCCCATGTCATTCGAAACGCTGGTGCATTAGCTTCGGATGCATTAAGGTCGATTGTGATCTCCCAGCAGCTGTTGGGTACTAAGGAGATTCTGCTTGTGAAGCATACTGGATGTGGTATGTTGACGTTTCAGGAGGCTGATGCGCAGGGGATGGTGAGGAAGAACCTTGGGTAAGCTCTACGCATCCTGCTCGGGGAGCTGTGTGAGGTAGTTGAGTGTGTTAGCAAGCTGACTGGGTGCGTAGAGAAGATGCTCACGCTGAGCTGCAGTCGCGCAATATAGGCTTTGGAGCGTTCCCCGATCTTGAGAAGGCAGTCAAGGATGATGTGGCACTTTTGCAGAGGAGCAAGCTTGTTGCCGATAGTGTGGCTATCAGTGGTTGGGTCTACGCAGTGGAGACTGGGCGAACGACGAGAATTATTTAACTGTCCGAGACGTTTGGCTTAGGAAATGAATGTTGCTTTACCTTCACCCTTGGTTTGCCACAGCATGCTTCTCCGACGCGGCTGACCACATTGTGAAACAGAGTTTAGTAATAACCTCTTATGTTTGCTGTAACCCGCCTACTGCGCACGCACCTTTCAGCTTTCCTTTGATTGCCTCCTCACGATTTCCGTTGTTCAGTACATTCCTTCCACGTCTACGCATAGCGCAATGTGGCTGAACCCACGCGCAAAGACCGTTGTCTCAGACAGATGCAAGTAGCTGACCACTCGTTCGTCCACACCCTGCCAAAACGCCGCCCGTGGCAGCACAGAACGTTCGACCCAGACACTTTGCCGTTCACCACTTAAGAAGCAAAAAGTGAGTACTGGAGCTTACAGATAAGCAAAAATGATCGGAAATGTTGGACACGACGGGAATTGAACCCGCGACCACTCACAGGCAATCTTGTTACTCTTTGAGTAAATGCGAAGCGAGTATCATACAACATGGAGGTCAGTAAGAGTCACCAAGGGATTGGTGAGGAATGCTTACCCCCTAGACCACGTGCCCTACTGGGAGAATTTGAGTTGTGTGCAAATTTTCATACCTTTTTGCACGGCAAAAACTCATGTTCTTCTCATGTAACATCACACTGATACCAATCGCTGCCTGACAATCTAAAGATCTCGGCTACTCGGCATTCGAGCCGCAACAGCCGAACCAAGACTCGAATGACGAACCCGAAGTAGAAGATTTTGACCTCGTTACTCCTCAATCGTCGAGTACGCGCACGGCACTGAAAGCGCCAGCAACTGCCTAGCCAGCTCAGCAGTCGCTCTTGCCTTTCTGCATCGAGCAATGCAACTTCCCACCTTCGGGAGCAGAGACATGCCGCGATTACCATGATAAACGTGCTGCTGGGTTAAGCATTGTATCCAAGATCCCTACTTCGGGTACAAACAATGGCTGCTTTGATGAACCTGGCCTGTAAACAAGAGCATCATTGATAGCATGGACGATGAACACACTTCCCTCCGGAATCGGCAACAACCCGACGATGGTTACAGAACACCTTCCATTGAAGATGCTAATCATCCTTTGAACATTTGGCGGTCGCGTGAAAATCGCAGAGGCACAATCGACGCTTACTTCCGACCACGAGACCAAAATACAAGAGAGCAACTAGATCGATTTCGCAAATTGGATAGCCCTTCGGAGCACCAATCTGACGAACCACATCGGAAGAACACCTCACGAGATATTCACCTACCATGGACTGAGCGCATTAAACATACCACCTGGGCTTATTTCACTATGTGCATGGCAACTGGGGGTCTTGCAAATGTACTACATTCTGGTATGTAACAGTCTATCCGTTCAGCTTTACCGTACCGCGCACTGAAAGGGGCTCGTTTTTGTAGGGATGCTAACATCCGAGCAGTTCCGTACCGCTCCGACTGGATCTACTATGTTGGCCTGATTGTCTTCTTCCTCAACTTGGTCTTATATCTCATAGTCTGGTCCATGCTCCTCACTCGCTTCCTGAGCTACCCATCGACCTTTCGAGCATCCTTGGTACATCCCACCGAGTCTCTGTTTGTTCCTGGCTTTGTGGTTTCGCTCGGCACAATCTGCATTACGATCGTCGAGTATGGGGCAAACAATACAGGTCGATGGCTCACAAAGACGGTCCTAGTCCTCTTCTGGATCAACGTCTTTCTCGCCATGACTCTCTCAATCACAATATACATGGTCCTCTGGTCTAGCCTCACCTTCACTATCGCTCAAATGACCCCTATATGGATATTTCCGGCGTACCCCTTACTGATAATTGGACCACATGCTGCCAATCTCTCAGCGAAGCTTTACGATCCAACGCAGTCTCTACAAGTCATAGTTGGGGGGTTCACCGTGCAAGGAGTTGGGTTTCTGGTGTCGCTCACCATATACTCCGCGTTTGTATATAGGCTCATGACGCAGAAGTTGCCCGCCGACCCCTCTCGGCCCGCCATGTTTGTCAGTGTTGGTCCTGCGGCATTTACTTGCAGCGGCACAATTGGCATGGCAGAAAATTTGCACCGCGCCCTGGTCCATACCGACGATCCAAGCACGCAGATGTTTATGGGGGTGCCCGCCGACCTAGCTTCAAACATCCTCCGCATCGTCGCCAATTGGTGCAGCCTCTGGCTATGGGGTTTGGCCATCTGGTTCTTCTTCGTCTCGGTCATCAGTAATGTTGCGCCGCTATACATGCATCATCGACAGAAAGTTCAATTCGACGCCAAAGGCAATAACAAACACGGACACGGGCACAAACAGCACCGTCAAACGATTCCTTTTGCGATGACATGGTATTCATACATATTCCCGCAAACAGCGTTGACAACGGCCACCTTCAGGGTAGCGGAGGCCTTCAATATAGAAGCACTGAATATCCTGGGCTGTGTAATGACTGGGTTGCTGATCGTCCTGTGGCTTTTCGTGGTGACTATGATGATCAGAGCTATCATGCTGAAACACATTCTATGGCCCGAGAAAGGGGAGGATAGAGAAGAGGGGGGCTTCATGAGACCGCGCACTGCTCAGAAGGGAGCAGAAAGTCAGAATGATGTTGAAGCGCAAGCTGCTGGTGGCTCCTCAAGTAACGTTGAACCGAACGGGGAGCGCGCCCGTCATTGGCCAGCAGAGCGGAGAACATAGCTGGCTCCCTCCCTCCAACACATCAATGTGGACGAAGGTAATGTATTTGAAGGACTGGCGGGCTTCTGAGAGCGGCAGTAGAGCCTTTCGTGGGCGCCTCACAGACGTCCTGAGGTAGAGTCCGACTTGGATGTCATCGTGCATCTAGCCGTGGTCCTTCTGAAGGTACCATCGTGCTCCCGAGGCCCAAATGGGCGGCAAGCTTGCTATCCCGTCCAGACGTTAAATGGATTGCCCTCCGCCTTGGGTTGAGTACTCGTTGGTCTCGCATCGGCGTCGTCCCATTGCGCAGCAAAGGAAGTCGCTCGCCTACCGTCGACTGTCAAGTCTGAACTGGTAGATATTGTTGCCTTCTGGATCCTGTACGGCAAGTTCTAGTAACTCTGTTCACGGACCATTCCCGCAATCTGTAATTTGAACATTGCGAAGCGGAGCTAAATTAGATTTCTCTATGCGCCTAAGTAGAGTATTTAGACTTTGAGAACGCGAGTGGTTTTTCGGACGCCTCTGCTTTCACGACCGTATCCTACGTACAATATTGCAACCGGAGAGCAGTAAGCACATCACCGGTAGAACGAAGGTTTTCGAAAATCTGGTTGCGAGAAAAGCTTCACCTCCTTTGGATGTGGGATTAGAATGTGCCTGCGAGTGGTGGCCCTTGCGATCATTACTGGATGACGATGGCTTCTAGTCGCGTGCTATGACACAATGGTTCGGAGCACCGGTACAGTATGGTACTCACGACTGAACACAACCAGAATAATATCCTTTCTGATGCCCCGCCCTACGCCTCTGCTATAGCGCTCACCAGAACCATGAATCCGTCCGCCGCTTCCGTTCTAACTAACGTGCCCTATCTCAAAGACCGTCGAAGCGCATCATTATTGTCGACTACTAGTGGACGTTTTGGCTCGCTTGTAAGGTTGCAGATTAGCTTCTTCTGGAAAATGAGTGTAAGATAAGTGTTGCATCGCAGGCTGCAAACGCCACGGTTTTCAATCAGTCAAGTGCTCGGCTCTTCGTATCTATTGCAATCTACAGCTTTAGCTCGTTTTGATGTTCCCGCTGTGGTGGTTCTCCGGCCTCTCGAGTCGTGCTGCCAAGCGCACTTGACCTCAATTCAGGTGCCAGAGCCGGGCTAGCAACCTTCACATCACCGTGAGCTTGTCGCCTTCGCGTACTCCGCCTGATTCCACGTGCGACCTGGACGAATCAAGCGCACCAGCATCTGAGTTGGCTCCCCATGGCGTCAAGGGCCCATCTTTCGAGCCCTCAGTGGATTGCGATCAGGATCCATGCCCCATGGATGCTCGAATTCAAGCTAATAAAGAGCCGTTCGCCGAAGGATTTTTACATATTGCTTATTGTACATATGCTCGAATCTGCCGCAGGTACTATCTCAATCACCTGGATCCTGCCGCTTTGCATCTGTCCATACTTTCAGGGAGTATTACATATATCCTGACCTTGATCCCGGTTTCTTCTACGAGTTCTGCTTGAAGGAAACACCACTACGACGCATGCATCCATAAGCACTTTTGCCAACAAGCAGCATTCATCACTATCCCGTTGCAGCGCAAGCGATCACGCGACCGAAAACGAAGTTCGTGCCCATTCGTTTCTTCCACAGCAGCAATTAGCCAAAGCGACAACGGCAGTAGGTTAGAACAACAGCCAAAGCAACAATTCTTGTTCAAGACTGGAGCTTTTCAACGAGCACCAGCCTCTCTTCCGCCAAAGAAGATATACCACTATTGGATCTATCTGCCGTATGCGCCTCATCTGTTAAGACGACCACATTCACAATGTCGTCCGAACGCAAATCCCAGACGCATCCTTTCCCAGACAAAGCAGCAGGAGATTATGGCAGCAATGGCGAAATGGGCGGTAAAGCCTCCGCCGACGATATGCTGAATGCATTGGGTTACCAATCAGAGTTGACCCGGTCCAGATCGACATTGCAAGTCGCATTCATGTCCTTCGTCTTGGCTTCTGTGCCCTATGGTCTGGCGACAACACTATACTACCCGCTCAGCGGTGGTGGTCCAGTCGCTGTTATCTGGGGTTGGGTTCTGGTCTGCCTCATCATCGTCTGTGTCGCTATCTCCCTGGGTGAAATTACTTCTGTCTACCCAACGGCTGGTGGCGTCTACTACCAGACGTACATGCTTAGTCCGCCATGGTGCCGGAATATCATGGCTTGGATCTGCGGTTGGGCGTATACCCTAGGCAACATAACCATCACCCTGTCCGTCAATTTTGGCACGACGCTTCTCTTCATTGGTTGTATCAATGTCTTCACGAGGGACGGCGCGCCAATCTGGAATGCTACCACCTGGCAGACATGGCTGCTATTTGTGGCAATCACACTACTGTGCAACGCGATTTCCGCACTCGGTAACAAATGGCTGCCCATGCTGGATGTACGTGCCTTCCCTATGCAACTGTTTCCCAAAAGCGATCTATCCTATGCGACTCGAGAGGTTCACTCGCCATCTGTTTTTGTACTGACCTCCGCTTAGACCGGCGCCATCTTCTTCACCTTCGCTGGTGTCTTGGCAATTATCATTACAATCCTCGCTGTCGCCAAAAATGGCCGCCGCGATGCCAGCTACGCTTTCGGTCACTTCGAATCATCTTCAGGCTGGCCTGCCGGCTGGTCCTTCTTCATCGGTCTCCTCCACGCTGCATATGCGACATCCGCCACCGGTATGATTCTCAGGTACGTTTCAGAGTGCGGCATCCGTGAGGTGACAACCACTTAACAGACCCGCCATATCACCCTATTAGGTGACGACCGCTAACTCAACTTTCCAGCATGTGTGAAGAAGTTCGCCAACCAGCAACCCAAGTCCCTAAAGCCATGGTCGGCACGATCATCCTCAACATGATTTGCGGCTTCATCTTCCTCGTCCCCCTCATGTTCGTCCTCCCACCGATCGAAGACCTCCTTGTCCTCGCCCAGCCCTTCCCCTACATTATGTCCTACGCAGTTGGCAACGAAGGCGGCGCGTTCGCGCTCTGCATTCCCATAATGGCCCTAGCTATCTGCTGCGGCACGGCCTGCACCACTGCATCTAGCAGATGTACATGGGCTTTTGCAAGAGACGGTGCTATTCCAGGATCTCGCTGGTGGAAGGAGGTCAATAAGAAGCTCGACGTCCCGCTCAATGCGATGATGTTGTGTATGGTTGTGGAGCTCGCGCTCGGACTCATCTACTTTGGATCGACTGCCGCCTTCAACGGTTTCTCGGGCGCAGGTGTCATCTTCCTGACAATCGCATACGCAATACCCATCTTCGTCTCGTTGGTTACCGGACGCAAGAGTCTGAAGAATGGCGAGTATGACTTTGGCATTTTTGGTATTTTCTGCAATGTCGTCGCTATCGGTAAGCTTTGCTATCGCACCTAGATCCGAGTGTAAGCTAACATCTTGACAGCATGGACCTGCCTCGTCACACCGCTCTTCTGTATGCCATCGTATGTCCCAACTACAGCGGATACGATGAACTACGCTAGTGCCGTCTTCGCTGGTGGTACGATAGTCTCGGCACTTTGGTACTTCGCTTGGGGAAGGCACAACTACCAGGGTCCACCAGCGAAAGAAGAAGAAGTCGTCAGGCGAAGGAGCTCGATGATCGTGACGGAGTAAGATGTGGACGTAATATACTCTTGCGCTTGTGAAAGTTCAGCGTCGAGAACAGCCTGTGCAGTCTCAGACGTGGAGGTAACTTCACCACCAGGTATTAATGGAGCTGCACCTTGTATGCCGTCCTGTGCTCCTTCTGGCGCTGTTGATTTGAGATAATAATCCACAGTTCGGATGGCATATTCGAACGTTGCTTGGCGTGGAAACCATTAGAGTGAGGTGAAGACTTCAAGGGCGAAGAGAACGTAGACAAGTCGATATCTCAGATATTCATAAACGAAATCAAGCTCAGCGCGATCCTCGGATTCAAAATGCCAAGGACGAAGATGTTGCTCCCTATCTGGACTCGATTACCAGATCTGGTAATCCGCGCGAACATGGAGACGAGGGGCCCGCGGTATAGGGTCTGTGTCAGGATGTGAAACACATGCTCGTCCTTGGCTGTGTGGCTGGGCTCGGCCAGACACGCCTGCCAGCTTGAAGTACTTGGGACCTCAGGGTTTAGTGGTTATAAGTTCAAGTCGTGCTGAGCTATGTTTGTTCAGTTCATTTCGTCAGTGTTAATTCGTGAGTGGAACGCGTTGGACTCGCGACGCGAGAGGAATTGCGAGGATAGGGGGAAGTAAAGTATATTCATGAACTTCATGTCTGCTGCTTCAATTATGTATTTCTTCTAGGTCACCAGTCATCGTCAACAAAGGCTTGCATTTCGGCGCTTGATATTTCCACTATTTATAATGTGACAGGCCTAGAGTGGTTCTTTGAAGTTCAAAGGAATACCAGCAGGTCTGTCTACGCCACCTTGCCATGGAGCTTGGTTCATGAGAAGGTTTGCGAGCACTGACGTTCAGTGAACTCCTTTGGCGCTCTCGTCGCTGGTAGTGGATTTTGCTTGCAGTCGGGCCCATTCACGTTCTATTTCAAACCACCCTTGGCCTTGAATGCAGCGATCAGGCCAGCTGTCGAGTTATCGTGGCCTGAGAGGTCGGCACCTTCGGTCTCGAGATCCTTCTGAACCTTCTTCGCAAGGGCCTTGCCGAGCTCAACGCCCCACTGGTCGAAGCTGTTGATGTTCCAGATGGCGCCTTCTGTGAAGACCATGTGCTCGTAGTAAGCGATCAGAGCGCCTAGTGTGCCTGGTGTGATCTTCTCAGCAAGGATGCTCGTGGTCGGTCGGTTGCCCAGGAAGGTCTTGTGTGGAACAAGCTCTTCAGGTGCGCCCTCCTCCTTTACCTGTTCCGGGGTCTTGCCCACCATCAGAGCTTCAGTCTGAGCGAGGAAGTTGGAAGCCAACATCCGGTGGTGTAGACCATTCTGGACCGGGTTCTGGGTCTCAGCAGCCATGATGAAGTCAGCTGGGATCAGCTTTGTGCCCTGGTGTAGGAGCTGGAAGAAAGAGTGCTGTGAGTTTGTACCTGGCTCACCCCAGAAGACTGCGCCTGTGGTGTATTTGACATAGTCGCCGGACCGAGTCACGGCTTTCCCGTTGGACTCCATAGTCAGTTGCTGCAGGTAAGCTGGGAATCGCTTCATGTACTGGTCGTACGGTGCAACCAGATGAGTTTGTGCACCGTAGAAATCCGAGTACCATACACTGAGCAGGCCGGCAATGACTGGGATATTGTCCTCCAGAGGGGTGTTCTTGAAGTGCTGATCCATGGCGTGTGCACCGGCAAGGAACTGGTGGAAGTTATCGAAGCCGATGTAGATGGCAACGGATAGACCAATGGCCGACCACACCGAGTACCGGCCACCAACCCAGCTCTCAAAGCCAAACATGTTCTTGGGGTCAATGCCGAACTTGCTGACCTCGTCCTTGTTCGTGGACAGAGCGACGAAGTGCTTGGCAATGTCTTCCTGCTTTCCACTCTTCAAGAACCACTCCTTTGCAGTGTTGGCGTTTGTGACGGTCTCGGCAGTTGTAAATGTCTTGGAAGCAATCAAGAACAAGGTAGTCTCTGGTTCCGACTCTTTCAAAGCCTCAGCAATATCAGTACCGTCGATGTTCGAGACAAAGTGCATCTGGAGGCTTCGGTCGCCATAGTGTTTCAATGATTCAGCCACCATAGTTGGGCCACTGTCCTCTGTCAGCATGCTCTCTACCCTTGCAGTTGCGTACTTACAGATCCGAGCCACCGATACCAATGTTGATAATGGACTTGATCTTCTTGCCAGTGTAACCCTGCCACTCACCGCTTCGAACCTGTTCCGAGAACTCTTTCATGTGGTCGAGGACAGAGTTTGTCTCTTCAACCACACTTTTGCCATTGACTTTCATCTCCTGGTTGGAGGTATTGCGAAGCGCAACATGGTAGACAGCTCGATCTTCTGTAAAGTTAATGTGCTCGCCGTTAAACATTCGGTCTCGTAATTGCTCGACTCCAGCCTCTTTGGCCAAATCTGTCAGCAGCTTCAAGGTGTCGTCGGCGAGAAAATTCTTTGAATAATCGAACAGAATCTCTGTGCCATCTGCTTCGTTCTTGAACGTCCTTGTGTACTTATTGAATCTCTCAGGATCCTTGTCGAAGGCCTCCTTCAGCACGATGTTTCGACCAACCTCATTGTGATGGTTGACAAGAGCTTGCCAGGCCTTGAGGTCAGTGGCCTGCTTGAACGTAGCGTCCGTCATGATTACTGGAAACTACTAGGAGGATGGAAGGACTGGTCTAGGTAGGTCAGAGAAGTAGCTTGTGAGGCGTCGATGAAGGTACTTACTGCTGAAACTTTATTCAGGTAAATAAGACTGCGGAAACGTTGAGCACTCTCCTTCTGTATTAGTTACGACGCTGATTGTACAAGTCAGCTGTTTTTCTGTTTGTGGTGGGGGAGGGTCGCAACTGCCTTGCGTCATTCTCAATAATTTCGAAGACACCGCAGCTGTGGTCCTCCCCGCTAGTGCATGTTCACATGCCAATGAGAAAGTTCAGTCATCAGCACGAGCTGACTCAGTTGGAAGCACACCACAAACGGGTAGTGGAGCGTGGAGAAGCTTGTTGCGGAAGCACTGGAAAGAGAAGCCATTGTCAAGGTTGTTTGAATACAGGAGCAGACCATAATCTGCATGATTACCCAGTCCGAAAGCAACCAAGAGACCCGATGTCGCCAACACGACCAGATCACCCCAGATAAGGAAGCATGTGGTTTGCCTTTGACCTTCTCTTTTTCTTGCCCACCTAGCCTATAGAAGCACAGCTTGCAACCCGCCGCATACGGCTAGAGCTACAAGTGTAGAGATCGCAGTATGTCTGGCAGCGGCACCTGTAAAGGTTGCTGTATTGTTGGTAGCTGTAGCATCCACAGTAGTGCTTGTACCCGTGCCCTGGTCGCCGGAGTAGTTGACTGCAGAGGAAGTGGATGCTGCTGGAGTCGTGGTTGGAGTAGTGAGTGCTGTGGTCGTGAGGATTGTGGGATTTGTCCCAGTGACCGGAGTGGATGTGCCTAGGGGTGGATTCGTCGCTGACGTGCTGGGAACACCAGGAGTACTTGTGGTAAGCTGGAATGTAGAGCAAGACGTCGAATGTACCGTCGGCCCTGGCGTCCAGGTGGTGTCAGTCACGCTCGGAGGCGGCAACTGAGGTATCGGCCAGTGTGTGCAGCTCGTCGAGAGTGTACCGCTGCTACTGCTGACAAGAGGTGTGCTGGAAACAAAGACAGTGTCGGTGGCAGTGGTGGTTGCCACTGTGCTATCAGTTCCAGGTGTGGCGTATATCGACGGAGCCGAAGGTGTGACAACAGGCGGAGGCGTGGTAGAGACAAGGGTGACAAAGGGCGGCGTGATGTGAGGCACTGTCAGAGGCACCGTCGAAGTTACTGTCGGTGGAGTCACTGTCGTAGTGCTCACTATATTGGTGGCAGTCGAACTGAGAGTAGTCAGGCATGCCGTTGTTCCTGGTGGGCAAAGCGTCTCAGGGGGCGACTCGGGATCTTATGAGAATTAGCATATTAGTCTCGTGACTGTGCATAGACTTACAAAATCCTGATGGAGAGCTTTCCTCAGGCGCTCGAGCAAGGGGCATGCCGACATGCAGAGCTGAGGTAGTGCTGACCGAGCAAATGGCCAGTATAGCCGAGAGTATTGCTATATGCATCGTGTTCGGGACGAACCGTTTTCCTTGGTTCACTGATGAGAGCTTGCTGCAATAACGAGCGTGATGTTGGAAACGAGTGTAAGATGGTGCGAAGAAGAAGTTGACACATGCACCAGGGAATCAGTCAGCAATAAGTAGTTACTGCCCTGGAGGCCGTCAACACAACGGGGCCGTTTGGTTTGTGTCGAGGGGGCCCGGCCTGGCGCATCCTGGAAGCTGTGTTTTGAGCTCCAGCGTGATACCAGCGAATTTCGAGCGCATACATAGATTTGCAATCTATGTACTGCCTCAGATCTTACCACCATGCAGCTTCCCGCCCGCCAGAAGGATATATGTGGCTAATGCTATTCCGTGAACATGGCTACGAGCATAGCCGTATCTCACAAATTATCGCTGCAGGGGCTGTTAATGGGTCTTGGACGGTCGTGTTGTACAGATTTTGCGGAAGGAAGAGTCTGCGACTGGACCATCGGACAGACGTAAACGGTCGCGAAGATATGGGAAATGAAGCACATGTTGCGGTCTGGTCGTCCAACCTCGCGAGAACAAGATTTCTCTTCTTGAAGCTTCTTGAGCTTAAATGCTAACGTTGGGATAGTAAGGCTGATCGGCCCCCTATGTAAAGTCCATTTGCTTGCGCGTGTGAGATCATGGGCAACACATGTAGTCCTGTAGAAAGGGGCGAAGCCAGTGGTGACCACTAGAGAGCCTGGTGAACGTTCGTCTGGTGGCCTGCTCACATAGTACCGAGCTGTTTCTTACTGACTGCAACGAAATGGTTGAGAATAACTCTAATTTATGTGGTTTGTTACAAACAACATGAGGTAAGGAGCTGACCTGGAAAGATGCAACAAGCGGAAGGCGAACCCTGCGGTAAGCCGGGCGAGCTCAGGCATGGAACGATTGGGCCGTTCCAGTTCCATGACTGCTCAGGGACGCCAAGACGCTCAATTACAACACGACATACAATTGGCCGCATTATTAAATTCCGCCTTAAGCTCAACTTGAGCGACGTCTTTCGCTCGGTAACATGTGTGACCAGGTTATGACCCAGGCTATGGTTATGACCCAGCTACCTACGTTCAAAATGCTTCTGTTACTACAGCCTAACCACGAAGAATTTTATTTTAGATGTCTTCTATAATTCTCCCGTTCATTCTCTACGTCCGTATACTAATTTTATTATTCTTTAACGTGGTTTAAACCGTGCGCGTAACGGGTTCTAAATCATCTTTTTTCGCTGTTTACGTCGCTAAAGTTGCCGTTAAAAATTGTTCGGGGAAAGTTGCAATTTTGTATGGGCCTGGGTCATAACCATAGCCTGGGTCATAACCTGGTCACACATGTTAAGCTTGTCTCTGCTCCGATAAGAGCCATGTCGCCCACAGCACCTAGCGACCAGGATCCAGATGCGCTAACTATGGAAGTGGCAACTGTTAGCTAGACATGCGAGGGCTCGAATTTAGCCACCGCAGCAGTGAATAACCCTCGAAGACGTTTGGGGATTGCAGAATTCCAAGATCGACTTCATATTTGCGATTTTCACTATGTTTTCTGCGCGAAGTAAACAGCAATTGTGTGTGATTTAGACTGCATCGCCCGCTCAAACCATTTCGCCATGACAATCGACCATCAGCATTGCTCCTTACAACCAGCTAGTATATTTACCTTGTGAGACTCGAGTGCTAAGCCAAAGTTGATAAGAAGATGGCACGCTTGTTCGATCCGACACGATTGCAGCGACGATGGCAGCTGATTATACTTACGGCGATATTGGGTATTATCGTTTTCTTGTTCTTTTCATTTGACCATCCACCACCACGGAGGAGAGCTGCAGACACATTGCCCATATCGCAGCTAGGTGTCAGTCTTCACAATCAAGGCACCGCCGGGAGGCTCATCAAACCAAAGGATGTCAAGGTGATTGGCTTGGTGTTCTTTGGTAGGAAGGATCGAGTCAGAATCTTAAGATGCTACCTTGAGCGGAATCTAGCAGTCAACGGAGGTTGGCTTGATGAAGTGCATTGGGTGAGGAACACCGACACCAAGGACGATGTTGACTATCTCCATAAGCTTATCGCAAGTAACCCATCATACAAACAAATCGAAATTAAGGAAACCGGCTTTATAGGATATGGTTTGGCGTGGTCAACCTTGGAGGAGGGTGCGATCTACGTTAAGATCGATGATGATGTCGTGTTCATGGCTGACGATGCTGTATCTCGTGTCGTGTCAACGAAGCTGGCGCACCCAGAATATTTGGTAGTAGCAGCCAACATGATCAATTCTCCACTGATGGGCTGGGTGCACTACCACATGGGAGCGACACACCCGTATCTACCAGAGCTGATCAACCCCGAGGATGTCAAACCAGAGCTGGCGCCGGACAGAGGGAAGCGGCCTGAGACGGCGAAGAGAACAGATTGGAAGTATACGCAGCATGCGTATTGGGCTGGCCCCGATGACTACTTCTTCTCGTTCGAGCAAGAACCACCGACAATGCGACATCGGTGGCTTCGGTTGGCGACGAATGCCGAAAATCAGGTGCGGGAGCTGAAGCGCACACCTATATCTGATGCGGAATACAAGACGTGGGGAAACAGCGTGCAATCCTGGGCGATCGCTGCTCAACAACACTATTCTTTCCTCGAGAATCTGTACGAAGACCAGCTTGACTTGTATCAATTCTCGCCAAAGGCGCAAGCATGGATAACCGACTATCAAAGGTTGAGTATCAACTTTATTGCTATTAACGCGACAGAGATCCTGTCTCATCTGCCAATGGATACTGTGGATGAGGAGTGGCTCACGGTGTCGCTACCAAAGAAGATCGGAAAGAGTGTTGCGGTTGACACGCATGCGCTTGCCGTTCACTTCAGCTTTGGCGGACAAGGAGATGTACAGACGACTGATCTACTGGGCAGATATCTGGATTATGCTCTAGAAAACGCATGCATGGCGCCCGCTCCGGGCTCAAAAGATATGAAGGGATCTTATTACATATGACAGGTCCGTTGGTCGTCTATTGAAGTTTTGTGCTTGTAGTAACGAAGCATCTGGGATGTTTGACGAAGAACGTCGGGTTAAGAACAAGCATTTAGATACCCTACCCCGAGATCTCATCTATGATTTTGATTAGGCTGCTGTTGTCTGGCATGCCGGGTATGCCGCAGAACAGTGGCCATTATCGCACTGTGCGTGAACAAACGACCAAGATACGCCTAAGCCCAGCATTAACTGGTGTGCCACAATAGCCGTTCAGACTTCGTTGTTTTTGAGATTGAAAAGACCATTTGGACCAGGTTGCCTGGATTGCTGGTGAAGGATGCAGGAATTGAAGTCTACGGTTCTGCCTGAGGGGCCTCGTGGTCTACCGTAGAATCCATCTCATCTGGAGTATTTGCTATTCTGCTTTGCTCGTCTTTTTGACCAGCCCGACCAAGTTCACTTGTAGCATCGTCGCTGGCCGACTGCTTGCGCTGCGATACATTTGAGACTCTTCGCCTGTACTCAAGATCCCACCCCTAACACAGACCGCAACCCTCAGCGCGAGATGTATAATTATCCAGGTTCGCGACAGTCGAGTGCTGGTCACTTCTTTCACTAACATTCATGACCAGGACAATACGGCCAGTATGGGGCTGGGCCAGGTGCTATGTCAGGAGGTATTCTTCAGCATCCACCCTATTCAATGCCTTCGCTAACACGTCTCCAGCACCACCAGGCATGGCAGCTCCAGGCACAGGTGCGGCGCCCGGCATGCATCAGATGGACAGTAACCAACAAGGCAGACCTGGATACCCTCCGAACTTTCAACCGCCGGCGAATATGCCCAACATCAATTTTGCAGCCCCAGTAATCCGACTCGGCGCAGGTCCAAAAGCAGATGGTCCAGGTGGGCGCGATGACCGAGACAGAGGTGGGAGAAGAGCAGGCCTGGGCTCAGGTATGGGCGGTGACCACAGAGGAGAAAGAGAGCGGCCACAACCCATCCAGCCGCAGAGTAAAGAAGAAATCATCAAGACGCTCTTCATTGGAGGTATCACAGAAGGTGCTGGAGGAGACGAAGGAATCGAGCGTATCCTAAGAGCTGCCGGCAATCTCAGAAAGTGGTTCAGGGCCACAGACGCCCACGATAAGCCTTGCAAATTTGGCTTCGCTGAGTACGAAGATCCCGAGAGCCTGGCCACTGCCATCGAAGTATTAAAGGATGTCGAGATCCCTGTCAAGCAGCGTGCGTCCGACGAGGTGAAGAAGGAGGATGACGAAGATAATAAGACGGAGAAATCACGTTTGCTGGTAAGTATGCGACCCTCGGATACAGATATACTTTCTAACATCTTCCAGGTTGTGGCTGATGAGAACTCACATACATATATCGAGCAATACGAAGAGTCACAAGGTGGTGTTGACACCAACCATAAGCAGATGCTCGTGGATCAAGCACAAGACGCCCTCCGAGCAGTCCTTGCAGACCTCGAGAACCCTCAGTCGAGACCGAAAGATCAATTATCCGGCATCGACCGCGACGGAGACACTGCGATGGAAGATGAGCGAAAGGCAGATGGCGACGTGGTGACGATACAACTAAGTGCTGACGACGAGTTGTCCGACATACCTGCCGAAATGCGGGAGACGGTCGCAAAAGAAATCACTGCTTTCAGAGATAGATCTAACAGACGAGATCTTGAACGTCTAAAGCGCGAAGAAGAGATCGAACAGCAGGAGCAAAGTCGCATGATGAACGGCAGCAGAAGCAGGCTGGGCTCCCCTCCAGTATCTGCTCCAAGTGGCCCTGGTGGCGCAAATGGCATTCCGAGTGGACCTAGAGGTGCTGCGCCAACAGGCCCCAAAGGGCAAACAGGCTTCGCCAAGGACTACCAGAAAGGTGTCACCTTTGTCAATGGTACCGGTATCAGTGCTTCCTCGGCATTTGACGACGCGGATACAGACGCCAGCGACGAGGAGCTTCAGAGGAGACGACAGGAGGAGAAGAGATCAGAAGAAGAGAAGGACTATCTTGATCAAGAGCGAAGATGGCTGAATCGAGAACGCTCAAGAACTGCAGCTGTAGAAAGAGAAAAGAATCGAGACCAAGACGAGGACTCGCGCCACAACGCAGAGAAAGAAGCGATGGCCAAACGACTTAAAGAGTGGGACGACGACGAAGAATCGGGTCGAAGAGAGGAAGAATATTACAGAGATAGGAGCATGTGGATCCGGAATCGAGCAGCCTTCCGTCAACGGGAGGTAGCGAATGACGACGCGGACCGCGCAGCCGAAGACCGAGAACGGGCCCGGGACAACTCTCAACGAGAACGAGCAGGACAAATGGCAGACGACTTCCTCGGCCGACAAGATGAGATCCTATCTCGTCCACGCACTGATGAGGCCGCTACACCAATAGACTCGCCCCGTCGCGAACCGGCCCGCTTCAAGCTCTCCCTCGGCGCCGCAGCACAGAAAGCAGCTCAAGGCAGACAGGAAGCACAGACAAGGGACAAACGACCAGTCACTGATGTCGAAGGACTCCTCGAAGACGAAGAAGAATCGTCGGTGCAAGACCGTAGGAAGTTGATACCGATTCCAGCTTCGCAGCTCGAAAACGCAAAAGCGCAAGCACAAGACATGACAGACGAAGAACGTGCTCAAGCTGCTCAGTCCCTTGCCTCGGAGATACCGAATGACAAGGATGCCCTTTGGGGCTGGGACGTGCAATGGTCATATCTCGATAACAACATTATTGAGGACCGACTGAGACCTTTCGTCGAGAAAAAGATCGTTGAGTACCTTGGCGTCCAGGAGCAGATGCTCGTGGACGTCGTGATTAGTGCGCTACAGGCGAAGAGAAGACCTCACGATCTAGCCAAGGAGCTTGAGGGTGCGCTAGACGAGGAGGAGGCTGACTCACTGGTGAGAAAACTGTGGAGGATGGTTGTATTCTTCAGTGAATCCGGAAGGCGCGGTCTGGGCGCATAAAATGCTGATGTACGTTCTAGATATCGAGCTGCTGAGCGATGATGCTCGTTGATTATCTCACGACGCTAATCCGTCAGCATGAAGATTGCTCAAGTACCGTGCTATGGCATTCAGTACCCTAATACCAGTTGGCATCAATCATTATCATCACCACTTCCTCCTTCATTCTCTAGTGTCTTCTCGCTCTCTGCGATGCGCCAACCACTGATCTTGGACGACCTCCATTGTTGCAATTAGCGGTTACTGGTCTCATGGTAGTCACCTCTCATACTGATATTACTGATCTAGCCGCTTGGTACGCTTACTTGGATCGCGGCGGCTGCCGTCTCGGCCGTGCCGTGGCTTCTACCCTCGAACACTCATGCTGACCAGGCAGGCAGAAGTTGCAATCGAAGCAGGAAGGCACGATGGAAGGCACGGTGGAAGGCACGGTGGAAGGCACGGTGGAAGGCACGCACCAGTCTGCAGGATAGGAGGAAGCACGCCGGTGTAGACACCGATAACAAGCTATCTCGTTCCACCCAAACCCAGACGAATTACCTAAACACAGCAATGTTCTCAGGCGCCCAGAACCTCTTCAGATTCCGCCTGTGCAAACGACCGCGGCACTTAGATGTGTCAGTCTGTGTGGTCTCCATCGGGCCCGAGACGTTCATGGTTGCTCTTCTAGCCCACCGCTGGTCCCGAGAGGTAGTGTGGGCTTATAGCGTGGGGAACCCGAAGCTGCACGGCATTCCGAGATGAGAGTTGTGTTCGCGAGAAAGCCCGCTGCCAGTCAAAGCGACTCGGGGCTTACAACAGTCCGGTAGACTCGGAAGTCGCCGTTAGTGGAGCCTGAGAAATCAGCTTCACCCACAGCAGACTCAGAAGGCCTCGACTTAATCTAAATCATTGCACCTGTCAATTTAGCTTCTTCTACATCGTTGTCCTCCGCTAGAAATATGGTAATTATCCGCAACCCACTGCACGCTCTTGCCTCACCCTTGCCCTCAATTCGCCCTCCCCTCGCCTACGCCCCACCATCAGCAACCCAGTGCACACCCCCGACCACCTTCTCGAGACGCTCCCCCGTGACCTTGGTTAGGGAACTAATGAGAATAGTGCGGCAGCCCTTCCCAGTAGTCCTTCCTTACCCCGCTCTTACTGTCCTCCTTCAACCGCAGCGCCAGCACGTGCCCGTCGTCGCGGCAAGGATCGTGCTCTGCAGTGACGATATACGTGCGTGGAAATTCGAGCAGGGCGGGGTCCGGGAGCGGGAAGTGCCGCGGGGAGGTCGCATCGGCAGAGAGGCGGAGAGGGTCGGTGGGCCGCACGAAGTTCTGGGAGGCATATAGGGTACTACGATTACAATCGCTTAAATCGAGTTAAGTCTTATTGTTACGAGTACAATAAGAACCAAGACGCAGTTCTCCTAACAATAAGCGAGATGGGAGACTAGTAGAGAAGCATGGCTCATATTTGACTGATTTCATTGCTAGAGCATATATCGGAAAGAGCGTTCTCTAACACGTCGTTCCAGCATTTCGAGCTAAGATTAGGCGACTGCCATAACCTGCTCAAATAGTGTACCTAAAGTTCGGGTCTCCTTCTAGGATTTTCTCACCCCTGTCGGCTTTCTTGTTCTCCATCCGGAAATATATGCTGTTCACCACCACAATGATGATGATGAGAATGTTGCATCCTAGGCAAGCAAATACTCCGGGACGATATGTGGGGCTGTCCTGAGAGCGGAACACCAAAGAACCCGCAATACCGCCAATACCGCCAAAACCAATCAAGGTCGCGGAGCAAAAAGCTCGCTTCCAATGGCCACGGATGTTGGTAGCTTGGTAGGCCATGCAGGTCGGGATGCCACCTTGGGCACTGGCACACATGAGGAAAGTTCCAAAGTATCGAAGAGCTATCGAGTCCGCCCAGCCCTGGTTGGTAGTGGTTAGCCAGTAAGTTAGTTGCGGGACGGCGGAAGAAGTTGCTTACCAGAAGCGGTAAACCGATAATACCTAGTAGGCAGTTGCCGAGGAGTAAGGGACCACGAATGTGGTATTTATCGCCAATCCATGCCATGCCCATCATCACCCCGCAAGCCAGCACGTAAGGCGGCGCAGAGAGGTACTGTGCCTGGCCCACAGAAAACCCCATATTGCGCCGGAGAATGATGGGGAGGAAGAAAGAAATCGCGTAAGCTGAGGTGCAAAGGCAACTAGGGTCAGGGTTAGCGATGTCCATAATCACCCACTATTAACTTCCGTGAGCGGGATCTCCGACTTTCCAAGACTTACAAGAATATCAGAGCGAACCCCCAGACCTTCAGATCAGCACCTGAAGACGCCCATTTTTTGAAATTGAAGGGCTCGGCCTCGGCATCATTGCGGTCCCGGTTGATGCGACGCATGAGAAATTTGCATTCGTTTGGCTGCAAGAATCCCCATGCCGGCTTGTGTACCAGCTGATCTGGGAAATTGACGACGAATATGTAGCCGTAAATACCCACTGCGATAGTCATGATTCCTTCAATGATGAAGATCCATCTCCACCCTCTATAGTTGGCAACACCGTCCTGCACGATCTGTCAGCACTCTGACGAGTTTGGGGTAACAAGGGACATACCATCTGCTGAATGCCGAACGCGAGGATGCCAGACAAACCGTTGCAGAATGTGCCTATCAAGTAGAAAAAGGCATATCGCTTTTGCATGTCAAATCGAGAATAATACGTCGAAATCAAATACACGCAACCTAGGAATCATTAGACGGGCGAAGACCAGAGATCCAGACTATATCATTCACTTACCAGGAAAGTATCCTGCTTCGAAGAGCCCGAGAAGCAGGCGGAGAGGTAAAAGTACTGTCCAGTGTTGAACGAAACCGAAGCCGATCTGCTGGGTTAGTCAACTGCAACAATAGGAGGCAAATTTTGAAGCTTACCATCACAACTCCCCAGGCACAACATATGGTTGGCAAAAAGTTCCTAGGGCCAATTTTGCGAATGAAGACCGTGGCTGGTGGCTGAAAGATTGTATACGTGACGAAGAAGACCAGCGAGGCAGTGGACTCAGCTGTCGTTAGCGCTTACTCGAGTGCTGGTAAGACCGTTACTCACATATCGGAAACCAATGTCTGTGCCCAATTCATCGTGCATTCCGGCAATGGCAGCGTTAGGCATGTTGCCTCTGTCGATAAGGGAGACGCAGTACATTAAACCAGTGCTGACGAGCAAGCGTCGGTCGATGCGATGAACAATCGACCGCTGTTGCGCATAGCTGAACTCCTCGTCATCATCGACATTGTTGGAATACTTTGGTTTGCCATCCTCCAGGTGTGATGGTACGGGACTTGGTGATCGATCATAGCCTTTTTCAGGACTGCTGGTGTTCACGTTGGTTGCCGCCATTGTTGATCTATCACCGCTGGAGCAAATCCCTGGGTGTAGGGTTTCTGGGGCGGATTCGCACGTTATATACAGCTCGAAATAACGTTTCCAATCTCGGTGTTACCCCGACCAAGTCGCTGAGGGCCCCGACTATAAGTTGCCCTTCCCCTCATGTTGTTGCTTGTTTTTATGAGAGTTTGTGCCGTTGACTAGACAAGAAGAGATTGCGTGGCCTCATGGCTTGATCTCCTGGCTCAACATGGCAAAGCACGGCATTCCCACCATGACTATGACCCTAAAGCTTGGCGCCGAGCATTGGCGCTAAGGATAAGAGAGCCCTTCCATACCAAAATCGTGAAGAGGCAAATCATGACGACTCCAGTAACATCCACTAACCCCAGCAATGGTACCGGATGGCTCTACCTATATAGAAAATCATGGCCCTCGGTTGGCTGACGTCGACCTTGTCCTCGCTTGTCGTTCCGTGATTACCGAAGCAAGATGGGAACGTGCGCTGTGGACATCCTGCCAGTGTGTGGTTCTTGAAATCTCCATTACTAAATACCTATAGTATCACCTTCCATAACTGTTCTAGCTAGCTCGTTTGCAGTGGTTCCTGGATCGGCCAACTACCCGCGTGCTATCTGCGTATCAAGCAAGAAAACGATACACCAACGACCTCGGTTTGTCGATGATAGGAAACCAACACGCTTTTGTGGGCGATTCGTGCTCGGGACGTAGATACTGGGCAATAACCTTACGAGACGGCGCGAAGACATATGCCAAGAACGTGTCGAGTCTGGGCGCCCACTGTTTGTACCTTTGCAGAATCAGATAACCTGAGACTCAACTGCTCGATGTGCCAGCGCCGACAACATTAGCCAAACTTCACTGTCAATCGATCCATCTAGCGCATAAGTCAGACCTCGAAACGTACGATTAGAAACCGAGAAAATGTTAAATTTCTTTCCACCTTCAACGGGGTACGCGGTTGGCCAACAAGAGACCTCTGTAGAGATCGTGGCGTTGAGCTTTAGCTGCTTGCAATCTTCAACGACGACACCACGCGGGCACTTCCAATACTTCATTGATGGACCAAAGAACAACGCTCTCAGTGCAAGGACCATCTCTTGCAGTGTCCACGCCCAAACGTTGTACTGTGTCGAAAGTCCCAAGTCTGAATCCAGCTTTCGATGCGCTGACCAGATCTTGCGATATTGAAGGCCATCAAGCGCAACCTTGGACGTCGGGATAATGCTTCTCTTCCTCAGTAGGCCTTCACCAGACTCGCTTGAGCTTGCCGCAATCATGGTGACTGCAGCGTTACCGTATACTGCAGCCATTTTTGACGACTCACTATCCCGATCTTGTCTGGCAACCGCATCAACGCCCTGTAGTATGCATAATGCGTCGATCCATAAATACTGTATGCCGAGCTCTTGATTGATTGTGATCGAATCTCGAATACTTTTCGGGAGAGACGACACTTCGAAGCCAGTAGAGATATGCTGCTGCAAGTTGTACTCAGTCATGACCGTTGCCTTAGTTGTACCCCAGCAGTAGCTGAGCGCTGCATATTCTATCCCTGTGCTACCATTGGTGGATGCCGCATGAAGTCTAGGCCGAGGTAAAGACGGGTCGACATCGATGACACGGGTTGGCAACTTGACTGTTGTTTGACCAACATGGCCATGACAAAGCTCGCAGTTATCGAACCACCAGCGTATTTACTTCATGCTCGCTAGATATGCATCACTAAGATCCGCGATCGAGTATGTGATGGGATTCAACGACTCTCCCATTTCTCCATCCGAGGCTACCCAGCATGGGCGGCGTAACTTCTTTGCGAATGACATCCATCAGGATGCAGACAAGATAAGAATTTCCATGCATGTGCGCCACCCCCCGGACAAACAACGTGGCCGCTGCTGCACGCTTACCCACCAAACCATTTTAGGTTAGCGATCAGCCGTCTTGTGTGTCCGGGGGTGGTGCGCCTGACGCAGTGCCGAGTCTCGTTAACCAAAAAAAGTCGTCATCATTATCATATCCGACACTCTGCAAGTAGCCAACTTGCATACACTTGCTTAGACCAAACTAGTATTTGCGAGAAAGATTGTCCTAGGATTGTTTAAAAAGTTCCAGATAGCAGTGCCCGTCTGTAATTCAAGGGGCACACATACCAACAGCGGTGTTCGTCCGAGATGCTACGCGAATCACGAGCTTGTTATTCTTTTTGAACCAAGCACAATGATGGGTCCTTAGGCTTAGCGTCATGAGAGTTGGTACCGTACAGTCTGAGAACCACGATCTTTGTAAGCTCAATATGTCTGTCACTCCGACTTGGCACGGCTTGGCTCACGGCTTACAAGTAACCACGAGTCTAGACTCTCTATTAACAAGAACAAGACTTTACAATCCCTTCTCAAACGCCACGGCGAGGTTTCAACTTTTTGAGTTCAGCTTGCGAGCGGAGTATGCTACATGGCGCCTAGGTTCTTGTTACTTCCGTATAGTTTCTACCTCACAATACGATTATCCCACACTATGTTGACCGTTATCAAGCTCGCTTCGATACTGCGACTCACTCGATGCCGCGAGAAATTATGGTCGTTCAATTGTCATTTCAACCATTGACGACTGCTGTAACAGAGCGTTACGAGACTCAAGTATGTCGTGCTTTTCGACGAATGATGTCTCCTTGGCGGGTTCGAGCTGGAGTTTCGACTCTTTCGATTGGAAAATGTCACGGAAATGGTACCGTTGGTATGTTGCTATTCGCTGCGGTGAGCCGCAGTGCAACTGTGCATATATATACAACAAGTATTTCCTGAGGTGTATGCCGTTATTCTACTGTCTGTGCTCACCGACCCTTACTCAATCTTTCACCATATATCACTGTAGGAGCCAAGATGTATTCGAACGAGAAGCAGGTCGCTCCGGCAAATCATGATACGAAGGAGGAACCAGTCCTGATGCTGGAGTCTCCCTCAGGCAGTGAGTCTCACTTGGGCTTCGACAAGGGAATGACTTCCAAACTGGTCCGCAAGATTGATTGGCACATTGTGCCATTCCTGGCACTGCTCTACTTACTCAGCTACCTGGACCGTACCAACATTGGCAATGCTAGACTAGGTGGACTAGAGACAGATCTAGGCATGAGCGGGCTCGACTACAATGTATGGGTATTCCTTCTCAATATGGTAGTAGAGTACTAACCTGGAGTTAGATTGCGTTGGCCGTCTTCTTCCCAACATACGTCCTCGTGGAAATCCCGTCGAATATGGCTCTCAAGAGATGGAGACCCTCTATCGTCATTCCAACTATGATGGTAGCTTGGGCTATCGTTACGACACTGATGGGTATCTCTCAAAACTTCAGTGGTCTCGTCGGAGCTCGTGCAGTCCTTGGTCTTGCTGAGGGTGGACTCTACCCGGGCTGTAACTACTATATCACGATGTAAGTTGACACTATTGTGGTGTTTAGTCCCCTTGGATGATTGCTAATACCTCAAAAGGTGGTATCGCCGTCACGAGTGTGGTTTCCGCATGGCTTTCTTCTACAGTGCCGCAACGGCAGCAGGTGCTTTTGGCGGGCTTCTCGCACGAGGCATCATCGAAATGGCAGGTGTGGGGAATCTCAGCGGGTGGCAGTGGCTTTTCATCCTCGAAGGTCTCCTCACCTTTGGCGTTGCGATAGGTGCCTACTTCGTCATGAGCGACTGGCCAGCAACGGCAAAGTTCCTCACTCCAACAGAACGAAAAGAAGTCACACGAAGACTCAAGGATGACCACGATGGATTATCTAACGAGTACGACAATCGATACTTCTGGGATGCTATTAAGGACTGGAAGGTCTACGTCCACATGCTGATAACAATCGCCATCTACACGTCCAACTACTCTGTAGCACTATTCCTGCCTACAATTGTCCGAACACTTGGCTACAGCAACGAGACCGCTCAGCTGATGACTGTCCCACCATATATTGTGGCGTGCTGCACATGTATTGGTGCTGGTATCATTGGCGATAAATTTCGACAAAGAGGTGTTTTCATGCTCATTTTCGGCTGCCTCTCCATTGTCGGCCTGGTAATGCTCATCGCGTCCCACAACTTTACAGTCAAGTACGCTGCTGTATTCCTCGTCACGGCTGGTCTTTTTCCAAATGTGCCTTTGGGCACTGCGTGGGTAGCCAACAACATCGGAGGCAGCTTGAAACGAGGTGTGGCTATCGCCATGAATGTGGCGTTTGGTAATTTGGGCGGTGTTTTGGCTTCATTCATCTTCTTGACAAAAGACTCGCCTCAATTTGTGCAAGGACTGGCCATTCTGATTGGATTGAACGTGATGGCTATGATACTAGCATCAGTCATGACCATGTACTATCGCAGGGAGAACAAGAGACGAGATGCGCAGCACAAGAGTCCTGGGTTATACTCTGACGACGAGAAGCACCTGGAGACGACGAAGGGTGACCACGCTACCTTTTTCAGGTATACAATCTAGACAACACGTGGATAGATGACTTTTGCAGTTCGAGTCAACACGAAAAGTTGAACCTAAATCCCAAAACAACATGATGTGAATTTCCCAGGAGCAGAGCGTGCGACAAGCTCTTCCGGACATCGATCTCTCGCTGATTCACGACCGCCACGACTTGCAATCTTCGTCTAAGGGAACAAGGCCGAGGAGTGCTTCCTAGGACCAGTGATCGTCGCTGAACGTGGACGATCTCGGTTTTCGTCGCATGACTTCGAGAAGAGTTGCCCTGAAGTGGCTGTTGGGCCGGTGGCTTCCATTCAGGAAGTCAAGATGTCCCTGTGCTCTGAGAGTGGCTCTATGCCTGTGATAACGCGATCGGGAGGAAGAATACAATGCCAGAAAAAAGTAGAATGGTCTCTTCAAAGAGTCCAGAAGGGGCAGCACGTTCTCCGCACCCACAGTCCGCTTCTTCGCATCAAGCGAATGCATGATCGCGTGGATGATGTATGGCGGTGCGTGCTTCGACGTCGGCAATGCGGACGAGTCCAAAGTCCAAAGTATCAATGCTGGTGACATCGTGCTTGGTACTGGCAATTCCCGGAGGTATGCAATCGTCGCTCGCTATAACGAGTTAAGCAAAATAGTTCTTAACCAAGCGTGACTGACCAGGCCAGGCATATACTCTTAATGTGTGCGATCTCGGCGACCTTGAGCCCATGTTCAAGGTCAATCTCGGCAGCTGCCCGAAGGCCATGGAGATGTCGAAGGATGATAAGTACCTGGCCATTCAGGATGCTCCCGTTGTCCGGCTCTTTGACCTGCATGAGCGGAAGAAGATCCACCACAAGCTTCGGAAGATGGATGGCACCAAGACAATACCAGGAGGTCATCTGATGTCCTTTTCTCACGATAGTCAATCATTCATGGCTTCGACCAGGGTGGGTCAGAAGAGGTGTTGACATACTGGTCATGGTGTATCGACATGGCGAAGCACACACTAGTGTACGGCACACTCCTTGCGTATGTGAAACATGGTCCTGCAAAATATACAAAGACTGACTGATTGCTGCAGGGCGATATCGATGACAACGGCCTGACGACCTTGACAGTGGCTGGTCCTTCGGTGCGTGGTATACCGACAGGGCTCCTCAGCACATTCACAGAGAAAGGTGTCCCTGTCATTCTTTCGATGAGCCCACAGCAAGCCCATGCCATACCGCTGCGCACCTCCAGAGACATGACAGGCAGCCGTGTTCATTCAGCCGGTGTGCACGTTGACCCTCATACAAACAAGTCGAACTTGGTCATGGTGAACCACAACGACGACGGTTTTTGGATCTCGGACCTTTTCGGACGAGGCCAAGATATTCAGCGATTCAAGAGTCTGAAGGGGAGCAAGAGCATGAGACCTGAATTGATAGTCGCTATGCCCAATGCGAATGAAGCGAACATTCTCTGGATAGACCAACAGCTACGGGTCGGCATTGTTATGGGTTGGGTTTGGCCGAATGAACAAGGCCAGTCGAAATGAGGCTTGACATAGAACCAATGTGCGACGGCTGAGGACAAATGACTTGAGTAGCGCAACACTTAATAGTATCTGCGATCGTGGAGGGTTTAAACTTCATCGAAGAGATGCGATATCCGCTCCACTGATACCACAAGGAGAGTTACGAAGCAGCCTCAGCGGCAACGTTATCTGCCACAATGGCATTTGTGGAATGCCCGACTCAGTTGCTTAAGCTAGCGCAATTCTTAAGTGCGGCCGACTCGGATTACTCAGCATGCAGCTTACCTTTCACCTTCCTTCCCTCATCCCTCCTCTGTCACAACTCCCCAAGGTCGACTACTCCAACGAGTCAGCTTTAAGACTTTGACCTCGTGAGAGTATCAAAGTTGCGTGAGACCTCCGTCACGACTTGGCGAAGGAACCTCGTCCACGTCCCTTCGGCCACTCCCGATAGTGGTTAAACTCGGTAGTCGTGCCCAGCTAACCCTAGCGGAGCCAATGGCAAGCCACACCAGGTCCTGTTTTACCCAGCTGAGCTTCTTGTTGAGAAGACGGGCTCTACCATGGTGTTTTGAACTCGTTGCTTTACCCAATAAAACAAAATCGTGGCGGAACGTGCTTTTGTGACAAGCACACAAGGTACGATATTCGAAGAGATACTATGAACCACCACGAAACGAGAAACTAGCTTGAGCTTTATGTGTATCAACATGTGAAGACCGCCAGATCTGAGGAGGCATTAAGACTGCGTAACAATGCTCAATCGTGTTTTTCTTCCCACGAGACTTTTTCCTCGTGAAGAGTTACTAAAGCGAAGAGAACCTGTTCATACTTCGAGGATCTGTTACCTTCGCCGCCTGCTGCGACTCTGACCTCAACACCTCTTGCAGCGCAGTTCGCGACTGTCACACGGCTTACGGGGAACTCATCATTGTTCCCGTGTCGAGTGCAAGTAGCACAGCCGGTAAGATTGGTGGATTTCATGCCCGCCCCCAAGATAGTACCTCTGTGGACTGCCTTGTCGCTGACAGTGATCATCATAGCAGCCGGACGAACTATCCCCATCCAAGACCAACAGAGTCTCGACAGCCACTGCTCCTTGACGTCCACCATGAAGCTCAACCACGTCCTGCTGGCCGTTGTCAGCCTTGCGTCTCAGCCGTTCTTTGCAATGTCCTCTGCCATTTATACGGGCAAGACAACCGGGCTAGCCAATGTCACGGTGCCAACCGAGCTCGTCACGATCAACATGGACTCTCGGATTTACGGTCCCCGGGAAGGCCCGCGACCAGATGATTGCAGACCTATAAACAAGGCCTGCACTTGTTGCTGGCTTTCATACATATGGCCTCTGAGTGATTTCCGGAAGCCACCCCAAGTGTGTCGCGAGCAAGATTGTGGCAAGGACTGGTGCTGTTGTCCTTGTAAGCCGTTCTCCATGAAGATCGATCATTGAGAAGACAGACTATGGAGGGCGCTCCGAACGCGATGGCGAGAATGGTCCGGAAACCGGATGCGCACATCAACGCAATGTTGTCACTATGAAAGAGTCACGAGTTATCCATCTGAAATGGTGTGGATATGTAGTCTTCAATTCAAAAGAGATTCAATGACGGAAAAGATGTGTCTGACTGAGCCTCTGAAAGGCTTCCGAGTATGCTTACGATGTCTTCATATTCAGTCTATAGATCCATCTAGACTGCTTTTACCATAATGAAGCCGATCACGTTGCCACGCATGGAGACTCTCTTCGTTGGGAAACCTTTTGGGAATTTGACACAGCTAGGTAGGAAGTGTTTCACGGCAAGAAGCTCTCAAGCCGAGTTATGAAACGTGTCAAAGGTTACGCTGAGCAGTGAGGTCAATGTGGGGAGAGTTGGAAACGCTGCCTGTCGTTTCTCTCCACCTGGGCGGTACTGTAGCATCTGCACCACATCGTTGGTAGTCAAGCTTTGATGAGAGATGTCCTGTGCGCTTCCTTGTCCAAAAAATGGTTATCATAATGAATCGTTCAGGCTGATCGTGCATCTTGTGAAGAGGCCACAGGCAAGTACTGGTGTATGGAAATGGGAGCGAGGGGAGGCTACTAAACCCCGCTACTTCGCACGCGTCCAAGCGCGTAAAGTGGTCTCTGATGTCATACTGAAAACAAAGAGGGTCGGGCAAGATCGACTGCAGGACTGACACCGACTTGAAAGTCCAGACTCTTGTCAAAAGTTCACATAGTATACTCATATACCTCAACAATGGCGGAAGTAGTAGCAGGTCTCTATGCCGTCGAGACAGTGGTAGAGGGTGCCGCAATGGGTGCCCTCGCAGTCTCTGGCTCAACCGTCCCTCTTCATGCATACTACCAAAAGATCAAATCCCCTTCCTCGCGCTTAGCAATCTCTGGCAGCACCTCATGCATAATCAAGAACAAGATCTATCTGGTTGGCGGCGACTCTCCTGCTAGCCAAGGAGAACACGGCCTACAAGTTTTGTCCCTACCTCCGAACTTCGGCTCGTCGAGAACTGACGCTGGACAACCCGTCGACGTCGACTACGAGCTACAAAAACCTAAGCTCGAGCTAGAAAGACGACCGTTACAGGCCGAGACCGAACATCTTGAGAGAACTACGTCCAAGGAGCAGTCACACCTTTCTTCGTGGTCGAGGATAAAACATGCTTCGACCTCAATTGAAGACAAGATTTATGTTCTGGGAGGATTCTCAGATGGCAGCCCTTCATCGCGGTCCTCGAACAGCGACAACATCAATCCTCTTGACACGATCTTAGTCTACGATAGTCTGAGGAGCAACTATACGATTCTCTCAGCTGACCCAGCAAAATGCACAGAAGGCATTCCTGAGCCACGGTATTCACTCTCCTGCACAGGCTCACCTTACCCTCCGCCAATGTCGGTAGCAGACGGGCAAGGTCCATCACTTGACATCCACGGCACAATCTTCCTCCACGGTGGCTATGATGTATCAGGTCATCCGTTGCACGACACATGGACTTTCGACATCAGTACAAGAGCATGGCACAAATTCCCTACAATCGTTGAAGAAGCAGTACGAGACAGCTCAGTTCCGGGTCGAATCGCGTATGTGGAGCACCGACTGTGGTACGTCAATGGACCAACCGTCATGCACCTTGATCTCGCAGAACATGATCCAGAGCAGAATGACGCAGCATCTCAAGATGCAGCTACGCTGAGCACAGGCAGAGTAGGAAGCGGTCAGTGGCAGGTCGTGTATCCTCCTGCTCAACAGGATCTTGCTGTACTAGAGGCGACTGAGGCATCTGGAAGTGAGAAGCGGCAAGCTTCTGCTAATTCGTCTCAGAGAGAGCCAACAGGCCCATTAGAACATGCGGTACCAATTACGACCGGCGCGGGCCGGACATATCTCCTCACATTCTCAAACACGAACCCGCAAGCGATGCACTTGTTCCAGATCGCATCCTCAGCCAAGACTGCAGCAAGCGTTAAAGACATCGTGCGGGACAAAGCATCTGAAAACATTTCCAAACTTCCTGACAACTGGAAGAGCGGCAAACACGAGTGGAGCAAAGTTGAGATCGTGCAGAACAGTATGGAAGGAGGCGAGACCGAGAAACCCGACGAAGCACTCGCAGACTTCGCAGTGGCAGGATTCGAAGAGTATGGTGATAGACTTATGATCTGGGGAGGACAGCTTGTGGATGGTGAGACGAAGAATGAGGGATGGATCGTTGGGCTCGATGCAGAAGGCTATTGGGAACAAACCAAGAAGGCCATCGGAAACAAACGACAACAAATGAAGTCCAATCCACCCGTAGAAGGAGCGGAGACATAGGCATGACGAATGGGTACTCAGCAGTCTGGCTCTGTGGAAAGCTATGGTCTATATCATAGCCCCTTAATACCGTCCTGCAGGATCACATGGGTATCGTGACACCGGATAGGCCTTAGACGCCGTCGCTAAAACCAATGCAAGCAGATGAGAAGACTTCCCTAATTTTGACCGCTAATCACCCTGTTCCACCACTCCATGCGCCGCCACCTCCTCAGTCCCTCCTCTCTCTCCTACAGCCTGAGCTTGCACCCCTTCCTCCGCCCTGATCCTCTCCCTAACCTCCATCAACGCCTTCCCCAAATAATTCTTCCCCCACTTCTCCCTACACGTCAGCCTCACCCGCTCCGCCTCCTCCGCCTCAAACCCAACACCCCACACTCTATCCCTCGGCGCCGCCTCAACAAGCTCGCGATCCCCCGTCGCCAACAACAGCTCTTTCAGACTCACTTCTTCTACATCCCTGCCCTGCCCCTTCTTCGGCCGGCCCCTATCGAGCACGGGCGGCGGATACACAAACCCATCGCTCCGCGGCGCCCTTCCCTGTCCGAACTTCAGCATGTTTCCCTGCACCACGACGCCCCACTTCACGCGGTCCTACTCGTGATCGCTGAAGCCGCGGATCTTCTTGCCCAGCGCCTTGTGCGCGCGCGGATCCGCGCTGGCCAGGACCGCGGCGGCGGACGCGTGGTCGTGGAACGTCAGGGCCTTGTGGTACATCATGTACTGCTCTGCGCAGACGAAGTGGTGGGTTGAGACGGGGTCGTGGATCGGGGTTGAGGGGGCCGGTTTGTACCATTGGCCTAGGAAGCCGTGGGGTTCGTTGGGTTTGTGGAAGTAGATTGGGGTTGTGGTGTTTGCTGCTGTTTCGGAGCGGAGGGTGGCGAGGGTTGGGGCGTGGTGTTTGGTTGGGTTTGGGGTTGGGGTTGGTTTTGGCATGGTTGGGTGTTGATGGTTGGCTTGCTTAAGAGTACTGTGTGGGTTTTTGGTGTGCCGTGATGTGGTTGTTTCTATTAGGAATTTGGGTACTTCAGGTGGTAAATGATGGAGAGGGAAATTCAGGGAGTTAAGGATCTACTTATTTATACGGGGAAGGCACCAGAGTAGGGACATCGTTACCAGACATGTCTCCTTTCGTTTTGGGCTTGGTCAAGCGTGGCTGCCCGGTGCTACGAGATGAGTCACTCGATCGTCATGTTTTGAGCAAGTATCTGGAATCCGATTATTCAGAAACTCAATGCTCCTGCATAGATTGGTGGTTGCAGTGCATCTTGAAGCTGCAGGAAAGACTCTAAGGTCAGTGATGTTATCTGGATGTCCGGAACGCAAGGAAGACAAGAAAACAAACAGGAGGGGAGGTGGTCTGTGTGTCGCACTTGGCCTCCTAAGTAGGCGCGGAGCCCCTCTTATACTAGCTCGTACTACCCCCAACTTGCCGGTGCTTAGAGTTCCGAGTGAGGGCCGAGAATTGTACAAGCCAGCACAGGTATGCCTCAAGCACCAAGACACTTGTCAAGCAGAGTTGACTCGTTCATCGCTCGATCGTCGACAGGTCCAATGTAGTATTCTGTACACAAAAATTGGGCATTGGATGTAGTAAAGCAACCATGTTCTGCGTTACGCATCTGCGACTGTTATAGTATGGTGGGAACTTCAAAACGCTGGAAACTCCCATGGAGGGGCAAGGGTCATCGCATAGAAATAAGGGGCTGAGCATACAATATGTTCATTATCTCGTGGCGCTTGCTCATAAATCGCAGTGAGAGATGGGAGTATCTATACAACATTAACACAAAAGCTAGAAATCAGCGCACCAAGAATTCCTTCGCATCGTACCAATCGTTTCCGTCGTCACGAGTGGTCGAATGTCGAAGTGTCGGGCGCCACTAGACGCCGCTATGCAGTGAAGCGAAACGAGACTACTGCGCTCGAGGCTACTAGCTGTGGAAGGGATTATTGGGGGCCTGCTCAGCTGTTGGCCTTCGCCTGCGCCTCTTGCTGTTGGATCTTCTCTCTGATGCCGGAGCCTGTTGCTGTATACCAAACGTCACTTCCCCAGCGTATCGCTCTCTCTGCCGCAGCAGTAGGAGTGTCCAGGGCAGGGCGAATGTCAAGATAGAAAACAGGCTCACCAGTGGCCTGCAGGCCACCTCCATAGTAATCAATCACGTAGCGCACCTCCTTTGTTGAACCATTGGGCTGGTTCCGTGCGACGTACCAGTCATGTCGGTCAAAAGGGGGTTCCTGGCCGAAGCGGTTCGGAAAAGCCTTTGCTAGAGCTTGCAATACTCTTGCTTTGGGGGTTGGTTCGCCTGGTCGACCTTGAAAGCGTAACAAGCGTGGCTGCTCGGTCACCTTGGCTGGGTCGTCTGGTAGGCCAGCGGCACGCCTCCGCTCGGCCTTCAATTCGGCGAAGTATTCCCTCTTCGCCCGATCCATAGCTAGACCTTGTTCGCCTCGTTTGCACCTTTCCCAGCCTGTTGACAAGCCATTCGCAAAGATGTTCTCCCATTCGACAATCTCATTCCAGGCGCCTTCGTTCAGAAAGTTGTGGACGGCGACCATGGCTGTCACATCCTCAGCGGGGGTTTCGGTGTGACCTTTCCGTAGCATAGCATTGTACATCTGCTGTGGTGATGGATACTCCCAGTTGGCTTCGGAGTCACCACGAGGTATGGACGAGATCTCGCGGTCCAGTGGCAGACTCGTTGTCTGAGGCGAGTCGGCTACTCTTTCATTCTTGAAAGTGGGCATGTAATTGAGAGGATTTAGCGTGGCTGACCAAGAGGTCGGATGTGACTGGGGTTGTGCTGGCGGGTCTATGGGGGCTGTGGGTGTAGTAGGATATCGAGAGGCCTGGGATGGGGACTTGACTGGGCATGATGAAGGTGGAGATGTTTGCGACGATTCAATCTTCTGTAGTAGTGGTGATGGCACGTCCGACTTGTGCATAGGGCATTCTGGCTGTCCAACTGTTAGCGACTGGGCCTTCGAAAACACGGTGGATGAACGTACAGGAGGGGTGGCTCCAGCCTTGGGGAGAGGATGTGGCGCAATGGGGGTGTTCGATGGCTCGGGTGTACTCCAGAACCAGCCCATGTTGTCAGGTCACTGGTTGTGATTGTGACTGTAATCTGAGTATAGTTCACGTATGATGCACAAGTCGAAGATGATAAGGATACAAGGTGAGGGCATGGCAATTGCCTCTGCATGATGAGGCACTGCACCCGACCATCATCTCCACTTCCACTTCAGCTAGCGGGCACTTTCCCCGAAGTGCACGCTGCATGCCGTCGCGTCTCCAAAAGTTCAAGTTCAGATTCACGATCGCACCTGCCGCAGTGCAACAAGCACGTCCCAGAGCACTCCCACCAAGACAGACTCAGTCTCCGATATTGCAAGTCCGCACGTGAAAAGACAGGGCGACCTCGTACCTTCCCATTCCACATCAAGGCTCTCAAAGATCTCCTGCGCCTGCTACACTTCACACGCAGTCAGTCCCGGCCGAGTGCGCCAGCCCCGTCAACATGGCCGGTCGCAGCGACTACAAGCAGGACTTGATAGTGTCCATACGATACAGGAATGATCTCCCTCCACCTCCTATGCCCCCCAAACTGCTCGAGATCGACACTGGCGGCCTGCAGCAGTATCTAGATCCTGGCTTTGCAGCTAGCATTGCAAAGCGCGAGGAACCGAACATCGAGGCTGACGCAGAAGGGGGCATGCCAATAGATGTCATTGGCTTGTACGGCTATTTCGAAGGCGACGAGTCCGCCATCATGGCTCCAGAGATAGCACCTCCGCTAGATCCCGAAGATGAAGCTCTCATGCTTACACCAGACCAGCTGAAAGCCGGAGGTGTAGTCTCCAATACCTCGACCTTCCTGCGCAAGACACAATACATGACTGCTACATCCGGTCTTGCGAGTGACCCTCTGAGATCGGCCCAGCCACGCGCAAGGAGGGATTCCAAACCTAAGCCTCAAGTTATGGCAAGAGACGACAAAGAGAACATCAAGAGGAACATTCAAAAAGCTTTCAATCTAGCCTACCCAGCTTCGAGAGATGCCGCCGAAGGAGTCCCGCCAGCTACACAAGCAGAGAGGACAGCCTGGGAGCGGCCAATTCACCCACACAAGAAGAATCTGAAGCCGCTAGCCTTCTACCCAGTCCTCCCAGACTTCGATGCAGCAACAGCCATCGGCTCTTCATGGAACCTGATGCGCTTCGACAAACCACCCCTTCGACCCGTGAGAGGCCACCGAGACAACAGGATCGATGCTGCATTCCTCATGACACAAGAACACCCCGAGAAGAAAGCACAATGGGAAGCTGCCAAAGCCGCCTTCGACGCCGATCCGAACAAGTATGAAGACCCCGGCAACCAGCCAATGGTCTGGTCACTCCTCCTCCCCCGAGACCAAGGCTCGACCTCCCTGATACGCAAGGTCTTCAATTCTCAAGATCCAGAGCACGACGATCCAAGCCTACTCGCCCGCGTCGGCGAATCGTCCCGAGATGACAACCTGCGAATCCCACTCGACCGCGCTCGATTTTACAGCAATGCACAGTCGCAGGACAAGGAGGTCGGTCGCCATACACGGCAGGTCGTCCTCACCCTCAAAGAGAAGGGCTCCAACTCATCACCAGAGGCTCATTACTACCCGATCGGCCAGGCAAATCTGCTCAAGTCAGACAGAGGAAAGCTGGGACAGCAGCGCAGACCAGCTGCTGAGGAAGTGAACATTGAGGATACGCTTGCGGACCAGGTGATGGTGCTTCCGCGAGACCCTAATGCTCTGGAGCTGGCCAATAGATACTATAACCGGGAAGAGTTCGATCCGGCCTTCGAGGCGGAGTACAAGGAGATTTCGGCTGCTGCTGAAGCTATGCAGGGCGTAGAGGCAGAGCCAGCGGAGAAAACTGCTGATGGCGAGAATGATGCGGCCGACGACGTCGACATGGCTGATGGTTGAGATCCCGCATATCGCATCTAGATGGGTACTGGTGCCTTGGAATGGGCTGCACGTAAAAGACCTGAGCTTATGCTTGCTGAAAACCCCGACGTTGGGTAGGCAGCAGTTGAGCATTTGGGCTACGCTCTCCTAACAGTATGCTTGTGGTGACGGGTAATCCTCGTCAATCTCAAGGCCTATGCAACAGTGTGCCTCAATCCCGCCACGAACAACGAAGCCGAAGCCGCGCCTGACCTCACCCAGCGAGTACTCTTGTGCGGAACTCTTGCCGCAACACGCACTGCGCACCATCCATTGAGCGTCTTTATGCAGCCAGATCGCGCACCATTCCTGAGTCTGAGTCTGAGCGGACCTCCGATCCACCCCTCCGCGCAGGACGTCAGGCGTTTGGCGGTCAACAATCACTTCGATGTAAAGGGCGATACGCGCCGTGTGGTACCAACCGTGAAGGCCACACACGCAGGATTGAGTTGAGCTGGAATGGAAGGAGCAAAGCTTGTATTTGAGATCTGGAATTGAGAGTAGAAGCAGGAGCAGGAGCAGGGAGAGAAGACCTCATGCATGCAAAGCGATTTATGGTTGGCACATGCGATACTGTGTCGTGATTTTGGGGTTGTTATGCAAAATGCCGGGCGCCGAGGGAAGCGTCAGAAAAGCGTCAATGTCGATCGATGGGGTGAATGGGTGGAGGTGCGTGAAACTACGAAAAGCATTGTACGATGGGCCGTAGCATGCGCGGTCTACAAGACATGTTTTGCATACATAGACAGGTGGCTTCGTTGCAAACTAGGCGACGGGCTGGAGGTGCTGCCGGAGACAGGGCAGGACCCTTATAGAGCTGCTTGAACTTCATGTCTAGAAGTTATCTTAGCCACTAATGGGGAGACGCGAAGAGTACTTTCACGCTTGGTCTGACCGTGCCGTGCATCCTGGGCGCGTGCAACATAGGTATTGCCAACGGACTTTATGTGTGTCTGCGGCGAAACCGCTGATATGCCATGCCGGCTTAGTGTGGCTATACGGCAAGCGGGACTTGGACGTACGTGCTGGCCTGACGACACTCTTAATCAAGCTAAAGCTCGCCAATCTGGTGGTAGACATGGCGGTCGCAGGTGTACGCCGTCTATCCACAACGGAAGGCAGCCATGTGTCGCTTCGTAATAATCGCGTCAAGTGCTCGTACGAGGCCAGGCGGAGCGCGCAATCGAGTGGCGCGAAAGGCCCCTGAGACAAGAAGTATACCGCACGTGATCGGTCTCCTTCTGTCTCCAAGGGGTCAGTCCCGGTCTCTGTCCAACTTACGTACGCAGCATTATCCAATCGAGCATTCCTGGTATTGGTCGGCTAAAAGCGACCAATGTGCCGATGCCTCACGTGCACCAGACTGAGACTTGGTGACTTGGATCACAACAGCCCCCCAATGTTTGCGAGATGCATTGGTGCTGGCTAGCTTTGTTTGGTGCTGTCAACCACAGCGGAAGTGGCCGGGGAAAGGATGGCATTTCAAATATTCTGCCATCCAGGCACTCTTTGCCGACACGTCGTTGTAGAGATGTTCCAGTAATTCCAACGTAGCAGCTGTACTGTAGGCTTGCTCAGTCTACCTCACCAAAGATTCGAACCAAGATAACGTATAGCATGAAGGCTCCAGCAGCATACCACCATCCTCGACCTCTCAGCCATCCTTGTCCTGCTTCTCTCACAGCTTCTCCTCCTGAGGTTAGTTTGCCACTAGCATTGATCCCGCCTAATCTCTTTCTCAGAGCGGTGGTCTCAGGGGAGCACTCAATGGTCTGGCCAGGAGGGTCTGGTATAGCCTTGCCGGTCTTGGGGTCTATTCGATTGTCGCTGATCCAGCTCCAATTCGCAGCGTCTTCATCAGGCCATTGCGAGCGAAACTTGACACCGCCATCTCCTGCTTTGATATTGCCTACGCCTTTCGTGGTCTGCTGCACGCCTGGAGTGGGACTTGTAGCTGAGCCTCCGCCTGTAGAGTTCCACCATTTTGACCTCGCGGCATAGTATCTTCGCTCTGCTGGACTGGCACCTATACTCCCTGCCGTCATTTCTTCGCTGTTCATGAAGGAGAGGAGACCAGTGAGGATGGTGGAGACGGACCAGGCCGGATTGAAAGATTTTGGATGGAAGTCACTTATGCTTAGGCAAAGTCTCTCTGATGGGCGGAATCGGCCGCTAGGAGTGTGCATGCGGATGGCAGGAGGAGCGAATGGGTAGTCTGGAGGGAAGACGAGGGAACCCCAGTACTGGCCACTTTCGTATGGAGTATTCGGCGGGCCGGTTAGGATGTAGTGCCATTCTAATATGTTGGATTCCGAGGGATGTGCGACAATATATGGAGGGGGGTCTTTTTGTATGTTCACATATTCTCTAGTCAGTCGCTTGTTTGCGCCGGGAGTGGCCATGCTGGCAATGGGGTTGTGGTAAGTGCAGTCAGTGTAACAAGTGTCGGTAGAAAGATTTGTAAATCGACACCTTAAGAGAACGTTGAGATAAGCGATTGTACCTGCGACTTTGTCAAACAAAAGTGATCGTCGATAGTGCTGAGTAGTCATGGTGTTGAAGTGCGTCAGCCGTGCCTAGTACTTGTAGGGGAGTGGGTGGACTCCGGCAAGCACCAATGAGATCGCTCCTGCAGGTCAGCCAGCAGCGCGCCTGCCGTGCTGCATCTGGCCAAGGCAGCTTTATCTCAACCAGGACTCCACGCTGCTAATAAGCATTAGAGGCATGTTTAGCGCTATTGACGTTGTCGTAAGCTTCCAAAAGTGCAGGGTGCCCTCTCCAACTCTCGGCCATCAACAGAGCATAAATTGTGTTTCGCTAGGCTTGCTCGGTGCACTAGAGACCAGGTTGTGCGCGTTTCGAAGACCTGGGATACACATGTGCTGTCCAACAGGTTCTGCTAAATAGGGTGCGATCAACAATCCAAGTTTCATTGCAACTTCCCCTTGCAAGTTGTCTGTGCTTTATCCACGCACGTGCGTATGAAGGAAGTCATCGTAAACCCACTCTGGCCAATAGAGGCCTCATTGGCACTGCAACAACATACCACACCTTTATCCTCCTTACCCATCTAACATCATCTGACACCCTCGCCCTTGGTCACGTACAATCGCAGAGAGTGTCACGATACCTCGACTCTCCAATCACAATCCTAGAGCCACTCCTCCAACATGACATTATAGGACTACTTTCTCGAGTCTATCTCTTAGCGCTTTCATCATGGTCCCCGAGCCAGGACAGAAGACGAAACGCCCTTCTGGGCCACCGTCGATACAGGAGGAAAATGAAGACGAGGCAAGTAGTCCTAGTACTGTGAGGCCGGCTCCCGCTGCGAGACATGGTTCCGCTGCAGACCAATCTAGACAATATGGTAAGTCAGTACTCTGACATAGCGCCGACACGACTGCTGATCAACCTTAGGCACGCTAGATCCGCCAGACTCGAACACAGTCCGCCGGCGAAACCCTCCATCGAGAGTCGCGAGCTCCTTCACTTCCCCAGCCATACGACGTGATCCAATGGCTTCCCCAGGATTACAGTCCATGTCACCACAGATGCCTCGGAGCCAGCGAAGACCTTCCACTATCCGCAGACAATCTACGAATAGGAAACCATTACCAAAACGTGGCGAGCACTTCTCGGTTGACGATGATCCTTCCGAAGTCGAAGTAGACCGTGGCCAGAGCAGAAACGAAGATCTTCCACAGCTTACAAGGACAAACACCGTAAGAAGGCGGACGACCCATGTTCCTCAGCTACCACGCGTCGATTCTCAGGAGGAAGAAGAGGAGGACGGTGGGCCCATCGAACGCAGACCGACAGTCGACCTCAATCAACAAGAGGGGGAAGGGGAGGGTGGAGAGGCTGACGGCGAGGATGAGCTCACTGCTGCCGAAGAAGATGAGGACGATCTGAGCGATGCTGAAAGTTTCACCTTGAAAGACAGACAGTTGGCCATCAATGAAACACATCCATTCGGCATAAGGATATGGAAACCAGCCCTGTACAAGAAGAACCGTTCTGTCGAGAAAAATGCAGAAGACGACATTCATTCTTCGCCCAGCCAGATCGTCAGCAGCTGGCTGTGGCTTTTCAACTGTCTTTGGACCGTTCTGTTCGGCTGGTGGTTGGCTGCTGCTGCCGCTCTTTCAGGCCTGCTCTGCTACATCTTCTCCTTCGAGCCAAGTGCTGCAGCCTACGGCAAAACCTTCTTCGGCCTAGCAAGATATCTCTTCTTCCCATTTGGTCAGTTCGTTAAGCTCGAACAGGATGACAACTATGCCGAAGAAGATGAAGGAGAAGGTAGAAGTATTAGTGAATACGAAAGGTGGCAGAGCGGCGACCTGGAGTACGGACGCCTTATGTTTGGGCCCGACGTTGCCTATACTGGCTCCATCGTTGGTAGGCATCGAAATAGTGTCGATTCTGCCAGTGAGAGAGACAGCTTACTCGGCCGGAATGGAAGAGCCGATCAAACCGACACAGATCCGACCTCTCGGAAGGCCAGGCTCTTCGGTCGCGGTCAGTGGACTCTTGGCCGCATCGTCTTCTTCGCCTTGTTCTACTCTTTCGTCGCCCCACTTATGCTTCTTGTGTCGCTATTATGTTGGTTCATGGTCTTCTGGATTCCTATGGGGAGAATATTGACCATCCTGTTTCACCATGTACGAAAGCGACCTTTGGCTCTGACATTCCATCCAGACGTTTCCTACGCACGCGATGGAACCAAGCCTTCCTCTATTATTCTGTGCACATACAGAGCCGCTGGACTCAAGTACTGGAAATACACAATTGACGGGACGAATATCTTCCTCATTAACTTCCTCTCAGTCGTGGTCTTTGTCATCGTTGACTACTTCATCGTCGCCGAAGTTTTGGGGGTCAAATCGTGGATCACAAGTCCAGCTCTGCTGTTCTTTCTCGGTCTCGTCTCGGTCATCCCCCTGGCCTACTTCATCGGTCAGGCTGTGGCTTCTATCTCAGCACAGTCGTCCATGGGCCTCGGAGCAGTCATCAATGCGTTTTTCTCAACTGTGGTTGAGGTATTCCTGTATTGTGTTGCTCTCAAGCAAGGTAAAAGTCGCCTGGTTGAAGGCAGTATTATCGGCAGCATTTTCGCCGGTATTCTGCTAATGCCTGGCTTGTCAATGTGCTTTGGCGCCATCAGGAGGAAGACGCAGAGATACAACATCAAGTCTGCCAGTGCGACATCCACCATGCTGTTGTTCGCAATGATTGCAGCATTTGGGCCCACCCTTTTCTACAAGATATACGGCGCCCACGAGCTTATCTGCAAGACCTGCACCGATACAGTCCAGGAGGAACCCAGAGACTGTCGACAATGCTATTTTCGGCAAGTGCCTGCGCCTGACGATGCGTTCTTCGTTGACGCGGTACAACCGTATTGTTGGATGGCGGCAGTGTTGCTATTCTTGTCATACGTAATTGGCCTGCTCTTCACTCTTCGAACGCATGCTGCTGTCATTTGGCAGACCGATCTCGACGAGAAGAAGCCCATACCGGTCGCTCCGACCACCGACATCAGCCCGGCTGATACTCGTGGGCAGAGCATGTATGCGTCGCAATCGTTTTCCGGTCCAGGATCTCACACCCCTAAGCTAGCGATTCGGGACTCGCAGATGTACAAGCGAAACCTTAGCCACTTACTTCGCTCTGCCGGTCTTGAGCCCAACAACATCGACCAACCCTCAGAAGTTGCGTCGATTACTGCTAGGGCAGAAAACAGAATTGACACTCACGATCACGGTGCTGACGAATCACTACCACATGTTGTGCCTCCGAAAGTCGCGTCACCTGATAGAATTACAAGCCCTGAGATGAGACCCTTTGTTCCTGGCTTGTCGGAGGAAGACAACCAACATCTGCTTCGTCAAGTAGCAGTACTGGCTTCTACAGCTGCAACGGCCGCTGCGCGCGATGCGGTGAACAACCCTCGACAAACCTCGTACATGGCCTCTCATAGTGGGAGAGGCGACAAGAAACGGCCTTCCACAGCTCGCCTAGATACCATATTCGACGCGGCACGCTTGACAGAGCACAATGCTACGCCAGCCACAGCTGAGCATCAAGAGGCGGCCAATGCTGGCGGTGGTCACGATGCACCAAACTGGTCCAGAACCAAGTCTGCGCTCATTCTGCTCGCGGCAACCGTAGCATATGCAGCAGTCGCCGAAGTCCTCGTAGACACCGTTGACGTCATCCTATCCTCCGTCGATATTGACGAGAAATTCCTAGGTATAACGCTATTCGCACTGGTCCCAAACACCACTGAATTCCTCAACGCCATTTCCTTCGCCATGAACGGCAATATTGCCCTCTCCATGGAGATCGGATCAGCTTACGTGCTTCAGGTCGCATTACTCCAGATACCAGCCCTGGTGTTATTCAGTGCTGTCTACCAATCCCACATCACCGAGGATCTGGCTGATTACACCTTCAACCTGATCTTCCCTCAGTGGGACATGGTCACCGTCATCCTGTGCGTCTTCCTGCTGAGCTACGTCAATACTGAGGGGAAGAGCAACTACTTCAAAGGCAGCATTCTGGTCATGGCGTATCTGGTGATCTTGATGGGTTTCTATTACAGTGGTTTCACAGGTATCGACGTGCTTGGTGCCGATCCTAGTGACACGCTAGCATTGACTGTGAGTTCATGGGAGAGCCTGAGAGCAAACGGTGCAAGAAGCAGGGTGGAGCTGTGAGGCTTGGGCTTTGTATGAGTGGACTCTAGCATGGCGTAGGGTGAGTAGATGGTGCATTGGGGCGGGAATTCTACCTTTAGCTAGCATGGCATGACATACGGCGTAATCATTATTAGCATATCAGTGCACTGCATCCCGGGCCCCAAGACTGTAGGCATCTCGTCAATGTCCAAATTGAGACGAGCCACCGCGCTTTTCGTCGCAACACAGAGCCTTCTGGACCGCAATCGCTAAGAGTAGCGACCAAATGTGGAAGGAAGACTGGAATTGCTGCATCGACATGCATTATCATTATCTCGTGTGGCAAGTTATGACCCGCGTCTGAGCTGTCAGACAACAGGACCAGAACCATAGTATATCACTGGCAGACATATGCCTTTACCTGCGCTCTGGCTGGCATGCTTGAGCTCGTTATTTCATGTCTCGTGTCTCGTTTTCGTCTCACTGCCTCCCACCAGCCGGCGAGAACGTAGTATGTGTGCATGTATGTATATGTATCCAATCTCTTAGGCAGACAGATCACTCAGTGGGTCAAGCTCCTTCTGTAATTTGCGTCCGGTACGACTAACTACCACAAATTCATGGCGCCTACTGCAGCCGCCATACCCGCTATTCCCCGCTCGCGCAGACCTCGCGCCGCAACACCGCCTGTATACGTTGCGGGTGCCGCCGTCCCTGTCCCCGACGCACCGCTAGCACTAGCACTAGCACTATTCTGTGTATCTGGCGCTCCCGTCGAATCCATAGAGCTCGAGCTCGAGCTCATCGTACTCGGCAACGGCACAAACGGCTCAGTATGCGTGGCTTCGGCGTCCCCCTCCGTGCTCAGATCGGCCGTGACCTTCTTCGTGCCGGTCGCAGTGTCCATGTTGTTGATGGTGCGGTTGAAGAGCGCGAGGGCCGCGATGGGCTGGTAGTAGGGGACTTCGTGGCCGGCTTCGTAGACGCGGGTGAAGGAGAAGTTGCCGTATTCGCGGGTTTCGCCGTATTCCACGCCGTCGACGGTCATGGGGACGTAGCCGGCTGCGTTGAATTGCGCGGTGTAGGTGTAGTTTAGGGCTTTGGAGACTGCTTCGCCGCCGAACCAGTTGCTGGGAGGGGTGTGTTAGTGGGTGGGTTGGAGGCTTGAGGTGCGGTGCGGTGCGGTGTGGTGGTGAAGGGCAGGAAGAAAAAACTTACCAGATGTAGTCTGCGTCGCCGTAGACGAGAGAGACTCGCACTCCTGAGTTCAGGATTTGTTCGAGGTCGTCGATGAAGTTCATGTAGACGAAGTCACCAGTCTGTTGGAAGGCGTAGTAGATGTTGGTGTTGCTGAAGGATGTATAGTTGGTGGTTACACCAAGGGCTTCCTGGATGCTTTCTTGGTTGAGGTAGGGGATGATGTAGTCTGGCGGTGTCGGGTCATCATATGGGTGCCTGATGTCGTATACGCCACGGCCGCCGAAGGCATAGTAGGGCGACTCTACGTTGTCTCTGCATTGGCTTGTTGCCTCGCTGCAGACTGCTTGGCCGACAAGAGTGGATTGGTTGGTGTAGTAGCAGGCTTCAATCTGCCCTAGGCAACCAAAAACTGGCGAATTTAGGGCGTACTGGGTATACTCGTAGACTGATTGGTTGTACGCTTGAATGCCGTATGTGTTCTTGGTGGCAAACTCCGGGTAATATGGTGCTTGGATATACTCGTCGATGATACCGTTGATGATATGGAGAGAGTTGAATTCTAGCGCCACACCCTGAGCACTACCATTTGAGATGAGCTTATTCTGGTTCTGGAAGTAGTTGAAGAATGCTGGCCCGTAGTGACCTCCATAGCTTTCAGTAGCGAGGTTGAACGTTTTGGAGGTGACTTCGGAATCAAGTTGGGGCAGAGCCGAATAGAAACCCTGGATGACCTCCCATGCAGCGACCGCTGCAAGGTCAGTCGTGTCAATTTTGGTGTTGTTGATGACAGGAAAGCGGCCAGTAACAGGAGCTTCAGAAGCATTGAGAAATGCTCCGAAGTATGGATCAAGTGACCCTGGCTCCGCAGTTCCATACGAGAAGCCAACACCTACGGGCTGTGACAAAAAAAGCATGTTGCTGACATTAGACCATGAATACGGGTTCAGCTGTGTCACCAGGTCTTCAGTGATGTTGCAAGGTCCAAGCTCTTGAAAAAGACCGATCAAGCTGTCTGACCCTGGGCCACCGTTAAGCCATAATGTGATTGGGTCATTGGCCGGATCATTTCGACTCTCGAAGAACCAGAACTGAAGCTGAGTTAATAAAACCTTCCACCACTTCCTAGGTAGTACATACGAAGCTGTGGACATCTGGCGCCAGGTTGATGAAGCCAGCATAAGAGTTGACTCCCGGTGTAGTCTCACAGATACCATCGGCACCAGGAGTCTTGTAGGTGATGTTGACACCTGATGGACTGACGAGAGACTGGACCCCCACTGGCTCTGGAGGTAATTGCCTCTTCGTGATTTGCCCGACCATGTTGGAGCCCGGCCTGTGGATCTTTGGCCCAGGCACGAATGCATTGGCGGTGACCAAGCAAGCCGCTGTCGTGACCAAGCTACTGTACCACATGTTGAGTGACGCTCAAAACAATGGATACCTGACGGAGGGAAGATCGGGCGCGACCCAGACGTAAGTTGAGCTCAGGAAATGGGTTGCTGAGGAAAGCACTAGCCAGCAAAGAGGCAGGAAGAGAGTACAAGCAGTTGCCTGAGATCGCGAGCAACCTTTTGTACTCACTTCGTACCAACAACCCCGCAATTGAAGCTTCGTTGGCAAGAGCTTGTTGAGCTCGCAGGCCACCTTCCTGTCATGGCCAGCGGTTTTTCATGTAAGCAACCGATCGAGAGCTTTCAAGTCCGCAAATGAAGCTCCCCAATTGGTGAATCTGGCACGGGCCAGGACACAGTTCCATAACCACGCAGATCAAACAAAACCTCGACCTGGAAAGGGATAGCATATCTCTTGCTCCGTCGTGGAGAAGCCAATCAGTAACCACGATATTCCGCAAAAAGTCGATTGCAATGACGTTATAGAGTAGTGAGCGATGTAGGGTCACATTCGTTTGAGGTGACAACGAAGGAGGATGCATGCAAAGTCGGGGATGCGATACTGGGGCGGCATGGGTAGTTGCTTGGTACTTACCCAGATGAGGAAGCTCGGGCTTTCAGAAATGCTTCGATGTGCTTGGCAAGGTCCGTGATTAGAACTTTATTTTATCGGACTCCAGGTTACTTTGCCAACTTATCGCATAGGAGTACAAGCGGTGGAAGGAAGGGCAATGTTCTTCGGCAGCATGCGTCCGCACATTGGAGTGCGCGGAGAGTTTCTCGACCGGGCGTAGTGTGGGCCGAACTGCACTAAATATAGGTTACGTTTGTGACGGCTTGTGTAGACGTTGTAGGGCCGTAGTAGAGGTGTAATGATGAGTACTGTAAGTGGGGTGTGTATAGATGTCAAGGTCCGCAAGAGTGGTGGAGTCGGTGGATGTAATGACTGCGGCCGCAACTGCCCAACATCGTTTCACATCGTAGAAACACTTACTGTCGTGGAAATGAGTTCGCCTGTTTGCACCGCTGCTCCCGGCCTCCAGGCTCCCGGTTATTAAGGGCCGTGTGACCAAATGGATGCAATGAGTAGCATAAGGACATACATGTCGATGGCTACAGAGTCACCGCATCCAGGGTGGGATTTCGAATCGTGGATCAGGAAATCAACACTCCTTCACCTGATTTGAGATGTGCTCTTTGTTCGAAGAACTTCGCGCCGAGATGGCAAGATCGAAGAGTTGGTAGTAGGATATACCTAAAAGCATAACTAAAGATAGTATCAAAGATGAGTAGAGACGAGGCGAGCTAACGCAGGAGTCAGCAACAGCAAGATTGAAGGCCAAATGCGCGCAGTGCAGTATGCGCAAAAACCAGGCGACGGTGCGTCGTGCCTCCCATCCTCGTGTCGTCACATAGACGAACTTAACGACTTCACCTTCGTTCTTCTCAGACGAGGCACACACCAAGAGAAGGAGCTCATTCCAATGCACAGATACAATCCCGCACCAAGCTGCGATAGTACTCTAAATTGATAGGATTCGCGTTGTGTATGCCTAGAATCTTTGAGCCAGCAGACGTGACTCGCTCCTGGTTGGGAGAGGGAATTGGCACATTTCCTGTGATTAAGATACGTAGCCGGTTTCCACGCGCGACGAGGAACGCAAGGAGTGGCTTGCGTACAGGTGCTTAGAATATTCCTAAGCAGCCTGAAGCCGGCCATGAAAAGAACAAATACTGAAGGTATACCAGGCAACCTCGCCCCCAATGAGCTACCAATCTAGAACAGCCCATCTGACCACTTTAACCGTAGCTCGAAGACTCCAAGAGCACAGCAAGTCCGTCAGAGAGTCGCTCATGATAGTGCCGCAAATCTCACACTCTTCTTCGACTTACCACGGACAGCTCTGTCGTAACTACTGCCTTTCCGACCAGGTCGTGGTCGCGCTGGTCTTGCTGGTTTCGTCTGCTGCGATGCTTGTCTTTGCATTGGGGGTTGGGGCTCGTATTGCACAAGTGCTCCTTTCAGAGGCGCTTCGACATCGGTGCCAACGCTCACGCCCGAATCTCTACGCGATTGTGTCTGCTTCTGTGCCTCTGCATCCTTCTGTCGCCTCCGCTCGGATCTGCGGCTCTCCGCTTGTTCTCTTGGGGTTGGTAGGGATTGTGGCTGATACTGGTTCTGAGGCGCTGGCCTGGTGGTATCCTGATGAATCACTGGAGCGGCTACCGTCGAGGTTTTGTCGGGCCTAGTCCTCTGATACGATTGGGCTCTACTCGCAGCAGGCCGCCGCGATTTCGCTGGTGGGTACACGGCCTGGTTCGATGAGTTCGCTTGTCGTGCTTGGGCGACACCTCCCCTCGCTCGTTGGCGGTACTCAGCACCATTTACTACCAGTTCGTCACAATGAAACCACTGTTGTCCGATGCGCAGAGTATATGGTCCATCCCCCCGTGCCCAGACTTGTACTTTTGGCAGATATGGCGCTTGGCGAATCTGCTGGTCGTGATCTGAGTCGGATGCTGTTTCGTATGAACCGTGGTCAAAATAGTCTTTCTCTTTCCTGGGTGGCATGGTGGCTATCGGTTCCTGCGAGTTCCTGGCCTCGTCAGGTTGTTGCAAGTTGCGATGGGGAAGAGTGATCGTCGGCTCCATAGAGGCGTCTGGTTATGTCAGGTCTTTCTTGAACCAAGATTTTGACTTTGCGCTGGATATCCAGGATACATTGGCCGTAATCCAAAGGCTTTGACACAAGAACGTTTGATTGTAGCCCCGTCACGCCGAGGATGACGAATCATCATCGATCCTGTGATATCTGCAGATGACGTAAATCCTGTTCTGAGGTGTGGTAGAAGGCTCCCGTCGGCAAGGATTAGGGCCTGAAGCATGAATGACCTTGGGGGTGAACATTGACCGGTTTTATGACTTCGGCAAGAATTGCATTGCCAGTCTGACCACTCTTGTGGTTTGAGCGAGCGTCGGTGCGACTCTTGCTTAGGGTTCGTGTTTCAGCATCCTGGTCAGCTGTGCAAATCACAATGCAGTACTGCATCCTGAGAAGCCAAGGTGTCGGGGCACAGGGTTCTGTTGATGGTCGCAAGGCAATGACATAACGGCGTGGAGGTCATGCGCTCACTGCAAGATACTGTATGCACTAGCTCTCCACAGCCCTTCGACGAATCAATGCAGGGTCGTCGCGGTGCAGTTCACGCAGACTGGTGGAGCTGGAGAACGTGCCCGGAGCTCGAATATTGGCTGGGGCGTGGCTTTCTTGGCAATCCTGACGATTCTATTTTGGACAGAGCTCGTGCGTATCTCTCAGTCTCAAAGTGCTCATGTTAGAGAGCTGCTGAGCCGCCTGTCATTTCTCGTATTCACGCGCTTGAGCCAGTCTACGCAAGTGTTCCAGCCCTAGTCTCTGTGACAGGAAATCAGGTTGAGAAAGAAACAAGAACCGGTTTGATCTCCTCGCTTACGACCATGGGTAGTGCCGGAAGCTCTGACAACATCCAAAGGTGGGCTTGTGTCTTGCAGTCGCAAAGAGAGAAGTGCTTTTCTGAAGTCATGGCTTTGTGACGCCTGCCAGCGAAGATGTCGGCACCGGCAGGCTTTCAGAATACAAATCAACCAACTGCACAATGATATTGAAACGTTGATGCGGTACGGTACATCACTAATTGGATTTTGGCTACCTCCCCAAACATCTTTGCATGATAAGCCACTTTCTACTACAACCAGATTCCGCTTTACTATGAAGAAGATTTGGACGAGACGCGCGCAAGAATGTGGCAAAATCTTGTACGGAGTTGCCAAAGGCAAGATCAATGTGAGCAGCTGAGCAAGGCCACAGCATTGCGCTCCGCTATACAGCCATCTTGAACTTCAGCTTATCATCTTTTAATATCTCATCCTTCTTTGCTTCGAGCTCATCAGCATCCCAGTGCACAGACAGATACCGGCCTGATAGATAGTCTCTCCGTTCTGCGGTTAGCCTAATCGAAGTCAGTAAGTTTGTATCGGTATGGCCCAGAAGGAGAGAAGTGCAGACGCGACCACATATGTGGTCTGGACAGATGTCCATTGACGATCTGACCGACTCAACGTGCCGGATAAACCAGCTCGTCAGTTCTTAAGTTGCGCACAGAAGACCTCAAGTTATCTGCATGAGGGTCTCACCGGAAGGAGTTTACGATGTAAGACTTACCAAGTACAGAAGCCTCCAGCCAATCCAATGTCCGTCTGAAGCACTAGAGACAGAAGTCAGCGTGTTTCCAGCCAGCAACGGGCACAACAACCCGGAACTTACGAGCCTCCCACATATCTCCACTCTCCGTACTATGACCCTGCGTTTGCGGTGTCACAACCTCCCCAGGATGCACGGCAAAAGCCAACAATCCATCCTTCTCATGGTCTGCCGCCATATGCTCGACCATCCTGTTATTCGCAACCTTACTCACATTATACGCGATAGGCGTAAAGTCGCTCATGGGAAACTGACTCGCCAGACTCGTGATCACAATATACGCCCTCACTTTACTCTCGTTGCTTTTCTCGATCAGCAGCGGCGTGAAGTATTTAGCAGTATAATAGCTGCCGAGGTAATTTATGTTTGTGACTCTTGCAAAGTCGTCGTCCTCGATGATACCAACGGGCAAGCGGCGAGGCTGCACCTTGCCTGTTTTCAGGTTGACTTCGTCTTCGATGTACTTGCTGATTATACCCGCATTAGCCACCACAACGTCGAGCCGACCGTTCCACTCGCGCCTCACGGTCTCGGCGAGCTGCCTAACATCCTCTGGCTTGGAGGTATCGCAGGTCTGCGAGATGATGTTGATCTTTGAATTGATCTTTTTTAGTTCCGAGCTCAGCTTGTCGAGGTCGGACTGTGTCCGGCTGGATATGGATACGCCTGTTGCGCCGGCTTTTGCGTAGGCGATGCTGATGGCGTAGCCGAGGCCTTTGCCTGCTCCGGTGACTACGACGTTGAAGGGTTGGCCGGCCGGTGGCTTGTTGTTCTCTGGCAGTGTTGGGCCTTCGGGGTGCTCGTGTGTTGTTTTGGTGAAGTTTATGCCGTAGTGGTCTGGGTAGCCTGACATGGTGTCTGAAAGCTTGGTACTGATAACCCAGACTTACTGTATACGGAGGGGGGCTTGGTTGCTGCCGAATAGAATGACTGCGCTTGAGTGATGGATGAGCGCTAAGCGTCTGCGCTCAAGGTCAGCAGGGGTCGCAATGAATCATCGTAAGAATGAAGTTCAGTTGCAGGTCGTAGGCAGAAGATGAATCCTACCCTTGGCTCGTAGCTATCTATTTCACGATTCTTTGCGGGCAGACTCTATGATACTCCAAGAAGTATTAAACTTCGACTTATGAGGGGGAACAGAACCTCCTTAGCGAATCACAACCTCGGTCTGAGTGCAATTAAGAAACTCGATTTTGACGTGCATGAAGAGTGAGTATTGCAAGCGTGGTAGCTACAAATGGAGCTATCAAGCATGATCGGCCCGCTTCAGGTCGTACCGACTGCTTCCCGGCACATTCCTCATATCATTGTGTCTTTGCGCGGCCGACTGCTTCCCAGCATGGGCTTACCATCACCAATAGCCGTCGTGATATAGAATCCCTTGCACTATCCGAGTACCTCTCGCTAGCTTCATCTCTCGTAGCTCATATGATCCATCCACCGCCGTTTGTACATCGTTTGCTTCCACTCCTTGCTGAGTGAGGACTTTTTCAAGACTCGCATGCCTTGACAGGTGGGCGGAGCAGGAAATCGCATTGTCCCCAGCAGCAACAAGTACGTAGCTCGTACAACATTCGACTCCACTTCAATACCGCAAAGGTCGGATGCCGTGCTTGAAAAAGCCTATAGACCCATAATATCCACGACCTAAATCATCAGCAACTTCTTCTCCATGGCCAAGCAGGTCACATTGCTAATATGCTCTTGCCAAATTCCTGAGATACCAGTCTACCAGTCTCCGTCCTTGCTTGGCCTCGCTAATATGGATGAGATCGCCTTCGATGGCATAGTCAAGATCACTACCATTGACGACCTCACCTTCCAAGAGACCTCCATCGCTCCATCGGATTTGTCTGCTTCGCTGCTTGTTGACCAGCAGCCGGCTTCGGAGCACCTCAGGTTCAACCTCCAGGAAACCCGCAAGTTTGTTGAGGTCCATGGTGCTGTACAGCTTCAAGTATGACTTGACGGTCGGGTTGAAGAGAGTGTTCTTGACCTCATCCATGAATATCTCCGTGTGGTGCTCGACCGGGTCGATGTTCGAAGATGGATGATCGAAATCCGGGGGGACTGGAGAAATGAATTTGGGGCAGGCAGACTGGAAGAGTTCCTTGTAGATAGGTAGAGAGTCTGGTCCGCCTCGCTGCAACTTGGAGAATCTCTCGCCGTACTTCTCTCGGAGGGCGGTATGAATCGTGTCATCCAATCGAGTCGGCGCAAAGGAGACACAGATGGCTATGAGGGCATACATTTGTTCTGTCTTCTTAGCGATTGCGTCGAACTGGTTGCTGCCCTTCTGAAAGCTTTTCGTTCTCGAGACATAGACAAGGATATGGGAGAACATTCGGACAGCGTCAGAATAACGTCGAAGCATCATGTAGGAGAACCCAACGTAATAGTATGTGTTCAAGTGCGCAGCCATCACGCGAGCGAACATTGCCTTCTTGTTCATTTCGATATCGTCGAGGGTTTTGAGCGCCAGACTGAAGTCTCCAAGAAGACAGTGGACTCTCAAGAGACCAACAATGGAGAAGTAGCCAAGCATTTTGTAGAGTGGTCGAGAGCCATATTCACCTGCAACTGCATTTTGATCTTCGCCTCGTTTCTGTGCAGCCAGCTGTTCATTGATCTGTGATCTTTGGATGAGGGAATAGAGAACATTTAGAACAGAGTAGCAGCCCCATGTCTGTGGGTTCTCTTTGAGTACTTGTGCCTCCTCTTCTTCTGGCGCGGTTCTTGCGACACGATTTCTGTATCTGCAGAACGATTCAAACTGGTAGATGAACTCGTCGATCACGTCCCACGCCCAGTAATACGATGGCTGCTCTATATCCACCGGGCCCTCTGAGTTCAGAATGTAATGAAACAGACTGCAGTAGTTGTCGTAACTCTGAAATTTCACCTCCAGGGATGCAGAGTACTCGAGGGGTACAGCGGCGGCTTCGAGCTGAGCTTTAAGGTCTGTAGGTCCACCTACTGAGTCCCTCCTTGAGTCATCGTAATTGTCCTCATCTTCGTAGTTCACCTGCTCTTGGTAGTCGGCGACTAGAGCCTCCTCCTCGACATCCTCATCGTCGATTCGCGACCGGTTGCCGTTTTGGTACGACATTGTGTGCCCGCGCAATTCTCGCCTAGGACGTGCGACAGATTTTAATAGGCTTCGTTGACCAGTTTTCGGAGGTTTGGCAGTGCTGAACTCTCGTTCGCGGAAGGGATTGGACAAACAGAATTAACGGACCATGTCACCCTTCATAGTCGAACCGCAGTCGAATTGCAGAAATTCATGCCTTGGCAGACGGAAGCGAAGGTGGGATCACGAGGTTCCGCCGAAGTTTTCCCCATAACGCACGTGACACACTGGCCGGTCTCATTGCTACAGAGAAGGTGACTGTCATTTGAAAGACCATTTTCTCCTATTTCCGGCTTAGCTACAGTACTCCTCACTGTAATCTTGATCCGCACAGGTTAGCTGATTGGTCGCTATTACCCTACTGTAGCTGCGGTTTGCTCTTGCTGTCCCTTACGCGTGAGTGCTTTGTAGCTATTGCGGTTAGTATTAAACTGTTCGCCTCCATAAGCTGAATATGATGATATATCTCTCGTTATTATCGGTCAAGTGAATAGGTAGTTGTTAGTGTTGATAATAATGGGTTCAATAATTAGTTGGTGTGGAGCTACATGGGTGTGCGGATCAAGATTAATCACAGTGAGGAGAGTAGTAGTACTACTACTAGTATGCTCTGAGGTTCAAGTGGAGTCTCCCGTATCTACTGTATCCTAACTGCTACTGTATGTCTACTCCCAGTTTGCCGCGAAGACCACTGTTCCTCCTTGTTTGCGGCAGCAATGATCCACGTCTGAACTATCGTCTCGTGGTCGTTGTCTGATACCACCTGCAGTGGATTGCTGTATTCTCCACCTCGAGCGTCCACGTTGTACGTCGCAAAAATGTCGTCAGGGGCACGACGATATTACGAGCTCCTGCAATGCTGAGACGTCAGTCGCATCAGCCATCCTCTAAAGGCGAGAAAGTTGTCTGCAAATAGGCGCTGATTGCGAACGCTCACGAGAGCAGACCTTAGCCGATTCGATTTAGCTCGATGGTAGCCTGGTACGAGGACGGTGGACCACTGTTGTGATCGAGAGCTTTTGATCGGAGGGAAAATCGGCAAAATCTTCAAAACCAGTCTACCAGGCTTTATAGGGCTTATAGAACACTATTCACGCACCTTATTTTAGGCCTCATACAATGGCAACGAGTGGACCATACTGGGTGGGTCCATTGAGTCATCTCTGCTACACAATCGCATGGATATGTGCTCTGCCAAAAGAGATGGCAGCAGCAATTGCCATGCTAGATGAAAGGCATCAACCTTTGCAGAACCATCCCTCCGATGCAAACACTTACGTCCTCGGTCGTATTGGGGATCATGATGTTGTCATCGCCTGTCTGCCGGCCGGTCAAACGGGCAAAGCCTCAGCTGCTTCTGTTGCGGCTCAGATACGCTTCACATTCGGCGGCATAAGAATGGGATTGTTAGTGGGCATTGGAGGTGGTGTGCCGTCCGCAGAGCACGATATCAGACTAGGAGATGTGGTTGTCAGTCAACCGGGAATTCGTAATGGAGGCATTGTACAGTATGATTTCGGGAAAACGGTCGAAGATGGAAAATTTGTCCAAACAGGATCGATGAACAAACCCCCTCCTATCCTACTGAGTGCTGTTAGTGTACTCCAAGCCGACGAAAAAGTGCAAGGTGAAAAAATCTCAACGATTTTGGAAGCAAGCACTAGCCAACAGCTTCGAGACGAAAATTTTGTTCATCAGGGACAAGAGAACGATCTGTTATTCCAGTCTGATTACGAGCATCCCAAAGGACGGATGACATGTCATTCCTGCGACGTTGGGAAAATGATCAAGCGCCAGATTCGGGATGGAATAGGTGTCAAAGTGTTCTATGGTACCATTGCCACTGCAGATCAGGTAATGAGGCATGCCAACACCAGGGATCGTATCGCAAAAGAGCATGGCGTCTTATGTTTTGAAATGGAAGCTGCAGGTGTGGACGACTTTCCTTGTCTGGTCCTCAGAGGTGTCTGCGATTATGCGGACTCTCACAAGAATAAGCGATGGCAAGAATATGCCGCTTTGACAGCGGCCGCATATGCCAAATCCTTACTCGCAGTGGTCTCGCATTGGAATGTTAACGAAACACGGACAGAAAGCCCGTTTCCTCTTCTTGACCCTATGGAATCACTGGCACTTTTCCCGGAGTCTCACCGCATACGGATACCTGATAGGTACTCGGTGCAGAAAATGATTACTAGGAAATCGGACTGGTGGTTTCAAGGCTATTGGCATTCGCCTTTCATACTTAGACCTCCAAGTTCTGCAGATGCCTTTAACATGTCGATAGAGATTCAGGATCACAAAAAGCAGTTGCAACAACTATCACCACCACCACCATCGAATTCTGATAGTCTCGAAACGAAGCTGTCTCGGTTGATGTACGAATATCGCGAGCTTATTAGCGATAATCTCTGTCTGTTTCCTCATCCTGGCGAGCAAAACCGCGTGTTCAAATCAATGATGCGCGCAGCTGGAGGCTTGATTGAAAAGGACATGGAAACTGCAAGAACGTTGCTACACTATATGGCTATGAGCGGAGTGAGTGATGTCCTGCCTCTAATGGTCGAAGCCGGGTTCGATGTCGACACGGGCGACTCCGACAGAAGAACTCCCCTTCATTTGGCGGTTGTGAGCAACCATGCTAGCTCCGTCCGCGCCTTGATCCAGGACTGCGGAGCCAATGTTCATGCTCAGGACCTTTTTGGCGCCCTCCCGTGGCACTTGGCATTGGTCATTGACGCCGAGTACGCTTATGAGCACCCGATCAGAGAAGCTTCC
>Ga0210040_10000338_pt1 | contig 81332 bp, 66 predicted proteins | sample CryGeyCG12114_NA_FD_185462 | JGI IMG/M metagenome (GOLD analysis project Ga0210040, IMG submission 185462) | Groundwater microbial communities from aquifer - Crystal Geyser CG19_WC_8/21/14_NA (SPAdes) (version 2) | ecosystem: Environmental > Aquatic > Deep subsurface > Groundwater | place: USA...
GGCCAGTTCCGCCACGCCGTGCTGAACTTCTTCTCTCGACTCCCGGAGTTCGAGCAAGACCTCGCGTCCTTACTGACCCGAAAATATCATATCCTCGATTCGCAAACTACTTCCTGACGAGTATAAATCGTTTTTTCACTACTTTTTCCAGTCGTTTCAGCAGCGGAATGGCTATCAGCAGCCACACAATGCCCGCCGTATAGCCCGCCAGTACATCGGTAGCATAGTGCACGCGCAGGTAGATGCGAGTGAGGCCAATCACCAGAATCAGCAATCCTAATCCGACCATCATTGTCCAGCGCAGCGCTGGGCGCGCTACGTGAATGTAAGTCAGGTAGATAAGCAGGCCATAAAATGAGGCCGAAATCATGGCATGGCCGCTGGGAAAGCTCAGGCCCGATGCCGAGGTGAGCGGCAGCAACGGCCGGGGGCGGTGGTAAAGATTTTTCAGCAGTAGATTGAGCGTAATGCTACCCAGCGCCACTACCGGTACCAACAGCGAGTACCAGCGGTGGCGCCGCACCAGCAAAAAGTAGCCGATCAGCCCCAGCGCCGCCGCCACTATAAAATTGCGCGAGGCAAAGAACGTCAGCACTTCTACCCATTGCTGATGGGTAGGCCCGAATAAGTCGCGCGTCCAGCGGAAAGCCGCTTCGTCGAACGGCGCGGCGTGTTCGTTAAACACCTCCCTTCCGATAGCCAGAAAGGCCACTACCCCCAATGTGCCCAACAACAACAAAATGGCAAACTCGGCGAAAAACAGCGTAATACCTGCCAGCAAGCGTCGGAGAGAAGTGGTCATATCTAAAACAGAGTATAGAGCGATAAGAAGTACAGCCACGCCTTTGCAGTGGGTAGGGCAATGGCTGTACACCCCTAAACATACGGTTCTTACCAACTGATCGGCCGGAAACCGTACCTTCCGTCCCCTACCACCAACATCCTGAGTATTCTGAAAGGCTTCGATTTTGTAGCATCCTTCTACGATGCGCTGGCACGGCTAATCTTTGGGTCGGCACTGCGCCGGGCCCAGCAAGCGGCTCTGGCCGGCCTACCTCCGGGTGCGCCGCAGGTACTTATCATTGGGGGCGGCACAGGCTGGATCTTAGGCGACATTTGGCACTGTCGTCCGCAGGCCCAGGTCCTGTACCTGGAGGCTTCGGCTCGGATGCTGGCTCAGGCGGTAGCTTGGCAGAAGCGCCACCAACCCCAGCGGGCCAGCCAGGTAACATTTCGGCTGGGAACCGAGGAGGACCTGACTTCCACCGACCAGTTTGACGCCATACTTACTTTTTTCTTTCTCGACCTATTCACGCCCGCTGAGTTGGAGCACGTAGCGCAGCGTTTGCACACCACCCGGCGCCCCGGTGCCCCTTGGTTGCTGGCCGATTTTGTTCCGCCCACGCGCTGGTGGCACCGTAGGCTACTGGCTGTGATGTACCGCTTTTTCCGCCTCACTACTGGTATTTCGGCCCAAACGCTCCCCCCTACCCAAACCATACTGGCGCAGCTAGGCTTGCAGCCTCGGCACCGCCGCTTGTTCTTTGGCGAGATGATAGAAGCTACGGTGTTTGAGAAAGCAGCAGCCAATTAGCAGGCCCTTTTGGGTGGAACGCTTACTTTTACCACCTCCACTTCTGACTATTCCCTATATGCGGAAACCTATTACTCTATTGCTCGCGCTGGCTTTTCCGCTGGCACTTCGCCAACCTGTGGCGGCGCAAACCGCGGCAGCGCCCGTGCGCTACACAGTAGCCTTTCCCAATGCCGTGCATCACGAAGCCCAGGTGACTGTTACGTTTACCGGCCTACCCACCGCGCCGTTGCAGGTGCGTATGGCGCGTTCCTCGCCGGGGCGCTACGCTTTGCACGAGTTTGCTAAAAACGTATACGACGTACGCGCCACCAACTCCAAAGGTCAGACGCTGGCCGTAACCCATCCTGACCCCTACGGCTGGGACGTAACCGGCCACGATGGCACCGTTACGTTCACCTACACGCTATTTGGCGACCGGACCGATGGCACCTACGCGGGCATCGACTGGCGCCATGCTCACCTAAATATGCCTGCCACTTTGGCTTTTGCCCATGGGTTGGAGCAGCGCCCGGTAGAGGTGAAGTTCGACATGCCCGCCGACTGGAAAGCAGCCACCCAACTCCGCCCCGAATCGGCGGGCAACACTTACTATGCTCCTCACTTGCAGTACCTCATGGACTCGCCTACCTCCCTGGGTGCCCAACAGATACGTAGCTGGCAAGAGCAAGGCAAGACCATTGAAATGCAAGTCCTGCACGATGGCACCGCCGCCGAGCTGGACGATTTCGTAGCCAAAACGAAGGGCGTGGTGAAGGAAGCTGCCGCCGTCTTCGGCACCTTGCCAGACTATGATTTTGGCCGTTACACCTTCATTGCCAACTACCTGCCCCAAACCAGCGGCGACGGCATGGAGCACCGCAACTCCACTTCGCTCACCAGCAATCGGCCTCTGCGTGGCCGAGGCACACTGGATAACCTGGGCACCGTCTCGCACGAGTTTTTCCATAGCTGGAACGTGGAGCGCCTGCGCCCTCAGGACCTGGAGCCGTTCAATTTTGAGCAGGCCAATATGAGCAGCAACCTCTGGTTTGCCGAGGGCTTCACCCAATACTACGGCGACCTGCTGCTACGCCGCTCCGGGGCCTTCCCTACCGAGCAGGAGTACTGCGACGAGGCACTCTCGGGCATTGTGAATGCCATGCTGAACTCGCCGGGCGCGGCGCGCTACTCGCCGGTGTATATGAGCCAACAGGCGCCCTTCGTGGATGCTGCTGTCAGCATCGACCCTAACAACCGCGCAAACACTTACCTCTCTTACTACTACATTGGGGCGGCTAATGCTCTGGCGCTGGACATGATGCTGCGTCAGGACCACAAGACTGACCTAGACGCCTACATGCGTGCCCTATGGCAGCAGTACGGTAGCAAGCAGCAGAACTACGCGCCTGCCCGCCCCTATACCACCGCCGATTTGCAGCGCGTATTGGGAGAGGTAGCCCGCGACACAGCTTTTGCGGGGCAGTTCTTCCGCCAGCACATCTATGGGCATACGCTCCCCAACTTCGAGCAGCTGTTGGCCCCGGCAGGTCTGTTGGTTCGCAAAGCCAATCCTGGCAAGGCCAGCTTAGGTGCCAACCGCCTACTGTTCAACGCAGATAGCACAATCAGCTTGCCCGTTACTACGCTCGTCGGCAGCCCACTCTACCAGGCTGGCCTCGACCGCGAGGACGTTATCACTACACTTGATGGACAGCCAGTTGCTAACCGTAGCGCCTATGCAGCCCTGCTAGGTCGCCACAAGCCCGGCGATGTAGTGCAGGTAGTCTACCGTTCGCGGGGGCAGCAACGTACTGCCCAACTCACACTCACTGAAGACCCTATTTTGGAAGTTGTACCCTACGAAGCAGCGAAGCAACCCGTGACTAAGAAGATGCAGGCCTACCGCAAAGCCTGGTTGGGCAGCAAAGCTAAGTAAGCGAGAAGCTGATTTCTCTCCTACTTCAGGAGGAGAAACCAGCTTCTCGCTCACAACTGACTTCTGGAGTATAGACAAACGCTGCGAGGGGTAGCGGCAACCGTGTTATCGGTTGCCGCTACCCCTCGCAGCGTTTGTAGCTAGTCGCTTTATCGGCTAGCCTGCATCTGCACTATTTGCGCAGGCTCTACGGTTTGTACGCGGGCTTCACCCTGCTGCTCCGCCTTAGGATGACGAATCATAATGGGCTGAGTGGTAGTGACTCCTCCTACCGTGAGATGCAACTGATAATTGCCGGAAGGCAGTTCCAGGAAAGGCAAGGTCTGGTTGTGCACACCGTCGCCCGACTGACGGGCATCGGAGGAGCGCACGGCTACACCACGGGTATCGTACAGTATCCAGCCCACCGGCAGGTTTTCTGACAATTGGTAACGCAGCTGCGAGATGCCGTTAGAAGGATTGGGGTACACGTGCACCTTGTAGGCGCCATTGCCCACCAGTGGGGTAGCCTTGGCACTTACTTTTGCACCAGCCACAGGCTCCAGCTTCCATTGCTGCTCGGGGCCGCCATTGTAGCGCCATTGCTGCAAGCCCCCGTCCGCGGCCTCTTTAGCCGTCAGAGCTTTGCTGCTGTGCTTGGCTACCAACGAGTAGAAACCATCTTCGGCTTCATGAATCTGCCACAGTTGATTGTCGCTCTTATACGCTGGCCACAAATCGAGGGCGGCACCGTTGGAAGACGAGTTCCCAAGCACTTCCAATGCCTTATTGCTTCCTTGCACCAGCACCCGGTAGTAGCCGTTGCCAGCCGACTCAATCAGCCACTGCGGCGCGGCGGCATCGGCAGCGGCTTTGCCAGCAGCCTGTTGATCGGCTACGGCCAGCGTTTGCCCGTCGTTGCGGGCTTTCAGCCGGTATACGCCCGACATTGATGTAACAGCGGGAGCAGCAAGAGCTGTTTTTGGCAGACGCATTCCTGCTTTGCGGGCTACGGCCTCTTTTGGAGCTGCTGCCTGGGGCTGGGCGGGCGCTGGGGCAGCGGCCATCACAAATCCTTCAGCCGAGAAGGCTTCGGCCGGAATGGGTAGGCGCGCTTTGCCAGGAGCTGTCCACTGCAACTGCACGTGGGCGTCGCCCTCTTCACTGTGATACTCTAGCTTGATAGGGGTAGACTCATTGGCAGCCAGGTTCACATAGATATCTGACTCGGTGAGGCTCTGGCCATCCCAGGTATCCAATATTTTCTGCCCGTTGACCCACAGGCGAACTTGCTCGCCTGCCCGCACAGCGAAGGAGTAAGAACCACTGGTAGGGGCCGTCAAGAAGCCTTCCCAGCGAATGGAAAAGTAGTCGGCGGGAATGGTAGGCGCTGGGGCATCTTTGCCCCACTCAAAGTTGGGAGCGGCATCCTGCTGCTGCCGGATAGGCTTGCCCGCCAGGGTGCTATTGCCGAAATACCAGCCCGTGAGGCCCGGCGTGCCATTCGAAGCTGGTACCAGCTGCTGGAATTCTTTGCCTGGCGCGACTTTAGCTGACGCCTGTACACCTTCAGAATAGCCAAGCAGGTGTATTCCTACCAGGGAGCAGTAGAGTAAGTTTCGCATCATATGAGAAAGAATGTACGGAGCGTTGTTTGAATAGCATTTTTACAATAAATACTACTCTTTTTTAATTTTTGCGTGTTCTTATAAAAGATAATAAAAACCAGGCCAAAACCAGATTATAGCATTCAATACCTATAATTTTACTACTATACCTTAACTAAATAGCACAGCCTTAAATATGGTATAATCGATACAAAACAACATCTGCTTAGTATTCTAAAAAGCTATTTTGCTTGCATCTACTCTGCTACTTTCGGGTGGCGGATTAGAATAGGCTGAGTAGTCGTGATAGTGCCGACCGTAAGATGCAACTGGTAGTCGCCAGTGGGTAGGGCGGCGAGCGGTAGGGTTTGCTGATGCACACCACTACCCGCACGGCGGTAGTCGGAGGTGCGCACTACTATCCCACGGGTATCGTAGAGTACCCAGCCTACTGGCATATCGTCTGACAATTGGTAGCGCAGTTGCGAGATACCGTTGGAAGGATTGGGATATACGTTCACCTTATACATACCATTGCCCACAAGCGGCGTACCCACGGCTACCACCGGGCCAGCCGACGCGGCAGCTACCGGCTCCAGCTTCCACTGCTGATCTTCGTGACCAGTGTAGCGCCACTGTTGCAGGCCGCCTTCGGCCTGCTCCCTGTCCGTCAATGCTTTGCGGCTGTGCTTGGCTACCAACGAATAGTACCCTCCCTCCACTTCCTTAATCTGCCAGAGTTGATTGTTACCGCTGTAGTAGGGCCACAGGTCGAGAACAGCACCGTTGGAAGAGGAGCTACCCAATACTTCCAGCACCTTGGTTCCGCCCTGCACCAGCACCCGGTAGTAGCCCTGCCCGGCCGGCTCGATACGCCATTGCGGAGCGGTGGTCGTATCGGGGTTGCCGGGTTGCCGCTCATCAGCTACCATCAGGGGGCGGCCAGTAGTGCGGGCTTTCAGTGTATATACGCCCGACAGTTCCGCGGGAGCCGCTGGTTTGGCGGGTACTTCGGGTTTGGGTACCGCAGCCGGCTGGGGAGCTACGGCGCCTGCTTTGACTTGGCGCTTAGCAGCCACAGCGCCGGATTTCGGGCTGCTAATGGTGGGGGCTACTGCTAACGCGCTACCGTCGGACGTGAAACTTTGTGCCGGAATGGGCTGCCGCCCTTGGCCGGGGGCTAGCCATTGCAGCTGCACATGCGCGTTACCTTCCTCGCTGTGGTATTCTAATTTAATGCTGGTGGTTTCGCCAGCCGCCAGTGTCACGTGCGCTTCCGATTGCGACTGACCTTTGCCGTCCCAGGTATCCAGTACTTTTTGCCCGCCTATCCACAGCTTCACTTGTTCGCCTGGGCGCACGGCAAAGGAATAGGAGCCAGTAGCAGGAGCCAGCAGTGCGCCTTCCCACCGCACCGAGAAGTAATCGGCTGATACTGCCGGGTCGGGTGATTTCTGGCCCCATTCAAAATTAGGTGCCGCATCCTGCCGCCTCAGTACAGGCTTGCCAGCTAGGGTGCTATTACTAAAATACAGCGCTGTAAGGCCAGGAGCGCTTTCCGGCAATAACTCCACAGGCAACTCTACTTCGTACGACTCTGAATAAGACAAAGCCAGAGTATTCTGCGCAATAGCTAGTAGGCAGATGCCCAAGAAGGAACAACAGAGTACATGTCTCATTATAATGGAAAGCAGGAAGGAAGCTTTTAGTATTTTACCCATAAAATACTGCACTCGTTTCAAAACTTATAATTTAAAATTATTCAAATAACATCTGACAAACAATCTATTATAGCAGATTATATATTTTTAAATACAATTTTACTATTTATTACAATTTATAACTTAGCACATACTATCAAATCTTCTATGCTAGCAAACAGGCATCGGATTTCACCCAACCGACCAATGAGGCTACGCTCGGAATACCAAACAACTCCCGACCTTCGCGACGGACGGTCACACAACGCAAGGCCCTGATCGGCCGTTTGCGAGGGTACGATCTTCTCTTGTTTTATCTTCCCACCTAGTACACAGCACTATGAGCAACCACTTGGTGAAGGGCAAAGACTTTTATGAAAGTGTCTTGCACTTCTACGACCATGCGGCGAGTTTCTCCAAGCTCGACCCTGGCATTCTGGCCCAGATTCGGACCTGCAACAGCATTTATAAAGTCAACTTCCCGGTGGAGGTAGACGGGCACGTGCAGGTATTTGAGGGCATCCGGGTACAGCATAGCCACCATAAACTGCCCAGCAAAGGCGGTATTCGCTATAGCATCCACGTGGATGAGGAAGAGGTGATGGCCCTGGCTACACTTATGACCTTTAAGTGCGCCTTAGTTGATGTGCCGTTTGGCGGGGCTAAAGGGGGCGTTAAGATCAACCCGCGCACTAGCTCGGTGCAGACGCTGGAGCGCGTGACGCGCCGCTACGCCAGCGAGTTGATCAAGAAAAACCTGATTGGACCGGGCATGGACGTGCCCGCGCCCGACTACGGCACCAGCAGCCGCGAAATGGCTTGGATTGCAGATACCTACCTCACATTTAAGTACGGCGACACTAGTGCACTAGGCTGCGTAACGGGCAAGCCCGTAGGCCAGGGCGGTATCCGGGGCCGCACAGAAGCCACGGGCTTGGGAATTTTCTACGGCCTGCGCGAACTGTTGCAGGACGAGCCACTACTGAAGAAAATGGACCTGACCAGCGGCATGGCTGGTAAGCGTATCATTGTGCAGGGCCTAGGCAACGTAGGCTACCACGCTGCACACTTCTGCCAGCGCGAAGGTGCTCTGATTGTGGGTATTGCCGAGCGCGAAGGCGGCCTGTATAACCCGGCTGGCCTAGATGTAGAGGAAGTGTTTAAGCACCGCGCCAGCACCGGCTCTATTCTGAATTTCCACCCCGACGCGCAGAATCTTGAAGACTCGCTGCAACTGCTGGAGTATGACTGCGACGTACTGCTACCTGCCGCACTGGAAAACCAGATTCACGAAGGCAATGCCAAGAAGGTAAAGGCCAAAATTATTGCGGAAGGTGCCAACGGCCCTACCACCCAAGAGGCTGAAAAGATTCTGCTGGAGCGCGGCGTAGTGATTCTGCCCGACCTCTACCTGAACGCCGGCGGTGTGACGGTTTCCTACTTCGAGTGGCTGAAAAACCTGTCGAACGTGCGCTTTGGGCGCATGGGTAAGCGTGCTGAGGAAGCCTCGCTGAAGCGCTTGGTGATGACCATTGAGCAGACGACCGGCAAGACGGTGAGCGAACGGGAACGTGCCCTCATCATCCACGGCGCCGATGAGATTGACCTGGTGCGCTCAGGCCTAGAAGACACCATGATTACCGCTTATCACGAAATCAGGGCCGTAATGGAGCAAGTGCCGGGCGTTACGGATCTGCGCACGGCGGCCTTCTACGCAGCCATCGAGAAGATTGGCGTGAGCTATCAGGCGCTGGGTATTTTCCCATAAGCTACTGTGCTTTTGCACGCCGTTAGCAAGATATACTCTTGAAAAACAGGCCGTCATGCTATGCGTGGCGGCCTGTTTCGCGTAAAATATTCACCTATTTATGCCCCCGTTGCGTATCTTGCCGAAACTAAACTATCGGACTTTTACTTGTACTGCCGATGCTACGTTCCCTGTTCCTATCTATTGCCCTATTATCGGCTGGCCCGCTGCTAGCCCAGGCTCCTGTTATAGCCCCTTTTGCCGCGGAGGTAGATGTTCCGCTGGTGGGCTTGCAGGCAAAGCGCACTTCCTACCAGCTGAATATCGGCACTACCTTCGCGGGTGGCTTGGGTTCGGCCATGCATATCAGCCCACGGGTGACGCATCAGGTAAGCAAGCGTTTCTACGTGTTCGGAGGGATGACGTATATGCGCACTTTTCTGAACACAGCTTATTCCTCCGCACTGCAGGAGGACGCACCCAACCGTAACCGGTTCGCCATCAACAACCGGTACCTGATTTACGGCGGCGGCACCTACCTCGTGAGCCCGCGCCTGGCCCTCACCGGCACTACCTGGAAAGATATGTCGCCTACCGTAAACCCCTATGCGGGCTTTGGCAGCATGGGACAAGGCATGAGCATGCGCGCCGATTATCGCCTCACCGAGAACCTGACCGTTTCGGGTGGGGTGCGTATGGCAAGTGGTGTGGGCTACGCGCCTATGTATAGCCCTAGCTTCGGTTTTTGATCGACGCAGATTGTGTAAAGGCTCCACAAGCCGTTTACGGATTCGCTCATTCAGCACTACCCTCCGCCGCGCTTCGGGAACATTCCGGGGCGCGGCGGTTGTGTTTCTTTTCGCTTCTCATACCTGCCCAATGCCCTCGCGCCCTACCTACCGCCGCAACGAAAAGCTAAAAACCATCCTACCCTACTACCCTGGCAATAAGATGGTTGGCGGCAAATATTGCAACGGCGAGGAGTTGTATGAGCCTAGCTTCGCCAATGTGTTTCGCTGGAAGTTTCTCACCGAGAACCCACAAAAAGCGGAAAAGAAAGCTGATACCTGGGTGCCGACGGTGGTAGACTGCACGGAGTTTCTGCGCGGCCAGGCCGATGGAATGGTGTGGTTGGGGCACGCCTCGTTTGTGCTACGGGTAGGCGGCATCACGCTGCTCACCGATCCGGTGCTGTTCTCTTCGTTTGGCCTACAACGCCGCCACGCCCTACCCTGCCGGCCCGAAGACCTCACTGGCATCGACTACCTGCTACTCAGCCACGGCCACCGCGACCATCTGGACGAATCTTCCATGAAGCTCTTGGCGCGGCAAAACCCGCAGATGCAGATGCTATCGTCGCTGAGTATGGCGCCGTTGCTGCGCAGCATGGTCCCTACCCTAGCGGTGCAGGAAGCCGGCTGGTGGCAGCAGTACGACCTAGGCCCGAACGCTCCACTGGAAATTTTCTACCTGCCTGCTTCGCATTGGCACCGCCGAGGAGTATTCGACGAAAACAAGGTGTTGTGGGGGTCATTTCTCATTCGCACGCCAGCAGGTCGTACTATTTATTTTGCCGCTGACACATCAATGTCCAGCCATTTCGAAGCCATTGAGAAGCAGTTTGGTCCGCTGGATATTGTGCTGATGCCTATTGGCGCCTACAAGCCGGCTTTCATGATGGAGATGAGCCACGTGAACCCTCACGAAGCGGCCAAAGCCACTAACATACTGCGCGCTGGCTACGTGGTACCTATGCATTACGGCACCTTCGATCTGAGCGATGAGCCTGCTTCGGAACCGCTGCGCCTACTGGAAGAAATAGCGGCCGGAGGAATGCTCCGTGCTGAGCTACACGCCCCTTCCGTAGGCGAAGTTATGCACTGGCAGCAGTGGGCATAAGCTGGGCACTAGTTACAAGCTACTTACGGCCACAAACTTTTCCGACATTATAGAGACAAATAGGAGAATTATAACAAATCGTAGCTTTTAATATCATTTTAATGTAAATTAATATGATTTTTTCTGATAAGCGACGTAAATTTGCTCCGTGATAGTCGAGGAAATTCTTGCCCGGCTGTCAAACCATAGCATTATCGATCAGCACTTGCACCGGATTGCTTTCTACGCTGCAAGCTGTATGCTGCCACTCTGCGTGGCACCGCTCAGGTAGGCACTCCGGCGCAACTGGTTCTCTTTCTCTTTTTGTTACATGGCCTCTAAGTCTCATTCTACTTCCCTCCCCCCGCCTACCCCCTGGCAGCGCCTCACGCGCATGCTCGATACGGAACGCGAAACTATTCGCTACATTCTGTTTTTCGCCATTCTCACGGGCCTCATTGGCCTCACGCTGCCCCTGGGCACCCAGGCCGTATTCAACCTCGTCTCGACGGGGGCTGTGTTCAGCTCCACCTATATCCTGATTGGGGTAGTGGTGCTGGGCGTGCTGCTGGGAGGCATTTTGCTGATTGGGCAGATGACGCTGGTAGAAGCCATCGAACAACGGCTGTTTGCCAAGGCCGCCATCGAGTATGCCTACCGCCTACCCCGCATCAAGCCGGAAGCCCTGGAGGGCGAGAATCCGCCGGAACTGGTGAACCGCTTTTTCGATATTCTGACGGTGCAGAAAAGCCTCACCAAACTCCTGATTGACCTGATGTTTGCGGGCTTTCAGATTTTGTTTGGGGTGATTGTGCTGGCGTTCTACCACCCTATTTTCATTGCTTTCGGGCTGTTCACCATCATCATGCTGGTGTTCATTTATATCATGAACTACCGCCGGGCGCTGCGCACCAGCATCGAGGAATCGGCCTATAAATACGAAACCGTGGACTGGCTGGAGCAGGTAGCACGCGAACTGCCCGCCTTTCGGCACAACCCGGACGAGCAGCAGCGCGCCCTCACACGCACCGATGAGCTAACAGCCGATTACCTGAATGCCCGCAACGACCACTTCCGGGTGCTGAAAAGCTACTATGGCTGGGGCGTAGCCCTGCGCACGGTGCTCACGGCGGGTTTGCTAATTGCGGGCACGCTGTTCGTGGTATCGCGGCAGATGACGCTGGGCCAGTTTGTGGCCGCCGAGGTGCTGATTGTGCAGATCAGCGGCTCCATTGAAAAGCTAATGACGGGAGTGAGCACCATATTTGACATGCTAACTGGGGTAGAGAAACTGGCCGCCGTGACCGACCTACCTATGGACGAGAAAAAGACGGAGGGAACCCATGCTTAACCTATCCAACCAAAACGTAGACGAGAAGGTATGGCAGGAGCAGCCCCAACGCTCCCGAAAAGAACTATTGGAGCCCAAAGGCAGCCGTACGCTGGGCCGCGTGATGCTGGCTGTGGGCCTCATCTTTCTACTTATCTTGTTCTTACCCTGGCGCCAGACCATTGAGGGCACCGGCACGCTCACTACGCTTCGCCCTCAGGACCGCCCTCAAACGGTGCAAAACCAGATTGCGGGCCGCATTGAGCACTGGGCCGTGCGCGAGGGCCAGTTTGTGCGCAGAGGCGACACCATTCTGACCATTTCCGAAATAAAAGACGAGTACTTCGACCCCAACCTGCCCGAGCGCCTCGGCGAGCAGCTGGTGGCCAAGCGCGGCAACGTGACGGCTAATACCGCCAAAATTGAGGCTACCGATCAGCAGTTGACTGCCCTACGCACTACCCTGAACGTGCAGCTGGAATCGGCCCGCAACAAAGTGACTCAGGCCCGCAACAGCGTGTCCATCGACAGCGCCGACTTGGTGGCCGTTACCAACTTCTATGAGATTGCCAAGTCCCGTCTGGCCCGCTACGAGAACGGCTACCAGAACGGCCTGTTCTCGCTCACCGACATCGAAACGCGCCGTCTGAAGCTCCAGGAGGACATGGCCAAGGTGATTGCCCAGCGCAACAAACTGCTGAACTCCCGTCAGTCGCTGGCTAATTCCATCATCGAGCTATCGAACCTACGGGCCAAGTACAGCCAGGATCTGGCCAAAACCTTATCTGACCGCAGTTCGGCCGTGTCGAGCCGGGCGTCGTCGGAGGGCGAGGTAGCTTCGCTCCGCAACAAGATTGCCAACGTGGAAGTACGCCGCGGCCTGTATGTGGTGCGCGCCCCGCAAACCGGCTACGTGGTGCGTACGCTCAAGGCGGGCATCGGCGAAACCATCAAGGAAGGCGAGTCTATTGCTACGTTGCAGCCCGAGGCACCCGTGCTGGCGGCCGAGCTGTACGTGCGCCCTATGGACGTGCCCTTGATCCAGCGGGGTAGGCAGGTCCGGATTCAGTTTGACGGCTGGCCGGCGGTGCAGTTTTCGGGCTGGCCCTCGGTGGCCGTGGGCACCTTTGGCGGTGTAGTAACGGTGATTGATGTGGTGAGCAGTACCAACGGCAAGTACCGCCTGCTGGTGCGCCCCGAGCCCCACCCCGAACACCGCAACGACGACGACCACAAGTGGCCGACGCAGCTGCGCCTGGGCTCGGGCGTGTATGGCTGGGTGATCTTGGACTCGGTGCCGGTATGGTACGAAATCTGGCGGCAGCTCAACGGCTTTCCCCCCAGCTTACAGGCAGAACCAGGAGCTGATTCGCCGGTGAAAGCTGAAAAGAAGTAGGAAGATGAGGATTCGCTTTTTCATGCTGACTAGTTGGCTCACGCCGCTGGCGTTCCTGCTGCCTACGCTGGCCGCGCTGGCCCAAACGCCTCGCCTCCCTACCCAGGCGCCGGGCCTGGAGCCCGCGCCCCTGCAAACCCGGCAGCTGGCCCGCGACCGGCCGCCCGTGGATACGGCCCATATTTTCTCGTTGCAGGATCTGGCCGAGCTGGTGTTTGCCTACCATCCGGTGGTGAAGCAGGCTGCCCTGCTGAGCGAGGATGCCCGCTCGCAGGTGCAGCAGGCCCGTGGCGGCTTCGACCCCAAGTTGGGCTCAGGCTTCGACCGGAAGCTGTTTGGCGGCACCGACTACTACAACAACTGGGCGAACGAGCTGAAGGTCCCTCTCTGGCCGGGTGGCATCGACCTGAAGGTAGGCTACGACCGCATGGTGGGTACCTACGTCAACCCCGAACACCGCACCCCACTCAATGGCTTGGCCGTTGCCGGTTTGTCGGTGCCGCTGGGGCAGGGCCTGTTGATTGACGCCCGCCGGAGTACGTTGCGCCAAGCCAAGATTATGGTCGACGCGGCCGAGGCTGATCAGGTGAAGCAGATCAACGAAGTGTGGCTGGAAGCGACCCAAGCCTACTGGAACTGGTACTTCAACTACCAGCAGATGCTACTTATTCAGGAGGGGGTAGAGCTAGCCGAAACCCGCTTCCAGGGCACCAGCCGCCGCGCCCGACTGGGCGACCAGGCTCCCATCGATTCGGTGGAGGCCCAGATTACGGTGCAGGACCGCCTAGTACAGTTTGAGCAGTTGCAGGTGGAGCAGCAAAACGCTGGCCTACTCTTATCGAACTACCTCTGGACCAAAGACAGCCAGCCTGCGGAGCTGCCCGCCTACGCCGTGCCGCAGCTGCCTACCATGCGCACAGTCGACAGCCTAACGTTTGAGCAGCTCCAGGATTTTGCGGCCAACCGCCATCCTACCCTACTCAAGCTCGACGCCAAAATCCGGCAGTTGGGCGTGGAGGTACAGTACCGCCGCGAGCTGTTGAAGCCCACCGTGAACGTGAGCGGCTACCTGCTCAGTCGCGGCGACTTCTACCGTCCCGAGGTGCCCGGCTACTACGACTTTGGCCGCGACAATTACAAGGTAGGGGTAGACTTTGCCTTCCCGCTGTTCTTGCGCAAAGAGCGCGGCAAGCTCTGGCAAACCCGCATCAAGGTGCAGGATGCTACGCTGGAACAGCAAAACAGCCGCCGCATGATTGCCAACCAAGTCAATGCCAAGTACAACACCCTCAAGGCCTACGAGCGGCAGCTGGCAGTGCAGGAGCAAACCATTGCCAACCAGCGGATTCTGCTGCAAGCTGAGCTGCAAAAGTTTGAGCTAGGCGAAAGCACGATTTTCCTCATCAACGCCCGCGAAAGCAAGCTCATCGAGCTACGCCTCAAGCAGGAAAGCATGCGCGCCAACTACGAAAAGTCGCTAGCCGAGCTGTACTACTACGCCGGCACCCGCACGCTGGGGGTGGAATAAGTTGGTTTTTGGTTGTTTGTTTTTGGTTCAACAATCTGTTAAACGTCATTTCGACCAGCGGGAGAAATGACGTTCAGTTTTGCTCTAAGTAGTAGCTTTGAGCTATAAGGTCCTGGCTGTTCTGGTTTGCAGCCAACAACCAACAACCGAAAACCAAAAACCAACCATGTCCCCTACCCTCATTCTGAGCCTGATTGCGGGCTACTTCGTGGTGCTCGTCATCATTTCGATCCTCACGTCGCGCAAGGCTACCAGCGAGTCGTTCTTCATTGCCAACCGCAACGCGCCCTGGTATATGGTGGCGTTTGCCATGATTGGCACCTCGCTGTCGGGCGTCACGTTCATCTCCATTCCGGGCATGGTGCAGGGGCAGGCGTGGAGCTACATGGCGGTAGTGTTGGGCTACACCGTGGGCTACCTCGTAATTGGCACCGTCTTGATGCCGCTCTACTACCGCCTGCAACTCGTTTCTATTTATACCTACCTGGAGCAGCGCTTCGGGTTTTGGAGCTATAAAACGGGCGCTTTTTTCTTCCTGATTTCCCGGGCGGTAGGCGCGGCGTTCCGGCTATTTCTGGTGGCGGGTGTGCTGCAATTCGCCGTGTTCGACGGGCTGGGCGTGCCGTTTGCCGTTACGGTGTCGGTCAGCATTCTGCTGATTTACCTCTACACCTTCCGCGGCGGCCTCAAAACCATTCTCTGGACCGATACTTTCCAGACGATGGCGATGCTGGTGTGCGTGGGCGTGAGCATCTACCTGATGGCCGACGAGTTGAACCTGGGCTTTGCCGGCCTGGTGAAAACGGTGAAAGAAAGCAGCATGTCGCAGATCTATTTCTCCGACCCCAAAGACAGCAAGTTTTTCTGGAAACAGTTTGCCTCGGGCGCCTTCATCACCATCGTCATGACTGGTCTCGACCAAGACTTGATGCAGAAAAACCTGAGCTGCCGCAACCTGCAAGACGCCCAGAAAAATATGTTCTGGTTCACGATTGCCATTGTGATTGTGAACGTGTTTTTCCTATCGCTGGGCGTGCTGCTCTACCAGTTTGCCGCCGCCAAGGGCATTGCCCTACCCACCAACAGCGAAGGCAAAGTGATTGGCGACGACGTGTTTCCGTTGCTGGCCACCAACCACTTCTCCCTATTCGCGGGCATCGTGTTTATCCTGGGCATCATTGCCGTTACCTACGCCTCCGCCGACTCGGCTCTCACGGCGCTGACTACCTCCTTCTGCGTGGACATGCTGAATATCAAGCAGTATGACGAGCGCAAGCAGAAGCACATGCGCCAGCTCACGCACTTCGGCTTTTCGCTGGTGCTGATTGTCATTATCCTGATTTTCCGGGCCATCAACGACCAGAGCGTGATTACGGCCGTTTTCAAAGCCGCCGGCTACACCTACGGGCCGCTGCTGGGGCTCTACTCCTTCGGCATCTTCACGAGCCGCGGCCTGCACGACCGGCTGGTACTGCCCGTGTGCTTTGCGGCACCGCTCATCACGTGGTTTATCAACGTCAATTCCAACGCGTGGTGGGGCTACGAGTTTGGCTTTGAAATCCTGATACTCAACGGTATTCTTACCTTTTTGGGCTTGCTACTAATTTCCCGGCCCGCCGCCACCCGCGAATTGAACCCTGTGACGTAGCGGTTGTTGAGGGGGTAGCGTACCTTTGCACGCTGGTTCGGAGTAGCACTTCAGCCCACCCCTCCGCTATGAAACATCTGTTCTTCATCTGCCCGCTGTTTCTTGCGGGTATTATGGCACAGGCCCAAGCCCCTACCCCGTCGCCCAAGCAGCCCATAGAGCTGCGCGCCGGCCGGATGCAGGCCCAGCGCGACCCCGCCGCCAACCGCCCCGATGTGGCCCCGCAGTTTGTGGGCGGCACCGAAGCGCTTAGTGCCTTTTTTCAGCAAAACGTAAAGTATCCGGAGACTGCGCGCGTCAGCAGCGTTACGGGCGATGTAGTGGTGCAGGCCACCGTTGCGGCCGACGGCACAGTGCAGCACCCGACCGTGACACAAAGCCTCTCGCCCGCCTGCGACGCGGAGGCCTTGCGCGTACTGGCCCTGATGCCTGCCTGGAAGCCAGCTACCCGCAAGGGCCAGCCGGTGGCAGTACTGGTGCGCCTGCCCATACCCTTCGGCAACTCCAAGAATCTGAAGGTAGAGCAGGGCAAAACGAAAATTGACTAAGTAACTAAGATGCAAATTAAACCAGTGCTACAAGCTAGACTAGTTCCCCTCCTTAAAAAAGGAGGGGAACTAGTCTAGCTTGTAGCACTGGTTTAGTTAATAAATAGATAATGGCTCGAAGTGGATTGAATACCAGCGGCAACGCCGCTGCTGATACGCCAAAGGCAAAGCTGAACAAGGAAAGCTTTCAGCAGGGACTGCGCATTTTCCGGTTCACCTTGCCCTACCGCACCAAGTTTATTATTGGGTTGGTGTTGCTCACGCTGTCCAGCGCCACCACCATGGCTTTCCCCTGGATTATCGGCAAGCTGGCCGATACCGCCAGCGGCCACCCGGTTTCCCTACCCAACGGCACCGTGGTTACCATCAATCAGATTGCCTTGGGCTTTGCGGTGCTGATTCTAATTCAGGGCCTGTTTTCGTTTGGGCGCATTTGGTTTTTCACGCAGGTGAGCGAATTCACGGTGCGTGACATCCGGCAGGCGCTCTACCAGAAGTTCGTGACGCTACCCATTCCCTACTTCGAGCGCAACCGGGTAGGCGCCATCACCTCGCGCATCACCTCCGACGTGAGCGTGATTCAGGACTCGTTTTCCTTGACGCTGGCCGAGCTGTTCCGACAGGTAACCACGCTGTTGGCGGGCATCGTGTTCATCATGGTAGTGTCCGTGAAGCTGTCGATGTTTATGCTGCTCACGTTTCCGCCCATTGTGGTGCTGGCCATGGTGTTCGGGCGCAAAATCCGGGTGCTGGCCAAGATAACGCAAGACGAACTGGCCAAGACCAACGTGATTGTGGAGGAAACCTTGCAGGGCATCAACACGGTGAAAGCCTTTACCAATGAGCAGTTTGAAACCGGGCGCTATACGTTTTCGCTGACCAAAACGGTGCAGGCCGCTTTGCGCAGCAACCTCTACCGCGGCGGCTTCGTGTCGTTCGTCATCATCGGGCTGTTTGGCGGCATTGTGCTGGTGCTGTGGCGCGCCGCCACGCTGGTGCAGTCGGGCCAGATGACCATTGGCGACCTCACGCAGTTTGCCCTTTATACCATCTTCATTGGTGCTTCGGTAGCGGGTTTGGGCGAACTGTACGGCAAGGTGCAAAGTACACTGGGCTCCTCGGAGCGCATCCTCGAAATCCTGGACGAGCCCGCCGAGCCTACCCACCTCCCCAACGCTGCGCCCCTAGACATCCGCGGCGACATCGAGTACGACCACGTGGCCTTCCACTACCCTACTCGCCCCGATCTGGCCGTGCTCAAGGATATTTCCTTTGACATTCAGGCTGGTGAGAAAGTGGCGCTGGTAGGCCCCTCGGGCGCCGGCAAAAGCACCATCGTGCAACTACTGATGCAGTTTTACGAGCTGAGCGGTGGCAAAATCCTCATCGACGGCCGCGACGCTGCCCTACTCGACCTCACCGAACTGCGCCGCCACATCGGCATCGTGCCCCAGGAAACCATGCTGTTTGGCGGCACCATCCGCGAAAACATTGCCTACGGCGACACTAGCGCCACCGACGCTGACATCATCCAGGCGGCCAAACAGGCCAACGCGTGGCTGTTCATTGAGTCCTTCCCCGAAGGCTTGGACACGCTGGTAGGCGAGCGGGGCATCAAGCTCTCGGGCGGGCAGCGCCAGCGCATCGCCATTGCCCGCGCCATCCTCAAAAACCCCGCTATTCTGATCCTGGACGAAGCCACTTCCGCCCTCGACTCGGAAAGCGAGAAGCTGGTGCAAAGCGCCATGGACGAGCTGATGGTAGGCCGCACCAGCATCATCATCGCCCACCGCCTCTCCACCATCCGCAAAGCCGACAAAATCCTGGTGATTGACGGCGGCCAGATTGTGGAGCAAGGCACCCACGAGGAGCTGGCGCACCAAGATAACGGGCTGTATGCTAACTTATTGAAGTTGCAGTTTGAAATGAGTTAGACTGCTTTATCTGGAACGCCATTTCAAACATATTGCGCATCAAGCAAGGAAGAGAAATCTCGCGTGCTGACGGCGGTTCGTCATTTCGACCAGCGGGAGAAATCTTGCGTGCTGATGTTAGGATAGTATCTACCTTCAGCACGCGAGATTTCTCCCGCTGGTCGAAATGACGCTTTTTTTATCCCCATCCTACCCTATGCTGCCCATCCATTTTTCCCGCGTCACTATGTCGGCTGATGCGTTTGTGGCGGTGAACTTTCGGCTGTGGCGGGCGGCGCCGGCTACCCGGCGCAACCACTGGATTTTAGGAGTAGGTCTGGCCTTGCTGACGACCAGCTTGGTCATTGAGTTGCTGAACACGCACGGCCGCGTTGCTACCTGGTCGACGCCGGTGCTGCTGGCGGTAGGCGTGGCGTATGGGCTGCTGCGGGCCGCGCTGGTACGTTGGCAGCTACGACGTGGCTACGCACGAAACACGGTGCTGCAACAGCCAGCCGATTTCACTTTTACCGAGGAGGAACTGCAAGGCAGCAGCGCCGCCGGCGAGTTCCAGACGCCGTGGAGCACGCTCCAGCGGGCCGTGCACGTAGGCGACTGGCTCCTGCTCTACCCTACCCAGGCCGCCTGCTACTACCTGGATTTGCAGCGCCTTGCGCTCCCCGCCACTGCTCCGCAGGCAATGGAAGCATTGCGCCAACACGGGCTGCAAGTGACAGAAATTCGGCGCTGATACACGCCGCTGGCCCTGTCTTACCTGGAAAATCTTGTCAATTTTTTTCGGGCCAGGCAGTCTATATCAGACGCATCCTATATTTCTTTCTGAAGCATAGCGCTTACTAGTAAGCAGCAGGCTATCTTTCACTTACGGACAGCACTGCCGCGCTTTGTCTGGCATGTGCCAGTAGCCGGTTTGCTACATTCATCTTCCTACTACGGTTCCGAGCAGGGTAGGCAATCCTGTAGTAAGGGGAAAGTACCGCCGTTTTTTCTATAACAGACTGGTAGTAGCTATGAAGAAACGCGTCTGTTTGCTCCTTTGGTTACTACTTGTGGGCGTGCACCTAGCCCAGGCGCAGCGGCCCCGCATCGGGCTGACGCTGAGCGGCGGCGGGGCGCGCGGGCTGGCCCACATTGGGTTGCTGAAGGCCCTGGACTCGGCGCAGGTGCGGGTCGATTATGTCACGGGCACTAGCATGGGTGCCATTGTGGGCTCCTTGTACGCGGCGGGCTATTCGGGGGCCGAGATTGAGCAAATTGCCACCAACTTGGACTGGCCGTCCCTACTCACCAACGCGGCACAGTTGCGCACCGTCACGCTGCCGGAAAAGGACAACTTCGGACGCTACGCGCTTGAGTTGCCCTTCGCAAAGGGCTCATTTCAGTTGCCCAGTGGCGTTATTGAGTCGGAGGAGTTGTGGTTGAAGCTGAGCGAGTTACTATTTCCCTACTACCGCACCAAGGATTTCTCACAGTTTCAGCGCGGGTTTCGCTGCGTGGCCACCGACGTTATTTCTGGCGAGCCGGTGGTGCTTAAGCAAGGCGAAATCGTATCGTCTATTCGGGCCAGCATGGCTATTCCGTCGTTTTTTACGCCGGTGGTATACCAGGGGCACCGCTTGGTAGATGGCGGCATTGTGCGCAACTTTCCGGTGTCGGAGGTGAAAGTCATGGGCGCCGAGGTAGTGATTGGTAGCAACGTGTCGGCCGGTGCCTACACCGAGGAAAACCTGCGCAGCTCGGTGGATGTGCTGTTGCAGGTGTCGTCTTTCAAGGACAACGCCGATTTCAAGCTTCAAAAAGCCCTGTGCACGGTGTACGTCGACTACCCGCTGGGCGACTATTCCAGCGGCAGCTTCTCGGCGGCGGCGCCCATCACGCGGTTGGGCGTGCAGCAGGGTAGGGCGGTATTTCCGAAGCTATTGGCACTGCGCGATTCGCTGGCGACGCTTTACGGACCGGCCCCTCCCCCACCTCCGCCTACCCCCCGCGCCGATTCGGTATACATTGATGGCTACGAAGTGCTGGGCGTAGAAGCGGCGCAAGTGCCGCAGCTGGTGCAGCTGATGCAGTTTCAACCCAACCGCTACTACTCGGCGGCGCAGCTCACCAACGCCATCCGTAATGCGTTTGGCACGCTCTACTTCCGCAAGATTACCTACGCCCTGCTGCCTACCTCCGCTACCTCGGCGCGCGTGGTGTTTGATGTGCAGCGGGCACAGCCAACCAGCATTGGGCTGGGCATTCACTACAACTCGCTCACGGGTATCGGGCTGATGGGTAGCGTTTCTTCCAACGAGCTGCTGCTACCCTATTCTACCAGCCAAGCAGCGGTGAACATTGGCGAAAACGTGCGTATCCGGCTCAAGCACCTGCAATACCTCACCAGCCAGAAGAACCTGCTGGCCCGCCTGATAGCGCAGTGGGAGCAGGTCGGCATCACAACTTACAACACCCGTTTCGACAAGGCCGGCCTCTACACACAGCGTTACTTTGTGGCAAACGGGCAGCTGCTACGCCTGCTGGGCCGCAACCGGGGCCTGGGCGTGGGCACGCGCTACGAATACGGCCGCTTCCGCCCCGAAATCACCTCGCAATTGCAGCTAGATGGGCGCATCAACCAGATCAACAGCTACTTAACCTACGAGGCAAACACCCTGGATGCCGTGGCCTACCCCAAGCACGGCCACAAGCTCGACCTGGAAGTAGGCTACGTCTACGCCCAGCACCCGCGCTTCACCGTGCTGAGTGGTGATGCTGTTATCGGTACGGAGAAGTCGCCCGCCTTCTCCTTCAAACCCTACCAGCACTCTCGCCTCAACTACGAGCAGTACCTACCCGTTTCAAGGCGCCAAACGCTGCTGGCGCAGGTGCAAGTGGGCCTGAATTTGAACTACAAACAAGCCATTGCCAACGACTTTGTGGTAGGCGGACTCAACAGCGTAATCCGCAACCAGATAACCTTCGCCGGCTTGCCGGAGGCGTCGCTCTACACGGGTAGCGTGGCGGTAGGGCTTTTGGGCTACCGCTTCGGACTGACGCCCAACATCTACCTGACAGCCAAGGCCAACACCTTGTACCAGGGCTTTGTCAGCAACAGCGCCCGCCCACAGTCGGCCAGCTGGATACACGGCGGCTCCATGACGCTGGGCATCAACTCGCTGTTGGGGCCTATTGAGGCGAGTTTGATGTACTCGAACGTCTCCAGGAAGCTGCTGCCCTACTTCAACATCGGCTTCCCCTTCGGCTACCGATAAATCTGATTCACTACCGGGTAGGGATAGTGGCAACGGGATGCGGTGGTTTTCGCTACTTTTACATCGTTCCAATGCTTTTCATTTTCTTATGATTGCCACTACTCTTTCGAAAGCTACCCGCGTGGCGGGTGCCACCTTTTTTGCTACCGGTCTGCTGTTGAGCACCGCCGCTCAGGCCCAGATCAGCACACCCGCGCCTAGCCCGACTAGCACCATCACGCAGCGTGTGGGTCTTACCGATGTAACCATTACTTACTCGCGCCCCGGCGTGAAAGGCCGCTCCATATACGGCACGCTGCTACCCTACGGTCAGCGCTGGCGCACGGGTGCCAATGCCACCACCAAAATCAAGTTTTCAGACGATGTGACGGTGGAAGGCAAGCCAGTAGCTGCCGGTGAATACGGCATTTACTCGGTGCCCGGCAAAGACTCCTGGACTATCGTTCTCAGCAAAGACGTGAAGCGCGGTGCCGATGTGGCCGGCTTCAAGGATGCAGACGACGTGGCTAAGTTCATGGTGAAGCCCTACCGCCTCGCCGCCAAGCAGGAAACCTTCACGATGAACTTCGTGGACCTGACGCCCGCCACCGCCAACGTGGACATGCAGTGGGAATCGGTGGGCGTGAAATTCGGCATCAAAACCGACGTGGATACCAAGGTGATGGCCCAGATCAACGACAAGGTGATCAAGAATGCCTCGCCCTCGGCCAATGATATGGCGGCGGCCGCCGTGTATTACATCGACAACAACAAGGACAACAAGCAGGCCCTGGCCTGGCTACAAAAAGTCAACGCCACCGACCCGAAGTTCTGGAATCTGCACACGCAGGCGAAGCTACAGCTCAAGATGAAGGACACCAAAGGTGCGCTGGCCTCCGCTGAGCAGTCGAAAAAGCTGGCCGCCGAAGCCAAGAACGACGAGTACGTAAAAATGAACGACGCCCTGATTGCTGAAGCCAAAAAGGCTAAATAGCTTTCCCGTACTTCTTCTAAAAAGCCTCTCGCTACACAGCGGGAGGCTTTTTTTATGCTTTGCTACTTGCCTGTAATGGGATGATGCGTTGCACAAGCCACGCCAGCCCGACCACCAGTCCGCATCCAATAATATTAAACCACAAGTACCCGATATCCGTCTGCCAGAACAGCAGCAGCACAGTTGCCTGAGCCACTACCGTAGCCAAAAAAGCAGCCCTACCACCAATTTTCGGCAGGAAAAACGCGACCATGAAGAGACCCAGCATAGCGCCATAAAACAGTGAGCCAAGGATATTAACCGCCTGAATCAGGTTTTCGAGGCGGGCAGCAAACAGCGCGAATCCGATGCCCAGCACGCCCCAGCCCACCGTAGCCCAGCGCGATACCAGCACGCAGCGGAGGTCATCGGCGCGGGGGTAGGCCGGCCGGTATAGGTCCACGACGGTGGTAGAGGCCAGGGCATTGAGGCCGCCCGCCGCCGAGCCCATAGCCGCCGACAGCACCACCGCCAGCAACAGCCCAATTAAGCCATGCGGCAGGTAGTGCAGCACGAAGGTGATGAATACGTAGTCGGTGTCTTTGGCCTCGGCGGTGGGAGCGGCGGCTTTAAACAAGGCCTGCGCCTGGGTTTGCAGGCCACGCGCGGCGGCGTCTGTGGCCTGCCGATGCGTTTGCGCCGCAGCTATGCGCGTGGGATTGTGGGAGGCGTAGGCATACGCTAGCTGCTGCGTGGCTTCGCGCTGGGCCACTGAGAGCGTCGCTTGCTCTGCTTGCAGTTTCCGCAGTTGGGGCGCATGTGCCGGACTGGCGGCTACCTGGTCTAGCAGCGGGCGATTGAAGGTGAGCGGCGCCGGGTTGAACTGGTAGAACACGAAAAGCAGCACCCCAATTAGCAGGATACCGAACTGCATGGGCACTTTTACCAGGCCATTCATGAGCAGGCCCAGGCGACTTTCGCGCTGACTGCGGCCGGCTAGGTAGCGCTGCACTTGGCTTTGGTCGGTGCCGAAGTAGGACAAGGCCAGAAACAAGCCGCCCGTCATGCCCGACCAGAAATTATAGCGGTCCTTGAAGTCGAAGCTGAAATCGACTAGGTTTAGTTTGCCTTGGCCGCCCGCTACCTGCATCGCTTCCGAAAAGCCTACCCCTGCGGGTAGGTAGTGCACCAGCAGGTAGCCCGCTACCACCATCCCCGTGAAGATAACGCCCACCTGAAACTGCTGCGTGACGGCCACAGCCCTGCTGCCGCCCGCTACGGTGTAGGCAATCATCAACCCGCCAATCAGCCAGACAGTGAGCGAGATATCCCACCCCAGCAGCGCCGACAGCACCAGCGCGGGCGCGTAGAGCGAGAGGCCGTTGCTGAGGCCGCGCTGCACCAGAAACAGCCCAGCCGCCAAGGTGCGCGTACGCCTATCAAAGCGGCCCTCTAGGTACTCGTAGGCCGTAAATACCTGCAAGCGGTGGAAGATGGGCACCGCGAAAATGGCAATCAATACCATCGCCACCGGCAGCCCGAAGTAGAACTGAATGAAGCGCATGCCATCGGCATAGGCCTGGCCGGGCGTGCTGAGGAAGGTGATGGCCGAGGCCTGCGTGGCGATGATGCTCAGTCCGATGCCCCACCAGCTGGCTTGGCGGCCACCCAATAGGTAACCGTCGAGCGTGCGACCCGCTTGACGCGTCCGCCAGGTGCCATAGCCCACAATGAATAGCAGCGTGCCGCCCAGTACCAGCCAATCGAGCAGACTCAAGCGAAGAGGTTGGTTAGGTAGGCGAAGAATCCGATTTCGGCGGCTAGTGCGCCCAGCACCAGCCAGTACCAGGCCCGCCAGTTGATAGTATCTTCTTGCTCTGTTTTCGTCATTGCGTCACGCATCCATGCAAAGTAAAGGTATCAACGAGGGCACTGGTCAAATTCTTTTGTATTTATCTGTTATCCTGAGCGGAGCGAGGGGCCTCAAGTCGTTTGTTACAGGTGCCGTCCTACCGTGAGAAGGTCCTTCGCTCTGCTTGGGACGGCAGGCGGTGCGGTTCAAACAACATCAGCAACGACTTCAACCACCCCAATTTTCGCTTTGCGAAAATATCCCCTCCTCATCTGAGGAGGGGAGTTGTTGTTCTTTTTTTCTCCATCTACCTCCTACCCTACTTGCCCAGCGAAATCATGTTGGCGAGGATGCGGTAGGCGCCGGGGACGCCGGCGGGCAGCTCGCGGAACAGCGAGAGGCCGGTGTAGATGTAGTGGCCCTTGCCGTAGTCGGCGACGAGGATGGCGCTTTCTTTGTCGGTTTCGCCAGGGTCGTGGCTGCTGATGACGGTTTGGTAGTGGCTATCCCACTTGCTGGGGTAGTAGAGGCCCTGCTCCTGCACCCAGCCTTCGAAATCCTTTGTAGTGATTTTGTTGGGTGTGTTGAGGATGGGCGCTTTCGGGTTCAGGAACTTGACCGGGGCATTTTCCACCGTCACGCGGTCGTTGGAGAGCGTGAGGGGGTAGGGGCCGATTTCGGGTAGCAGCACGCCGCGGCTCACTACGTACTGCACGATGAGGTTGCCGCCGTTCTTCACGTAGTCGAGCAGCACGGGCTGGGCCACGCGCAGGCGCTCCACGGTGTTGTAGGCGCGCACGCCAAGCAGCACCGCATCAAAATGGCGCAGGATTTCAGGCGTCACGTCCTCGGCCTTCACCAGCGACACGGTGTAGCCGATCTGCCGCAGGGCCTCGGGCACCTCGTCGCCGGCGCCCATGATGTAGCCGATGTTGTTACCCTTCTTCACCAGGTCTACCCGCACCAGCGGGGCCACGGCCTCGGGGAACAGCGTTTGGGTAGGGATGTGCTCGTAGGCAATGGTTTGCAGGCCGCGGGTATACGTCTGGCCGTCTACGGTAGCGGTGGCACGCAGTTGGCTTTCGCTATTCGTGCTGCTGCTGGGTTTCACCTGAAACTGTACCAATTGCTCGGAGCCTTTTGCTTTCAGCTCGAAGGGTACGCTGGCCGGCTCCACTTGCCAGCCGGCGGGTACTTGTAGCACGAGGGTACCGCGCACGTTGTCTTTGCCGGCCAGCAGCGTCACGGGCACCGTTTTGGGCTGATTATCAGCGAAGACGTAGGCCTTGCCGGCAATGTTCACGGCCACGGGCGGCACTACGGCCAGCGGCTGGTACCGCTCGCCGAGGACGGGGTCGGTATGTTTGTATTGGACGGGAGCCGAAAGAGTCAGCGCTATACCATCGACTGTCACCAAAAAAAAGACATTCGGCAGCGGAGGATTCTCGGGTAACCCAATAAGCCGTTGACGAACAATATCGTTTGTATCAAATGCATGACCACCTTTCACAAGCCCCTTTATTGAAGAATTCCCGCTCGCTATCTTGTCAGGAACAACATACATTCCTACTGACGGAGACTCACGTAACCAGTAAGGTTGTGACGAGTTGATGTCATTTGACACACTACCCTTAATGGATATTGTAGTTGATTTTCCGGGTGCTAATGCCTGCTGAACTGAGCTATCATGAATAAAACCCTGACAAAGTACCCCAGAGAATGAAACGGGGTGGTTCGAGCGATTGACCAGTTCTAAGTTAACCACAATAGGCTGTCCTGAAGTAACAATTGCCTGACTGGTAGTTGCCTCCAAATGCAGACCCAAACAAGCACTCAGTAGCAGATCAATATCGTTCAGCTTCTCACGCTGCCAAAAGCTCAACTCATCTTTGCCGCTTAATGCTGCTACTTTGCTGCGCACTTTAAACAGTCCCGCCACACTAGCCGCTGGGTTGCTCGCATCAAAGTTCTTGATTGCATCTTCCACCAGCTTCCCTACCGCCGCACCGCCGGGCACGCGGTTCCAGGTTTGGTCTACACCTTCGAAGGGGTCCGATTTGGCCTTGTCGCCTTTCACGGGTTGCAAGTATTCCAACGCTTCGCCGCGCTGGGCAGCCGAACCGAAGCCTTGGCTGCGGTGCTGGGAGCGGCTTTCGGCGGCAATTTCGCCGTAGCTTCTGCCTAGCAGGGCGTTGTAGCCGCCGGCATCCACTTTTAGGTAGCCACTCAGGTCCTCGCCGGGGCGTGTGAAGTAGCTGCCAGTGTTCCAGAGTAGGCGCTTGGGTTGCCAGGGCTGCACGTATTTTAATTGCTCGGGGAAGCGCTTGGGGTCGCCGGCCGCGTCGAAGGCTTCGGCGGCTAGGATGGCGCTGGCCTGGTGGTGGCCGTGGCCGGCGCGGGCATCGGGGGGGAAGCGGGTGAATAGTACATCGGGCCGACGCTGCCGGATCACCCATACCATATCGGCCAGCACCTGCTCCTTGTCCCAGATAGTGAAGGTTTCCTGTGAGGTTTTGGAGAAGCCGAAGTCGTTGGCGCGGGTGAAAAACTGATGCGCCCCGTCGATGCGACGGGCGGCCAGCAGCTCCTGCGTCCGAATAAGGCCCAACTGCTCCCGGATTTCGGGGCCGATGAGGTCCTGGCCGCCGTCGCCGCGGGTGCAGCTCAAGTAGCTGGTTTCCAGTAGGCGGCCATTGGCGAGGTAGGCCAGGAAACGCGTATTCTCATCGTCGGGGTGGGCGGCAATGTACATGGCCGAGCCGAGGACATTCAGCTTTTTCAGACCCAGCAGAATTTCCGAGGAAGTCCAGGTTTTGTGGGCTTGGGCTTTCGCGCCGGGGGTTGCACTAGAGGCAAAGAGTACTGCAAGCAGCGCAGTGCGCAGTCGAGATAGAAACATAGAGAAAGAACAGGAGCGTGGCCTTAAAGATACCGGTCAACAACGAAGACAGCCGTGGGGTTATGCCTGTCAAGGGACGCAGGTAGGCCGGCAGAAGCTGCTTACCAATGTAGAGACGCATACTTGCGTCTCGTCGTTGAACAACCAACATCAGCAACGACATCGTGCCGACAGTCTCGTCGTTAAACAGCCAACATCAGCAACGACGAGACGCAAGTATGCGTCTCTACATCGTGCCGATAGTCTCGTTAGCTGAACAATTAACGTCAGCAACAGCGTCGTGCCGACGGCTTCTGGCAGAACTAACCTGCCTACTACCTACCTTTGCCCCATGAAGCTGTGGGCCTTTTTTCTGGCGATGTACGTGTTGGTACTGGCTGGCCTACCCTGCGGGGACGTCTGCCAGGACGAACCTGCTGCCGTTGCTACCCAAGCTTCTGCCCCCGACCACGACGACCACACGCACACGGAAAGCTGTTCGCCGTTTTGCCTGTGCACGGCGTGCCCCGGCTTCACGGTGCCGCAGCTTGTTCCGCCGGTGGCCGCACGCCCCCTACCCGCTCGGCTAGCCGCGGTACGGTCTATGTACCAAGCGCCGCACGCGCTGGAGGTGCCGGGGCGCATCTGGCAGCCGCCCCGCGTAGCGTAGTTCTTCCGATGGTTGCTGCCCGGCCTTTTTGGCGGTTCGGGTGGCTATTGGCTACGCTATTCACTTGTTTTCATGAAATTTCTACCTGTCTCGCTGGGGCTGACACTCTTTACCATGCCCATAGCCTGGGGGCAAGGCACCCTCCGGGTTTCTATCCGGGATGCCGAAACTGGCAAACCACTTATCGGGGCCACAGCCCGACTCATGCCGGGCAACATCGGCGCGGCGGCCGATACGGAGGGGCGGCTGGCGCTGCACGTGCCGGTGCCGGGCCACTACGCGCTTACCTATTCCGCCATCGGCTATCAACCCCAAACCGATAGCTTGACCCTACCCCTACCCAGCGATTCGCTGGTGGTGCAACTCGTTGCCGCAGAGGGCGAAGTGCTCGAAGAAGTGGTGGTAACCTCCACCCGCAGCAACCGCAGCATCGACGATATTCCTACCCGCATTGAGGCCATTACGGGCGAGGAGCTGGAGGAAAAGGCCAACATGCGGCCCGGCGATATTCGCATGCAGCTCAACGAAAGCACCGGCATTCAGGTGCAGCAAACCTCGGCCGTATCGGCCAGCGCTACCATTCGTATTCAGGGGCTGGATGGGCGCTACACGCAGCTTTTGCAGGATGGGTTTCCCCTGTACTCGGGCTTCGCGGCGGGCCTGAGCATCTTGCAGATTCCGCCGCTGAACCTGCGGCAGATAGAGGTTATTAAAGGCTCAGCGTCTACGCTTTACGGCGGCGGGGCCATTGCGGGCCTGGTCAACCTGATTTCCAAGCGGCCCACGGCGGAGCGGGAGCTTAGCTTTATGGCCAACGGCACCACCGCCGGCGGCCTCGACCTGAGCGGCTTTTGGGGTCAGAAGGGCAAGAAGGTAGGCGTCACGCTGTTTGCCGCCCGCAACACCCAAAAGGAATACGACCCCGGCAACACCGGATTTTCGGCTATACCCCACTACGAGCGGTACACGGTCAATCCACGGCTGTATTTCTACCTTGCTCCCACGGCTACGCTGATGGTAGGCGCCATGGGCAACTGGGAAAACCGCATTGGCGGCGATATGCAGGTATTGGATGGCGAAGCGGACAACCAGCACCGCTACTTCGAGCGCAACCGCTCCGACCGGGCCTCGTCGCAGCTGCAATTCGATAAGCGTTTTGCCCGCGCCGTGCTCACGGTGAAGAACAGCGTCAGCTACTTCAACCGCACCATCACGCAGCCCAACTACCGCTTTGCCGGGCGGCAGGTGGCCAGCTTCAGCGAAGTCAGCTACACGCATACCGGCGAGCGGGCCGAGTGGATTGGCGGCGGCAACCTCTGGACGGAACAGTTTACGGAAGGCGGGGACGCGCTGGGGCGCAACTACCAGTACACCACGGTAGGCGCTTTCCTGCAAAACAACTACCGGGTGCGCCCCTGGCTCACGCTGGAAACGGGTATGCGCGGCGACTATCACAACCGTTTCGGCTTCTTCGCCCTACCCCGGGTGTCGGCGTTGTTCCGGTTATCCGAGCACCTGACCTCCCGCCTCGGGGGCGGACTGGGCTATAAAGCGCCTACCATTTTCACGGAAGACGCCGAAAGCATCGGCTTCCGCAACGTGCTTCCCATCAACCAGGGCACCGCCCAGGCCGAAACCTCCCGCGGCGGCAACTTCGACGTGAACTACCACACGTCCCTGTTTGAGGTGCTGGATGTGTCGGTGAACCAACTCTTTTTCTACACCCAACTCAACCATGCGTTGGTGCTTGATATTCCGGCCATTATCACGCCGGGAGCGGGCACTATCCCCTACCAGTTCGCCAATGCTGATGGCCCGATCAGGAGTAGGGGCCTGGAAACCAACGTCCGCGTTGGCTACGAGGATTTCCAGCTCTATGCCGGCTATAGCCTGGTAGACACCCGCCGCCAATACAGCAGCGCCGACTACAACAGTGCCATCCCGCTAACGGCCAAGCACCGCGTGAACCTGGTAGGGGTATACGAGCAGGAAGGCAAATTCCGGGTAGGGCTGGAAGCCTACTACATCGGCCGCAAACCTCTCTCGACGGGCGAAGTATCGCCTTCCTACTGGCTGCTGGGCGCCATGGGCGAGCGGCGCTGGAAGCATTTCAGCGTGTTCCTCAACTTTGAGAACCTGCTCAATATCCGCCAGAACCGCTACGAGTCAGTTGTGCTGCCGCCCGTCAATCAGCCGTCGTTCCGGGAGGTGTGGGCCCCGCTGGAAGGGCTAGTAGCCAACGGCGGCATCAAGCTATTCCTTTAAGAATTCACAACAACTTTCTGATTATTAAGCCTGAATACTCGGACTATAAGTAAGGATTGGATGGCGCGGAGCACAGCTCCGCGCCATTAGCGGACGATGAGCAATGTTGACAAGGTGGCGCTATCAACTATAGGCAGCAACGAAATCAGCGATGGGTCTATGGGCGGCGCGCTGTTTGTTTCCGCTGCACTTCCCACTCGTATACTACCCTACCCAAGTCGCGCAGAAAAGGAAAGCCGATGGTATCGTAGTCGTAGTGGTCGTCGTTGAGCACACCGTCGGCGTTGACATAGATGACGGCGCTGAGCAGAAATTCCACACCGTGCGTTTCGTCGGTGATATACGCATTGTCAATTAAGAATCCGTACGCCTGCCCTATCTTGTTGTAGATGCGCACACCAGCAGGTAGTGAAGCAGGTGGGTTATCGGCCAGCAAAAATTTCGCGTAGTTATCGGGGTAAGCCACCGAGTCGTAGGTAGGATAACGACTCTGCCGGGGCAGCAGCGACAGGTAGCGCCGTAGAAACTGGTAGTCGGCGGCGCGCAACCCACCGAAGCGTTGGCGGCGGGGCACGGCCTCCGGAAACAGCAAGGCGCGCAGCACCTGCTGCTGCTCGCGCAGGGGGAAGAAGTTTTTGTTGGTGAAGTCGAATGGCTGGTTGATGCGCTGGCTGCCGTCCTGCCAGGCGTGTCCTACGTGCAGGCGCTTGGCCTGCAACGGGGGCAATGGCCCCGAATGGTAGGCAGCCGGCTGGCGATACAGCACTTGGTGCCGGGTGCTATCGGTAAAAAACGTGAATGGGTTGGTATGCCGCGAGCCGGGCTCTTGGTCGCCCACCGCCAGCCGGCTGATAATGCGCGTGCGGCGCAGCCCGTGGCTACGCAAAGCCTGAATTACTTCACCTTGGCCTATAAACTCATACAATCGATTGTATGCGTCGTTATCACTCACCAGCAACACCTTACGCACGTAATTACCTAAGGCAGGCTGTCCGTTGCGGGCGTTGCTGTCTGCTACTACCCGCGTTTGCCCCGCAAAGGCTGAATCAATCTGCAAGGGCGATTCTCGGGTGAGCAGACGGGATAGGTGCTCTTTCTGTATGTGGTTGATACCGTCGATTTTCTCTAATGCTACGGCCACCACCGGCAACTTCACGGTGCTGGCGGGATAAAAGTATTCCCGCGGCCGCACGCGGTAGCCGTAGCTTCGGAAATGCGGCCTTCCACGTGCATCCCGCCGAATCTGGGTATAGAGCACCTGTACACGGTAGGCAGCCGGGTTGCGTAGTATGCGGCCAAACCGCGCCGTATCGGCCCGCAACAGGTGGCGCAGGGGGTTGCTGGGCTGCGCAGAGGCTACCCTATTAATCAGCAGTGTAAAGAGCAGATATAAAAAAACAGCACGCATTGGGCCGGAAGATACACTTCTGAGCCTGATGCGTGCTGTTTTACGGAGTTGTCTGTTCGAGTGTGTGCCCAAACGTCAATTTAGCCCTCTTTGCCGTTGGTTTGGCTGCTGTCGCCATAGTCGCCGCGAATCCCGCTGCCGTCGCCCATGTTTTCCTGGGTGCTTTCAGTGGTTACTTCGGGGCTACCCTCGGCGCGTTTCGAGGAGTTCATGTATTGCTGAGCGCCGTCGCCGGAGCCGTCGGCTATAGTAGCGTCGGCATTTTTGGCGTCAGAAGAGTCGATGCGGCCTTTTTCTTCGTCCTGTTCAGACGGAATGGATGGAGTGCTCATAGAAAGAGTGAATTAGCTATTGTTTTCGTCGTCGATGGTGCCGCCATCGTTGGCGGGGCTAGGCGCGGCATTGCCGGTACCATAGTCCGATTTGTAGGTGGTCGTGTTCTGGGTTTCGTTGGCCGTTTCATTGTCCTCGCCGCCGCCCTGGTTGCGCTGGTCGGCGCTCGGCTGGTCGCCCCGGTTGCTACTGCCTTTGGCGGTGGTTTCGGTGGCGTTCTGGTCGCCGCTGCGGTTGCCACCGTGGTTGCCGCTGCTATCCGACTCAGACGACGTTAGCGAGGCGCCGCCTTGCTGCTGCGAGCCTATACCACGTTCGTTTTCCGGGCGTGGGGTGCGCGTGCCGTCGTTGGGGTTCTGGTTATCGGGCTGGTTATTTTGGTTGTCGCTCATGGGTGTGTGGGTGGAAAGGATGAAAGAATGGGTAGGAACTACAGGTTTACCTGGCCAATGCCGGTACCAGCGCTACCAGAGGCCGAGCCGCTGCTGGTGGTGCTGCCGCCTACATCGCCTTCGTCGGCGTTGCCGGGCTTATCGTACTGTGTGCCGGTAGCCACGTTTTTACCTTTGATTTCGTGACCATCGGCGGTGCCGCCGCTGCCGGAATTATCGTCGCCGTTGTTGCCGGTGAGGGCCTCGCTGCTATTACCAGCGGCCATGCGACCATCTGGCTGAAACTCCCGGGCGCGCATAGCGTCTTCGGTTTCTTCGTCGAGCGGAGGTGTGGGATGCTGAGCCATAAGGGTAGGAAAATCTGCGTGGAAAGAATAGCGGGCCATATGCTTGGCCTACCTGTAGCTATACGGGTGGTGGGCCGGGCGGTTGAGGACTGACTTTGCCAGCAGCGCGACAATGCGGGCAGTTCCCTCCTTTTTAGCACGATTTTTCCGGTTGGCTTCGAACTATAGCTGCGTGGCGCAAATCGAATCGCACTACCTTATACAGAGCCCTGAAATACACTTTGTTTCGGGTTCAACCCGATCAGCCTTATCTCCTTACCTTATTTCCTTTGCGTATCGTATGTCTGCCGACGCCGATTCTCTTGCTGCCAAATCCGACGAGGCCCTTTGTTTTCTTGCCAGCCACCCTGCCCTCTACCACCCCGATGTGGTGTGGGCAGCCCAGCGCGAGCTACGCCAGCGCGGCCTACGTATACCAGAACCAGTCGATGCCGCACCGGTTGAGCCTGAGCCGACGCCTACCCGCTCGCGCCGGCCGTGGGCGCTGTTGGGTGGCGGGGTAGTGGCAGCAGCCCTCCTGCTCGGCGTGTGGGGAATGTGGCCGGCACCAGTTGCAACCCCCACCGCGTCCACGGTGCTGCCTATGCCGCTGCCGGCTGGCATTGTGGAGCTACCGCTAACGACGGCCGACATCCTACCCAGTTTCGATTCGCTCGCACAGGTGCGGGTGCAGCAGGCCGCCACCACGGTGCCCGCCGCCGAATGGCGCGATTCTGTGGCCCGAAACAACTACAAGCAGGTAGTGGCGCGCTACTGGCAGGCCGAATACCAAACTGCCTGGCTGCTCACCCGCGCCACCCAGCGCACTACCCCCGACGCTACCCTGCTAGGGAAGATAGACCTGATCCGGGAGCAGTGGCGCCGCCTGACGCATGTCGCCGAGTACGATTTGAAGCTCCAGCCCGTGATGCAGGCCCGGCTTCAGGCTATGCTGCAAGGCCACAAGCTGCGCCAGGAAACCATGGGGTTGCTACACTATGCGTTCAATGAGCACGACTCTCTGATTACCCGCGAAATTCAGCAGAGCGACACGGCTGCCTACGCCGTACGCTATGCGGTATTGGGTACCGGTCTGCCCAAGAACCTACCCCTACTGCCGCTGCGCGCCATGCCCGATGTGATACGCAGCCAAACGGTACCCGACCGCTACCCCAACACCAACCCGCTTTATCTGTTACACAACCAGCCGGTGGCCAGCGACCCGCTCTCCGACGTGCTGCCGCCCGCTGTAGCCGAGCTGCCATCTGCCGAAATTGACTCGGTACTGGTGCTACGGCCGCAGCTGGCCGTGCGAGCCTATGGGCCGCTCGCCAATAGTGGGGCAGTGCTCATCTTCACCCATCCACCGGCTCCTCATCCCTAGCGCTTTACGCAATGTCAGACACGCCGCCCGCTTCTTCTCCTACCCCGCTGGCGGCTACTCCTGATGCCGAGCTTTTTTACCTGGTGAGCCACCCCCAGCGCTACCCCGCTGCTCTGGTACAGGCCGCCGCGCAGGAGCTACGGCGCCGCGAGCTGATACCGACGGAGCTACCTGCCTCTAATCGGCTACAACCTTCGCTCCCTTCCCTACCCGAAAGGCCCTTGCTCTGGCGTCTGCTGCGGGTGGTATTCTGGCCCACGCGCGACCATTGGGCTACCCCACTGCTCCTAGATGCCAACCTGCTGGTGTTCCTGGCTATGGTACTCACGGGAGTGTCGGCGCTGCACCCGAACGGTGCCGCCTTGGTGGCGTGGGGTAGTAATTACTCGCCCCTCACCTTGCCCGAGCAACCGTGGCGGCTGCTCACCAGCTGCTTCGTGCACGGCGGGGTAGCGCATTTATTATTGAATGCCAGTTCGTTGCTACTGCTGGGCACGCTGGCCGAGCCGCTGCTGGGTAGCCGGCGGCTGTTGCTGGCCTACGTGGTGTGTGGGGTAGGCGGCAGCTTGGCCAGCCTGGCCTGGCATACGGGCGGCGTCAACTCGGTGGGCGCTTCGGGAGCGATATTCGGGCTATATGGCGTGCAAGTGGCGCTGCTGCTCACGCGGGCGCTACCACTGGAGCGCCGCGAGCGGCTCACGCTATTATTTTTCCTGCTCTACTTTTTGGTCAGCAGCGTGGCGGGTAGTGTAGATGCGCACATCGACCACGCAGCTCACGGGGGTGGTTTGCTCACGGGCCTGCTGCTGGGTGGTGTATATGCGTTGACGCTTGTCCACCGAAAACACTCATAAGCAGCTCATTTACAGCAAGTATTTACTTATTAATCTACCTTACTCACTATATTTGAAAAAATATATTTTCGGTCTAATTTCCTACACCTCACTACTATGAAAAAACTGTTACTCGTTCTGCCGTTCGTTGCTGGTCTTGCGCTTGAGCAGGCATCAGCCCAAGCCATCCCCAACGGCACCCTCGATGCTTGGGCCACGCGCAACAACGTGGAAGCGCCCACCAACTGGCTGAATACCGACGAAGCCATTGCGGCTACCCCCGTTGGGGCCATATTACGTATCCAGACCGGCACCGTCACCAAGAGCACCGATTTTCAACAAGGCACCTTCGCGGCCCGCTTGGAGTCAAAGACTGTGGTAGTGCCACTCTTGGGTAGCCTAGTAGTGCCTGGTCTGCTGGCTCTCGGCAACCAGCCCAGCGCCAAATCCACTTATCCAGGTGGTTTGCCGTTCACGAGTCGGCCAGCTAGCATGCAGTTCTACTACAAGCTCACGGGCGCCAACGCTGTAGCCGACAAAGCCACTGCCGGCGTACAGCTCACGCGCACCGTAGAAGGTAAGCAAGAGCCCATTGCGGTAGGTGTGTTATTCTTTACCACCACCGCCGACAACTACACGCTGGCCACAGTGCCACTGACGTATACGTCCTCCGCCACCCCCGATTCCATTCACATTGCCTTCGCCTCGGGCACCAACGGCGTTTCTATTGAAACGGTGCCCCCATCCTCGTCGCTCACGGCCGGCACTACTCTGTTTATTGATAACGTGACCATGGTAGGCGTAACCACGCCCAACCGCACCGCTGTGGCCGCCCGCGACCTTAGCGTATATCCCAACCCAAGCACCAGCGGCGTATTTGAGCTGCACACCGATGAGCCGGCGCTACGAGCCGCTCCCTACGCAGTATTGGACCTAACCGGCCGCGTGGTGCGCACCGCCACGGCGGCCACGCCTACCAGCACTCCCCGCACCATCGACCTACGTGGGCAGGCGGCCGGCCTCTACACGCTCCGCCTTACTACACCCAACGGCGCTGTGGTGCAAAAGCTGGTAGTGGAGTAGCGTTGGCCTACGCTTACGAAATCAGCAGTGTCATCCTAAGCACAGCGAAGGACCTTCTCACGGCTAAACGAATCGTTGCTACGACGGTCGTTCAGCTGTGAGAAGGTCCTTCGCTGTGCTAGGATGACAGTGCTGATTTCAAATGATTCCAGCGGCTTAAAACCTTAGCTTACTCAGCCGCGCCCAGCTTATTCAGCTCCTGCATATCGGCTTCCGAGAGAGTAATGTCGGCGGCTTTCACGTTTTCTTCCAGGTGCTTCACTTTCGAGGTACCCGGAATCAGGAGGATGTTGGGGGCGCGGTGCAACAGCCAGCTCAGGGCCACTTGCTGCGGGGTAGCATCGTACTGCTTGCCGATGCCGGTGAGCTTATCCATCACCTCCATGTTGCCGCCATTCAGCGGGTACCACGGGATGAAGGCAATGTTCTGCTCCTGGCAGTAGTCCAACTCCTTTTCCCACTTGCGGTTGTCCACGCTGTACATGTTCTGCACCGACACGATAGATACCACTTCCTGCGCCTGCTTGATCTGCTCCACCGTCACCTCTGAGAGGCCAACGTGCTTGATCAGGCCCTCTTCCTGCGCTTTTTTCAGGAAAGCCAGCGTGTCTTCAAAGGGCACCTCCGGGTCGACGCGGTGCAGCTGGTACAGCTCAATCTGCTCCAGGCGCAGGCGCTTCAGGCTGCCTTCCAGCGCCTCGCGCAGGTGGTCGGGGTGGGCATTTACGGGCCACTGGTTGGGGCCGGTGCGCAGCAGGCCGCCCTTGGTGGCAATCACCAGGTCGGCGGGGTAGGGATACAGGGCTTCAGCAATCAACTCCTCCGATACGTTGGGGCCGTAGCTGTCGGCCGTGTCGATGAAGTTGATGCCCAGCTCCACGGCCTTTTTCAGAACGCGAATGGCTTCTTCGTGGTCCTTAGGTGGGCCCCAGATGCCTTCGCCGGTGATGCGCATGGCGCCGTAGCCCATGCGGTTAATAGTTTTGTCGCCGGCCAGCGAGAAGGTGGCCGAAAAGGTGGTTTCGTTTGCCATGAGAAAGGTAGTAGGTAGGTGGAGGGGATGGAACGTGTGCCCGCCGTGGGGCGGGGTAGTTAGATAAGCACGAAGTATCGCTATATGTTTTTATGGCTGTGTTGTGTCGCAACGCGGATGCGCTTACGCCTTTCCAATCAGGACAACGCCTATTCCTACCATTGGCGAAGCGCATTTTATCCATGTTAGCAGGTAACTACAGAACGGTAGGTACGCTGCAAATCTGCTTCTTTGTGCCATGCCTCGTATCCGACCCATGCACGTTCTGTTGGCCCTGCTCCCACTGGTGCTGGCTGCCTTTTCTCTCCCCTCCCCGGCCGAGCCTCTGCCGCAGGAGGACGCCCCCAAAGAATACATCATCACCCGTTTCGGGGCGAGTGCCGATAGCACCCAGCTCAGTACAGAGGCCATTCAGCGCGCCATCGACCGGGCCAACTCCGATGGCGGCGGCACCGTAGTGATTCCGCAAGGCGTGTTTCTGAGTGGGGCGTTGTTTTTCAAGCCAAAAACGCAGCTGCGGTTGCAGCAAGGCGCCAAGCTCAAAGGCTCCGACAACATTGCCGACTACCCCCTCATTCCGTCGCGTATGGAGGGGCAAAACCTGGATTACTACGCGGCCCTTGTCAACGCCTACCAGGTAAACGGCTTTCGGGTGACGGGCCCCGGCACCATTGATGGCAATGGACTGCGGTTCTGGAAAAGCTTCTGGGCGCACCGCGACTCCATGCAGAAAATCGGCAAATCGTCTACCAATCTGGAAGTGCATCGGCCCCGGCTACTCTTTATCTGGGGCTGCAACAACGTGACCATCGAGAAGGTGAAGCTGCACAATTCCGGCTTCTGGACCACGCACCTGTACCAGTGCACCAACGTGTTGATAGATGGCTGTGACATTCGCTCGCCTTTTCGCCCGGTGAAAGCTCCCAGCACCGATGCCGTGGATATCGACGTGTGCAAAAAGGTAACGATTCGCAATTGCTACATCTCCGTGAACGATGATGGCGTTGTTATGAAAGGCGGAAAAGGCCCCAATGCCCAAAACCTCCCGGAGAATGGCCCGGTAGAAGACGTGCTGGTGGAAAACTGCACCTTTGGGGAGGTGCACGCGGCCCTGACCTGCGGCAGCGAGTGCATTCATGCCAACCGCATCACCATGCGCAATTGCCGGGTAGAGAACGACCGGCCGCTGCTGCTGTTCAAAATGCGCCCCGATACGTACCAACTGTACGAAAACATCACGATTGAAAACGTAACCGGCCGCTGCGGCACCATCGTCACGCTCTCGCCGTGGACGCAGTTTTTCAACATGGCGGGCAGCACAGAAAAACCTTTTGGCACGATCCGCAACATCACCATTACCAATGTCAAGGTGAACTGCAAGCAGTTTGCGGTGCTGGATGGCAACCCCTCCGATAAGGTCTCGAACATTACCTTCCGCAACGTGACGGCCACCGCAGAAACAGCTGCTTTTCCCAACAAATATCCGGACGTGAAATTTGAGCAGGTCACCCTCAACGGAGCACCTCTGAAAGCCACGCAAACAATCCAGCAAGGCCCAGCGGTGAAACCACTGAAGCCGGATTAGTAGACAGACTCAGCTGCGTTGCCGGTCCGACGCCATAGGTGTGGGATGGCGCTGTGTTAGGTAGTCTGAGTTACAATTACTTTCTCTGGTGGAAAGATGATCTGACGGAAGCGCATCTTCCCCGCCTGCTTTCCCTGCTGTTGCTGGGTTTTCGTTCGCTAAAGCCCAACCTCCTCTTTAACACACGCTTCGCCTTGCCGTACACGCTGCAAGAGTGTCCGCGTCCGGCAATAGTGGTTGGGTGATGTGGTCGGGCACCAAACAGCTGATCATGAAGACACAACCAACTTCTTCTCCCTCCTACCTTGGTAGCCCTCAGCGCCGCGTCGATGCCCGCTTGAAAGTAACCGGCGCCGCCCGCTACGCCGCCGAGCACGTGGTGCCCGATTGCCTGCACGGTGTACTCGTTACCAGCGCCATTGCCAAAGGCCGCGTGCAGGAAATCGACACGCAGCAGGCGGCACAAGTGCCGGGCGTGCAGGCCATTATGACCTACCAGAACGCGCCGACCGTGCCAGCATACGCCAGCAAAGAGCACAACCACAACCCGCGGGTGGAAGGTCAGGAGCTGCGTGTATTTTACGACGACCAGATTCATTTCAGCAACCAGCCCGTAGCCCTGGTAATGGCCGATACGCTGGAGCAGGCACAATACGCTGCCGCGCTGGTGCGCGTGGAATACGCCGCCGAAACCGCCGAAACAGATATAAAGCAACACCTAAGCCAGGGCATTATGCCCCAGCAGGAGCCCGATTATGCCCGCGGCCAGCGCCATGCCTACCTCACCGCGCCCGTGCAGGTAGAGCAGACCTACCAGACGCCCATTCAGGTGCACAACCCCATGGAAACCCACGCCGCCATTGCGCTGTGGCAGGGCGATGAGCTAACGGTTTACAACAAAACGCAGGGCGCGAAGCTGGCGCAGAAAGATCTGATGCGCATGTTTCAGCTGCCCATCGAGAAAGTGCACGTGCACTCGCCGTTTGTGGGCGGGGCGTTTGGAGGGTCGTCGCGCATCTGGCCGCACGAGGTAGCGGCCATCCTGGGTGCCCGCCTCACGAGCCGCCCCGTGAAGGTGATGCTGGCCCGCGACCAAGAGTTTAATATGGTGGGCTACCGGCCGCAGTCGGTGCAGAAGGTAGGGCTGGGCGCCTTGCCCGATGGTACGCTGGTGGGCATCACCCACGACGGCCACGGCATGACGTCGCGCTACGAAACGTTTGCCGAGCGTATGGTACACCCCACCAAAGCCGCCTACCGCTGCCCCAACCTGGATGTGACCTACCGGGTAGTGCCACTGGATATGAGCACGCCCTGCTGGACCCGCGGCCCCGGCGAAACCAGCGGCTCCTTCGCCCTGGAGTCGGCGATGGACGAGCTGGCCTATGCACTCCACATGGACCCGCTGGCCTTGCGCCTGCACAACTTCGCCGAAACCGACCCCGAGAAAGACAAACCGTGGTCGAGCAACGGCCTGCGCGCCTGCTACCAGCAGGGCGCTGAGCGGTTTGGTTGGGCGCAGCGCAACCCACAGCCGCGCAGTATGCGTCAGGGCGAGTGGCTGGTGGGTTGGGGCATGAGCATGGGCATCTACCACGCTTCGCGGACAGCCGCTTCCGCCCACGCCCGCCTCAGCGCCGATGGCTCTCTACTAGTGCAAAGCGGCACCGCCGACGTAGGCCCCGGCACGGCTACCATTATGACGCAGATTGCCGCCGAAGCGCTGGGCCTAGCGCCGGAACATATTTGCTTCGAGCTGGGTGATGCAGCCTTTCCGCACGCACCGGGGCAGTTTGGTTCGCACACGGCGGTTTCGGTGGGGTCGGCGGTGCATGAGGTGTGCACGGCCCTGAAGCTGCAACTGCAAGGGCTGCTTACGCAGCTGCCCGACCCTACCTTTCAGCAGCTCACGCCCGCTGATCTGGTTTTTGCGGAGGGTAGTATCCGCCACGCACATGATTCCAGCGTTGGTATTTCCTACCCCGAGCTGCTGCGCCGCAGCCACTTGCCGGCCGTTGAAGCCACGCTGGAATCAACACCCAAGCAGCCTACTCATTCTGGTAAGTCCTTCGCGGCCAACTTTGTGGAAGTGCACGTGCATGCGCACACGGGTGAAGTACGCGTAACCAGGGTAGTATCGGCGCTGGATACGGGGCGGGTGCTCAACCACCGCACCGCCCGCAGCCAGGTATACGGTGCCGTGGTGTGGGGCATTGGCCTGGCCTTGCTGGAAGAGGCCGTGCTCGACCACCGCCTGGGCCGCTTCGCAAATCATAATCTGGCCGAATACCACGTGCCCGTCAACGCCGACGTGCCGGATATCGACGTCATCCTCCTCGACCAGCCCGACCCCTACCTAACGCCCATCGGTGCCAAAGGCTTAGGCGAAATCGGTCTGATTGGCTTCACGGCGGCAATTGCGAATGCCGTGTTTCATGCCACCGGCAAGCGCGTGCGCGAGTTGCCCATCACGGCTGATAAGCTGCTGTAATGTTGGGTGTGCTGTAATAGACACAATATTTTGTATCTCGCCGTTGCTGACTTTTTTTGTGTAAGAAGCTGGTTAAGAGTCTGTTTGAATTAAATAGAAACGTGTAGAGACGCCTACTGGCGTCTCGTCGCATGCGCCAACTGCGTCATACAACCTCCTCTCGTTCAACGAGGAGACGCAAGTAGGCGTCTCTACACCCTTTCAACGGGCCACCGATTTAACTCAAACAGGAGCTTCTAAGTTAATTTTTGGAGACTGTTGCAGAGGGTAGAGGCGCAATAGTTGGAGTCTCGTCGTTGAACGATGAGGATTACAAAGGCAACGTCAGCAACGACGAGACGCAAAATGTTGCGCCTCTACCCCGTTCTAAATAATTTAAACACCCTCTAAGACTTGCCCAACATGCTGCAAGTGTTGTTTTTCAATACAAACAACCTCAGCAACGATGAGACACAAAATGTTGTGTCTCTACCCCGTGAACCGCTTTGGCATTCCTACTTTTCAGCAAGTAGCAGCCTACTCCTTTTCAGTAGGTAGCCCAGCAGTACGCCCACGCTGTAGCATACCAGGTCGCTCCACAGAAACCCGTGGCCCAGCACCAAACTGCCTACGGCAGTAGCCCGCACGGCGTCCAGCCACGGCGCGTGGTAGAGCTGGCTGATTTCGATACTGAATGCGAAGGCCAACGCCGCGGCCCCTACCCTGGCACTACTCCAGGTAGGCCATAGCAGCCCCAGCAGCCAAAAAACCAGCAGCGCCCACAGCGTATCGCCAGCATAGGCGGCTAGCCAGTTGGGTAGCCAAGCACCAAATTTGCGCGAGCCCAGCCCCAATATCATCGTTACAAGCAACAAGAACAGCTGTGTTTGCCAGCGACGTATAGGTAGCATCTTTAAAAAGAACTTTCACAAATATAGATTAACTTTGCATTTCAAAGTTCTTTTTAATAGTCAAAAAAAGCGATGGATTATTTTGTTGCGCCGGATTCCATTGTGCGCCGCATCTGGGGAAAAGGCGACACGATTCTGTTCATTTTTGCCGGGGCAGCCGCCGAGTTTGCGCTGAATAAAGCCGTAGACTGGCTCTACTTCACCGGCCGCCTACCCACCGACCCATTAGGCCGACTGTTCTCGACGGTGGAATACGCCCGCAAAATCGTGTTTGCGGAGCGCCACGCCGCTGAGCGGGCTATTGATACCATTGCCGCCATTCACGGCGCGGTGGAGCAAAACCGGGGCATGGCCATCCCCGACTGGGCCTACCGCGACGTGCTCTTCATGCTGATTCACTATTCCATCCGAGCCTTTGAGGTGCTGGAACGGCCTATGACGGAAGCAGAAAAGGACGAGGTAGTGGCGGTATTCTGCCGCGTGGGCCAGCGCATGGGCATCCCAGAGCTACCCGACACCTATGCCACCTGGCTTCCTACCCGTGAGCATCACCTAGCCAACGACTTGGCTCACAGCGCCTACACTACCGACCTGTATCATCAATACCGCAAGCACCTGGGGGCTTTTCGCTACCACCTGGTACTGGCTGGCCAACGCCTAGTAGTGCCGGCCCACGTGCGCATGCTACTATCGCTACCCAATGCCACCTGGCTGCGCCTGTCCCTACCCGCCTACCGCCTGGCCCAGCGGGTGGCGCTGGGGCGCTGGCTGCGGTCGTTGCTGCTGCCGGCCGCCTACCAAGCGCAGATTCTGGCGCTGGATGCAGTACCGACGGCCAAAGCGTTGGCCTTTCGGCCGGCACCACACGCAGCAAGGCCCGCCATCGGTTGATAGCGGGCCTTGCCTGTTCCTGTTAGGACGTACTGACAAAAACGAGGTAGGGGTGCCTGCAAGGCACCCCTACCTCGTTCTAACGCTAGCCGACTGGGGCAGCTTCCGCGGCCAGTTTCACCACTAGTTCTCCGAAGCCGGCACCTACCACTATGCTGGGCAGGGTAGCGCTGGTTTCGGCGGCGTAATCGTTTATTTCCAGAGCGTTGCCGTCTACTTCGACCTGCGTTGCGGCCGTGGGCAAGCCGTGCAGCACCACTTGGTAGGTAGTATAGCTGGGCTGGTAGGGGCCTTCGATGGCTTGCGTGAGCAGCAGGCCCTGCGCCGAGCCGGCCACCGTGAAGCGGCGCACGGTTTGCTGGTTGGCTTCCTGATAGGCGTAGCCCTCGCCGCCGTCGTCGTAGTGTACGCTTTCGGCGGTGCCGTTTTTGAAATACACGTGCAGCGTCAGCTGCTCGATGGGCATTTGGCCCACGTACTGCAACACGGGCGCCAGCGGCACCACGGCGCCGGCCCGCACAAACAACGGAATCCGGTCTAGGTTGGCTACGGCCCACACTTCGGCGCCGCCGGCTTTCACCTCATCGGTCCACCAGTAGTACCAGTCGCCGGTGGGAAGGTACATCCAGCGGCCGTCTACGCCGGGCGTGGTGATGGGGCACACCAGCAGGTTGTCGCCAAGAGCAAACTCGGCCATGCGCAGGTAAGTGTTGGTGTCATCCTGATCGAGGAACACCAACGGGCGCAGCATGGGCGTGCCCTGCTGCACGTACTGCCAGAAGGCCGTATACATGTAAGGCAACAGGCGGTAGCGCAGCGAAATAAAGTGCCGCGCCAGGTCCGTTACCTGGTCGCCGAAGCTCCACGGTTCCTGGTCGCCGTGGTCGCCGGAGCTGTGCGTGCGGAAGAACGGGTGGAAGGCCGCCAGCGCAATCCAGCGGGCATACAGCTCACCGTCGGGCGTGTCGATAAAGCCGCCCACATCACTACCAATAAACGAAAACCCGCTGATGCTCAGGCGCTGGCATTGAATATTAGCCAGCCACAGGTGCTCCCAGGACGCGAGGTTGTCGCCGGTCCAGCCAGAGGAGTAGCGCTGCCCGCCGGCATAGGTGGAGCGCGTGATGGTGAAGGGCCGGTTGGGGTAGGCAAAACGCTTCACGCCGGCGTTGGTGGCGCGGGCCATCTGCATGCCGTACACGTTATGCGCCTTGCGGTGCGAGCCTGCGTGGCCGTCGTAGTCGAAGCGCACGTCGGCGGGGAACGTGCCGGTTTCGAACACGGCGGGCTCGTTCATGTCGTTCCACACGCCCTTCACCCCAATGTCCTGAATAAGCCCTTTAAACAGGCCGGCCCACCACTCGCGCACGGCGGGGCGCGTGTAGTCGGGGAAGTTGCAGAGGCCGGGCCACACCGAGCCCTTCATCAGTGGGCCATCGGCGCGGCGGCAGAAGTAGTCCTTCTCCAGCGCCTCAGTATACACCTCGTAGCTGGGGTCGATTTTAATGCCGGGGTCGATGATAACCACGGTTTTGAAGCCGTCCTCGGCCAGCTCCCGCACCATCTTGGCGGGCTCAGGGAAGTGGGTAGGCGACCAGGTGAAGCACCGGTAACCATCCATATAGTCGATGTCGAGGTAGAGCGCGTCGCAGGGAATCTGCCGCTCCCGGAAGCCCTGCGCGATGTCGCGGAACTTCTGCTCGGGGAAGTAGCTCCACTTGCACTGGTGGTAGCCCAGCGCCCACAGCGGGGGCAGCTCGGGCGGACCCGTGAGGCGCGTATACTCCTGGCTGACCTCCAGCAGGGTAGGCCCGTAGATGTAGTAGTAATTCATCTCGCCGCCCTCGGCCCAGAAGCTCGTTACATCGGCGCGCTCGGCGGCAAAATCGAAGTAGCTTTTAAAGGTGTTGTCGAAGAAAATGCCGTGGGCAATTTTCTGTTGCAGCTCCAGGTAAAACGGAATGTTCTTGTAGAGCGGGTCGGAGCCCTTCACGTAGCCGTAGGTATCGGTGCCCCAGTTGGTGAAGCGCGAGCCGCGCAGGTTCATGTTGGCGGGCTTGTCGCCGAGGCCGTAGTAGCACACGCCGCTTTGCACCTGCTTGCTCATGAGCACCAGGTCGTTGCCGGTGTCATCGTTGTACTGCCAGTGAAAGCCTTTGTCGTCTTCGCAGAGCACCGTGCCGGAGCGGTCCAGAATGCGGGTGTGCAGGTTTTCCTTGCCCAGCACGCAAATCAGGCGGGCCGTGGTGATACGGTAGTGGTCGGACTTTTCGCGGAACTCCAACAGCTCGGGAGCAGTGCGGGTCTGGTCGGGTGGCAGGGCGTAGCTGAAATCGGGCGCAAACTGGCCGTCGGTGGCGTAGCGAAAGCGCAGAATTTTGTCATTAATGACGTGTAAGCGCAACCGCACGCCGTTGTCGCAGGTAAACAAAAAATCACTGCCTTGTTGCTCGCACGCTACTACCTGCCCCGGACGAAATTCCTGGCGTGCGCGCGCCGCCAGGTCGTTTACCATGTAATTATTTTCCTGAAACATAAAGGCTGTTGCGGGGTCGGGAAGAGAGAATCAAAAAAAAGCGTGGCAAAGCTGGTGCCATCTGCATAAGTTCGCAAGGTAAAACTGATTCTTGCGATTTTATCTACTACTAGGCCAAGCGCGCGTAAAATCGGACTAATGGCCTCCTGTACTGGCTTTATCACTCTGGCGCCGGCCTAATCCGGCTTCTGCTGCTTATGAAAATGAACAACCTGAAGGTCCTGTTGCTCGGCTGGGACAATGCCTATCCGACTGGAGAAGTGGCTACCCCCGACACTTTGGAGCTGGCTCATGCGCTGGCGCCTTACACGCAGCTAGCGGTGCTGCTGCCGCATTTGCCGGAGAGCACCAAGCCGCTACCCGCCGAGGCGCACGTCACGGGCATCGGCAACCTGACGCTGGCCCAACTCGACGCCGCCGACGCCTACCTACCTTCGGAGCACCTGACACCTGTGGCCTACCCTACCTTCCCGTACGTGGGCGCCGAGCATACCATTGATGAAGTAGCGCAGCCCTTTGCGCCCGCCACCGACTCGGCCCTTACCAACTCTGCTTCGGCCCTACTGGATGCCGATCCTTTTGCCGCTACCGGCGGCGAGCCGGAGGCCGCCGAAGCCAATGACTTGGACCAAGACACAGCACCAGAAGAAGCTGCCACGGCCGCTGCTCCTACCGCTTCTGCAAGCGCCCCCGGACGCTCAGCCCCTTCCGAAGCACTGGCCGTACTCAGCGCTCAGGCTGGCGACGGTGGCGACCTGAACTTTCGCGTCATTCAGTACGCCCGTTTTGCTACCCGCCTAGCCTTGCAGGAGCAGTTTGCTGTGACTTACGCCGCCGACTGGCCCGCCTGGCTGGCTGGCCTGGAAATCCGGCAGCTCACGGGCCGGCCGCTGGTGCTGCACGTGCACACCTTAGCCGCCGACCGCGACACGCCCCACGACCGGGGCTGGATTATGGAGCTGGAGCGCCTGGCCCTGCGCCGCGCCGACCTGGTGCTGGCGGCTACCGCCGAACTGCAAGAGCGTCTTACCACTGAGTACGGCCTACCCGCCCAGCGCGTGCACCTGCAACCTGTCAGCTTGGCCGATGGCCTGCATCAAGTGCTAGAGGATGTAGTAGCAGCATAAGCCATTTTCTACCGATTTTCTCATGCAAAAGGCCCGGACGATGCACATCGTCCGGGCCTTTTGCATGAGAAAATATTTTTTTTACCGGATGTTATCCAGCCAGCGACAGGCTGCCACAGTATCATCAAAGGTGTCGGTCAAAGGGTCAGACACGTACTGCATGGTTTCGTTGATGGCAGCCTGGGCCGGCCAGTCTTCGGCTTTCACCCAGGCCACGGCTCGCACACCGTGGTCGGCGAGCTGCTGGAAAAAGTTCTCCCCTACCCAGCGCGTTATTTCGTCCCACCCATCTAGCACCTGACTGCTGTCATTCAGGATTTTATGCACATTGGTTTGCTCTATATGCCGTAGAATGAGCGTGCAGCCTGCAATAGCCGCCACGCAATCATATTCGCCTCGCCAGGCAATGTAAAGCCAATGGTGCGTACAATCATGTGCAATAGTGAAGTTAGGCGTGTCAAATAATGGGAGTAGTTCCACAGCGAGTAGCGATAAAAGCACACTATCAAGATACGATTTATAAGAGTTAGCGTTGTACTTAAACTCAACATATCCTTCTCGTAATCTGTCGATTATAGTACTTATTGATGTTAAGCGCAGCAATTGGCAGTATAGGCTGGTATAGGCTTTGCTATTATCGTTGAGGTAGCAGCTGTTTTTGCCTACGTTTGCTATCTACCCGTTCCACCCTCGGGTAGTCCTGCCGCGGTTTGCCCCCAGAGTGGCCGGCTTCCGTCAGGTTTTTGGCTTTCATTCTAGCCTTCTTGTCATCGTGTCTATTGCCTTTGATGCCGGAGCCCGCGCAGCGGCTCTATTACCCGATCTTTCAGTTGAATGTCGGGGCCAAGCCCCTACCTATTCGTCGCCAACGCTGAGCGTGGCGCCACCCGTAGCCACCGAGCCGCGTACTACGTACGCCAACGTGGTGCTACCCGGCGATTTTCCAGATCCTACCGTCACCAAAATTGGAGATACATATTGGGCCAGCGCTACCTCCGCCGAGTGGGGCCCGGTGTTCCCGCTGTTCAAATCCACCAATCTGGTGGATTGGGAGCTGGTCAGCCATGTATTTACCGACAAGCCAGCGTGGGCTGAAGCCAGCTTCTGGGCCCCCGAAATCAGCCACGAAGACGGCAAGACCTACATCTGCTACACCGCCCGCCAAAAGGATGGCCCGCTGTGCGTAGCCATGGCTTCGGCCGACGACCCTGCCGGCCCCTACCTCGACCACGGTCCGCTGGTGGGCCAGGCGCAGGGCTCTATCGACGGTTTCCCCATCCGCGATGAAAACGGCGTGCTGTATCTGGTGTGGAAGGAAGACGGCAATGCCTATGGTAATCCTACCCCTTTGTGGGCGCAGCGCCTCAACGAAGAGCGCACGGCTCTGCTGGGCGATGCGCCGGTAGAGCTGTTCCGCAATGACGCGCCCTGGGAGGGCAACCTGGTAGAGGGCTCGGCCTTTGCCCACCACAACGGCTACTTTTACATGTTTTACGCCGGCAACGGCTGCTGTGGCAGCGGCTGCACCTATGCCACCGGCGTGGCCCGTGCCCGCCACTTGTTGGGGCCGTGGGAGAAATGCCCGCAGAACCCCATTCTGAAGAAAAACAAGGTATGGAGCTGCCCCGGCCACGGCACGGTAGCCGAATACGACGGCCGCTGGTTTCTGCTGCACCACGCCTACCACGCCAGCAGCCACGAGTTTGTGGGCCGGCAGGGCATTCTCAGCGAGTTCAGCTGGAACGCCGAGGGCTGGCCGGAGTTTGAGGGCAATAGCCCACAGGCTGCTCCCTTGCACAACGTGAGCCGCCTAAACCTGACTGACACCTTCGCGGGCAATCAGCTGGCAGAAACCTGGCAGTGGCCCATTGGCAAACGGCCCGTGGTGGGCATCGGCGATGGGCAACTGCTGCTGCAAGCCTGCCCCGAAGAGTTGGGTGCCCTGGTGGCACAGCGCACCTACGCTGCCACCTACAAAGCCACTACCACCCTCAACACTAGCGCCTTACCCCACGGCACTTTTGCGGGTCTTACGGCCGTGGGTGATCCATACAATGCGCTGGCCCTCATGGCCACGTACGACAAATTGCAGATTTGGCACGTCAAAAATGGCGTTTCGAAGTGCCTGACGGAGGTGGAGGTGGCACCTGCACACCAGCTGGGCCTGCGGGTAGAAGCCTGGGGCGGACAGCGTTACCGCTTCTCGTACAGCCTGAACGGTGTGACCTGGGAAGCAATGCCCTCCGACAGTTTCGCCATCAACGGCACGTACCTGCCGCCGTGGGACCGAGGCATTCGGGTAGGGCTGCTGGCTCAGGGTCCAACTGAGGTAACGGTGGCCTTCGATACGTTCACGATTCGCAATCAGCGCTAGGATCTGTAGCGCGAAGCGCCGTTTCGCGCTACAGCCTTGTATCTTTGGCCATGACTTCTTCCCTGGAACAATCCTTTGAGGCCGCCTTGGAGCTGCACGATACCGATGGCGGCATATACCTGCTGATTCCCTTTAGCGTGGCGGAGGTGTACGGCGCCAAAGGGCCTTTCGCCATCATTGGCACCATCGATGGCTTCCCAATTCGCCTGTCGCTGACGCCCGCCGACGCGGGCCAGCACGAGTTGCGGGTGCCTAAGGAAGTGCGCAAGGCCATCGATAAAAACTGGCCCGAAACCGTACACGTAGTGCTCCGCCCCGACACGGAGCAACCTCTTGAACTTCCCAAACCGCTGGCGCTGGCCTTGTCCCGTACGGGCTTGCAGCAGCAGTTCAACGACCTCCCCTACCCCGAGCGCAAGGAGCTGAGCCAGTGGGTAGGCCGAGCCAAATCGTCGGACGCCCGTACACAGCGCATTCAGGAGATTCTGGACCGGTTTGATTAAACATGTAGAACGTCATTTCGACCTCTCTGCTTGATGCGCAGAATGGTTGAAATGACGTTCTATTATAAACTTTCTTCTACTCTACTTCCCCTACCCTTCCTCGCGCTTGAATACCAGCACGGCGCGGTTGATGGCGTAGATGCTGAGCTGCTGACCGGTTCCTTCCTCATCGGGTTGAGTGAAGTAAACGCCCTCGTCGTTGATGCGATTGAAGCCGTCGAAGCGGGCGTCGTCGGAGTTGAGCAGGAGGCGGTAGCGACCGGGCTCGGGCACGTAGAAACGGTAGTCGGGCACGCTGCGGCTCACGTGGAAGTTGAACACGAACACCAGCCCACCCCGCTCGAACGCCATCACCTGATTTTCGGTGTCGATATTCAGTTCGTGGGCTGAGCCGGTAGCCAGTAGGCGCTCCGTGCGGGCCAAGCCTACCATCGCCTCGTCGAAGGCTTGCAGATACTGAAACTTCAGATCGGGATTATCGGCCAACGACCATTGCCGGCGGGCGTAGTGGTGGCTCCAGTTATTGCCGGCCCTTGGAAAATCAACCCACTCCGGGTGCCCAAACTCGTTGCCGATGAAGTTGAGGTAGGCTTCGCCACCCAGCGCCAGCGTGGCCAACCGGATAAGCTTGTGCAAGGCCATACCCCGCGCTACCACGGCGTCGGGGTCGTCTTTTTGCATGTGCGTGTAGATGGCGGCATCCATCAGCCAGTGCGCCAGCGTTTTGTCGCCTACCAGGGCTTGGTCGTGGCTCTCGGCGTAGGCCAGGGTTTTTTCGCCCAGGCGACGGTTGGTGAGCGTGTACCAGAGGTCGTGCAGGTTCCAGTCTTCGTCGCGGGTGTGCTTGAGTAGCTTGATCCAGTAGTCGGGAATACCCATGGCCAGCCGGTAGTCGAACCCAATACCACCCTCGCTGATGGGGCGGCACAGGCCGGGCATACCGCTCATGTCCTCGGCAATCAGCAGCGCACTGCGCTTGCACTCCCGCACCAGCGTAGCGGCCAGTTGGAGGTACAGCACCGCGTCATCATCCACTTCCGGCCCAAAATACTGGCTGTAGTCGCCAAAGCCTACCCCCTCGCCGTGGTGGTGATAGAGCATACTGGTCACGCCATCGAACCGGAAACCATCGAAGTGAAACTCTTCCAGCCAATAACGCAGGTTGCTGAGCAGAAACTGCTGCACCTCGGGCTTGCCGTAATCGAACAGGCGCGAGTCCCAGCCGGGATGCTCTCCCTTACTACCCTGGTGGAAATACTGCCCACCCGACCCATCAAAATTAGCCAGGCCTTCAGCCTCATTTTTCACGGCGTGGGAGTGCACCACATCGAGCAGCACGGCAATGCCGCGGTTGTGTGCCTCGTTCACCAGATATTTCAGCTCCTCGGGCGTACCAAACCGCGACGACACCCCAAAGAAGTTGGCCACGTGGTAGCCAAACGAACCGTAATACGGGTGCTCCATCACGGCCATTAGCTGGATGCAGTTGTAACCCAGGGCCTGCACGCGGGGCAGCACCGTATCGGCAAATTCCAGGTAGGTGCCGGTGCGGCCTTCCTCGGTAGCCATGCCTACGTGACACTCATAGATGAACGGCTCACGCACGTAGTTCGATATCCGAAACTTCTGGTCGGTCCAGCGGAACTGTTGCTCGGGGCGCCACACCTGGGCAGCGAAATCTTTGCTTTCCTCGTCCTGCACGGCGCGGCGCAGGTAGGCAGGCAGGCGGTCCTTGGCCTCGCGCCAGGTTACGACGTGCACCTTGTAGCGGCTACCGTGGGTGAGCTGGTCGCGGTATTCGCGGTCAGGGAAGAACCGCTCCCACACGCCATCCGGGCCTTTTTTGAGGGGCGTAGCCAGCCGGTCCCAGCCGTTGAAGTCACCAATAAGGTAGAGAGCGTCGGCAGCGGGAGCCCACTCACGGTACCAATAGCCACGGCGACGGCCATCGTAGTTGAGGCCCAGGCGCTCGTGCGCCAGGGCAAACTTGCTCAGCGACTCATACTGCGCCTCAATTTCGTGCAGGCGCTCCTGTAGGCGAGCCTGTCGGGCCAGCAGTACAGGCTCGTAGGGCGTCAGCCAGGGGTCTTGCGCAACTAGCGCCAGCGCGGGGGTAGGCTCGGTGGTTTCGGTGGTGGTCATGGCAGGAAAGGTTGAATAGCAAAGCTACGACTAGCAACGAATTGCGGCGCATACGGTTTACCACGACCTTCCCGCCTACCCTGTAGAGTAGGCGAATAATTAGTCTTTGGGCACCAGCTGCCGGAGCAGCCAACTGCATGCCGAGGCAAGATCCATGAACGTCACGACTACGGGGCGGCCGCTGGAACGCAGCGCGTGTTCGCGCATTTGCTCATCCATTGCAGCCGTTGGGCTCACCCACACGAAGTAGTATACGCCAGCTCGGTGCATGTTTTGCATCCACTCCCGGCCCTCGTTTGTGATGAGCGCAGTGCTGTGGGTGATGTTGGAGTTATCGTTCAGTAATTTGGCGCAGGTTTTCTCGCGCAAAACATCTAGCAACAATTGACAGGCCACTGCGGAAGAATCCGGCGTATGCTGACCATACCAATCGGCGTAAATCCATTGATTAGCATGATCATAACTTACAATTAAACCTGGTACTTCCCGGATATATTCCAGCTCCTTAGAATACATAAAAGATAATGGTAGCGCCCGACATAATTCGGCGTATTAAATATAAGCGGTAAACTATTCTTCTACCAATTTATCCTTCTCGTACCTTTTATTTCCCACCTACGAGGGTAGGACAACCCACCGTTGTAGTTTACCTTGCCCGTATGAAAGTCCGTTTGCTCCCGCTGGCGTTGGCCGCGTTAACCGCTTGTTCTACCAGTCGTACCACGCCATTTACGGCCTCTACCGTGGCTATGGCGCCACTGTCGATGGCTGCCCGCCCGCCCGCTGTGTCGCCCGTGGTGACGGACAAGGCCATGGTGGTATCGGCGCACCCAGAAGCTACGCGCATTGGGGTAGAGATTTTGAAGAAAGGCGGCAACGCGTACGATGCAGCCGTGGCCGTGCAGTTTGCCCTGGCCGTGGCGCTGCCCGTGGCTGGCAACATCGGCGGCGGCGGGTTCCTGCTCTACCACGGCGCCGACGGCCAGGAAGGCGCCCTCGACTTTCGGGAAACCGCCCCGGCCGCTGCCACACGGGATATGTACCTCGATGCGCAAGGCAACGTGGTGCCCAACCGCAGCACCTTGGGCCACTTGGCGGTAGGTGTACCCGGCACGGTAGCGGGCATGGAGGTCTTGCACCAGAAGCTGGGCAAGCTGCCGTGGCGCGAGGTGGTGCAGCCGGCTTTAGACCTGGCATCCAAGGGCTTGCGGCTGACCAGCAAGGAAGCAGCTGGCCTCAACCGTACCCGCGCTGAGTTTGCCAAATTCACGCCCAATGCAGCTTACATCAAAACCAGTGGCACTTGGGCCGAAGGTGACATCATCACGTACCCCGACTTGGCCCAGACCCTCACCCGCATCCGCGACCAGGGTAGGGCCGGCTTCTACCAAGGCCAAACCGCCGATTTGGTGGTGGCTGAGATGCAGCGCGGCAAGGGCCTGATTACCAAGAAGGATTTGGCCGACTACCAGCCCAAGTGGCGCACTCCACTGCACGGCCAGTATCGGGGCTATGATGTGCTGACATTTCCGCCGCCTAGTAGCGGCGGTGTGGCGCTGCTCCAGATGCTGCAAATGCTCCAGCCCTACGACCTGGGCCGCATGGGCTGGCACACGCCCCAGCAGGTACACGCCGTAACGGAGGCCGAACGTCGCGTGTATGCCGACCGCGCCACCTACCTCGGCGACCCGGACTTTGGCCGTGTGCCCGTAGTGCAACTCCTCGACTCTACCTACAACCGGCAGCGTATGGCCACTACCCTACCCGTGCGGGCCACGCCCAGCGCCCAGGTGCAAGCTGGCACGGGCCTACCCGGCTATGAGTCGGACCAGACCACGCACTACAACATAGTGGATGCGCAGGGCAACGCGGTGTCGTGCACCACTACCCTCAATGGCGCCTATGGCAGCAAGGTGGTAGTGGCCGGCGCGGGTTTTATTCTGAATAATGAGATGGATGATTTCAGCAGTAAGGCTGGCACACCCAACGCCTACGGTCTGGTGGGCGGCACGGCCAACGCCATCCAGCCCGGCAAGCGCATGCTCTCGTCGATGACGCCGGCCATTCTCACGCAGAATGGGCAACTGAAGCTGGTGGTGGGCACGCCTGGTGGCAGCACCATCATTACCAGCGTATTACAAACTATTCTGAACGTAGTGGATTACGGTTTCAACCCGCAACAAGCTGTGGCGGCGCCGCGCTTGCACCACCAGTGGCTCCCCGATCAGATAGACGTAGAGCAGAATGCCCTCATTCCGGCCGCCGCCGATACGCTCCGCGCCCACGGCTACAAGCTGACGCCCCGTGCTCCTTGGGGCCGCGTAGAGGCCATCCGCGTGCTACCCGACGGCCGCCTGGAAGGCGGTGCCGACCCGCGGGGGGATGACACGGCGGCAGGGTATTAAGAACTGATTATCAGGTGCTGAAAGACAGCATTTACCCATTCACCAACGTGCTGCGTACCTACACAGAAATGAAAACTATTCTCTTACGTATCCGCATAATTTGAAAAAGGCCCTAAATAAATGGGTTGCTCTTAGCTTCGGCATCTTCTCCGTAGCGTGTAGTAGCAACCACGAGAGTCCAACCAGCTCCGCTGAAGGCGCCAGCTCACCGGCCCAAGAGGTAGCGGCTACCCCATCCGTTGTCGACGCCCGCGCCGATAGCACCATCCAGATTACCTTCCCGCCCAACGACAGCGCGGTAGTGGTACTGGGCGAGTTGAAGACTGTCAACCAAGAAATTACGGTCACTATTCCCGTGCAAGACAAGCGCAAGCTTTCTGCTACGCTAACCCCGCCGGATTCCCTCCCCAATATTCGCTTCGCTCAGGTTATTCGCCCCAACGGAGAAGCAGATGGGCCGTTTGATACGCGTGTTTCCTTCCCTACCCCGCAGAACGGAAACTACCAGCTGCGCATCTCCCACAACCTGAGAACCGAAGCCGGTTTAACCAAAGAATTCAAGCTGCGCGTGGTCCTGAGCCAGTAAGTAGTGGGGTAGGGTAAACAAACCAAATCCGCCCGTCGTCCTGCACTTGCGCAGGACGACGGGCGGATTTGGTTTGTTTACGCTGGGCGTTGAAAAGCTTTTCAGCCCAATTCAACACTCAACGTTCAACGCTTCTTACAACCCCGTGCGAATCTGGCCGGAGGCAGAGGCCAGCTTCTGGTTGAGGTGGCGCAGAGCGTCATACTCGAAGCCGCTGTTACCGTAGGCGGCCTGCGCGGCCAGGTTGGAGAGGTTTTGCAGGGAATCAGCAATTTTGGTGATGTCGCTGCTGGTAGAGCCGCCAATCATGCCGCGCAGATGACGCATTTCGTCCACCATGGAGGCGCTGAGTTTGCCATTGGAGCCTTGCAGACGGTTGATCCACTGGTCGAGCAGAGCAGTGGCATCAACGCGATGCAAGTCGTTTTCCATGGCGGCAATGGTATTTTCGATATCGGAGGTAACAGACATGAGCAGGGAAATTGAAGAAGGAAAAACAGTTTTTCTACGGGCGATTTCCGGTGGCTGTTGCGGGCCGCCCATTGAGCCGGCAAGATAGGGGCATTATCTTCGACCACCAATTCTGACCCACCGGACGACCTTTTTGGACCGGCCTACCCCCTACCCTATGCGGCAGAACGTACGTGAGTGGCTGCGGCGCTACCTGCCGGCCGAGCTGGCCTCGGTGGTGGCTACGCTGGTGGGCGCGGCGGTGGTATATGCCGCTACCCACCACCGCCTCACGGCGGCGCTGGCTGCTACCTGGGCCGGCAACGTGGCCTACTTCGGCCTGATCCTGGCCCGCGATATACGCACCAGCCAGCGCCTCTGCCACGCTGCCGGCCGCTCATACTCTGCCCCCGACCTGCTGCGCAACCTGCGGGCGCTAGCAATCGAGTTTGGGGTGGCTGAAGTACTCGACAGCTTCCTGATCCGACCGGCCTTGCTGTACTACATGCCACTGTGGGTAGGCAGCTTCGCGGGCGGTGTGCTATTGGCCAAGTTCGCGGCGGATGTCACGTTTTACGTACCGGCTATTATTGGCTATGAGCTGAGCAAGAGGCAATGATGAATGAGCAGCGAAGCATACACTGTCATTGCGAGCGAAACGGAGTGAAGCGAAGCAATCCGTCCTTTCAACGCCCTACCCGCTCTTTACGCAGAAAGCCCTTACGCCAGGGTAGGCGCAAGGACTTTGTCATATCTGAATAAGTCTGCTGAAAAAAGGACGGATTGCTTCGGCGCCGCCTCGCAATGATTCACTCGTCATCTATTTCCCTAAATCCATCGGCAGCCAGTAGTTGTTGTTGGGGTTCACGTCGGGCAACAGGTTGTCGGGGTTGAGGACCACCAGGGCCAGCGGCGTGGTGGAGGGGTAGCGGAACGTCCAGGTGCCGCCGCGCTGCCACACCTCCACGGGCAGCTGCATGCGGCCTACCTTGTCGTTGCTCTCGCGCACAGCCACGAAGACCGGCATGGCGGCGCGGTCCTTGTTTTCGATGGTGATGAGGGCGCCCTGGGCGGGGTCCTGGTTCACGTAGCTGACGCTGGTAACGGCCTGGTCGAGCAGCCAGTTTTCCATAAACCACTCCTTCCAGAACCAGCCCAGGTCCTCGCCGCCCACGTCCTCCATCGTCCGGAAAAAGTCTTTGGGGGTAGGGTGCTTGAAGGCCCAACGCTTGATATAGGTGCGGAAGGCGTAGTCGAACCGCTCCGGCCCCAGAATAGCCTCGCGCAGCAGCACCAGCCCGAAGCCCGGCTTGGAGTAGGCCGCAAAACCCAGGTAACGGGCTTGCGTGACGTCGGGGGCAGTGTAGGGCACATCGGCATCGGGCACCCGCAGCAGGTAGGGCAGGATGTACTTGGCGCTGTCGCTGTTGGGTTTGTACTCGCCGTTGTTGAAGTTGCGGGTGCTGTGGATGTTGATGAAGGTGTTGAAGCCCTCGTCCATCCACGGGTATTTGCGCTCATTGGAGCCCACAATCATCGGAAACCAGTTGTGGCCGAACTCGTGGTCGGTCACGCTCCACAGGCGGCCGCCCTTGGAGTTGGCGCTGCAAAACACGATACCTGGATACTCCATGCCGCCCACAATGCCGGCCACGTTGGTGGCCGCGGGGTAGGTGTACTCAAACCACTTTTTGGAGTTGTATTCGATGCTGTGCTTCACGTACTGCGTGGACCGGCCCCAGGCCGAGTCGGCGGCTACTTCGGGCGGGTAGAGCGACATCGCCAGCGACTTTTTGCCGCTGGGCAGGTTCATGCGGGCCGCATCCCACACGAAGGCCGGCGAGGCGGCCCAGGCCACGTCGCGGGCCTGCTGGCAGCGGAAGTGCCACGTGAGGCGGCCGTTTTTGCCGGCTGGGCGCGAGGTGGGTTGCGTCACCTCAGCGGGTGTGCGTACCAGCACCGTTTCGTCGGAGCCGGCGGCCTTTTGCAGGCGCTGCTGCTGCGTGGCGGTCAGCACTTCTTTGGGGTTCACCAGCTCACCCGAGCCACCCACAATGTAGTTGGCGGGCACGTTGATGGTGTAGTCGAAGTCGCCATATTCCAGGTAGAACTCGCCCGCCCCGAGGTAGGGCAGCGTGTTCCAGCCCTCCACATCGTCGTACACAGCCATGCGCGGGTACCACTGCGCTATTTCGTAGATCTGGCCGTTGGGCGTCTGCTTGCGGCCCAGGCGGTCGGAGCCATATTCAGGAATATAGAACGAGTAGTCGATGCTGATGCGCAGCTTGTCGCCGTTAGGCTTCATCGCCTCGGGCAGCTGTATCTGCATGCGCGTGTCCGTAACGACGTACTTGGCCGTACTTTTTTTGCCGTGCAGCTCAATACGCACCGTTTGCAGACTGTCGCCGCCGGCGGGCTCGTTGGCCGTGTTACCGAAACGCGCGCCGTTGCGGGCACCGCTGATGGGCGTGGTGAGCGCCCCGCGGGAGGTGCGCTTAAACAGGTTCTGATCGAGCTGCACCCACACGAAAGGTAGGGCGTTGGGACTGTTATTAGTGTAGGTGATGGTAACGGAGCCGTTTACGCGCTCCTGCTTTTCGTCCAGCGTCGCGTCAATTTTGTAGCTGGCGGCGTTTTGCCAGTAGGAAGCACCGGGCGCCCCGCTGCCCGCGCGGTAGGCCGTGCCGGGGTCGTTCAAGAACAGCGGCGAAAACAGCGTATGCGCGTCGTAGGTGCCGGCGTTGGGGGCGGCAGTTTGGGCCTGGGCGGTGGAGGAAGTTAAACCAGCAACTGCGGCCAGTAGCAAAAGGGTTTTACGCATGAAGGTGAGAATGGTAGGTTCCCGTGGAGGAACGCAGAGGGTAGGATTTTCCACTTAAACGACCCAGCTCCCAATGGGAGATTGCACGAACGACACAAAATTTTCAACTACTCCTACCCAAATTACTATACTATATCCGAAAAGCACTATTTTTCGGCATGTCTTTTCGAATTTTTCTGCTGCTGTGCCTGACGCTGGTAGCTTGCCAGTCTGGCCCGCCTACCTGCCCACCGTTGCCTGCGCCTTATACCATTCGGCATCCAGTATGGGCAGCCCACGCTAGCATCTACCAAGTAAATGTGCGCCAGTACACCCCGGAGGGCACGTTTCGGGCGTTTGAGGCGCACTTGCCGCGCTTGCAGCAGATGGGGGTAGGGATATTGTGGCTGATGCCGGTGCAGCCCATCGGCGTAGAAAAGCGCAAGGGCACGCTGGGTAGCCCCTACTCCATCCGCGACTACCGCGCCGTGAACCCCGAACTGGGTACCCTGGCCGACTTGCAGCACCTGCTGGCCGAAGCGCACCGGCTGGGCATGCACGTCATTCTGGACTGGGTAGGCAACCACACCAGCTGGGACAGCGAGCTGGCCCAACAGCACCCCGAGTGGTTCACCAAAGACGCCCAAGGCCAGTTTGTGGCGCCTGTGGCCGATTGGCAAGACGTTGTCGACCTGGACTATAGCAAGCCAGCACTGCGCCAGTACATGACTGCAAGTATGGCGTATTGGGTGAAAACCGCCGGTTTCGACGGCTTCCGCTGCGACGTGGCCGGCTTGGTGCCCACCGATTTCTGGAACGACACGCGCCGGGAGTTGGAGAAAATTCAACCTGTGTTTATGCTGGCCGAGTGGGACGAGCTGCACCGTCCGCCTTTCCTGAAACCTGACGAGTTCACACCCAACACCCACCTGCTCGAACAGGCATTTGACGCTACCTACGCCCTGCGCCTGCACTACCTCCTCGACAGCGTGGCGCAGGGCAAACAGCCGGTAGCGGCCATCGACGCCTACCTGAAGGCGGAGCGCGCCAAATATCCAACGGGTATCTACCTGATGAACTTCACCAGCAGCCACGACGTGAACAGCTGGGAAGGCACCGAGTACGAGCGCCTGGGCGAAAATGCCCTGGCTATGGCCGTGCTCACGGCCACCCTACCCGGCATCCCGATGGTATACAGCGGCCAGGAAGCAGCCTTCGAGCGGCGGTTGAAGTTCTTCGACAAAGATCAGATCGACTGGAATGCCTACCCGCTGGGCGACTTCTACACCAAGCTACTGCAACTCAACAAGCGCAATGCAGCCCTTACCAACGGCGATGCGTGCGCTACCTTCGAGCGCCTACCCGCGCCGGCCGGCGTGTACGCTTTCTTTCGTCAAGGCCAGGCGTCTCCTATCGACTTGGCCATCACAACGCCGGATACGCCGGCCACCGCGCGCCGCCCCGGCACCCGCGCGCCAAGCACGGCCACGGTGGTCGTCTGCGTGAACACCTCCACGCAGGAACAGGCGTTTGCCCTACCCCAGGTGCCGGCGGGCACCTACCGCGAAATCTTCAGTGAGCAGACGCTACGCCTCGGTGCCCGTAGCCGTTTCTCGCTCGCGCCGCATGGGTACCAGGTGTATGAACTGGTGGAGGTGACACCTTAGCGGCTCGAATCGGTTGCATCGCTGGGTGCCGGCCGGAAGCTGGAGGCGTCGGACCGGCAGGCGCAAACAATTGGGCCGAACCGGACCTCCGAGCGGCGCTTGCGTATAGAACGGGAAGTTTTTGTTTCTGTCAACGCTGCTTTCATGTCCGATTTCACTCCGCATCCCCAAGAGCATTTATTCCAGGTGCAGCACCCCGAGTGGGCCGCGCACGCCAGCATCTATGAAGTAAATGTGCGGCAGTACACGCCGGAGGGCACGTTCCGGGCCTTTGCGGAGCACCTGCCGCGCCTGGCGGCTATGGGCATTGGCATTGTGTGGCTGATGCCGATTCACCCGATTGGGAAGTTGCACCGCAAGGGCACGCTGGGCAGCCAGTATGCCGTGCGCGACTATTTTGGGGTGAATCCGGAGTTTGGGACGCTGGACGATTTGCGCCACCTGGTGCAGGAAGCGCACCGCCTGGATATGCACGTGATTCTGGACTGGGTAGCCAACCACACCAGCTGGGACAACCCGCTAGTAGCCGAGCATCCCGAGTGGTTCACCAAAGACGAAAACGGCAAAATGGTGCCGCCCATTCCCGATTGGGAAGACGTGGTGGACTTGGACTACGACAGCCAGGAACTGCGCCGCTACATGACCGACGCCCTGCTCTACTGGGTGCGCGAGGCCGGCATCGACGGCTACCGCTGCGATGTGGCGGGCCTGGTCCCCACCGATTTTTGGGATGCCGCCCGTCAGGAGCTAGACCAGTTGAAGCCGGTGTTTATGCTGGCTGAGTGGGACGAGTTGTACCCTTCGGGCGGACAAACCTGGGAGAACTTCAACAGCAACACCCGCCTGCTGGAGCGCGCCTTCGACATGACCTTTGGCCTGCGCCTGCACTACCTCCTCGACCACGTAGCCGAGGGCAAAAACCAGCTGTGCGAGGTAGACGCCTACCTGGCCGAGGAGCGCGCCAAATACCCGCGAGGCGTGTATCTGATGCACTTCACCAGCAACCACGACGTGAACAGCTGGGACGGCACCGAGTACGAGCGCCTGGGCGAAAATGCCCTACCCTTTGCCGTGCTCTGCGCCCAGCTGCCGGGTATGCCGCTGGTGTATACCGGCCAGGAAGCGGCCCTGAATAAACGTCTTGCCTTCTTCGATAAGGATACTATCGACTGGAACGACTATCCGTTGCAGGCTTTTTATACTACCCTGCTGCAACTCAAGAAGCGCCACGCAGCCCTGCACAACGGCGCCCGCGAAAGCCGCTTCGAGCGGCTGCCAGCGCCAGACGCGGCCTTTGCTTTTACGCGCCGACACGGGAACGCCGCCGTGCTGGTGGTAGTGAACAGCACCCCTACCCCACTGGGCTGGACACTGCCAGCCACCGTAGCCAACGCGTGGTACGACGTATTTAGCGGGCTCACAGAGGAATTGACGCCGGGCCAGATGCTGACAGTGGAAGGCCACGGCTGGCGCGTGCTGGAGTACGTAGGGTAGGGCCTGCGTCGCTACGGAAGGAATTCGTTTATTTCGCGGTTTAGTAGCGCCGGGCGGTTTCCTTTCTGGCTGTATGTGGCGGGTGGGGTAGGATGCGATGCTGATCAGACCAGCCGCTGCCAACCGCCCAACGCCATGCCTGCGCCTTCCTTCTCCCTACCACTATGCACCACCTGCGCCTGGGCTACGACGCCAAACGACTCTTCTGCAACTTCACGGGGCTTGGCAACTTCAGCCGAACGCTCCTGCATGATTTGGCGCAGTTTTACCCAGAAAACGCCTACCACTTATACACTCCCAAAATCCGGCGAAACGAGCAAACGCAGCCGTTTATGGAAGCAGCGCCTTTCCTGCCCTTCGTGCCCGACACGTCTTTTTCTGCTCTGTGGCGAAGCTATGGCATTGTGGACCAGCTGAAAAAAGACCAGGTTCAGCTATACCACGGGCTTAGCCACGAGCTGCCCATCGGCCTACGCCGGTCGGGGGTGAAAGGCGTTGTGACGGTCCACGATGTCATTTTCAAAGTGTGTCCGGAGCTGTACTCGCCGGTGCAGCGCGCTATCTACGACCTAAAAATGCGGCACTGCTGCCGCCAAGCCGACAAAATCATTGCCATCAGCGCCCACACCAAGCAAGACGTTGTGACGCGCTACCACGTGCCTGCGGAGAATGTGGAGGTCATTTATCAAGCCTGCGACCCCATCTATTATCAGCGGCAGCCAGCCGCAGCTACGGCCGCGCACCTGCAACAGCTGGGCATTACTACCCCCTACCTCCTGACGGTGGGGAGCATCGAACCCCGCAAGAACCTGAAAACCGTGCTGCTCGCCTACCAGCGCCTACCCGCCGAGGTGCGGATTCCGCTGGTGGTGGTGGGGCGCGGCAAACATTACAAGCAGGAAATGCAACAGCTCGTTCAGCAGCTGGGCCTTGCGGACCTAGTGGTGTGGCTCGAAAACGTGACGGACAACACGCAGCTACAAGCGCTGTATCAGGAAGCCGAAGCCTTGCTATATCCATCTCTTTATGAGGGTTTTGGCCTACCCATTGCGGAGGCGCTGCTAAGTCACACGCCCGTTATTGCCTCCTCCACTTCCTCATTGCCGGAGGCGGGAGGCCCCGATACGCTATATGTTGACCCCACTAGCGCCGAGCAGTTGGCGTGGTCTATCGAAAAGGTACTCACGGACCAGGCCCACGCCCAGCACATGCGTACGGCGGGCCATGCCTACGCGCACCACACGTTTGCGCCGGCCACTCTCGCTGCTCAAACCATGGCCTGCTACCAGCGCGTATTGGACTAAGCTACCCGTACCAGATACGACCTAACACACCGCCTCGCACGGAAACCTATTGATCGTGCCAGTAGTAATAGCCCCTAGGCTGCGTCTTTTTAAAAGCGCAGCCATCACATTTAGCTTTTATTACGCATGGAAAAACGCGAATTGGGCCGTTCTGGCCTGCATATTACCCCGCTGGTGCTGGGCAGCAACGTATTTGGCTGGACAGCCGACGAAGACACTTCTTTCCGCGTGCTCGACACGTTTGTGGGCGCGGGCGGCAACGCCATCGACACGGCCAATGTGTACTCGGCGTGGGTGCCCGGCCACCAGGGCGGCGAGTCGGAAGCCATCATTGGCAAGTGGCTGAAGCAGCGCCACCGCCGCGACGACATCATCCTAGCCACCAAGGTAGGCATGCAGATGGGCGACGGCTCCAAGGGCTTGGCCAAAGACTATATCAAGAAGTCGGTAGAAGACTCCCTGCGCCGCCTGCAAACCGATTACATCGACTTATATCAGTCGCACAAGGACGACGAGACGCTGCCCGTAGAGGAGCCGTTGCAGGCCTACGCCGAGCTGATTCAGGAAGGAAAAATCCGGGCCATTGGAGCCAGCAACTTCTCGGCCGAGCGCCTGCGCGCCGCCCTGCAAGCCAGCGCCGACCAGGGCCTACCCCGCTACGAGTCGTTACAGCCCGAGTACAACCTCTACGACCGGGAGGATTTTGAAAAGCAACTCCTGCCCGTGGTGCAGGAGTTCGGTATTGGGGTGATTCCGTATTACGGCCTGGCTTCGGGCTTCCTCACGGGCAAGTACCGCTCAGAGGACGACTTGCAGAAAAGCCAGCGCGGCGGCGGCATCGGCAAAAAGTACCTCAACGACCGAGGCTTCCGGATTCTGGCGGCCCTAGATGAGGTAGCCGACCGCCACCACGCCACCCAGGCGCAGGTGGCTCTGGCCTGGATTATGGCCCAGCCCGGCCTCACGGCACCCATTGCCAGCGCCACCAATATGGAGCAGGTGCGCGACATTATGCAGGCTACCATTCTCACGCTCAGCCCCGATGATGTAAAAGCGTTGACCAACGCCAGCGCTTATTGAGGAGTTTACGTAGTAGCCCTACCCAACGGCCCGAATCCGCACGCGCGTGGTTCGGGCCGTTGTTGTTTAATGATAATCTGGTAAGGTTTTATGGATAAAATCGTCCCTTTCGACTGGCACCGCCTGCTGTGGTCTGAAGATGCGCCGCCTGCTTTTCTGTGGGAAATATTGTTCCGTTGCGTTATTACCTACCTACTGGTGCTGGGCGCGCTGCGCGTGATGGGCCGGCGCGGGGTGCGGCAGCTGTCCATCTTTGAGCTGAGCATTATCCTGGCCCTGGGCTCGGCCGCCGGCGACGCTATGTTCTACAGCGACGTGCCGCTGCTGCACGTAGCAGTCGTGTTTGTGGTGGTGCCGCTACTGTACCTGGGGTTCAATCTGCTAACGGAGCGCTACCAGAAATTCAGCGACTGGCTGGAGGGACGCACCATTTGCCTGGTGATAGAGGGTGTACTTGATATGCGCGCGTTCGGAGAGCAAAACCTTACCCAAAAAGAGCTATTTGGGGAGCTGCGGCAGCGTCAGGTAGAGCACCTTGGCCAGGTGCGCCGGCTCTATATGGAAGCCGACGGCAACGTGAGCGTCTTCTTCTACTCCGAAGATGAGCCCGTGCGGCCGGGTTTACCCATCTGGCCCGAGATACTGCTTCAGGGTCAGCCCCAGGTAGTGGCAGCCGCTACCTATGCCTGCACCACGTGCGGCAACGTAGCTGAGTTGCCGGCTGGCGCGGCCGTTGTGTGTGTGCGGTGCCACGACCAGTGCTGGTTACCTGCCTGCACCCGCAAGCGAGAGGCATAAGCAGGTAGGGTAGAGTACCATTATAGCGCCGCCGGTCTACCTTGCGCCCATGAAATTGCCGATGACGCTTCCCGTGCTGGGGTTGGCTTCTTTTCCGGGAATACCCTTGCAGCGGCCCTACTACGTGGAGCACTTGCAGACACACGTTGCCAACTTTCCTCATGTTGCCACGGCCCACGCCCACGATTTCTACCTGCTGCTGTACGTAACGGCCGGCCACGGCACCCATACTATTGATCTGGTAACGTATGACCTGCGGCCGGGTAGCCTGTTCTTCATAGCACCTGGTCAGGTGCACCGCTGGCAGTTGGCCTCCGATGTGCAGGGCATTATTGTATTCTTCGACGCCGACTTCTACCTGTTTCGGTACCCGGAGAATCAATTGGTCGATTACCCTTTTTTCACCCCGGCACGGGTGCCCGTTCTCTACCTGCCGCCCGAAGAAGTCGAGCTGTATCCGTTGTTTGTTCGTTTGCTCCGGGAGAATACCACGCGCCACCCCAACCAGGCAGAAGTAGTTCGTTCTTATCTGCATTTGTTGCTAGAGCTGGCTCCCCGCCACTATGCCCTACCCGATGCCGTGCTCCCTGTCCTCAGCCACAGCGAAGCACAGATCCGGGAGTTTGGCCGCCTGCTGAACCAGCATTTTCGCACGCACCGCACAGTGCACGCCTACGCCCAGTTGCTGCACCTAACGGCCAACCACCTGAATGCCGTGTGCCGGCAGCGGCTCAACAAAACGGCCAGTTCCCTGATTCATGAGCGAGTGGTAATGGAAGCACAGCGCTTACTCACGCACTCGGCGCAGTCGGTGGCACAGGTAGCAACGGCCTTGGGCTTCGAAGATGCCTCTTATTTCAGCCGCTACTTTCGCAAATACAGCGGCCAAACGCCCGATGCATTTCGACGGACCCGTTGATTTGTCCTGTATTTGCCCGCAAGTAGTCCGTGCATGGGTAGGCTGGACTGGGTACTTTTGCGCCTGTCGTGTGGTACCTGCATCATTAGAACCAGCCACGGCTTCTTATTGCGCGTAGAACGGCTATTGCGCGTCTTTTTCTCTGCCCTATGCAACCTATCCAATCATCTGCTCTTGCTTCGCTTGCTCAGCGCTGCCCGCGCTGCCATCAGGGGCCGCTGTTTACGCACGCTGCCTACAACCTCTCCCACTTCACTGATATGCCCGAGCACTGCCCCGTGTGCGGACAGGTCTACGAGCCGGAAACTGGTTTCTACTGGGGTGCTATGTACATCAGTTTCGCCTTTAGCACGGGTATCATGCTGGTGATAGGCGTGCTGCTATATTACCTCGCCGGCGACCCCGATACGTGGGTGTACGTGTCGGCGGTGGCCGTCGTAACGGTGGTGCTGTCCCCGCTGAGCCTACGCTACTCCCGCACCTTTATGCTTTACCTGTTTGGGGGCATCAGCTACGACCCCGACTGGGCCAACCACGCACCAGCCCGACGACGCGGGTAGCATTGCGAGTAGCCAGACGAAAGCCAGTAGCCGATAGCTGTCGGCGGATAGCCAAACCTTACGAATCCTATGCTAGCGCTTCAACGCGTCCATCACATTGCCATTATCTGCACCGATTACCCGGCTTCCAAGCATTTCTATACGCATGTGCTGGGCTTGCAGGTAGAGCGCGAAGTATACCGGGAAGCGCGCGACTCCTGGAAACTGGATTTGCTGCTAAACGGGCAGTATATCATCGAGTTATTTTCGTTTCCTACCCCACCGCCTCGGCTTAGCCGGCCCGAGGCAGCGGGTTTGCGCCACCTGGCTTTTTCCGTAGCCGATCTGGACGCGGCAGTGGCGCACCTGGCGCAGCACCATGTCGAAACCGAGCCCATCCGGGTAGACGAGTTCACCGGGCGGCGCTTCACGTTCTTCGCCGACCCCGACGGCCTACCCCTGGAGCTATACGAAGAGTAGCTCTATGTAATCATTTGGCTATCAAATGAGGCCTTACGCACTCACTGGGCTGTGCCGAGTGAGCCTTGTGCATGAGGGACTCTGCCCCTAATTAGGCTGCGTCACTTGCGTTCGATTGGCTTGGCGATTAGCAGACGCGCGCAGCACAGCTGCTGGGCCATAGTCCTCAATCGGCACAGCCGAGCGAGGGCGTAAGACCTACAAATAAGAAATACCATATTTCTTATTTGTACCGCATTGCCCATTACAGTGCCATTGGGTGGGTAGCCTTTTTTAATTGCCTATCCCTGTTAGCAGCACCTGCCGTTGAAGGTAGCTGGGTAGGAAAATGCTACCAAGTAGTTGTTTGCGTTATCTAGAAATTAACTCGACTAGCTTCTAAGTGAAGTCCTGACCGCACGCCGTGCCGACGCGTGTAAGAGCTTGCTCAGGATTACCTTACTACCCACTTACCAGGGATTTGCTGATGATTCTGTGCGACTTGGCGGCCTAGTCGATTTGCGCTGCTGGTACCGATACATCCGGCTTTTCACAAGGGATTCCATGTTGCTATCACTTAGTTTGGCAGACGTGCTGACTACGGCTAAACTTATGCGAACCGTTCATAGCGCATTCCAAAAGCAGGCGGAAGCGTACCCAGCAACAGCTCCTTACCCTTCGCTATACTCGTAGTGGCGGTAAGATGACCACAACTATTACAGGCGAACAATATACAGTTGGTTCTGCATTCCCAAATCAGGAAAATGTTCACTCAAAATGAGAAAATATCACTTCACCTTGTAAAACAAAGCATTCATCGAATTGTATGCACACGCATTGATTGGGATAATAAATTTGTACTATTCTAATCGCATAGCCTTCTTTCCACTATGTCCCGCGTTGCATATCATTGCCTTTCTGTATTGTTACTGCTTGTACTAACTTCTACAGCAATAAAAGCACAGACCATTGTTAATTTAGCTCTTAATCAGCCTACTACGGCTTCGTCCTTCCAAGATATCAATGCTTATCCGGCTTCTGCTGTCACGGATGGCAAACTAAATACAAGGTGGTCAAGCCAGTTCAAACACGATCCGGAATGGATTTACGTGGACTTGGGTTCTATCATTTCTTTTGATAGAGTGAAACTAAACTGGGAAGGTGCCTACGCTAAAGACTACCTGCTTCAGATTTCCAATAATGCGACTAGCTGGACCACCATCCGTACCATTACCGGCAATACGGAGTTGGTAAACGACTTTTCGGCACTGCACGCGATGGCCCGCTACGTTCGGGTGTATGGCACGGCCCGCGCCCAGGAGATATATGGCTACTCGCTGTTTGAGATTGGCGTATACAATGTGTCGAACCTGGCTTTTGGCAAGCCGGGCACTGCTTCCTCCAGCATTGGGGAGAATACTGCTGCCAAGGCGTTCGATGAGAGCAATAACACGCGCTGGGAGAGTGCGCACGGTATCGACCCAGGCTGGGTGTACGTGGATTTGGGCCAGAACTATACCATCAACGAAATCAAGCTAACCTGGGAAACTGCTGCGGGTAAAGACTTTCTGGTGCAGGTATCCAATGACGCTACCACCTGGACCAACGTGCAGAAAGTAACCGGCAACTCCAGCCTCATCAACGATTACGCTGGCCTGAGTGTGCAGGGCCGCTACGTACGGATGTATGGTACCGCCCGCACAACGCAATATGGATACTCGCTCTACGAGTTTGCGGTGTATGGTGCTGGTAATGGCGCCGCCTTGGTTCCCCTACCCGTTACACTCACATCCTTTACGGCTACAGCAAGCAAAAGCGGTGTGCAGCTGCGCTGGGCAACGGCTTCAGAAAAAGACAACCAAGGCTTTGAGCTGCAACGCTCTGTGAATGGCACCGAGTTCAAACGCATTGATTACCAGCGCGGTGCCGGCACCAGCTCTACCTCACGTACCTACCAATACCTGGACGCCAACGCGCCGACTGGCCTCGTGTACTACCGCCTACTGCAAACCGACACCGACGGCACCACCACCTACAGCCCGGTGGTAGCCACGCAAGTAGCCGCCCAGGAAGCTATTACTCCTGTTCTGTATAGCGTCTACCCCAATCCAGCTACGGAAGAAGCCCGCCTTGCCTGGACTACCACCGCGCCTTCAGCAGTTACACTACAAGTGCAGGATGCCCAAGGGAAAAAGGTAATCCAGCATACTCTTACAGAAGCATACGGCCAGAACAACCTCGTGCTTGACCTGCGCTCCTACCCTGCCGGACTATACTTCCTAGCCCTGCGCAATGCCGCCGGCTTGGTCTATCAAACCAAAGTGGTGAAGCAATAACCTATGAGATAGTTATAAAAAAGCCCGCTGCCAGTAATTGGCAGCGGGCTTTTTTATAACTATCTCGAAAAGAAGTAGCTCGTTTATTCTACTACCAGCTTCTGCACTACACTACGGTTTGGCAGTTCAGCTTCGAGCAGGTACACGCCTTTGGCAAGGGAGTGCTGTACAGTCAGTTCCGTCGCGTTTTTAACTGGGCGTAGCACAAGTACTTCCCTACCCGTGAGGTCGCGCACGACGAGGCGGGCAGGCTGCTGGCGGGCGTCTTCGAAGCGCACCCGGAAACTCCCCTGGCTAGGATTTGGGTATACCGATAGTACGGCCGCCGCCTGTGCAGTTTTGCTGCTGAGTGTCGACTGATACTTGAATTCCAGCCAGTTCAGGTTGAAAGAACTGGTCTGCATCAGCACGCGTAGCACGTGGCGGCCGGCCATGAGCGGCACCAGGGTAGGCGCCGTGAAGGTGCGCCAGGTTTGCCAGCCGCCCGTCACGGCAAAGGTAGCCGTGTGCAGGTCCTGAGCCGTGCCGCTGTCCATCAGCTGGAGCTTCACGGCACCGGCCGTCGACTCGCTGGCCACACGGTAGTCTACCTGGTACAGGCCGGGCTGGTTCACGCGCACCACGTACTCCAGGTAGTCGCCGGGGTCGGCGTGACCCACGTTGAGGCCGCCGTCGGTATCGGAACTGTTTTCGGTTTCGAGGCCGCTGTTGACGGAGAAGTTGGCCGCTTTTATCTTACCCGGAATCAGGTTGGTAATGACCTCTACCTTGTTGAGAATGAACTGCGCGTCGAAGGCTTGTAGCGCCTCGCCAGTGGTGGCTTTCACGTCGCCCGCGCCATCGTAGCTCACCTTCACCACTGTTGTGGGAGTGATGGTTTGCGGAAGCGTGAGTACCAGTTGCTGGTTAGCATTCAGTGTGGCCCCGCTCACGGTAGCCGCCGTGCCATTCAGCAACAACCCGAAGCCTTTGACACTGACGGAGGTAGGGGCCACGGGCCGGTTTAGGGTCAGCAGTACGGCGGTACCCTCCTCGTTGGTCTGGCCCGAAATCAGGCGCAACGGCGTACCAGCCGGCACGCCCGTGAGGCGAAACTGCATCCAGTTCAGGTTAAACTCACCCGATACCACATCAATGCGCAGTTGCTGGTCACCGGCGGTCAGGCTGAAGGGCTTGCCCGACACCGTTTGCCAGGTTTGCCAGCCGTTGGTACGGGCCACCGTCAGGGTTTCCAGTAGTGTCGTTTTCCCGTTCACCACGCTCGATACGTTGATGACGTTGGGCCCGGCGTTGTCGCTGGCCACGCGGTAGTCCACCTGGTAAGTGCCGGTTTCCTTCACCGTCACGTTGTAACCGAAGTAGTCGCCGGGGTTGAGGTATCCTACTTGCAAGCCACCGCCCACATCGGCCGCGCCGCCAGTGCTCACGCCTTCGTTCACATCCAGGTTTTCCGCCTCCAAACGGCCCGGAATAATCTTCTGCGTGGCCGGATTAGCCAGGTCCAGGGTTACCGGCTGGTCGGTGAAGGCCGCCAGCGCCACGCCGGTGTCGTTGGTGACGGTAGTGCCGTTGTAGCTCACCGTCACCACGTCGCCGTAGGTCACGGGCCGGGCCAGCGTGAGCGTCAGCAGCTGCGGACTACCCGCCGGCTGCGTCGCCGCGCTGATGGTTGCAGCCGTACCGTTCACCTTCACCGAGAAGCCCGCAGGCACCGATACAGCGGCCAGCGCCTGATTGAACGTCAGCACGATGCTCTTGCCTACCTCAGCGGTTTTGGCCTCAACCAGTTGCGGCGCCGCCGTAGCCGCGTGCGGCGCACTAAATTGCAGGTAGTTGAGGTTGAAACCGCCGTTTACCACGTACAGGCGCAGTTGGTTGGCGCCAGCCGTCAGGTACAAATCTTTGATTTCGGCCGAGGCCCATTTCGACCAATCGCCGGAGCTGGGCAGCGTCACGGTTTTGGTGAGCGGCACACCGTTGCTGGTCAGCCTGATCTGTCCACCACCGCCAGCCGAGGCAATACGCACCTGCACGTCGTAGAGGCCGGTGGTAGGCGCCTGCACGGTGTATTGCAGCCACTCGCCGGTCGAAATCCAGCCCACGCTGTAGCCGGTAGTCACGGCGTCGGAATTGCCTTCGATATCTACGCCGTCGTTGCGGTAGCTCCAGCCTTGGTTCCAGGCTTGGTACGTGTTGGTATTGGTGTGGTACGTAGCCGTATCGAGGTCGTAGTACGCCGCGCCGTTGCGGCCCAGGTCGTAATCGACGGCAAACAGCGGCGTGTTGGGATTCAGCGTGTAGCGCTTAAAGGCCTTGGTGGCAGCAGGCGTCTGCACCTGCCGGAACATGGCGTCGATGTAGTCGGGATGATAGAAGCAGTTCTCTATCTTATAGTTATTGGCCAGCGCCAGTAGCGCGGCCGATGCCTCGGCCGCCGAGGGCTGGGTGCCGGTGCCCTTCCAGTAATCGAGCAGGCGCTGGTAGCTGGCGGGCTTGCGCACCTCCAGCGGCGTGTTCAGCCCTACCTTCTTATACGTCCACCACGACCAGCCAATATGGTTGTCTTCCAGTAGCTTAATGGCGGCGCGGTGCCAGGGGTTGGAGTTCTCGCCCGACTCGCCCATCCACAGCGGCACGTTGTAGCGGCTGCTCAAATCCAGCATTCCCTGGATGGAAGCCTTGTCGTTGTAATTCCAATACTTATGAAAGCTCAGCACCACGTTGTTGTCGCTCATGGGCCACAAGCCGTTGTGGTTGTTGGCGAAGCAGTTGCCTTCTATGTAGATGATGTGCTGCTTATCAACCTCCCGAATGGCCGTAGTAATGTCCGTGAGCAGCGCTTTAAGCGGCGTATTGGTTTGCTCGTCGCACCCTTGGGCGCCGGCGCCAGCCGTGAAGTTCCAGTTGGTTTCGTTGATGAGGTCGTAGCCCCCAATCCAGGGCTCGTTGGCGTAGTGCTCGGCAATGCGGCGCCACAAGGCCACCGTTTTCTGGCGGTTGGCCTCGCTTTCCCATAGGCCGGGCTTGCTGGGGTCGTAGTCCGAAATGGCGGCGTCCTTCCCCTGGCCGCCGGGCGTAGCGTGCAGGTCTAGAATCAAGTAGATGTGGTTGGCCTTGCACCATTCCAGCAGGCGGTCGGTCAGCTCGAAGCCTTTGGGACGCCAGGTGTTCTGCCCCGCTACCGGCTCCTCCTCAATGGGCGCCGTGAACAGGTTGTAGTGCAGCGGCAGCCGGATGGAATTGAAGCCCCAATGCGCCAGCGAATCTACATCGCGCTTGGTGATGTAGTTTTCCAGCCACGCATCGTAGAAAGCCTGGGTTTGCGCGTCGCCGACCAGGCTCTTGATCTTCGCGCGAATCTGGTATTGTGGATTAGCAAAGGCTTCGGTTTGCAGCATATAGCCTTCTTGCAGCATCCAACCGCCCAGGCCCATGCCGCGCAGCAGCACCTCCTGGCCTTGGTCGTTCACGATGCGCTTACCATCGGCGTGCAGCAGTTGGGCAGGGCTACGGGTAGCGCCCAGCAGCAACAGTAGCAAGAGCCAGATGGCCCGTGCGAGTAGCATTTTTTTCATGTGGATAGTGGGTTTTGGTGAGGTCGGGGGCGGAGTTGGAGGTGCACGCAGAAGGGGCGTCGCGGGGTAGGCAACCGCAGGGCACGCACGCTGTCAAGCAGATACTTCCTTCAAGAAAGGACAAAAATCAGGTAGTTGAAAGCGCTGCTTTGCGGAAATCGCCCCATCTTTCCCGATGTGTTTTGGGTTCTTGTGCCGTAGGCGTATAGCTATCCTGCCGGGAATTCAACCTAATTCGGTCCAATAGACGCTTCGTGTGTTTTTGTTCCGTCATTCTGCCCTACCTTGCTTTTCGTATGCCTCCTCCTACTACTGCTACCCTTCCCTACCTCATCATCGACTTCGACAGCACCTTCACGCAGGTGGAAGGCCTCGATGAGCTAGCCGACATTGCCCTCACCGGCGACCCCAGCCGCGAAAAAGTGGTCGGCGAAATCCGCGCCCTGACCGATCAGGGCATGAACGGCAGTATCAATTTTTCGGAGTCGCTGCGGCGGCGGCTGGCGCTGCTGCCGGCCCGGCGCGAGCACCTGCCGCTGCTGGTGGAACGCCTGAAAGGCAAGGTTTCGGACAGCATCCGGCGCAACGCCGACTTCTTCCGGCAGTTTCCGGGGCGGGTGTACATCATCAGCAGCGGCTTCCGGGAGTTTATTGAGCCGGTGGTGGCCGATTTTGGCATTACTGCCGATTATGTGCTGGCCAACACCTTCACCTACGACGAAGACGGCCGCATCACCGGCTTCGACCCAGAGAACGTGCTCAGCCGCGACGGCGGCAAGATTGAGCAGCTGCGGCGCCTCGACCTGACCGGCGACGTGTACGCCCTCGGCGACGGCTACACCGACTACCAGATCCGCGAAGCGGGCTTGGCCAACCGCTTTTACGCCTTCACTGAAAATGTGACCCGCGATGCCGTAGTGGCCCGCGCCGACGAAATCATCCCTTCTTTCGACGAGTTTTTGTACCAGAACAAACTACCCATGTCGCTTTCCTACCATAAAAACCGCATCCGCGTCCTCCTACTCGAAAATGTTGAAGCCTCCGCCGAGGAGCTGTTCCGCGAGGAAGGCTACCAGGTAGACATCGTGCCCGGCGGGCTGGATGAAGACGAGCTGGTGGAGCGTATTCAGGGCGTGAGCATTCTGGGTATTCGCTCGAAAACGCACGTCACCCAGCGCGTGCTGGACGCTGCCAACCGCCTGATTGCGGTGGGCGCCTTCTGCATCGGCACCAACCAGATTGACCTGACCGGCTGCATGAAAAAGGGCGTGGCCGTGTTCAACGCCCCGTTCAGCAACACCCGCTCGGTGGTGGAACTGACACTGGCCGAAATCATTATGCTGGCCCGCCGCATCCCGGAGAAAAACCCCAAGATGCACCAGGGCGAGTGGGATAAGTCGGCGAAGGGCGCGTTTGAGATTCGGGGCAAAAAGCTGGGGATTGTGGGCTATGGCAACATCGGGGCGCAGCTCTCAGTGGTGGCCGAAGCCGTGGGCCTACAGGTGTTCTATTATGATGTGGCCGAAAAGCTGCAACTCGGCAACGCCACCAAGTGCCGCACCCTCGACGAGCTGCTCCAGCAGGTTGACATTGTGACGCTGCACATCGACGGCCGCCCGGAAAACAAGAACTTCATCGGGGTCGAGCATTTTGCCCAGATGAAACCCGGCGCCTTGTTCATCAACAACGCCCGCGGCCACGTGGTGGATGTGCCCGCCCTGGCCGACGCCCTGCGCTCGGGCCACCTGTCCGGCGCCGCCATCGACGTATTCCCCCACGAGCCCAAGACCAACGACGAAAGCTTCGAGAGTGAGTTGCGCGGCCTACCCAACGTGTTGCTCACGCCCCACATTGGCGGCAGCACGGCCGAGGCGCAGCGCAACATTGCGCATTTCGTACCCGAGCGCATCATGGATTACATCAACAGCGGCAACACGCAGCAAAGCGTCAACTTCCCCAACATCCAGCTGCCCGACCAGCAGGCGCACCGCCTCATCCACATTCACGCCAACGTGCCCGGCGTGCTGGCCCGCATCAACAACGTGTTGGCTACCCGCCACGTGAATATTTTGGGGCAGTACCTGAAGACCAACGAACACATTGGCTACGTGATTACCGACGTGGACAAGCAATACGAACCCGAGCTACTGGATGAACTACGCCAAGTAGAGCATACTATTAAGTTCCGGGTGCTATATTAGGCTGTCTTTCAGCCACCTGCCGTGCTTAGCGCCGCGCAGAATCCAGGGAGACGCCGCCCGGATTTTGCGCGGCGCTTGGCGTTTGGGCCAAGTAAATTATAGCCGTATCACCTGTTCTTTTACTACCTACTACTTACTATTCTAATGAAAAAGTATCTGCTTACGCTGCTTCTTGCGGCACCGGGGCTGGCGCAGGCCCAAACACTCACTCCCTTTACGCTGAAAGGCACCATTGGGAAGCTAAACCCACCGGATAAGGTGTACATGCTGTGCGATGGAGAACTCATTGCTTCTGCCTCACCCATAAATGGCGTGTTTGAAATAACGGGAACTGTAGACACACCTCGTTGGGCCTGGCTATTGTTGGCACGAGATGGCAAACACGCTTACACAGTGGGGATTGAACGAGCGAGTCTATTTTTGAGCAAAGGCACTATCACAGTAACCAGCACCGATTCGATGCACAAAGCCATCATCAAGGGACCAAAACTCATGATGGAGTATCAGCAGCTGCAAGCATCTATTAAACAGGCGTATACCAACCATCGGCGCCAACCAGTACCCCAAACTACCGACACGCTGGCCGTTCAGAAATGGAAAGAGAAACAAGACTCGATTTTTAGTAGAAAGAGCAGCCAGATGCTGAAAGCATATGCTCAGGCTAACCCTACTTCCTTCGTGAGTTTGGATGCGCTCCAACGAGTCGGAGGATTGGTTGTGCCAAACTACGCGGAGGTAGGAGTGCTTTACCAGGGACTCAGCCCGGAGGTGCGCAACAGTCCTGAAGGTCGGAAGTACGGAGAACTTCTACAGGTGGTCAAGAAAGCGAGTAGTCCGCCAGTCAATGCCGCCTACCGTGTCACGGCGAAGATGCCCGGCCAAGTAGCTGGCATGAGGCCGCAAGCTTCCCCAGACTCGGTGATAGAGCAAGCCGTTGTACAGTACCGAAAATCGCAGGCAACTAACTACCAGGCAGCGCGTGAGCAGCGCCGTAAGGCGCGCAATCAACAACTTGCCGCCTACATCAAAGCCCACCCCGACTCCTACGCCAGCCTGGACGCCGTGGTACAGATGGGCGACGTGGTGCCGAACTATGCGGAAGTAGGCCCGCTTTACGAAATGCTGAGCCCCGCCATCAAAAACACGCCGGAGGGCCAGAAGTATGGTCAGCTGCTGGCCGTTCGGAAAACGGTGGCGGTGGGTGCGCAGGCTCCCGGCTTCACCCAGCCGACGCCCGACGGCAAACAGGTGTCATTGGCTGACTACCGCGGCAAGTATGTATTGGTGGATTTCTGGGCTAGCTGGTGCGGCCCCTGCCGGGCCGAAAACCCAAACATCACAAAGCTCTACACTGAGTTCAAGAATAAGAATTTCGATGTTCTAAGCGTTTCGCTTGACAGCGAGGAAGACCGCGAAAAGTGGTTAAAAGCTGTTCAGACCGACCAACTGACGTGGGCACAAGTATCAGACTTGAAAGGTTGGGACAACCAGGCAGCCAAAAGCTATCAGATACAGGCACTTCCGCAGAATTTTTTGGTAGACCCTACTGGTAAAATTGTGGCCACCAACCTGCGCGGCGGCGACCTACGGACTACCCTCTCACAGCTTATTAAATAGCGACCTGCGTTTTATTATTCTTTCTTTCAAACACTTACCTCTATTCCAATGAAAAAGTATCTGCTTACATTACTAGCCGTAGCGCCCTTGTTGGCGCAGGCGCAAACGTCCTTTCCCTACACTGTAAAAGGCACTGTTGGCAAACTGAATGCACCGGCGAAAATCTACTTGGTGCGAGGTATTCAACCATTGGATTCTACTGTGTTGAAAGATGGTGCGTTTGAATTTAAAGGCTCCACTGACCGCCCCATGGAGGTAGATATTGTGGTGCAACGAAATGGCAAACTGAAAGACGGATTCTCCCTTTCCCGTAACCGCACTAGACTTTTTCTAGAGCCTGGACCCGTTGTAGTTACTACCCCCGACTCGTTGCCAAACGCCACGTTTGTGGGTACGCAAATGACCGCGGATTATAACAAGATGAAGGCTTCCTTCGCGCCTATTGTAGCCAAAACAAAGGTATTCTCCGCAGAGGCCCAGAAAGCCTCGCAGCAGCAACAACAGGAACCCGCGTTCCGGGAGCGTATGCAGGAGAAATTTAATGACATCAACAAAGAATATCAGCAAGGATATGCAGCTTTCGTCAAAGCCAACCCTACCTCCTGGGTGAGCCTGGATGTCATGCAGTTTGCTGCGGGCAGCGTGCCTCAATACACAGAACTGGCGTCGCTCTACAATGCACTGTCGCCTACCCTCCAGAACACTACCGAAGGCCAACGCTACAAGGAAATGTTATCGGGTTTGAAAGCCATAGCCATTGGTGCGGAGGCTCCTAATTTCACCCAGCAAACGCCCGACGGTAAGAAGATTGCCCTTTCCGACTACCGCGGCAAGTATGTACTGGTCGATTTCTGGGCCAGTTGGTGCGGCCCCTGCCGCCAGGAAAACCCGAACGTGACTAAAGTTTACCAAGCCTATAAGAGCAAGAACTTCGATGTTTTGGGCGTGTCGCTCGACTCGGAGAAAGACCGTGAGAAGTGGGTGAAAGCCATTGCCGACGACCATTTAGCCTGGGCCCAAGTATCGGACTTGAAAGGCTGGGAAAACCAAGCCGCCAGGAGCTACCGGGTACAAGCCATTCCGCAGAACTTCCTGGTAGACCCCACCGGCAAAATCGTGGCGGTGAACTTGCGCGGCAGCGACCTTCACACGACCTTGGCAAAATATATCAAATAACCAGTCGCTAATTCTTTCTCAGAACACCTTATTACACGCTTTTCCCTACTCTCAACATGAAAAAACACCTGCTCGGTTTTCTACTGCTGGCGCCCTGGCTGGCGCAGGCGCAAGCCCCTACCCCCTACACCCTCAAGGGAAAGATTGGCAAGCTGAATGCGCCCGCGAAAGTCTTTATGCTGCGCGACGGCAAATTCACGGATTCTACGGCGCTCAGCAACGGGGCGTTTGAGTTCAAAGGCACCGTGGATGCGCCGCAGCAAGTGATGCTCGTACTGGCCCGCGACGGCAAGCTGAAGCAGACGCTCTCTAACTTCCAGAAAGCCGACCGCACCACCACGTTCCTGGAGAAGGGCCCCGTGCTGCTCACCAGCGGTGATTCTTTGACCACTGCCAAAATCACCGGCTCCAAGCTGACAACAGAATACCAGAAGCTCCAGGCAAGCCTGAAACCCGCCAACGATAAGATGAAGGCGCTGATGACGGACTACCGGGCGGCTTCGGAAGAGCAGCGCAAGTCGCCGGAGTTTATGAAGCAGCTGGATGCGCGGGAAGAGGCCATTACGGCCGAGAGCAAGCAGCATTATCTGGCCTTCGTGAAGGCCAACCCCAATTCGCCCGTGAGCCTGGGCGCGGTGCAGGCCGTGGGTGGTTCGGTGCCCAGCTACGCCGAAGTAGCGCCGCTGTACGAGTCGTTGTCGCCGGCCGTGAAGAATAGCCCGGCGGGCAAGAAGTACGGGGAGATGCTGCAAGCTATCAAGGCCGTTTCTATTGGCGCCGTGGCCCCCAACTTCACCCAGCAAACGCCCGACGGCAAGCAGGTTTCTTTGGCCGACTACCGTGGCAAGTACGTGCTGGTCGACTTCTGGGCCAGCTGGTGCGGCCCCTGCCGCCAGGAAAACCCCAACGTAACGAAAGTCTACAACGACTACAAAACCAAGAACTTCGACATCCTAGGCGTGTCGCTTGACAACGAAAAGGCCCGCGAGAAATGGCTGAAAGCCATTGCCGACGACCAACTCGCCTGGACGCAGGTTTCGGACCTGAAAGGCTGGCAGAACGACGTAGCTGTGCAGTACCACGTGCAGGCCATTCCGCAGAATTTTCTGGTAGACCCTACCGGCAAAATCGTAGCCACCAACCTGCGCGGCGACGACTTGCGGGCGACGCTGGCGAAATACATCAAGTAGATATTTATCAGACCGTCATTTCGAGCTTGTCGAGAAATCTCGCGTGCTGACGAAAGGTAGTAATCCAGCGTCAGCACGCGAGATTTCTCGACAAGCTCGAAATGACAATCCACACAAAGCGCCTTTCCGAGTAGGAAAGGCGCTTTTTTGCTTATTTCCTACCCTACCACCGCGCCCGCACTTGCGTGAGCACGCGCTCCATTTCGGCGCGCACGGCGCTGGTGGACGTCACATAATTATTATTCAAGAAACTGAATGCGACCAGCCTACCCGACTTCGTGCGCAGATAGCCGCATAGGTTATGCGTGTTGCTGAGCGTGCCGGTTTTGCCCCACAGCCACGGACCTTTCGGGTCGCGGTAAACTCGTTTTAGGGTGCCGTGGCCACCGCCGGCCGCCAGCAGGCTTAGCAGGCGTGCTTCCGTTACTTCCTGGTGCAGCTTGAGCAGCAGGGCCGTGAGGTCGCGGGGGGTCACGAGGTTCTGGCGCGAGAGCCCCGAGCCGTCCACCCAGTGCGGACGGTCGGGCAGGTCGCGGAGGTAGTTGGCCAGCGTGACTTTGATGGGTAGGGCCGAATTGAGCGAATCGGGGCGGAGCTGACCGGCACACATCAGCAAAAGCTGCTCGGCCAGGAAGTTATCCGATACCTGCAACATGCGGCGGTACAGCGAGTCGGCGGGTAGGCCGCGCACAGTGTACACGGTTTCGGTGGCGTGCGAGCGAAATGGTACGGCCACCACGGGGCGGTGCAGCGTGTCCTGCAACAGCAGCCGCGTCAGCTCCGGCCCTACCCGAAAGGGCGTTTCGTCAATCCAGTTCCTGGTCCAGGGCAACACGAAGAACTTGTTTTCCAACACCGCCCGCCGCACATGGTCGTCGGTAGCCGCCGTGTACCCGGCCGGAATGGGCTCCACCACCGGCGCAAAGTAGCGCGGCACCAAACGCAGGTATGGCGTGGGGCCAGTGCGGGCGTAAATACGCAACGTGTGGCCGTAGAGTGGAAACGGGCCGCGCTCGGGTTGGTAGTAATAGTTGTAGTCGTCCCAACTCCAGCTAGGGCCGAACGCAGTTACGCAGGGCACCGAGGCGTAATACAGTTTCTCGGGCCTACTCGCCAGAAAATCGAAAGCGCGGCGCGAGGGCACATCGCCGTGCAGCAGGGTAGGGTCGCCGGTGCCCCAGAAAATCAGCGAGTCTTGGTGGCGCACGTAGCGCAGGCTGGGTAGGGAGTCGCCCAGCAGGTGCAAGCCGGCGTAGAGCGAGAATAGCTTCATGGTGCTGGCCGGCACGAAGTAGCGGTCGGCCTGCTGCTCGTAGAGCGTCTCGCCGGTAGTGGCATCCATTAGGCTCACACCCACATGGTGCTGCCGCAGCACCGCCGACTCGGTGAGTAGCTTAGCGAGCCACGCCGTATCGGGCGGGCGCGGGGTAGGCGGTGGGGTGGTGGCAACAGCCGCCAGGGTAGGCAACAACAGAAACGCCAGTAACGCGGCGCGGCGACAAAGAGCGATCAGCATAGACGCGCAAGATGCGGAAGCTGAAGGGGAGAAAAAAGTAGCTGAGCGGTTCTGCGCTAGCCAACCATTCGCTTTCTGGCCTCCCATTCGCGCTTCAGCATGGCGTATTGGTACTCGCTACTCCATCCACCCTCCGAAAAAAAGTTTTCTATAAAGTGTCCTTCCTGTCGAAAACCTACGCTTCTCAGCAACTGAATAGACGCTACGTTTTCAGTATCGACCAACTCTACTACCCGATGTACTTGTTTTTCTTCGAATAGAAAAGCCAAAATGCCCAACATCACTTCCTTTGCGTAGCCGTTGCGTTGTGCCAGGTGTGAAATGGTGATACCTATTTCGGCAACTCTGCTATCTTCCGCGTCCAGTTTGATGGCGCAGTCGCCCACTAACTGACCCGTTGCAGTCCTTTCAATTCCGTACTGCACCCACTCGCCCGCTGTCCCGAATGCTTTTACGGTGTGCCGCTGAATAAATTCTTCGGCTTGCGCTTGAGACATCACATCAAATCCCTGATAGCGTGTAATTTCCGGATTGGATCGGTAACTATGAAAATCATCCAAGTCCGAAGGTTTGAGGTTTCTGATGATAAGCCGGGAGGTCAATATGTTCATATGGAAAACTTACTTCATAAGCCCATTTCTAATTTCCTGCACCTGCCCTACCCACACAACTACACTCGCTCAGCATAATCCAGCGAGGGCGAAGGAAAATGACTCAATTCTTGTGATTTACGCAAAAGCTTCATTAGCCGCCAGCGTACTGGTCACACATCGTTTATAGTATCTGGCAAAACTCCAAGCGTTCATCATCGGGGCCCAGGATGTTTATGTACTTGCAGCCATTTTTCCAGAAGCCCAGGTAAACCGGCGCGTCTTCTATAATGCGAAAACCGTTTGCTTTAAGCATGGCATAGGTTTCGTCAATATCATCCACGTCGAAAGCAATGTGGTCAATTTTACCATTTGGGCGCTTTCTGATTTCCGTCAGCTCGGGCTCGGGCATCTGGTATAATTCGACAATTGTATTCCCGTGCTTCATCATCATCACCCTACCTTCTCCCCCGTCGTGCTCAAATGTTGAGGTCTGAGGTGGTCGGGTGAAACAGGAGAGAATTAGGTGTTAATTTCCCAATTCCATGGAAAAAGCCTCTTCCTCCAAACGGCCGCGCTATGATGCGGCCTTCCGGGCCGAAGCCCTGCGTCTGGCCAGCG
>Ga0210040_10000339_pt1 | contig 80320 bp, 81 predicted proteins | sample CryGeyCG12114_NA_FD_185462 | JGI IMG/M metagenome (GOLD analysis project Ga0210040, IMG submission 185462) | Groundwater microbial communities from aquifer - Crystal Geyser CG19_WC_8/21/14_NA (SPAdes) (version 2) | ecosystem: Environmental > Aquatic > Deep subsurface > Groundwater | place: USA...
GCCTGGAGGCGGGGGCGGTGCCGCTGCACCGGGCCCGCGTCGACCTGCCGGGCCTGCTGGAGGCCGCTGCCGCCGAGGCGCGGGCGGTCGGGCGCGACGCGTCCGTCGTGGTCGACGCCGACCCGGGGCTCGCCGTCAGCGCCGATGCCGAGCGCCTGGCCCAGGTGCTGGCCAACCTGCTCGACAACGCCACCCGGCACAGCCCGCCGGGGGCCTCGGTGCTGCTGAGCGCCCGGCGGACGGCGTCCGGGACGCGCCTGGAGGTGGTCGACGCCGGGCCGGGCATCGCCCCCGGCGACCGCGAGCGCGTCTTCGACCGCTTCGCGCGCACCGACACCGCCCGCTCGGCGGCGGCGGGCGGCAGCGGGCTCGGCCTGGCCATCGTGCGCTGGGTGGTCGACCTGCACGGCGGCTCGGTGGCCGTGGGCGACCCCCCGCCCGGTGGCGGCTGCCGGGTCGTCGTCGACCTGCCCTCCTGACGTCCACCGCTCACCTCTCACCGCTCACCTCCCCTGCGGACCGCCTCGCGCGGCGCCGCCCCTCGTCGTGCCACCGCCCACCCCTGGAGCCTCCTGTGACCGCCACTCCCCCGCTCCCCGCTCCTCCCGAGCCCGCCCACCCGGTGCCCGTGCCGCCCCCGCCGCCGCGCCCGGTGGCGCCCGCGCCGGTCGCGCTCGCCGCGCTCGGCACGGGCGCCGCCGCGGCCCTGCTCGTGCCGGGTGGCCCGCCGGGCCTCGGCGTCGCGCTCTTCGCCCTGGTCGTGGCCGGCGTGCTCGCGGCCGTGCGCGGCGGCGCTCCGCGACCGGACCGGTGGCAGGTCGCCCACGGCACCGCCGCGGTGCTCCTGGTCGGCGCCGCCGCCGTGCGCGACGCGGACTGGGTGGTCGCCCTGGACCTCCTCGCCGCCGTCCCGCTGGCGGCGCTCGCCCTCGTGCCCGCGCGCAGCTGGGCCGGCGTCCTCCTGGCCCTGCCGCGCACCGGCCTGCGGGTGCCGCGGTCCGCCGGCCCGCTGGTGCGGGGGCTGCGGCCCCTCGTCGGGCGGGGCGGGTCGCTCGGCCCGTCGGTGGGGCCGGCGGTGCGCGGGCTGGCGCTCACGGCGGTGCTGCTGGCCGTCTTCGTGCCGCTGCTGTCCAGCGCCGACGAGCGCTTCGCCGCCCTGGTGCCGGCGTGGCAGCCGCCGGACCTGGGCGAGCTGCCGGGCCGCGCGGTGGTGGGGGTGCTGGCGGCGGCCGCGCTCGTGGCGGCGGACTGGACGCGGCGGGCGCCCGGCGCGGAGCCGGTGGTGCCGCCACCGTCCCGGGTGCTGCACCGGGCCAGCGAGTGGCTGCTGCCCCTGGGCGCGCTGGACCTGCTGCTGGCCGCGTTCCTGCTCGTGCAGTCCGGCCCCGGCGACAGCGGCGCGACGTTCGCCGAGGAGCTGCACACCGGGTTCTTCCAGCTGCTGGCCGTCACCGCGCTCGTGCTCGTCGTGGTCGCCGGCGCGGTGCGGTGGACGACGCGGAGCCCGGGCGTGCGGGCCGCGCTGGCGGTGCTGTGCGTGCTCACCCTCGCCGTCGACGCCTCGGCGCTGGCCCGGCTGCACGCCTACACCGACGCCTACGGGCTGACCCGGCTGCGCATCCTCGTCGGCGTCATCTGCTGCCTGCTCGCCGCCGTGCTCGTGGTCCTGCTGGTCGCCGGGGCGCGGCGGCCGCCCGTGCCGGGCGCTCCGCCGCAGCGGTGGGTGCCGCACACCGCCGTCCTGCTCGCGGCCCTGGCCCTGCTCGGGCTCACCGCGGCCGACCCGGACGCGGCGATCGCCCGCTCCGCCCTGGCCCGCGGTGAGGGCGCCGACACCGAGTACCTGGCGACCCTGTCCGCGGACGCCGTCCCGGTCCTGGCCCGCTCGCCGCTGGACACCAGCGCCTGCGTGCTCGCGGGGATGCGCGTGCGGCTGCTCGTGGACGGGGGCGGCTGGACGCAGGCCAACCTGGCCCGCGCCCGGGCCGCCGAGCTGCTCGAGCCCGAGGTGCGCTGCACCCTCCCATGATCGCCGGGCGCTGCCGGGGGTGCGGGTCGAGGCTGGGAGCGTCCCGCACCCCCGAACGTCCCCGAACGTCGCGGCTCCTGAGGCCGCGACCGGCCCAGGAGGTCCCCGCATGTCCGACTACGACGGCAGCACCACGGTCGCGGCCCCGCCCGACGCCCTGTTCGCCTACCTGTCCGACGTGGAGAACCTGCCGGGGTACTTCGCCCGGATGACGGAGGCGCACCGCACCTCCGGCGACGAGGTGCACACGCAGGCGCAGATGCCCGACGGGCAGAGCGTGGAGGGCGAGGCGTGGTTCCGCGTCGACTCCGGGAAGCAGCACATCTCGTGGGGCTCGGAGGGCGAGAGCGACTACAGCGGGTACCTGGACGTCAGCGCCGACGGCGACGGGTCGCAGGTCGAGGTGCACATCCACTCCCCGCACGTGCAGAGCGAGCAGGTGCAGACCGGCGTGGACGAGACCCTCGCCGCGATCAAGGAGAAGGTCGAGGGCCAGGGCGCCGCGCAGGGCTGACCGGGGCTGAGCGGCGCCGCTCAGACCCCCGCGGCCACCGGGACGTCGTCGCCGGAGCCCGCGAGGGCCCCGGCCATCTCCGCGGCGCTCTGGCGCAGCCCGAACAGGCGCCGGCCGGGCTGCAGCAGGCGGCCGCGGGCCAGCGGGCTCGCGACGACCGGGTCGAACCCGAGCCGGTCGACCACCTCGGCGACCGCCGCGGCCGCCTCGGGGTCGTCCCCGACCACGGCGACGGCCCGCCGGTCGCTCGCGCCGGCGGGCCGGGCGTCGTCCTCCATGTCGTGGTAGCCGAGGTGGCTGAAGGACTTCACCCACCGGGCCCGGTCGTTGAGCTCGGCGACGACCTCGCTGGTGCCCCGCCCGTCGGCGTCCACGGCAGCGTCGTGCCCGTCCACCGGCGGCCAGTAGTTCATGGCGTCGACCACGACCTTGCCGTCGAACGCCTCGACCGGCAGCTCGGCCCGCCGGCCGAACGGGACCACGAGCAGCAGGACGTCGGCCTCGCGGGCCGTCGTGGCCGCGTCGGCCGCCTCGGCGCCGGGCGCCACCAGGCCCAGGACCAGGTCGAGCGCGGTGCTGCGCGGGGAGCCGGTGACGAGCGTGCGGTAGCCGGCGGCGACGGCCAGGCGCGCCAGGGCGGTGCCGGCCTTGCCGGCGCCGAAGATGCCGAGCACGGGCAGGTCGGGGGTCATCGCTCTCCTCGTCGGGTGCTGCGCGGGCGGGGGGTCCGCCGCCCAGGCGCAACCGCCGCCGGCCGGGCGTTGTTCCAGCGCCGCTCCCGGGGTCCCCCGGGGCGGACGCACGAGCGGCCCGCCCCGGGGATCCGGGACGGGCCGCTCGTCAGGGTGTGGAGGTGGCGGGAATCGAACCCGCGTCCGTCGTCGTACCCCCAGGGCTTCTCCGAGTGCAGTCTGCTACGGGATTTCTCAGCCCCAGCGATCTCGCAGACGCGTCGCTGCCGGGCTCAGTCGTCTGAGTGTTCCACCAGCCCCGACGACGAGGACTGGCAGCAGTGGCTCCCTAGCTGACGCCGGTTACCGGGACGGGAGCAGGCCCGGGCCGACGGACCTCAGGACTCGCTCAGGCGGCGAGAGTGAAGTCGGTGCGCTTGGAATCGGCACCTGTTGTTTTGCAAGGAACGTTCACGAGATGACCTTGCATTCTCGACTCGCTTCCCCTGGTTCGACGATGCAACGTCGAGACCTGGCACCCCCTGTGGTGTTGTCTGCTGCGGCGACGCGGTGCTCTCCGCCGCAGCAGACCCCAGGATACCGCGGTCAGAGCGTGATGACGAGCTTGCCCCGCACGTGGCCGCCCTCGATGAGGCGGTGGGCGTCGGCGGCGCGCTCGAGCGGGAAGGTCTCCTGCACGTTGATCTTGATGCTGCCCTCGTCGACCATCGCGACGAGCTGCGCGAGCTGCAGCGCGTGCGGCACCACGAAGCAGTAGACGCCCCCGACCTCGGCGGTCAGCGTCGGGTCGACGTTGGACGCCGTCCGGCGCACGTTCTTCACCAGCTCGGCGGACTGGCGGATCGCCTCGCCGCCGACGTAGTCGACCGCCGCGTCCACGCCCTCGGGCGCGAGCGCGCGGACGGCGTCCACCAGGCCCTCGCCGTAGAGGACCGGCTCGACGCCCAGGGAGCGCAGGTACTCGTGGTTGGGCTCCCCCGCCGTGCCGATCACCCGGGCGCCGCGCGCCTTCGCGATCTGGACGGCGAAGTGGCCCACGCCCCCGGCGGCGGCGTGCACGAGCACGGTGTCGCCGGCGGCCACGCGGACCGCGTCGAGGGACTGCAGCGCGGTGAGGCCGGCGAGCGGCAGCGCGGCGGCGTCCTCGAAGCTCACGCCCGGGGGCTTGAGCGCGAAGTGGCGCGAGGAGCCGGAGACGAGCTCGGCGTAGGTGCCGTCGCGCACGAAGTCCTTGCGCAGGTAGCCGAGCACCTCGTCACCGACCGCCAGGTCGTGCACGGCCGGGCCGACGGCCTCGACCACGCCCGCGGCGTCCCAGCCCGGGATGTTCGGCAGGAACGAGGGGAAGGCCCCCTGGAGGTAGCCCTCTCGGACCTTGAAGTCGACGGGGTTGACGCCGGCCGCGCGCACGCGGACGAGCACGGTGTCGGGGCCGACGATCGGGTCGGGCTGCTCGCCGACCTGGAGGACGTCGGGACCGCCGTAGGTGTTCTGGAAGACAGCACGCATGTCGGTGCCAGCGCTCGCGTCCCTGCCCGTGTTCCCCCGCCTCCCCCGCGGACCCGGGAGGGCTAGTCGACCCCGCCGCGGCGGGTGCGCACCGACATCGCGCGCTGGGCCTCGCGGGCGTCCTGCTTCTCGCGCAGCGCCTGGCGCTTGTCGTAGTTGCGCTTGCCGCGCGCCACGGCGATCTCGACCTTGGCGCGGCCGTCCTTGAAGTAGACCTGCAGCGGCACGAGCGTGTAGCCGGCCTCCATCGTGGCCTGGCTGAGCTTGACGATCTCCGCGGCGTGCAGCAGGAGCTTGCGGCGCCGGCGCGGCTCGTGGTTGGTCCAGGTGCCCTGCACGTACTCGGGGATGTAGACGCCCTCGAGCCAGGCCTCCCCGCCCTCGACGGTGGCGAACCCGTCGACGAGGCTCGAGCGGCCCAGGCGCAGCGACTTCACCTCGGTGCCGACGAGCACCATGCCCGCCTCGTAGACGTCCTCGATGGCGAAGTCGTGGCGGGCCTTGCGGTTGCTCGCCACGACCTTCCGCCCGCTGTCCCTCGCCGTCGCCACGCCGCCATCCTAGGCGGCGGCGCGCAGCGCGCTCAGGGACCGCTCAGAGCCAGCCGCGCGGGTCCACCGTCCCGCCGGAGACCCGCACCTCGAAGTGCAGGTGGCAGGCGGTGCCCACGCCGGTCGAGCCGGACCAGGCGATCAGCTGGCCGCGGGAGACGCTCGTGCCGACGCCGACCGCGAACCGCGACAGGTGCGCGTAGGCGGTGGCCACCGAGCGCCCGGCGACCTCGTCGTGGTCGACGACCACGATGTTGCCGTAGCCGGAGCCGACGCCCGCCCGGATGACCTCGCCGGCCTCGGCGGCGTACACCGGGGTGCCGCACGCGGCCCGGAAGTCGGTGCCGGCGTGCAGGCGCCGGGTGCCGTAGACCGGGTGGACCCGGTACCCGTAGTCCGACGTCACCGTCAGCTTCGCCAGGGGGGCGCCCAGCACGCCGCCGGTGGCGGCCGGCGGCCCGCCCGAGGGGGGCCGGGGCTTGCCGGACGCCGCGCGCCGGGCGGCCGCGGCGGCCTCGCGGGCGCGCAGCTCGGCGGCGATGTCGTCGCTGGCGGCCTGCGCGGCAGCGGCCTCCTGCTGGTGGGCGGCCTTCTCGGTCTCCAGGGTCGCCAGCGCCTGCGTGCGCTGGACGGCCAGGGAGTCCAGGTCGGCCTTGCGCTCGGCGGCGGCGGCCTCGGCGGCCTGGGTCTGCGCCACCTGGGCCTCGGCCTCGGCCTTCAGCCGCGCCACCTCCGCGCGCACGGCCTCCAGCTTCTCCTGCTCGTGCGCGTGCAGGGCCCGCTGCTCGCGCAGGCGCGCCATGGCCCCGGACTGCACCCGCAGCGCGGCGTCGACCATGACGTACCGGTCGGTGAAGGCCTCGGGGCTGTCGGCGTCCATCGCCAGGGCGAGCGCGGTGCTCATCCCGCCCGTGCGGTAGGCCTGGGAGGCGATGCGCGACAGCGCCTTGGAGGTGTCCTGGATCGCCACGTCGCCGGAGGCCATCGAGGCCACCGCCGCCGCCTCGGCGGCCTGGGCGGCGGCCAGGCGGCCGGCCAGCTCGACGTCGCGCGCCCGGGCGACCTGCACCTGCGCGGTCGCGGCGTCCAGCGCCGCCTGGGCCTGCGGCTGCTGCGCCTGGACGTCGGCGAGCGCGGCGCTGGCCGCCACCGCGGCGTCGCTGATCGCGTCGAGCTGCTCCTCGGCCTCGGCGGCCTGCTGGCGCAGCTGGCTCTGGCGCTGGCGCAGCTGCTTGTCGGTCTCGGCGGACGCCGGCCCGGCGCCCGCCGCCAGACCGGCGACCAGCAGCGCCAGGGCCGCGGCCACCGCGCGGCGGCGGACCCGGCCCGCGCTGCGTGCGCGCGCCACGGCTCAGACCTTCAGGTAGCGGGAGAGGGTGACCACCGAGGCCAGGCCGGCCAGGAGGATCCCGACCGCGAACAGCAGCGGGGCGACGAGCCAGACCTGGGAGGTGCCGATGTAGCCGAACAGCGGCAGCACGTCGACCAGCCAGCCCTGGACGCCGAAGCGCACCACGCCCCACAGCACGGCCGTGGCCAGGCCCGCGCCGAGGACCGCGGCCAGCACGCCCTCGAGCAGGAACGGCAGCTGGATGAGGGTCTTGCTGGCGCCGACCAGGCGCATGATCCCGGTCTCGCGCCGGCGGCTGAACGCCGAGAGGCGGATGGTCGTGGCGATCAGCAGGCCGGCCGCGACGATCATCACGAGGGCGAACCCGCCGGCGACCAGCGTCAGCACGTTGAGCACCGCGAAGAACGGGTCGAGCACGCGCCGCTGGTCCTGCACCTCCTCCACGCCGGGGGTGCCGGCGAAGTACTGGCTGACCACCTCGTACTGGGTGGGGTCGACGAGCTTGACCCGGAAGGACTCGTTGAGCTGGTCCTGCGTGGCCGACTCCGCGATCGCGGTGCCGGCGAACTGCTCCTGGAACCGGGCGAAGGCCTGCTCCTTGGTCTCGAACTCCACCTTCTCCACGTACGGCGCGAGCACCGGGGAGGCCAGCGCCGCGGCCACCTCGTCCTTCTGGGCCTGGCTCACCTCGCCGGCGGTGCACGTGGGCGCCTCGCTGTCGGCCACGCACAGGAAGATCGAGACCTGCACGCGGTCGTACCAGTAGTCCTTCATCTGCCCGACCTGCATCTGCAGCAGGCCGCCGGCGCCGACGAAGACCAGCGAGACGAACGTGACCAGGACGACCGAGACGGTCATCGCGGTGTTGCGCCGCAGGCCCGCGAGGACCTCCCCGGCCAGGAACCGCACGCGCATCAGCGGGCCGCCATGCCGTAGACGCCGCGGGCCTCGTCGCGCACCAGCGCGCCGCCCTCCAGCTGCACCACCCGCTTGCGCATCGAGTCGACGATCTCGGTGTCGTGCGTGGCCATGACGATCGTCGTGCCGGTGCGGTTGATCCGGTCCAGCAGCCGCATGATGCCCACGCTGGTGGCCGGGTCGAGGTTCCCGGTCGGCTCGTCGGCCAGGAGGATCGAGGGCCGGTTGACGAAGGCGCGCGCGATCGCCACGCGCTGCTGCTCGCCGCCGGACAGCTCGTGGGGCAGGCGCCCCTCCTTGCCCGCCAGCCCGACCAGCTCCAGGGTCTCGGGGACGACCTGGGCGATGTGGTGGCGGTTGCGCCCGATGACCTGCAGCGCGAAGGCGACGTTCTCGAAGACCGTCTTGCTCGGCAGCAGCCGGAAGTCCTGGAACACCGCGCCGATCTGGCGGCGCAGGTGCGGGACCTTCCACGACGACAGTCGCGCCACGTCTCGGCCGGCGACGCGGACGACGCCGCGGGTGGGCACGTCCTCCTTGAGCACCAGGCGCAGGAAGGTCGACTTGCCCGAGCCGGAGGCGCCGACGAGGAAGACGAACTCGCCGCGCTCGACGTCCAGGGAGACGCCGTCCAGCGCCGGCCGGCTCGTGCGGTCGTAGGTCTTGGTGACGTCCTCGAAACGGATCATGTGGTTCCAGCGCCCGGCCAGTCCTCGGGGTCCGTGGCGGTCTCCAGGCCGTCCCGCGACCCGCTCGACCGCCGTGCGCGCGAGGCGCAGCACCTGGCCACGGCCGAGGCTAGGCCGGGCGGGCCCGGTTTCGTGGCAGAACGCCCCGGTGTGTCGCGGGCCCCTGCGGGCCGGCGCCTCCCGGGCTCAGGACCCGCTGTCGACCTTGTCCTGCTGGCGGCGCCAGCGGATGCCCTCCTCGAGGAAGTCGTCGATCTCCCCGTCGAAGACCGGCGTGGGGTTGCCGACCTCGTGGTCGGTGCGCAGGTCCTTGACCATCTGGTACGGGTTGAGCACGTACGAGCGCATCTGGTTGCCCCAGCTGCCGCTGTCGGCGCCCTTGAGGGCGTCGAGCTCGGCCTGGCGCTCCTGCTTGGCCCGCACCAGCAGCCGGGCCTGCAGCACCCGCATCGCCGCGGCCTTGTTCTGCAGCTGGGACTTCTCGTTCTGGCAGGACACGACGATGCCGGTGGGCAGGTGCGTCAGGCGCACCGCGGAGTCGGTGGTGTTGACCGACTGGCCACCGGGGCCGGAGGAGCGGAAGACGTCGACGCGCACCTCGTTCTCCGGGACGTCGATGTGGTCGGTCTCCTCGGTGACCGGCAGCACCTCCACGCCGGCGAAGGAGGTCTGGCGGCGGCCCTGGTTGTCGAAGGGCGAGATGCGCACGAGGCGGTGGGTGCCCTGCTCGACCGAGAGGGTGCCGTAGGCGTAGGGCGCGTGGACGGCCATCGTCGCCGACTTGATCCCCGCCTCCTCGGCGTAGGAGGTGTCCATCACCTCGGTCTTGTAGCCGTGGCGCTCGGCCCAGCGCAGGTACATGCGCAGCAGCATCTCGGCGAAGTCGGCGGCGTCGATGCCCCCGGCCTCGGCGCGCACGGTGATCAGGGCCTCGCGCTTGTCGTACTCGCCGTTGAGCAGCGTGCGGACCTCGAGCTCGCCGAGGTCCTTGCGCAGGCCCTCGAGCTCCTTCTCGGCCTCCGCGCGGGTCTCGGTGGCCGTGGCGGTGTCGTTCTCCAGGTCGGCGTCACCGGCCATCTCGACCAGCAGCTCCAGGTCGTCGATGCGCTGGCCCAGGGTCTGCAGCCGGTCGAGCTCGGTCTGGGCGTGGGACAGGCGGCTGGTCACCTGCTGGGCGGCCTCGACGTCGTCCCACAGGCCCGGCGCGGAGGCCTGCTCGGACAGCTCGGCGATCGTGGAGGTCAGGGTCTCGACGTCGGTGACCTGCCGGATCGTCCCGAAGGTCGTGCGCAGGGCGGAGATCTCTGCAGGGAAGTCGAGGGCAGCCACGTCGCCCGAGGGTACGCGAGCCGCGGCGCGGCCCTCAGGTGAAGAGGCCGCCGAGGCCGCCCATGCCGCCCCCGCCGCCGCTGGCCGGCGCGACCGGGCGTCCCTCGCTGGGCTGCACGAGCACGAACCCGGGGCCGGAGAAGGCGTACTGGAACGCCTCACCGGTGCCGCCGCGCAGCAGCGACCGCATGTTCGTGCTGTTCACCAGCTGGGGCTGCAGGTTGGACGACCACGCCACCGCCGCCTGGACGTCGACGTAGGTGGGCTGCGCGGCGCAGTCCAGGAGCACCGGCGGGCCGTCGCTGGTCAGCGCCACGACGCCGTTCCCGGTCAGCTCCAGGTTGAACAGGCCGCCGGCGGCCATGCCCGCCCCGGCCACGCGGCGGATGTCCCAGGCCACGTCGGCGTCGAAGGCGAGGAGGTTCTTGCCGTCCACGCTCAGGCCGTCGCCCTCGAGCTGGATGAGGAAGACGTGCTCGGCGGCCCGCGCGAAGAAGACCTCGCCGGCGCCGCTGACGCGCATGAGCGGGGTGTCCTCGTTCGTGACGACCTTCTTGAGCAGGCGGCCGAGGCTGCCCGCGCTCTCGTGGTCGAAGCGGACCTGCCCCTGGTAGGCGACCATCGAGCCCTTGGCGGCGAGCACGTCGGAGCCCAGGGCGACCCGGAGCATCCGCGAGCTCTGCAGGGCCCACCGGTCCCCCGTGGCGACCTCGGCGTGGCTGGCGTCGAACAGCTGGCTGCGCATGGGGCGAGCCTGCCAGGTCGGGCGCGCCGGAGACAGGGCCCTCGCCAGGTCGGCGGAGGCCCTGTCTCAGAGGGAGCCCTGTCTCAGAGGGAGCCCCGTCTCAGAGGGCGGCGCGAGCGGTGAGGACGGCCGCCCGCTGGGCCAGGCGGGTCGAGCGGGCGACCAGCCGCGCCGCCCGACGGCGGTCGCGCGCGGGCGCGGCCGTGCGGTGTCGCTCGGCCTCGCGCCGGAGCGCGGCGTCGCGCTCGGCGTGCAGCATCAGGTGCAGGTGTTCCACGGTGCTCTCCGGTCTCAGAGGGGGGTGCACGGGGTGGTAGGGAGGCGCCGGCATCAGGCGACGGCGCCGACGTGCTCGGGCAGCGGGTGCTTGCGGGGGCGGCCGCGGGGGCGCTTGCGCGCCACCACCTCGCCGGCGAGCACGAGCTCGCCGCCCCAGACGCCCCACGGCTCGGCGCGGTCCAGGGCTCCCTGCAGGCAGGGGGCCCGCAGCGGGCAGTCGTGGCACAGCGCCTTGGCGGCCTCGACGTCCTGCGGGAGCTCGGCGAACCAGAGCTCGGGGTCGTTGACCCGGCAGGGCAGGGGGGGCATCGGGTGCTCCTTCGGTGCGGTGCGGACGGCGCGGTGCTCTCGGGCGGGGCCGGAGCGGTGCGAGACCGCGGCACGGAAGAGGCCGCGGATCCCGGGAGGGGATCCGCGGCCTGTGCGCCGGTGCGGGTGCTGACCTAGCTGGTCAGGACCCGCCTGGCGGCAGGCAGAGGTGTCCCCTGGGACGTGGTGTTGACGGCGACGACGCTCGGGAGGGCGATGTCATCGCGGCGCACGCTCGTGCGACCGGTCCAGGACGGCGTGCCGCCGCCCGCGCGGAAGCGCAGGGCGTGGCCGTCGACGGCGGCGCCGTGGCGCGCGAAGCCGTAGGTCGCGTCCATGGGGTCACCTCCGTCTGCTCTGGTGCCGACGTGCCGCAGGGGCGGCGTCGAGCTCGTGGGAGAGAACCTAGGGGGAGGTCCTCCGGGGGCACAACAGGTTTTTCCGGGGGTCCTTCAGCCGGCGCTGTGGAGGACGCCGAGGACGGCCTCGGCGTAGCGGTCGAGCTTGGCCGGGCCGACGCCGGCGATCTTCGCCAGGCCGGCGCTGTCGGTCGGCCTGGCCTCGGCGATCGCGACCAGGGTCGCGTCGGTGAAGACCACGTACGCGGGCACCTTGGCCTCGGCGGCCGTGCCGCTGCGCCACTCGCGCAGCTGCTCGAAGACGGCCTCGTCGTAGCTGGGCGGGCAGTCCGCGCAGCGCCCGACCTTGCGCTCGGCCGCGGTGTTCAGCACCGACCCGCAGCCCTTGCAGACCCGGGCCAGGCCCTCGCCCTTGCGCTTGGCCCGCGGGTTGGCCGGGCGGGCGGCCCGGGCGTCGCCGTCGGTGGGGCGGAGGCCGTCGAGGAAGCGGGACGGCGTCCGGCTGGCACGACCGCCCGGCGTCCGCGCGCGCGACCACGACAGCGCCAGGTGCTCGCGGGCGCGGGTGATCCCGACGTAGAGGAGGCGGCGCTCCTCCTCCACGGCCTCGGGGTCGTCGGCGGAGAAGGAGATCGGCATGAGGCCCTCGTTGAGCCCGACGAGGAAGACGGCGTCCCACTCCAGGCCCTTGGCCGCGTGCAGGGAGGCCAGGGTGACGCCGTCCACGGTGGGGGCGTGCTGGGCGGCGGCGCGCTCGTCGAGCTCGGCCACGAGGTCGGAGATGCGGGCCTGCGGGCGGGCGGCGGCGACGTCGTCGGCCAGGGCGGCCAGGGCCTGCAGCGAGGCCCAGCGGTCGCGCACGGCGCCGGTCGCGGTCGGCGGCGCCTCGCTCCAGCCCGCGGTGGCCAGGACGTCGCGCACCGAGCGGCCCAGCGGCGTCGAGCCGTCGTCGCCGCGGGCGGAGCCGCGCAGCAGCAGCACGGCCTGGCGCACCTCCGAGCGCGCGAAGAAGCGCTCCCCGCCGCGCAGGAGGTAGCCGATGCCGGCCTCGGTCAGGGCCTGCTCCAGCGGCTCGGACTGGCCGTTGGTGCGGTAGAGCACCGCGACCTGCCCGGCCGGGACGCCGGAGTCGACCAGCGCGCGCACCCGCGCCGCGACGCCCGCGGCCTCGGCGACGTCGTCGTCGTAGGCGGTGAAGCTGGGCGCCGGGCCGCTCTCGCGCTGGGCGACCAGCTCCACCCGCGCCCGGGTGGCCGACTTCGGCGCGCGGTCGAGCAGCCCGTTGGCGAGGGCGACGACCTGCGGGGTGGAGCGGTAGTCGCGCACGAGCTTCACGACGGTGGCGCCCGGGTAGCGGGTGGGGAACTCCAGCAGGTGCTTCGGGCTGGCGCCGGCGAAGGAGTAGATGGTCTGGCTGGCGTCGCCGACGACGCACACGTCGGTGCGCTCCCCCAGCCACAGGTCCAGCAGCCGCTGCTGGAGCGGGGAGACGTCCTGGTACTCGTCGACGACGAAGTGGCGGTACTGGCGGCGCACCGACTCCGCGACGTCCGCGCGCTCGTCGAGGATCCCCGCCGTCAGCAGGAGGACGTCCTCGAAGTCCATCGCGCCGCGGTCGGTCTTGACGTCCTCGTAGGACTGCAGGAGCCGGGCCACGGTCGCCGGGTCGAGCCCGCCCGGCGTCCCGCGCCCGGCCGCGCGGGCCGCCGCGGGGTAGCGCTCGGGCACGAGCATGGCGACCTTGGCCCACTCCACCTCCGCCGACAGGTCGCGCACCGCGGCGCGGTCGACGCTCAGGCGCAGGCGGGCCGCGGCCTCGGCGACCAGGCGGGCCTTGTGCTCGACCAGCACCGGCAGGTCGCCCCCGACCGCCTGGGGCCAGAAGTACTGCAGCTGGCGCAGGGCGGCGGCGTGGAACGTGCGGGCCTGCACCGCCGGGACGCCGAGGTCGCGCAGGCGCGAGCGCATCTCCCCCGCCGCGCGGGCGGTGAAGGTGACCGCCAGGACGGTGCGCGGGTCGTAGACCCCGGCGTGCACGCCGTGGGCGATCCGGTGGGTCAGCGCACGGGTCTTGCCGGTGCCGGCGCCGGCGAGGACGCAGACCGGGCCGGTCAGCGCGGTGGCGACCTCGCGCTGCTCGGGGTCGAGGGAGGCCAGGACGGCGTCGGACATGCTCATCAGGACAGCCATGGTGTCCTATCGGGGTGACAGTCGGACCCGGACCCGCGGCGGCGCCCCTCCCGGTGCTGGAGGCGGGCCTGCCCGAGCTCGTCGCCCGGGCCCGCGCCCTGGTGCAGCCCGGCCGGCGGCGCCTGCTCGGCCTGGCCGGCGCGCCCGGCAGCGGCAAGACCACCCTGGCCGCGGCGCTGGCCGCCGCCCTGGGCGAGGACGCCGCGGTGGTGGGCATGGACGGCTTCCACCTGGCCGACGCGACCCTCGTGGCCTGGGGCCGGCGCGAGCGCAAGGGCGCCCCGGACACCTTCGACGCCGCCGGGTACGTCGCCCTGCTGCGCCGGCTCCGCGAGGACGCCGACGCCGTCGTCCACGCCCCCCTCTTCCGGCGCGAGATCGAGGAGCCGATCGCCGGCGCCGTGCCCGTGCGGCGGGGCACCCCCCTGGTGATCACCGAGGGGAACTACCTGCTCCTGGACGACGGCGACTGGGCCGGCGTCCGCCCGCAGCTGGACGCCGTGTGGTTCGTCGAGCCCGACGACGCCGTGCGCCGCGAGCGCCTCGTGGCCCGGCGGGTGGGCCTGGGCGAGGACGCCCGGAGCGCGCGGGCCTGGGCGCTGGGGCCCGACGAGCGCAACGCCCGCCTCGTCGCGGCGACCCGCGAGCGCGCCGACCTCGTCGTCCGGGTGGCCGACCGCCTCTGAGCCGGACGGGGCTGCAGGAATGGGCGACCCCGCCGGAGGAGTTGGAGCGGGGTGGACCACCCCACTCCAGGAGGAACGATGACGAGCCCCACGCTGCCGCAGGCCGGGACGATCACGATGTACACCACCAGCTGGTGCGGGTACTGCCGGGTGCTGAAGAAGAACCTGCAGCGCGAGGGCATCACCTGGGACGAGGTGAACATCGAGGAGCACCCCGAGGCGGCTGAGTACGTGATGAGCGTCAACGGCGGCAACCAGACCGTCCCCACGGTCGTGTTCCCCGACGGCAGCGCCGCGACCAACCCCTCGCTCGCGGACGTCAAGGCCCGGCTGGGCTGACCTGACCCTGCGCGTCCAGCCGCTCGACGTCGCCGGCGTCGCCGCCCGCCTGGCCTCCCCGGCCCTGGCGGGCGGCGCGCGGCGGCTCGGGGTCGACGGCGCGGTCCCGAGCGACCGCTCCCTGCTCGCCGAGGCGGTGGACGCCGCGCTGAGCGCCGCGGGCCGGCCGGTGCTGCGGGTCAGCGCCGAGGACTTCCTGCGCCCCCGCTCGGTGCGCCTGGAGCACGGCGCCGACGACCCGGACGCCGGCTACGAGCGCTGGTACGACACGTCGGCGCTGCTGCGCGAGGTGCTCGACCCGCTCGGACCCGGCGGGTCCGGGCGGTGGCTGCCCGCGCTGTGGGACGCCGCCGCCGACCGCGCCACGCGGGCCCCGCGCCGCCCGGCACCGCCCGGCGCGGTGCTCGTGCTCGACGGGCCGTTCCTGCTCCGGTGGGAGCTGTCCGGGGCGCTGGACGCCGTGGCGCACCTGCAGACCTCCCCCGCCGCCCAGCGCCGGCGGCTGGACCCCGACGACGCCGTCCGGGTGCCCGGCGCCTGGGAGCGCTACCTGGCCGAGACCGACCCGGCCTCGCGCGCCGACGTCCTCGTGCGCTGCGAGGACCCGCGCCACCCCGCGCTCGTCCTCCCCGCCTGAGCCCTTACCCGCGCCCATCCTCCGTGATCATGGGATCCCGCCACCCTGAGGCCTCGGCGTCCTCGACCGGGGACGCCCTGCCGTCCTGATCGGGCGGATGCGCACGGCTGGGCGTCCCCGGTCGGTCCCACCACGGTCGGAGGAGCGACGGGGTCAGGGCCAGGGGGTGTCGTCGGCGATCGGGCCGCCGTACCAGTGCTCGATGATCCGCCGCGCGATCGAGATGCCGGGCGGCAGGAGGACGTCGCCGGCGGCCACCGCGGCGGACAGCTCCTCGCGGCTGAACCAGCGGGCGTCGCTGATCTCCAGGTCGTCGGTGCGCACCGCGGTCCCGAGCGCGCGGCCGATGAAGCCCAGCATCAGCGAGGCGGGGAAGGGCCACGGCTGGTTGCCCAGGTAGGTGACCTCGCCGACCTCGACGCCGACCTCCTCCAGCACCTCGCGGCGCACGGCGGCCTCCAGCGACTCCCCCGGCTCCACGAAGCCCGCCAGGGTCGAGTACCGCTTGGCCGGCCACGCCTCGTTGTGGCCCAGCAGGAGGCGGTCGTCGTCGTCGACGACCGACATGATCACGGCCGCGTCGGTGCGCGGGAAGTGGCTGCTGCCGTCGCGCGTGCACCGGCGCACCCAGCCCGCCGACTCCACCTCCGTCGGCGCCCCGCAGCGCGGGCACCGGGGGTTCACCGCGTGCCAGCGCATGAGCGCGACCGCCTCGGTCAGCAGGCCGGCCTCGGTGTCGTCCAGGACCGCGCCGAGCTGGCGCAGGTCCTGCCACTGGTCGCCCGCGCCGGGGTCGAGGTCGGGATCCTCCACCTCGGCGGCGAGGTACTCGGTGCCGTCCGGGCCGGTGCCGAGGGAGGCGCGCACCAGGGCGTGGGGCACCGCCGAGGGCGGCACGAGGTCGAGGCGGGCGCCCTGACCGGCCTCCGCAGCGAGCACCGGGGTGCGCCCGGACGCCGTCCGCAGGACGCGGCTGGCCGGGTCGGCCCAGAGCCGGTCCAGCAGGCCCTCCTCGGTCCGGCGGTTGCCCTGGCGGTCGACGGTGGAGCGCGACAGGGACAAGCCGGACAGCGTCATGCGGCCACAGTAGGCGGGCTGCTGCGACCCGCCGGAGCGGGCTGGACGGGCACCCCGGGCGTCCCTCAGCCGGCCGCCCTACGGTGGGCGCCGTGACGCGCAGCTCCCTGGTCCTCGCTGCGCTGCTCAGCGCCGCCCTGCCCGACGCCAAGCCCGTGCGCGCGCGCCTGCTGGAGTCCGACGGCGACCTCGACGAGGCCGTCGTGGAGGACTCCTCGGGGGCGCGCTGGGTGGTCCGGGCCCCCCGCCGCGCGGCCGCGGGGGCGGCCCTGGAGCGCGAGGTCGCCCTGCTCGGCGCTCTGGCCCGCAGCGGCGCCCACGGCCTGCCCTTCGCCGTCCCGTCCGTCGCCGGGTCGGCCGCGCTGCCCGAGGGCGGGCGCGCGGTCGTCGTCCCCGAGCCGGCCGGTCGTCCGCTGGACCTGGCGGCGCTGCTGCCCGGGCCCGGGACCGCGGCGTCCCTGGGCCGGGCGCTGGCGGCGGTCCACGAGCTGCCCCCCTCGGTGGTCGAGGACGCCGGCCTGCCGGTGTACGAGTCCGGCGACTACCGCGACCGCCGCCTGACCGAGCTCGACCGCGCCGCCGCCACCGGCGAGGTGCCGCCCCGGCTGCTGGGCCGCTGGGAGCGCGCCCTGGAGGACGTCGGGCGGTGGCGCTTCTCGCCGACGGTCGTGCACGGCGACCTGGTCGCCGACCACGTGCTGGTCGCCCGCGGCGCCGGGGCGCCCGCCGTCCCCGCCGACGGCGTCCTCCCGCCCGACGGGACGGCCCCGGCCGACGACCTGGAGGTCAGCGCCGTCATCGGGTGGGGCGAGGCCAAGGTGGCCGACCCGGCCGACGACCTCGCGTGGCTGGCGGCCGGCGCGAGCGAGGAGGCGCTGGAGTCGGTGCTGGAGTCCTACGCCCTGGCCCGCACCGAGACCCCCGACCGCCACGTCGCCTTCCGCGCCCGCCTGGCCGGGGAGCTCGCGCTGACCCGCTGGCTGCTGCACGGGGTGCACCTGGACGACGCCGGGGTGGTCTCCGACGCCGCCCGCATGCTCGCCGACCTCGACGAGGCCACCCGCGAGGACGACGCGTGAGCGCGGACCGCCGGTGAGCCCGCGCCTGCGGGTGGTCAGCCTCAACCTGGCCTCCGGCCGCGGCGCCGACGGCCGCCCCCGCTCCCCCGAGGAGCTCGCGCGGTCGCTGGAGCCGCTCGCCGCCCTCGCGCCGGACGTCGTGTGCCTGCAGGAGGTGGACGCCGCCCAGCCGCGCTCGTCCGGCGCCGACCAGCCCGCCCTGGTGGCCGCCGCCCTGGGCGCGGGCGACTGGCGCAGCGCTGCCGCGGTGAGCGGGACGCCGGGGCTGGTGGCGGAGTGGGTGCCCGCGCCGCCGGTGCTGCGCGGGCCCTCCGACCCGGCTGCGGCGTCCCCGGAGTACGGCGTCGCGCTGCTCGTGCGCCGCCCCGTGCTGTCGTGGCACCGCCTGGAGCTGGGCACCGGGCGCGGGCGCCTGCCGCTGCGGGTGGCCGACCCGCGCACGGGACGGGCGGCGTGGTGGTTCTTCGCCGACGAGCCGCGCGTGGCCGTGGCGGCGGTGCTGGAGGACGGCACCGTGGTCGCGGCCACGCACCTGTCGTTCGCGCCGGTCACCGCGGTGCGCCAGCTGCGGCGCGCCCGCGACTGGCTGGTCGGCCTGCCGTCCCCCGCCGGGCGCTCGGCGGTGCGCCTGCTGGCCGGTGACCTCAACCTGCCCGGCGGCCTGCCCGCCCGGGTGAGCGGTGGGCACCTCGCGGTGCGCGGGCCCAGCTTCCCGGCCCAGGCCCCGCGGCTGCAGCTGGACCACGTGCTCTCCCTCGGGGCTCCGGCGGCGGCCAGCGGGCAGGTGCTGGACCTGCCGGTCGGCGACCACCGGGCCGTGCTCGCCGACGTCGGCTGAGCGCCTCAGACCTCCGGGACGCCCCTCACCAGCGCCTCCAGGCCCGCCTCGTCCAGGAGGTCCACCGGCCGCTCGGTGCGCCCGGTGGTGGCGTAGAAGAACGCCGCGCCGACCTTCTCGAGCGGCAGCCCGCGCCAGCGCGCCCACGCCAGGCGGTAGGCGGCCAGCTGCACGCCCGCCGCCCGCGCGCGCTCGCCCGAGGGCGGCTGGCCGGTCTTCCAGTCCACGACGTCGACGCCGCCGTCGGGGCGGCCGAAGACGGCGTCCACCCGGCAGCGCAGCACCAGGCCCGCCACCGGCGTCTCCAGGTCGACCTCGACGGCCAGCGGGGTGCGCGCGGCCCACTCCGAGGCCTCGAACGCCTCCTGGAGCCGGGCGAGCTCGACCTCCTCGCCGTCGTCGGCGGTCTCGTCTCCGGCGCCGGGCAGGTCGTCGAGGTCGAGCAGGGCGTCGGCGCGGAAGCGCTCCTCCAGCCAGGCGTGGAAGCGGGTGCCCCGCCGGGTCGCAGGCCGCGGCTCGACCGGCACGGGGCGGCGCACCGCCAGGGCCAGGGCCTGCGGGTCGGCCGCGAGCTGCACCAGCCGCGACGCCGACAGGTGGGCCGGCAGCGGCACCTGCACCGGACCGGACGCTCGGGCGGCGTCGCGCTCGGCCAGGAGCTGCTCCACCTCCTGCTCCCACGGGCCCGCGGTGGCCGGGTCGGGCGCCGTGTCGGGCTCCTCCTGCGGCATGCGGACGTCCGCCTCGCCGGCCGGGGCGCGGCGCTCGGCCAGCGCCGCGCGCACCGCGGCGGCGGCCTCCTCGACGACCGGACGCCGGGGCCCGAGGGGGTCGGCCGGCCACGCGGCGGCGCGGTGCTCGCGCCGGGCCGGGTTGTCGGCCTCCTCCGGGGCCTGCGGGAGGTCGCCGGCACCGAGCAGGTCGACCAGCTCGGTGAGGAACCGCGACGGCTGGCGGGGCTTCTTGCCCGTGCCCCACCACGCCCCGGACAGCAGCAGCAGGCTGCGCGCCCGGGTGAAGGCCACGTAGGCCAGGCGCCGCTCCTCGGCCAGCTCGTGCGCGCCGCAGGCCTCGCGGAAGGCGCGGCGCAGCAGCTCCGCCTCGGGGTGGTCGACCGCGGCGGACCAGCCCAGCACCGGCAGGGCGGCGACGTCGCCGCGCAGCTCGTACGGCAGCGACCCGAGGCCCGACAGCCACCCCGACGACGTCTCCCCGCCGGCCGGGAAGCTGCCCTCGACGAGCCCCGGCACGGCGACGACGTCCCACTCCAGCCCCTTGGCCGCGTGCACGGTGAGCAGCTGCACGGCCGTCCGGCTGGGCTCGACGCCCGGGCCCTCACCGGGCGCGTCCGGCGGCGCCTCACCGCCCTCGTCGCCGGGGGCCAGGCCCCGCTCGCGGTGCTCCGCGGTGGCCAGCCACGCCAGGAAGCCGCCGAGGGAGGGCCGGTCGGCGCCCTCGGCGAAGGACGCCGCGACCTCGGCGAAGGCGTCCAGGTGCGTGCGGGCCTCGGCCGGGGTGGTGGCGGGCGAGGACGCCAGCTCGACGTCGAGCAGCAGCGCCCGCTCGACCTCGGCGACGAGCTCGGGCAGCGGCAGCCCGGCCGCCGAGCGCAGGCGCCGCAGCACCCTGGCGACCTGGGCCAGCCGCTCGCGGCCGGCGGGCGAGAGGCCGTGGCCGGAGGGGCCGGTCCAGCTCGCCGGCGGGAGGTCGTCCAGGGCGTCCACGACGCTGGCTGCATCGACCAGCTCCCGCGCGGCCGCCTCGGGCTCGGTGCGGGCGTCGGGGCGAGCGTCGTCGGCGGCGTCCGGTGCGCTCGGGCGCGACCCCGGGCGCCGGGCGCCGGCGGCCTCGGCGAGCGCCCGCAGGTCGCGGGGGCCGATCCGCCAGCGGGCGCCGGTGAGGAGCCGCAGCAGGGCGTCGCCGCGCCCGGGGTCGTGCACCACCTGCAGCGCGGCGACGAGGTCGACGACCTCGGGCCGCGAGAGCAGCCCGCCGAGCCCGACGACCTCCACGGGCAGCCCGCGCGAGCGCAGCGCCTGCTCCAGGACCTCGAACTGCGAGCGCTTGCGGCACAGCACGGCCATCGTGCGGTGCACCGGGGCCGGCGCGGCCGTCGCCGAGCCGGGGCCGGCCCCCGCGGCGCGCTCGTCGGCGTGCCAGCAGGCCGCGAGCGCGTCGGCGACCCGCTCGGCCTCCTCGGCGGCCGTCTGCGCCCAGGCGGTGCGCACCCGCCCGGACCCGGCTCCGGGGCGGGCTGCCAGCGCGGGCACGTCCAGGCGCGAGCTCGCCCGCAGCGGGGCGGCGGTGCGGTTGGCGACGTCCAGGACGGCGACGTCGTTGCGCCAGCTCGTGGAGAGCGCCACCACCGGCGCCGGGGCCCCGCCGGCGGTGGGGAAGCGGACGGGGAACTCCTCCAGCCCCCCGGCGCTGGCGCCGCGCCAGCCGTAGATGGACTGGTGCGGGTCGCCCACGGCGGTGACCGGGTGGCCGCCGCCGAACAGGTGCCGCAGCAGCTCCAGCTGGGCGTGGGAGGTGTCCTGGTACTCGTCGAGCAGGACGACGCCGTACCGGGCGCGCTCCAGGGCGCCCACGGCCGGCACCTGGGCGGCCACGCGGGCGGCGATCGCGACCTGGTCGCCGTGGTCGAGCACCTCCGCCTCGCGCTTGCGCTCGCGGTAGCGGCGCAGGAGGGGGATGACCCGGCGCCGGGCGTCCAGGGCCGCCAGCGCCTTGCGCACGTCGGCGTACTCCTTGCCCGGCAGGCCCCGCACGTGCTCGAGCAGGGCCGCGAGGTGGGCGTCGAGGTCGTCGGGGTCGACCAGGTGCTCCGCGCACTCCCCCGCCAGGGACAGCACGGCCTCCACGACGGTGGACGGCGCGCTGTCGACCTCGCCGAGGTCGTCCCACCCCTCGACCACCTCGGCCGCGAGCTGGTAGGCGGCGGCCTCCCCGACGAGGCGGGCGCGAGGCTCCACGCCCAGGCGCAGGCCGTGGTCGGCGACCACGGCGGCCGCGTAGGAGTGGTAGGTCGAGACGGTGGGCTCGCCCTCCCCGTCAGCGGTCTCCCCCGCCGCGCCGGCGCCGGGCGCGGGCAGCAGGCCCGAGCGGCGCAGCGCGGCCAGGCGCAGCCGCACGCGCTCGGCGAGCTCGCCGGCGGCCTTGCGGGTGAAGGTGAGCCCGAGGACGCCCTCCGGCGCGACCAGGCCGTTGGCGACCAGCCAGACCACGCGCGCGGCCATCGTCTCGGTCTTGCCCGAGCCGGCTCCGGCCACCACGAGCAGCGGGGAGAGCGGCGCCTCGATCACCGCGGCCTGCTCGGGGGTGGGCCGGTGCTGGCCGAGGGCGCTGGCGATGTCAGCGGCGCTGAGCAGCTCCGCCGGCGCCACCCCAGAGGCGCTGGACCCGCTCACGCGCCCACCTGCCGGCCCTCGGGGCGCAGCGGGCAGCTCGTGCGCACGGGGCAGCGCGCGCAGAGGTCGTTCTCGACGGCGTCGAAGGCCGAGGCCGCCATGCCGTCGGCGGTCTCCTCCAGCAGCCGGTGGGCCCAGGCGGGGTCGGGCGCGTCGGCCAGCGCGGGCTGCACCTGCTCGCCGGGGGACTTCGTGGCGCCGCCGAGCTGGACGAGCGCCGCGCCCCCGCTGGTGGCCGGCTGTCCGGAGTGCTCCTGCAGGCCGCCGGCCTCGACGACGACCTGGTAGAGGCCGAGCTGGGCGTGGGTGGGCACCTCGTCCTTGGCGGGCTTGTGCGACCCGGTCTTGAGGTCGACCACCCGCAGCGCGTCGCCGTCGCGCTCCACGCGGTCCAGGCGGCCGCGCACCAGGGCGCGGCCCACCTGCACCTCCACCTCGGCCTCCACGGCCACGAGGTCGCGGCCGGCGGCGCGGGCGGAGGCGACGTAGGCGGCGAGCTTGGTCACCAGGCGCTGGGCCGTGCGGTGCTCGCGCTGCCCGATCCAGGTGTCGGGCAGCCCGAGGGAGGGCCAGCGCTCCTCCAGCGCCGCGGCCATCTCCTCGGCGCTGCCCTCGGGCAGCACCTGGGCGATCTCGTGCACGAGCACCCCGACGCCCTGGCTCACCGAGTCGGCGGGGCGCCCGCCGCTGCCCTCCAGCAGCCACCGCAGGGAGCATCGGGAGAAGGACTCCACGGCCGAGGGCGAGACCCGCACGGGCTCGTCGGGGCCGGCCAGCGGCCCGTCGTCGGACAGCGGCAGGAGGCCGTACCAGTCGGCGGGGTCGGCGCCGGGCACCCCGCGCTCGGCCAGGCGCGCCAGGGCGGCCGCGGCGGACGAGCGGCGGGCGGCGTCCACGACGCGGCCGGTGGCGTCGCGCGCGCCCGGCGGGGTGAGCAGCACCGAGCGCAGCTCCCCCACCAGGGCCGGCAGGCTCATCGCGCGCGGCACCGGCGTCAGCGGGCGCTCCAGGTCGCTGGGCGGGTCCACGAGGTCGAGGAAGGCCGAGGGCTGCTCCTCCTCGCTGCGCACCGCGGTCGCCACGAGCCGGCGGCGGGCGCGGCTGACGGCGACGTGCAGGAGCCGGCGCTCGTCGTCCAGCACCTGCCGGCGCGCGGCCGCAGCAGCGGCCGGTCCCTCGAGGCCGCCACCGCGACCGGCGAGCAGGTCGGCCAGGTCGGGGGCGCCGAGCAGCGTCCCGCGCAGGCGGGTGTCGGGCCAGGCGCCGTCCTGCAGGCCGGGCACGACGACGACGTCCCACTCCGCACCGGCGCTGCCCTGCGCGGTGACCAGGGCGACCGCGGCGTCGGTGGGGGTGTGCTCGGCGAGGGTGTCGGAGGGGACGTCCTGGGACTCCAGGTGCTCCAGGAAGCGCTGGGGCGGGGCGCCGGGCAGGCGGTCCTCGTAGCGGGCTGCGGCGTCGAAGAGGGCGAGCACGGCGTCCAGGTCGCGGTCGGCGCGCGCGCCCGCGGCGCCGCCGGCCAGGGCTCGCGCGCGCCACGGCTCGGCCAGGTCCATGGCCGACCACAGCGCCCACAGCACCGTCTCGGCGGTCGCGCCCGGGTCGGCGGCGGCGACCCGGCCGGCGGCGAGCACGCGCGCCACCGCCAGGGCCGGTGCCGCCGGCCGGGCGGGCAGGGAGGCCAGCCGCGCGGGGGCGCCGACCGCCTCGACGAGCAGCTCGTCGCTGCCGCGCGACCCGCCGCCGGCGCGCTCCTCGGCCAGCAGCGCCTGGCGCAGGCGGCGCAGGGCCAGCGCGTCGGCCGCGCCCACCGGGGAGGTCAGCAGCGCGAGCACCTCCTCCAGCAGCGGCGGGCCCGGGCGCAGCACGACGCGCAGCGCCGTGCGCAGGGGCCGGACCGCGGGCTCCTCGCGCACCGGCACCTCCGCGGGCGGCACGGAGACGGGGACGCCGGCCGCCGCCAGCGCGCGGCGCAGCGAGGTCGTCGCCCCGGCGCTGCGCACGACCACCGCCATCGAGGCCCAGGGGGTGCCGCGACCGACGTGCTCGGCGCGCAGCACGGCGGCGACGAAGGCGGACTGCTGGGCCGGGGAGCGCAGCAGGTGGGCCTCGACCTCGGCGTCCGGGGCGCTCGGCCAGGGCGCGGCGGTGCGGTGGTCGACCCGCCCGGTGCTGCCGATGCGCTCGGCCACCCGGCGCGAGACGGCCGCGAGGCCGGTGCCGTGGCGCCAGCGGGTGGACAGGACGACCACGGGGGCCGGGGAGCCGTCGGCGCGCCGGTGGCGATCGGCCGCACCGGCCAGCAGCGTCGGGTCGCCGCCGCGGAAGCTGGAGGTCGTGGAGTCGGGGTCGCCGGTCAGCAGCAGGTCGGTGCCGCCGCCGGCCAGCAGGTCGAGGAGCCCCGCGGTCGCCGCGGTGGACTCGTGGTGGTCCTCCACGGCCACGAGCGACCACCGCGCGCGCTCCTCGGCGAGCAGCTCCGCGTCGGCGCGCAGGAGCGCCGTGGCGTCCTGCACGATGGCGGCCGGGTCGTGGGCGCCGGGGCTCGACAGCGCCGTCACCTCCAGGTACTCGCGCAGCACCGAGGCGGCCGCCACCCACTCCCCGCGGCCGGAGCGGACGCCCAGGTGCGCCAGGTCGTCGGGCCCCAGGCCCCGCTCCAGCGCGCGCATCAGCAGGTCGCGCAGCTCCGCGCGGAACCCGCGCAGCCGCCGCGCGGCGGGCGGCACCGACGCCGGCCAGCCCGGCAGGCGCCCCTCGCCGGCCTCGTGGCCCCTCAGCAGGTCGGCCAGCACCTGGTCCTGCTCGGGGCCGGACAGCAGCCGGGGGGCGTCGGACCCGCTCCGCACGGCGGCGCGGCGCAGCACCGCCCACGCGTAGGCGTGCGGCGTGCGGGCCAGCGGCTCGGTGGTGGTGCGGGCGAGGCGGGCCGTGACCCGGTCGCGCAGCACGGCCGCGGCCCGGCGGGTCGGGGCCAGCACGAGCAGGGACGCCGGCTCGGCGCCGTCGCGCTCGACCCGCGCCACCAGCGCCTCGACCAGCGCCGTCGTGCGACCGGTGCCGGGCGCCCCGAGCACCACCAGCGGACCGGAGCCCGGCGCGTGGTCGACGACGCGGCGCTGGGCGGCGTCCAGCAGCGGGACCGAGCCCTCGCGCACGGGCGCCCGCCGGACCAGAGCCGGCGCCCCGGCCGCGGCGCGGGGCCGGGGCGGGGAGGGCTGGGCGGTCCGGGTCACGTCGCAGGACGCTGCCACACCCCACCGACAGTCCGCGGGGCGTGCCGCTCGCAGGATGCGCCGCTCCTCCTGCGGTAGCGCTCAGAGCCTCCAGCGCCGGAGCGGCCGTGCCGGCACCTGGCCCACCGCGCCCCTGTGCGACCTCGCGGGCGAGCTGCTCGACGCCTCGGCACCGGGACCCTCGGCCGCCCTCTGAGCGAGCGCCTCAGCCCGGTCACCCCCTGCCAGGTGGCGTCCCGGTGGAGAAGACCAGTGCGGGCGGGTCGAACGGCGGCTGCAGCCATCCCGCACACGGCGCTGCGACGTCGAGCAGCGGGATCGTCAGCAGCGGGCCCGCTGCTGGTGATGACTCGCGCACGCGGACACCGCGGCTCGGCTGCAGCACTCGTCGCCTCGAGGACGAGGGAGGCGACATGTGCCGCAGCGGCCCGGCACCGGACCGCCCGGATGTCGATCCCCCAGCGGTTCGGGGCGCGGGCGGGTGAGGACGTCGCATGCGCGCAGATCTCACCGAGCCTGCCGCGCGCTGCGGTTCGGTGGTCAGGTGCGGCGGGTGATGGCGGCGTTGATGGCGTCGACGGTGCCGCGGGGGTCGGCCACGGTCAGGTAGAGGCGCTGGTACTTCTCCTGGTCGAGCTGGACCACGATGGTGCGGCGGTGTCCTGAGCGGCGGCCGGAGACGTTCCAGAAGCTCGTGTCGCCGTCCTTGGTGAAGGTGCCCGCCCACTTGCCGGGCACGGCGAGACCGGGGTGGCGCAGGCCCTTGGGCTCGGCGGCGGCGTCCGGGTCGATGGTGGCGCCGCGGACGTGGGCCAGCGGGATGGTGAGCCGGCGGGTGAAGGACCACATCCTGTCCAGCCCGGTGGGCTCGACCAGGAGCGCGTCGGGGGTGAGGGTGACGGCGTTGTTCACGGTGCTGGATCCTCTCGGGAGGGCTGGGCGGGGTCGATGTGGGCGCGGGCGAGCAGGCGGCGCCCCAGGAGCAGGGCGGCGGCGTCGGGCGCGCCGTGGTCGGCGAGGGCGCGGGTGATGAGGGCTCGGACCTGGTCGTCGCGGGGTGCGAGCTCGAGGACGGCGACCAGGAGCAGGTCCAGGAGGACGACGTCGTCGGCGTCGGCTGCGCCACTGCTGGGGCGGTGAGCCGTGGCGCCAGGACGAGCGGAGCCGGAGGGATCGGCGGGGTCGGGCAGGTGGGCGCGCAGTGCGGCGAGGAACAGCCCGCGCTTGCTGCCGAACGCCTGGTAGAGGCTGCCGCGGTGCAGGCCGGTGGCCCGGAGCAGGTCGTCGACGGAGGTGGCTTCGTAGCCGAGGTCGGTGAAGGCGGTGGTGGCCGCGGCGAGCACGGCGTGCTCGTCGAAGCTGCGGGGGCGGCCCATGCCGACCATCGTCGGCATTGATGACTGCTGAGTCAAGAACAGTCGGTCAAGAACCCTCCGAGCGACCGGCTCGGCGGGGACGGTGGGTCCTCGGGCCGGCGTCGTCGTCAGCAGGGATCGGCTGTCGGAGCGGGAGCACCATCAGGACCTCGTCGCGGAGGTCCTCGTCGGCCAGCCGAAGGGCCTGCGGCCAGCGACCGGCCACCTGCCACCCCAGGTGGCCGTAGAAGTCCTCCAGCCCCATGCCCGCCCGCACCTCCAGGCGCAGGTGCCGCAGGTGCAGGTCCTCCCGGGCAGAACGGGCGGCCTCCGCCATCAGGGCCCGGCCGACGCCCTTCCCGCGGTGCTCCAGCGACGTCTGCACGTGACGGACCCGAGCCCAGTGGCGGCTCAGCGGGCTCGTGCTGCCGGCCACGAGCAGCCAGCCGGCCAACTGCTCGCCGACCTCGGCGACGAGGAGGCGGTCGAGGTGGGGATCGAGGGAGGCGAGCAGGGAGTCGACGGCCGGCCGGACCTCCTCGTCGCTGACGGGGAGGAAGGGGAAGCCGACGGCCCCGCCGGCGTTGGAGACGTCCCGCCAGCAGCCGACCAGCTGCCGAGCCAGCGCCGGATCGACCTGGGCCGGCTCGACCAGCCAGCGCAGCCGCGCCGAGAAGGGCTCCACCACACGACCACCGTCCCAGAGCCCGTCCGTCGGCGGGGACGGGGCCCCACCGACGCCACGAGATCCTCGGGTGCTCAGGAGCGCGCCGCCGGGGACGTCGACGACCTCAGCCCTGGTCGCCCCCCAGCAGCGGTGGCAGCACGGCCTCGGCGTCCCAGCGGGCCCGCCCGAGGTCGACGCCCCCGCCGCCGGGGCGCAGAGGCGTGCCCTCCTCGTCCCAGTGCAGCCGCGCGCGGGGCAGCAGGCCCTCGGGCAGCGAGCCGTCGGCGCGCACCACGCGCCACCAGGGCAGCTCGTGGCCGTGACGCGACATGACCGCACCGACGGCCCGCGCCGCGCCCCAGCCGGTGAGCTCGGCGACGTCGCCGTAGGTCAGCGCCAGGCCCGGCGGGATCGCCTCCACCAGCGGGGCCACGGCGTCCAGGTAGGTGGTGCCGGGCGGCGTCCCGGGCGGGCGGGGGCTCACCGCCGGGCGGCGTCCAGGAGGGGCAGCTGCAGCACCGCCCAGGGGCTCAGCGCCCACGGCGAGCGGGTGGCCACGCTCAGCGCGTCGTCCCAGTCCACCCACGCCCACTCGGCGACCTCGCTCGGCTCGGGCTCGGGGTCGGCGTCGGCGACGGCCGTGAACACCGGGCACACCTCGTTCTCCACCAGCCCCGAGGCGTCGACGGCGCGGTAGGCGAAGTCGGGCAGCACCTGGACGACGTCGCGCACCGCGAGCCCGAGCTCCTGGCGGGCGCGGCGCACCAGAGCGTCCTCGAACGCCTCGCCCGGGCCGGGGTGGCCGCAGACGGTGTTCGTCCACACGCCGGGCCAGGTGGCCTTGGAGACCGCGCGGCGGGTGAGCAGCAGCCGCCCCGCGCCGTCGCTGACGTAGCAGGAGAACGCCAGGTGCAGCGGGGTGTCGGTGGTGTGGACGGTGGCCTTGTCGGCGGTGCCCACGGGCGTGCCGTCGGCGTCGAGCAGCACGACCTGCTCAGCGGGGGCGCTCACCCGGCCAGCCTAGGCGGACGAGCAGACGCTCAGGTGGCCAGCGACGGGTCGACCAGCGCCGCCCAGGCCAGCAGCCCGCCCTCCAGGTGCGCGGCGCCGGGGTGGCTGCCGGCGCGCAGCGCGCGCACCGCCCGCTCCGATCGGGCGCCGGAGCGGCAGTGCAGCACCACCGGCCGGTCGGAGGGCAGGACGGCGGTCCCGGCCAGGACGTCGTCCAGGGGCACCGGCACGGACCCGGGCAGGATGGCGACCTCGCGCTCGGCGTCGGTGCGCAGGTCGACCAGGAGCACGGCGTCCTGGGCCAGCAGCCGGGCCAGCTCGGGCGCGGTGACCACGGCGTCGGCGGGCAGCGGCTCGGGCTCCGGCGCGGCCGCGACCACCGGCGCGGACGGGTCGCCGGCCCGCACCCGCACGGTGCGCCAGGTCATCGCGAGGGCGTCGAGCACCAGCAGCCGCCCGAGCAGCGGCTCGCCGACACCGGTCAGCAGCTTGACGGCCTCCACCGCCATCACCGACCCGACGACGCCGCACAGGGCGCCCAGCACGCCGGCCTCTGCGCACGAGGCCACCGACCCCGCGGGCGGCGGGACGGGGAACACGTCGCGGTAGGTGGCGCCGCGCCCGGCCCAGAAGACCCCGACCTGGGCGTCGAAGCGCAGCACCGAGCCGAACACCTCCGGCACGCCGAGCCGGGTGCACGCGTCGGCGACGGCGTAGCGGGTGGCGAAGTTGTCCGCGCCGTCCACCACGAGGTCGGCGCCGGCCAGGAGGCGGTCGGCAGTGGCGTCGGTGAGGCGCTCGCGGTGGCGGACCACGCGCACCGACGGGTCGATCCGGGCGACCGCCTCGGCGGCGCTGTCGACCTTGGGGCGGTCGAGGGAGGCGACGCCGTGCAGCACCTGGCGCTGGAGGTTGGAGGCCTCGACCACGTCGTCGTCGATGACGACGAGCTCGCCGACGCCCGCGGCGGCCAGGTAGGCCAGCACCGGGGAGCCGAGCCCACCGGCCCCGACGACGGCGACCCGGGCGGCGCGCAGGCGCCGCTGGGCGTCGGACCCGAAGCCGGGCAGCAGCAGGTGGCGGGCGTAGCGGGCGCGCTCGGCCGGGGTCAGCTCGGGGCCCGGCTCGACCAGCGGCCCGCTCACGGGTGCGGCCAGGGGTTCGGCGTGCAGGGCAGCACGCCCTTCGTCTGCTGCATCATCGTCGGCGCCACCTGGCCGGGGCCGGGGCACGGCTCGTGCCCGTGGCCGAGCCGGTGGCCCACCTCGTGGCTGACGACGTACTGGCGGTACCCGGTGAGGTCGCTGCCGTAGTCCTCGGTGCCGTTCACCCAGCGGTACCAGGTGAGGACGACGCGGTCGCCGTTGCGGCACGACAGCGTGCCCATCGTCTCCAGCGGCGCGCACAGGGCGGCGGAGGTGTCCGGGCTGGCCAGGGTGAGGACGGCGTCGGCCGGCCCGTCGGTGCGGGCGAAGGCCCAGCCGTCCTGGCCCCAGCCGCGCGGGTCGGCCAGCACGCCCATGGCGAAGTCGGCGAAGGCGGCGGCGTCGGCGGGCAGGCCGCCCTCGACCTCGACCCGCACCGTCAGCAGCTCCCCCGACCCCGAGGCGGGGGTCGAGCCGGGCACGACGGCGAACTCCCCGGTGCCCACCTGCGGCACGTCGCGGGACAGGACGCCGGCCGCGGCGTCGGCCACCACGGCCGGGTCCGGCGGGGGCGGCGGCGGGGTGGTCGAGGTGGACGGCGCCGGGCTGGACGCCGCAGCACCGGCCTCCCCCTGCGGGGCACCGGAGGCGCTGGACGCCGCCCCGCCGGAGCCGGCGGAGGCCGGAGCCTCGCCGGAGCAGCCCGCGCACAGCAGGACGGCGGCGAGCGCCGCCAGCGCGGCGGAGGCGGGACGACGGGGAGCGCGGATCACGGCTCCCAGGGTGGCACGCCCGGAGTCAGCGCCCGGAGCGGTCGGTGAGGTCCAGGGCGAGGCGGCGGTTGCAGGCGGCCAGCACGGCCCGCACGACGGCGCGCTGCGGGTCGCCCTCGACGAGGCTCGCGCCGGTCAGGCGCTCCTGCCCGCGCTCGGTGGCCAGGCTGAGCAGCACGACCGCCGTCTCCTCCCCGCCCACGGGACCCACCGTGACGGCGTCCACCTCGGCCCGCAGGCGACCGGCCACGGCCGACTCCAGCGCCCGCACGGTGGCCGTCGCGAGGCTGCGGTGGGCGCCGGTGGCGGTCGCGGCGGCGTCGGCGACGCCGGTGTGGCTGCTGGCGCCCTGCGCGAGGACGACCGTGGCCGTGGTCGAGAAGCGCTCGGTGCTGACGCTGACCCGCTCGAGCACGAGGCGCTGGTCGGCGCCGGTGGCCGAGGAGGTCACGACCTCCCCGAGCCACTGGGGCGCCGGGGTGGAGGCCACGGAGGAGGAGCTCACCGAGGGCACCGAGGTGCGCCCGGAGCGGCCCTTCGCGGCCGGGCGGGGGGCCTGCAGCGGCAGCGCCGAGGCGCCGGACGCCGCGGGCGCCGCAGCCGGCTCGGCCGCCGGCTCCTCGGCGGGCGCAGCGTCCTGGGCCGGCTGCGGCGGCTGCGGCGGCTGCGGCGGCTGCGGCGTCGTGGCCTCGACCGAGGGCGCCTGGGCGGGGATGGACGCCCGCACGCGCTCGTCCACGGCGCGCGCGACGGCGTCCTCGTCGGCGCCCGGGTCGAGCTCCAGGCGCAGCAGGGCCACGCCGTCGGCGTCCGGCTCGATCCGGACGGCGCTGACCCCGGGCACGGCCAGGGCCGCGCGCACGGCGCTGGCCACCGAGTCGTGGGTGTCGGTGGAGTCGCCGGGCTCGCCCGAGCTGCGTCGCTGGGTGGTCTCGATCACGGCACCTCCGCGGTGCTCCGAGGGCGGGTCCGAGGAGGTCGACACCCCGGAGTTGATGATGCACGGAGTGTGACACCGCGGGACGTCCCGGACACGGGGAACCCCGCATCCGGTCCTTGGACCGCGCGCGAGCCCGGGAACGCCGCGAGCCCCCAGGCGGTTAGATGGAGCAGGAGCACGAGGGCGCCGTCCGGTGCGCCCCGCCAACAGAGGAGGACTCCCCGTGGAGGTTCGGATCGGCGTGCAGAACGCCGCGCGCGAGGTCGTGCTGGAGTCCACCCAGAGCGCTGCCGAGGTCGGCACCGCGGTGGCCGCGGCCCTGGAGGCCGGTTCGGTGCTGCGCCTGCAGGACGAGCGCGGGCGCACCGTGCTCGTGCCCGGCTCGGCCATCGCCTACGTCGAGGTCGGCGCCGAGGAGGCCCGCAAGGTGGGCTTCGGCGTCCGCTGACCCCGGCCCACCCGCACGCAGGACGGCGCCCGCTCCCCCCGGGGGGCGGGCGCTGTCGCGCGTCGCGGGCCGGTCGCGGGCCAGGAGGGCGCTCAGGCGGTCAGGCCCAGGCGGGACATCCGCCGCACGTGCTCCTCGGTGATCCGGTTGAACATCCGGCCCATCTCCACGAGGTCGGCCCCGGGCGCCGAGCCGCCGCCGCCGAGCAGCAGCCGGGCGAGCGCGTCGCGGTCGGCGGCCACCCGCTGGGCCTGGCTGAGGGCCTCCCCGACCAGGCGGCGGGCCCACAGCGCGAGCCGCCCCGCCACCCGCGGGTCGTCCTCGATCGCCTGGCGCACGGCGCCGACGACGAAGTCGGCGTTGCCGGTGTCCACGAGCACGCGCAGCACGAGCTCGCGGGTCGCCTCGGGCACGTACGCGGCGATCTCGCGGTAGAAGTCCGTCGCGATGCCCTCCCCCACGTAGGCCTTGACCAGGCCCTCCAGCCAGTCGACCGGGGTCGTGCGCTCGTGGTAGCTGTCGACGGCGGGCACGAACGGGGCCATCACGGCCTCCGGGTCGGCCCCGAGCTCCCCCAGCCGGTCGCGCAGGAGCCGGTAGCGCTGGAACTCGTCCACGGCGAGGGCTCCGAGCGCGGCCATCTCCGGCAGCGTGGGCGCCGTCGTGGCGTCGTGGGCCAGGCGCAGGAACCCCGTGAGCTGGCCGTAGGCCAGCGCGCCGAGGAGGTCGACCTCGGCCTCGTTCCCCTTCGTCATGCGCTCGAGCCTAGGGCCGGGGCCTCGCGGTACCATGGGGGCGTTCACCTCGGTCGACCGGTCGCAGCCACGATCGGCTACCGAACCGCAGCGGCGGAGCCCGCCGGCGAACGCCCACAGAGGCGCCCGACGAGAGGCCCCCGCACCGAGACGTGAGGCGTCTGCGTGCCCGACACCACCCCTGAGACCAGCACCACCACCGAGAGCGCTCCCGAGACGAGCGCCGAGCAGGTCGAGGCCACCGGCGCGGAGGTCGTCGAGGACGCCGTCCCCGACGCCGACGTGGTCGTCCCCGACGCCGACGTCCCTGACCCGGCCCCGGCCGTCGAGCCGGTCGTGGAGGCCACGTTCGCCGACTACGGCGTGCAGCCGGCCATCGTCGACGCGCTCGCGGCGGCGGGCATCGTCCACCCGTTCCCGATCCAGGCGATGACCCTCCCGGTCGCCCTCGCCGGCCACGACATCATCGGCCAGGCCAAGACCGGTACCGGCAAGACCCTCGGCTTCGGGATCCCGCTGCTGCAGCGCGTGTCCGGCCCCGGCGAGCCCGGCTGGGACGCCCTGGAGAAGCCCGGCGCCCCTCAGGCCCTGGCCGTCGCCCCCACGCGCGAGCTCGCCGTGCAGGTCGCCCGCGACATCGAGCGCGCCGCCAGCGGCCGCGCCGCCCGCGTGCTCACCGTCTACGGCGGCCGGGCCTACGAGCCGCAGGTCGAGGCGCTGCAGCGCGGCGTCGAGGTCGTCGTCGGCACCCCCGGGCGCCTGCTCGACCTCGCCCAGCAGGGCCACCTCGACCTGAGCAGCACCCGCATCCTCGTGCTCGACGAGGCCGACGAGATGCTCGACCTCGGCTTCCTGCCCGACGTCGAGCGCCTGCTCGCCATGACGCCGGCCGGCCGCCAGACCATGCTCTTCTCGGCCACCATGCCGGGCCCCGTGGTCACGCTGGCCCGCCGATACATGACGCAGCCGACGCACATCCGCGCCGCCGACCCCGACGACGACGGCGCGACCGTGAAGGCCACCAAGCAGGTCGTCTACCGCGCGCACGCGATGGACAAGGTCGAGGTGCTGGCCCGCATCCTGCAGGCCGAGGGCCGCGGCCTGACGATCGTCTTCGCCCGCACCAAGCGCACCGCGGCCAAGGTCGCCGACGACCTCGCAGCGCGCGGGTTCGCCGCGGCCCCCCTGCACGGCGACCTCGGCCAGGGCGCCCGCGAGCAGGCGCTGCGCGCCTTCCGCAACGGCAAGGTGGACGTGCTCGTCGCGACCGACGTCGCCGCCCGCGGCATCGACGTCACCAACGTCACGCACGTCGTGAACTACCAGTGCCCCGAGGACGAGAAGACCTACCTGCACCGCATCGGCCGCACCGGCCGCGCCGGCGCGACGGGCATCGCGGTCACCTTCGTCGACTGGGACGACCTGCACCGCTGGGCGATGATCGACCGCACGCTCGACCTCGGCATCCCCGCGCCGGTGGAGACCTACTCCACCTCCCCGCACCTGTTCGAGGAGCTCGACATCCCGGCGGGCACCAAGGGCACGCTGCCCCGCTCGGCGCGCACCCGCGAGGGCCTGGGCGCCGAGGTCGTGGAGGACCTGGGCGAGACCGGGCGCCGCAACGCCCCCTCCGGGCGGGACGGCGCGCGGAGCGGCGAGCGCCCGGCCCGCGAGAGCGGTGGGCGCGGCGGACGCACGGATCGCGCTGAGCGCCCCGAGCGCTCGGGGGGCGAGCGCACCGGCGGCACCAGCGGCGAGCGCACCAGCACTGAGCGCCCCGAGCGCACCGAGCGCTCCGGGGGCAGCAGCCGCCCGGAGCGGGCGCCCCGGAGCGGCCGCGGCGACCGTCCGCAGGGCGGTGGCTCGGCGGGACCGGGCGCCATCCGCCTCGCCTCCGGCTCCCTCGCCGGCCCGGCCGCGGGCTCCGGCGGGGGTCCCGGCACGGCGTCCGCCGCCCCGGCGCCGAGCGCGACGGTCCCGGACGCCGGCCCGACCGGTGGGCCCGGCGGTCCGGCCGCGGGCGGCCCCGAGGGCGACGCGTCGGACGCTCCCCGCCGCCGGCGCCGGCGCGGCGGCCGCGGCCGCTCCGGCGGGGCGAGCGGCGCTGGCGCTGGCGCTGGCGAGCAGAGCCCGCAGCATTCCGCCTGAGGCTCCGGCGGCCCAGCACCGCCCGAGCAGTGACGAAGATCGCACCCCCAGCGCTCCGCTGGGGGTGCGATCTTCGTCCGGGGTGGTGACGGTGGGGGCGTGCCAGCGCCCCCACCCGCGTCCGCCTCCGGAGACCCCGGCCTCTTCGGCCCCGGCAGCGCCACCTGGCGCCTGCACGCCGACCCGCTGATGGGCGTCGCGGGCCTGCGGGCGCTGCTGCTGCAGGCCCTGCACCCGGTGGCGATGCGCGCGGTCGGCGACAACTCCCGCTTCCGCGAGCAGGGCTGGGACCGCCTCACCGCCACCGCGGACTACGTCGGGACGACGACGTTCGGCAGCACCGCGGAGGCGCTCGCGCTCGCTGCGCGGGTGCGCGCCGTGCACGCCCGCATCCGGGGCATCGACCCCGAGACGGGTCTGCAGTACGGCGCCGACGACGAGGACCTCCTGCTCTGGGTGCACTGCGCCCTGGTCGACTCCGTGCTCGACGTCGTCAGCCGCGGCAGCGCGCTGCCGCAGGACCTGCCCGACCGCTACGTCGCCGAGCAGGTGCGGGCGGCGGAGCTCGTCGGCCTGCGCCCCGACGTCGTGCCCGCCTCCCGCGCCGACCTCGACCTGTACCTGGAGGAGGTCCGTCCCGAGCTGCGCGTCACGCGGCTGGCCCGCGAGGCGGCGCTGTTCATCGTCGCCCCGCCGATGCCCGTGGTCGTCGCCCTCGCGACGCCGGCCCGGCCCGCCTGGGCGGGGATGGCCGGGCTCGCGTTCGCGGCGCTGCCCTCCTACGCCCGGCGCCTGTACGCCCTGCCGGAGCTCCCCGGCGCCGCGGCGCTCACCGACGCGGCCACCACCGCGGCGCTGCGCGCCCTGCGGGGGGCCCTGTCCGGCGTCCAGGCCGCCGTGCCCCCGCTGCGCGAGGGACGCCACCTGCGGGAGGCCCGGGCCCGGCTGGCCGAGCGGACGGCGCCCGCAGCCAGCACGATCGACGTGCGCGAGCCCGCCGGCACCCCCGTGGTGGCAGCGGCCGCACCGACGCAGTGACACCCATCCCCTGGAGGGACCGACCATGACCACCACGCCCAGCACCTTCCCCCCGCCCGGCCCGCCCACCGGCCAGCACGGTCCCTCGGTCCTCGCGCGGCGGCCCGTGCTGCAGGCGGTGATGGACCTGCCGATGAGCGCCTCCGCCCTCGACCCGGTCTCCGACGCGATCACGGGAGTCGTGCACGCGGTGGAGCCGCGCTGGCTGGCGGACCTGCTGCACGGCACCTTCCTGGGCCACCCGCTGCACCCGGTGCTCGCGGAGATCACGCTGGGCACCTTCGTGGGCACCGGCGTCCTGGACGCCCTCGCCCTCGCCGGCCTGGTGCCCGAGGAGGTGGAGGACGGCGTGGACGTCGCCGCCACCGCGCTGGCCAGCACGGGCCTGGCCGCGGCGCTGCCCACGATCGCCGCGGGGTGGACCGACTGGTCGGACCTGCGCACCGAGCAGAAGCGCCTGGGCCTGGTGCACGCAGCGGGGAACTTCGTCGCGACCGGCCTCCTGCTGGCCTCGGTGGTCTCGCGCGGGCGCGGTCGGCGCCAGGGCGGGCGCTGGCTCGGCGTGGCCGCCCTGGCCGTGTCCAGCCTCGGGGCCGCCCTGGGCGGTCACCTGTCCTACCGCTGGGCCGCGGGCGCCAACCACACCGAGGACGTCTCCTCGCGCGTGCCCGAGGACTGGACCCGGGTCGCGTCCTACGCGGACCTGCCGGTCGGCCGCCCCACCGCGGCGACGCTCGGCGAGGTCCCCGTCGTGGTGCTGCGCGAGGATTCCGGCGTCTCGGTGATGGCCAGCGCCTGCAGCCACCTGTCCGGACCGCTGTCCGACGGCGAGGTCGTCGTCGAGGACGGCCAGACCTGCCTGGTCTGCCCCTGGCACGGCAGCGTCTTCCGGGTGGCGGACGGCGCCGTGGTCCACGGCCCTGCGACCTCCCCGCAGCCCACCTTCGCGGTGCGGGTCAGCGAGGACGGCGACGTCCTGGCCCGGCTGGTGCCGCTGCCGACCCGCTGAGGCCTCACCGCCGCCGCCGCAGGCCGGTGACCACGGCGCCCACCACGAGCAGGGCGCCCAGGACCACCAGCAGCAGCGGGACGACCAGCGACATGTCGACGCTCACCTCTGCGGCGGCGGTGAGGACCACCAGCACGGCGACGGCGACCAGGACCAGCCCCGAGACGATCGAGGGGGTGTGCGGGGCGCTCATCGCGCGTCAGCGGCTTCGAGCACGACCTGCCCGAACAGGCCCTGGACGTCGACCTCGACCGCCCCGCGTCCGGCCCTGGGAGCGGGAGCCTCCAGGCCGGCGTCGACCAGCACTCCGCCCTCGCCGTCCCCGCCGCCGCCGTGCTCGTCCGACCACGCCTCGCCGGCGAGCAGCCGCCCCCGGAGGCTGACGTCGACGTCGTCAGGGGCCAGCACGCGGACCACGCCGAAGCCGCTGCGCACCGGCACCCGCACGGTGGTGCCGTCCGGCGGGTCCAGGCGCCGGAGGTCGAGCACGGACTCCCCGGCGAGCTGGGCGAAGCCCCGCTCGCCGGCGGCCGCGGTGGCCGGGCGCCAGGGGTCGTCCGCGCCGAAGACGGCGACCTCGGCCCGGGCCGGCACGACCGCGGCGGCGACGGCCAGCAGCGCCGCGCACGTGCCGAGGAAGCCCGCGGGACCGTCCTCGCGCCCCAGCAGGCCGAGCACCACGAGCCCGAGGCCGAAGACCGCCGTGGCCGCGGCGGAGCTGACCGCGACCGCCTCCTGACCGCTCGTCCCCTCCAGCCAGGCGGGCAGCTCCCCCCGCCACGAGGGGACGTCTCCGGCGTGCAGCAGCAGCCACGTGCCGGCGCCGGCGAGCAGCGCGAGACCGGTGAGGCCGGCGCTGACGCCGGCGGGAGCGCGACGCGAGGGCCGGCAGACCGACGTCGCGCCGGCGGCTCCGACGCCGCCGCGGGCGCCCCGCCGCCGGGGGCCCGCGCCCGCCAGCCACCGCGGGAGCCAGACCACCAGCACCAGCGCGAGTGAGCCCAGGACCAGGGCGCCGACCAGGTCGTCGCCGCCGACCAGCGGCCCGCCGGTCCACCAGGTCCCCGGCCCGGGCACCACGACCGCGACCACGAAGAGCACGAGGGCCGCGGTGGCCGCGCCGGACGCCTCACCGGCCAGCAGCGCGCGCGCCTCGATCCGCCCGGAGCGGTCGGGCAGGAGCAGCCAGGCCACGGCGTAGAGGGCGACGCCCGCGCCGCCGAGCAGCGCCAGGACGACGACGCCCACCCGCAGCAGGAGCGGGTCGACGCCGGTGCGGGCCGCCAGGCCGCCGCAGACGCCGCCCAGCCAGCGCTCCTCCGAGCGCGGCACGCGCAGGGACAGCAGCCAGTCCCAGAACGCCGTGCCCGACGACGCGGGCGGCGGGCCGCCCGTCTCCAGACCCGGCTCCGGGGGCAGGTCGGGCGAGGGAGGCCGGTCGGGCGAGGGACCGGGCGCCGCTGAGGCGCTCGTGCTCATGCCGACCACCCTGGCGCGGCGGGCACCCCGGCGACCACCAGGGAGGACCCTGGTCGGACCCTGGTCCGCGCCGGTCGCGGACCGGGGTGCCACCCGGGGCGCGCCCCCTGCCGCGGCGCGCTGCGGCGCGCCAGGATGGCGCCATGACGGCGACCGCGGCACCTCCCCGCACCGGGTGCGCCGGGCTGCCGCGCCCGCCGCTGCAGCGGGCGGGCGAGGACCGCTGGCTGGGCGGGGTGGCCGCCGGGGTGGCGGCGCACCTGCGCGTGCCCGTGGCCGTGGTGCGCGTGTCCCTGGTCGGTCTCGTGGCGGCCGGCGGGGCGGGCGCGGTCGGCTACGTGCTGCTGTGGGCCCTGCTGAGCCCGGCGGCCGAGGCCGGCCCGGCGCAGAGCCGGCCGGCTGGCGAGGACGCCGTCCCCGGTGCGAGGAGGCCGCGCGAGCGCTGGTCGCCGGCCGGCGGCGCGGGCGGGCAGCTGGTCGCCGGGGTGGCCCTGCTGGCCGTGGGTGCCGCCGCGCTCGCCCAGCGCACCGGTGCGCCGGTCAGCCCCGGTGCCGTGGCCTCGGTGTGCGTCGCGCTGGCCGGGGCCTTCGTGGTCTGGGAGCAGCTGGACGCCGCCGACCGCGACCGCTGGCTCACCCGCGCTGGGGGCGGAGCGGCCGACGGCGCACCCCGCCTGCTGGTCGGCGTCCTGCTCACCGCCACCGGCGCGGTGCTGCTGGCCCTGCGCGGGGAGGACACGACCGCGCTCCGGCCGGTGGTGCTCGCGGTCGCGGCCGCGGTCGCCGGCACGGGCCTGCTGCTGGCCCCGTGGGCGCTGCGGTTCGCCGCGGAGCTGCGCGCGGAGCGGGCCGGGCGCGTGCGCGAGGCCGAGCGGGCCGAGCTGGCGGCGCACCTGCACGACTCGGTCCTGCAGACCCTGGCCCTGATCCAGCGCCGCAGCGACGACCCGGCGGCGGTCACCACGCTGGCCCGCGCCCAGGAGCGGGAGCTGCGCGCGTGGCTGTACGGCGGCGGCCCGGGCGCGGCCGGCAGCTCCCTGGCAGCAGCGGTGCGCGCCGAGGCCGCCGCGGTCGAGGACTCCTCCGGCGTGCCGGTGGAGGTCGTGGTCGTCGGGGACCGGCCGCTCGCCCGCGCCGAGGAGGCGCTGGTGCAGGCCCTGCGCGAGGCCGTCCTCAACGCCGTCCGCCACGGCGCTCCCCCGGTGCAGGTGTACGTCGAGGCCGGTCCCGCCGCCGTGGAGGCCTTCGTCCGCGACCACGGACCGGGGCTGGACCTGGACGCCGTCCCGCCCGACCGGCTGGGGCTGCGCGAGTCGGTGCTCGGCCGGATGGCGCGCGCGGGCGGCAGCGCCGCGGTGCGCCCGGCGCCCGGCGGGGGCACCGAGGTCTCCCTGCGCCTGCCGGCCGCCGCCCTCGGACCCGCCGCCGCCGGGACGGCCCGGTGAGCGCGCCGGCGCTGCTGCGCGTGGTGCTCGTCGACGACCACCGCCTCGTGCGCTCGGGCGTGCGCGCCGAGCTCGGTGGCGACGTGGAGGTCGTCGGCGAGGCCGGGGACGTCGACGAGGCGGTGGCGGTGGTGACCGCGAGCGCCCCGGACGTCGTCCTGCTCGACGTCCACCTGCCCGGAGGGGACGGCGGCGGCGGGGCGGAGGTGCTGCGCCGCTGCGCCGGGCTGACCACCGCGGCCGGGACGCCGGTGCGGGTGCTGGCGCTGAGCGTCTCCGACGCCGCGGACGACGTCATCGCCGTCGTGCGGGCAGGGGCGCGCGGCTACGTCACCAAGACGATCAGCGGCCCCGACCTGTCCGCCGCCCTGCGCCGCGTGGCGGACGGCGACGCCGTCTTCTCCCCCCGGCTGGCCGGCTTCGTGCTCGACGCGTTCGGCGCCGCGGCCGGTGACGTCGCCACGACCGACGGCGAGCTGGACCGCCTGTCGGCGCGCGAGCGGGAGGTGATGCGGCTGATCGCGCGCGGCTACGCCTACAAGGAGGTCGCGCGCGAGCTGGTGATCTCGGTCAAGACCGTGGAGACCCACGTCTCGGCCGTGCTGCGCAAGCTGCAGCTCTCCTCCCGGCACGAGCTCACCCGCTGGGCGGCGGACCGGCGCCTGCTCTGAGCGGCCCGCCGGAGGGTCAGGGCGCGAGCGCCGCCCACGGCTCGGCGGCCGGCACGTGCGCCTGCCCGACCGGGCAGGCGGGCCGCACGTCGCACCAGGCGCACAGCGCCGACGGCGTGGCGGGGAAGGTCGCGTCGGGGTCGGCGCCGGCGGCGAGCTGCTCGGTGGCGCGCACGGCGTCGCGGGCGATGGACTCCGCCTCGGCGACCTTGCGGGCCAGGGAGGTCTCGTCGTGCTCGGCGACGGCGACGGTGCCGCTGGGCACGTGGTGCAGCTCGACCCGGGTGCACGGGCGGCGCAGGGTGCGGGCGGTGGCCACGGCGTACAGGCCGAGGGCCAGGGAGGTGCGGGCGTCGGCGTCCTCCGGCGGGCGGCGCCCGAGCTTGTAGTCGACGACCACCAGCTCCCCGTCGCGGGCGTCGATGCGGTCCACGCGCCCGGAGACCGCCAGGGTGGCGGTGCGGGTCGCCACCGTCCGCTCCACCCCGACCGGCTCGTCGGCGGGGTCCAGCCGCTCCACGCAGGCCGCCACGGCCGTCGCGGCGCGCTCGAGGTGCTCCGCGGACTGCTCGCCGTCGCGGAACCCGGCGGGCGCCCACGCGGAGGGCCAGGCCGCGCGCACCAGCTCCGCGGCCCGGGCGGGGGTGCGGCGGCCCAGCGGCTCCGACCACCACCGCGCCAGCGCCAGGTGGACGGCGGCCCCCACCGACGTGTGCGCGGACGCCGGGCCCCGCGGCGGCGCGGGGCGGTCGAGGTAGGTCAGCCGGTAGCGGCGCGGGCAGTCCAGGTGGGTGGTCAGCCGGGTCGGCGTGCAGCTGAACAGCCGCGTCGGCATGCCCGGCAGCAGGCCCTGGTCGGGCCCGGGCCCCGAGCGCGCCGCGGGCGTCACGAGACGGCCGGCAGCGGCCCGACCGGCGCGGTGCCCGTGCCCTGCGCCAGGACCGCCTCCAGCACCGCCTCGGACGTCGTGTTCTCCGCGAGCAGGTTGCGCTTGCCCGACCCGTGGTAGTCGCTGGAGCCGGTGACCAGCAGGTCGTGGGCGGCGGCGAAGTCGCGCAGGCGCGCCCGGTCGTGCTCGGTGTGGTCGCGGTGGTCGACCTCGACGCCGGCCATGCCGGCCCCCGCCATCTCCTCCAGCAGCGCGACCGTCGCGACCTGGCCGCGGGCGCTGGCGAAGGCGTGGGCGATCACCGGGACGCCGCCCGCGGCCCGCACGAGCCGCACGGCCTCGACCGGGTGCGGGGCGCCGTGGTGCAGCACGTACGGGGACCCGTCGGCCAGCAGGGAGGCGAAGGCCTCGTCGCGGTCGCGGACCACTCCCGCCGCGACCAGCGCGTCGGCCACGTGCGGGCGCCCCACGGTGGCGCCCTGCGCGGCCTGCGCCAGCACGTCGGCCCACGTGATCGGGTAGTCGTGGGAGAGCAGCTCGGCCATCCCGCGCGCCCGGTTCAGGCGCACGTCGCGGGAGCTCGCGAGGGTCGCCGACAGCTCCTCGTGGGCGGGGTCGTGCAGGTAGCTGAGCAGGTGGATGGTCACCCCGCCGGTCCGGCAGGAGACCTCCGCGCCGGGCAGCAGCAGGACGCCGCAGCGCTGCGCCTCGCGGGCCGCCGTCTCCCAGCCCGCGGTGGTGTCGTGGTCGGTCAGCGCCAGCGCGCCGACCCCGGCCCGCGCGGCAGCGTCGACCAGCCCGGCCGGGGAGTCGGTCCCGTCCGAGGCGGTGGAGTGCGTGTGCAGGTCGATGAGCACCTGCCCAGCCTAGGCGCCGGCGCCGACCGCGCTCTCGGGCGGCGGAGGGGTCACTCGCCCCCGCGGGCCGTGGGGACGCCGGTCGCGGCCGGCACCGGCTCGCTCGGCGCCGGCTCGGTCGGGGCGGGAGCCGTGGGGGCAGGAGCCGCCGGGTCCGGGCAGGCCGGTGCGGGCGCCGCCAAGTCGGTCTCCTCGCCCTCGGTGGGCGCGGTGCTCGGCGCCGCCGCGGGCGAGGCCACCGGCGCGGGGGGAGCGGCAGGAGCGGCCGGGGAGGCGCTCGGGTCGACGGGCACCTCGGCGCCGAGCACCGGGCAGGCCGGCGACGGCTCGGCCGGGGCCGTGGGCGACGGCGCGGGCTCCGTGGGCGACGGCGCGGGCTCCGTGGGCGACGGCGCGGGCTCCGTGGGCGACGGCGCGACCGGCGCCGGAGCGGTGGGCGACGGCGCCGACGGGGCGGGCTCGGGAGGGACCGGGGCGCTCGGGGTCGGCGCCTCGGGGGACGCCACCTCCACGGACGGCACCTGAGGCGCTGGGGCTGCGGGGGCGGGCGCGATCACCTCGGGCGAGGGCGCCGGTGCCTCGGCGGGGGGCGGCGGCGTCTGGGGAACGGGCACGACGGGCGCGGCGTCCGGCGCGGTGAGCGAGGCCGGCGGAGGCACGGGCAGCGGCGAGGGGACCGGGGCAGCGGGGACCGGGGCAGCGGGGACCGCGCCAGCGGCGCCGGGCACCGCCGCGACGCCGTCGCGGTAGGCCGCGCCGAAGCCGAGCACCTTCAGGCCGTAGGCGACCGAGCGGTTGTAGCGCATGAGCGCCGCCCGCTGGCCGGCCTCGGTGGCCAGCGCGCCGTCGCGGGCTCCGGAGCACAGGTAGCGCCCGGCGCCGAGCGCCGCGTCGTCGACGTCGTGCGGGTCGGCGCGGCCGTCGCCGTCGGCGTCAGCCCCGAAGCCGGCCCAGGTGCCGGGCAGGAACTGCATGGGCCCGACGGCCCGGTCGAACGCCGCGTCGCCGTCCACGGCACCGCCGTCGCTGTCCGTGATGCGCGCGGTGCCGTCCAGGGACCCGTCGAGGCGGGGGCCGAGGATCGTGCCCCGCGTGCGGCCGGTGTCGTCGACCCGCCCGCCGCTGGCGTGACCGGACTCCACCTTGCCGATGCCGGCCAGCACCCACCACGGCAGGCCGCAGCCGGGGGCGTCGCGGCCCAGGCGCTCCGCGGCGGCCCGGTAGGCCACCAGGACCCGCACGGGCACGCCCGCGGCGCTGCCTGCGGGCAGGGGCGCGGCGGCGACCGCAGCACCACCAGGAGCGGCGCCCGGCAGCCCGGTCAGGGCGCTGGCGTCCGGGGAGGCCAGCGGGGAGGGCTCGGCGACCAGGACCGGACCGGGGGCGCTGATGGGGCGGGCGTCGTCCTGCCCCGGCGCGACGCCGAGGGCGGTCACCGCGGTGGCGCTGGAGGAGGCCTGCACGGCCAGTCCCTCAGGGGGGACCTGGCCCAGGGACGGCCCGCCGGTGGAGGCGACGACGAGGCCGGCGACGAGCGCTGCGGGGACGATGCCGAGGGCCCGGGAGCGGCCCGCGGTCGGCGTTCCTCGCAGCGTGCGGTGCTGGGGCATGCGTCTCCTGGGGCTCGTGGTCGACGGCGGGTTCCCGCGACGGGGACAGCATGCGTCGTCACGAACCGTGACACAACCGTCGATCGGGCAAACAGCCGGACAACTCGTGCCCGGCGTGGGACCCTCCCGTCCCCTACCGCCCCCAGCGGACCGGGACGCCGTGCGGGCGCGCCTCGCCGAGCACCTCCTCCTCCCCTCCGGGCCAGGTGCGCAGCACCACCCAGAACGCCACGTCCTCCCCCGGCGCGAGCCGCCGCGGCTCCACCGCGACGTGCGCGAGCGGTCGCTCGGCGCTGGCGCGCGCTCCCAGGTCCTGCAGCCGCGCCTCCACGTGCTGCTGCTCGGAGGCGGACAGGTACTGCCGGACGACGGAGTGCTGCACGACGGTCAGCACGCCGGTGGACAGCTCCAGGCCGTCCAGCAGCTCGGCCGCGGTGGTGCGCACCGCCCGCACCGGCACCCGCCGGGCCACCGCGAGGGCGCCGCGCAGGCGGGCCAGCCGGTCGAGCTGGTCGGGCCAGACGTAGGAGGCCAGGGTGGTCGCATCGCGCTCGCTCGCGGGGTCGAGCAGGTGCGGGTCGGCGCCCACCCGCTCCACGACGTCCAGCTGAGCCGGGGCCGCCGCCAGCCACGGCGGCGCCTGCTCCCACGCCGGGTCGAGCACCACCGGCGACGCGGGGGGACCCCAGCCGGGCGCCCGCGGCCCGGTGCCGACCTGGTAGCGGTAGGCGTCGGCGCGGAGGTTGAGGCCGGCCGACGTCCCGACCTCCCACAGCCGCACCGGCAGCGCCGCACCGGCGCCGGCACCGGCACCGGCCGTGAGCGACGCCCGCAGGACCGCGGGCCACAGCGCGGCGCAGCGCCCCACCTCGTTCGTCTGCGGCGCCCGCTGCAGGGCCTCGCGCACCTCTTCGGCGTGGTCGGCGAGCACGGCCCGGAAGGCCGGCCACGCGGCGGTGGCGTCCCCGTCCCCGCCGGTGCTGGGGTAGTGGGCCGCCAGCCGCGGCGCGCGCCCCTCCAGCACGACCCGGTGCACCGCGCCGGCCAGGCGCAGCGCGAGCGCGGAGTCCCGCGGGTCGTGCTCGTGGCCGGCGACCACCACCGCCGCGGGGCCCCCGGCCTCGACGTCGTCGGCCACGCGGTCGAGCAGCACCCCGTACACCGCTGAGCCCTGCGCCGCGCAGGAGCGCGCCTGGTCGCGCACGTGCGCCACCAGGGCCGCACCGCCGGAGACCTCGTCACCGCCCACGGCCCCGACGGTAGGACGGTGGCAGGATCGGCGCATGAGCGAGGCCACCAGCGCGAGCGAGACCGTCGACCGCCCCCTCTCGGAGGAGGAGCGGCTGGCGGACCGCGGCTCGAACCGCAGCCAGCGCCCGTCGTCGGCCGCGTTCCGCGACTTCATCGCCGCCGGGTGGGGCCCGCGCCCCGCGCCCCCCGGGGCGGCTGCCGCGGCGCCGTGGGCGGCCGCGCGCCGCGAGCGCCTCTCCGCGCTGTTCCCCGGCGACCGCCTGGTGCTGCCGGCCGGGCCGCTGAAGGTGCGCAGCAACGACACCGACTACCGGTTCCGCCCGCACTCGGCCTTCGCCCACCTCACCGGCCTGGGCGCCGACCGCGAGCCGGACGCCGTCCTGGTGCTGGAGCCCGTGGCCAGCGGCGGGCACGAGGCCCTGCTGTGGTTCCGCCCGCGGGCCGGACGCGACACCGACGAGTTCTGGGCCGACGCCCGCTACGGGGAGTTCTGGGTCGGGGTGCGCCCCAGCCTGGAGGACGTGGAGGCCGAGCTGGGCCTGGCCTGCCGCCACGTCGACGGCCTGGCCGACGCGCTCACCGCGGACCTGTCAGGCGGCGACGGCGACGGCGTCCGGGTGCGCGTCGTGCCGGACGCCGACCCGGCCCTGGACGCCCTCCTCGGCGCCGCCCGGGAGGCGGCCGGCGTCCCGCTCGAGGTCACCGAGGCCGACGACGCCGCCCTCGCGGAGGCGCTGAGCGAGCTGCGGCTGGTCAAGGACGCGTTCGAGGTCGAGCAGCTGCGCGCGGCCGTGGCCGCCACCGCGAGCGGCTTCGCGGACGTCGTCGCGGCGCTGCCGGCCGCCGTGGGGCACTCCCGCGGGGAGCGCGTGGTGGAGACGGCGTTCGAGTCCCGGGCGCGCCGGGAGGGCAACGGGATCGGCTACGACACCATCGCCGCGGCCGGCGAGCACGCCTGCACGCTGCACTGGATCCGCAACGACGGCCCGGTGCGGACCGGGGAGCTCGTGCTCGTCGACGCCGGCGTGGAGGTGGAGTCGCTCTACACCGCCGACGTCACCCGCACCCTGCCGGTGGGCGGCAGCTTCACCGAGGCGCAGCGCCGGGTCTACCAGGCGGTGCTGGACGCCGCGGACGCCGCCTTCGCGGTGGCCCGCCCCGGGTCGCGCTTCCGCGACCTGCACGCGGCCGCGATGGAGGTCATCGCCGCCCGGCTGGACGACTGGGGCCTGCTCCCGGTGAGCGCGGCGGAGTCGCTGGAGCCCTCCGGCGGCCACCACCGGCGCTGGATGGTGCACGGCACGTCCCACCACCTGGGCATCGACGTCCACGACTGCGCCCAGGCCCGGCGGGAGATGTACCTGGACGCCGAGCTGGTGCCGGGCATGGTCTTCACGATCGAGCCGGGGCTCTACTTCAAGGCCGACGACCTCCTGGTGCCCGAGGAGCTGCGCGGCACCGGCGTTCGGATCGAGGACGACGTCCTGGTCACCGCCGACGGCTGCGAGAACCTCAGCGCGGCGCTGCCCCGCTCCCCCGACGCCGTCGAGGCGTGGATGGCGGCCCTGGCCGCGCAGACGCCGCAGCCGCCGTCGGCCTGAGGGTCAGAGCGGGGGCGTGATCGGGCGCACGCCCTCCAGGCCGGCGAGCAGCTGGCGGGCGCGCCCGGCCTCGGCGTCGGGGCACAGCACCGTGTAGCGGGTGGCGAGGATGGCGTTGACCGAGCTGAAGTCGCGGCGGCCGCGGGTGGCGGCGAAGGAGACGACGCCGAAGAGCATGCCGAAGGCCGCACCGATGAGCAGCGCGGCGAGCCAGATGGAGCCGGTGCCCGCCCCGTCGCCGAACAGGGAGAAGAACAGGCCGAGGAAGGCGCCGAACCAGGCGCCGGACAGCGCACCGGCCAGGGCCACGCGCGCGTAGGTGAGACGGCCGGTGACGCGCTCGACGCTGCGCAGGTCGGAGCCGACGATGCTCACGCCCGCCAGGGGGAACTCGGAGTCGGACAGGTGGTCGACCGCGCGCTGGGCCTCGAGGTAGGTGGCGTAGGAGGCCACCTCGACACCGGTCGGCACGGCCGGGATCCCGGCGCGGGCGGCGGCCAGCGGGTTGGAGTTCGACATGCGCCCATCCTGGCGCGGATCAGGCGCTCCGGCACACCCGCACGGACACGCACGGACACGCACGGGCGCAGCAGCGGCCCGGGGCGATCGCCCCGGGCCGCTGCTGCTGTGCTGGGAGGTCAGATGCTCTGGCCGGCCCCGGCCTCGGCGGCGTCGGCGGCCTCGCGCTCGGAGCTCGCGCCGGAGGTGGACAGCTCGCCACCGGCGTTCTCCAGGTGGGCGCGCACGAACCAGTGGAACAGCTCGAGCTGGCCGGACTGCGTGGTCAGGAGGTCCTCGGTGACCGGGTCGAGCTCGCCGACCTCCTCGATGGCGGCGCGGTGGTCCTGGATGACGCCGCTGTAGACGAGGTCGAGGGCGCCGAGGTGCTCGATGGCGCCGGCGCGGCCCAGGGAGTAGTCGTCCCACTTGCGGGCCTTCACCAGCGCGCCCGGGGTGCCCACGGCGGACCCGCCGAGGGTGGCGATGCGCTCGGCCACGTCGTCGGACATGTCGCGGACGGCGTCGACCTGCGGGTCGAGCATCTCGTGCACCGCGACGAAGTGCGGGCCGACGACGTTCCAGTGCACGTGCTTGAGGGTCAGGTGCAGGTCGGTCAGGGCGTTCAGCCGGTCCTGGAGGATCTCGGCCGCCTTCGCGCCCGCCTCCACGTCCAGGCCCGGGACCGAGTACCTGCTGGACTTCGTGGTCTTCGTGTCAGCCATGCGGCCACGGTAGGACGATCATGGCCGCACCGCGCGTCGGCGCTGGGCCGCCTGCGAGCGCCTCAGCGCACGACGACGGTGCTGCCGATCGGCATCAGGTCCTCGCGCCAGACCATGTCCATCGCCTCCGTCGTCACCCGCGCGCACCCGTGGGAGGCGGGCTGGGCGGGGACGCTGGTGTACCCGTGCACGGCGATGCCGTCGGGGTGGAAGTAGCGCGGCCGGTACAGCCGCCCCAGGGCGCCGTCGCGCCAACCGTCGACGGCCCACGAGACCTCGAAGGTGCCCGCGGGGGTGTCGGCGAGCAGCGTCTCGCCGTCGTGCTGGTACTCCTCGTAGGTGCCGGTCGAGGTGTGCAGCGCCCGCTCGACCCGGCCGTCCTCGACGAAGAGGACGAGGCCGGCGTCGCGGTCGACCTCGGTGACCCGGCCCGAGCTGGTGCTGGCCCGCGGCACGACGCCCGCCTCCAGCGCCTCGCGCGTGCGCGGCCCCAGGACGCCGTCGCGGCCCAGGCCGGCGGCGCCCTGCAGGGCCAGCACCGCCTGGGAGGTCAGCAGCCCGTACTCCCCGTCGGGGGCACCGAGCCAGTAGCCCAGGGACGCCAGCCGCTCCTGCACCTCGCGGACGGCCGGGCCCGCGTCCCCGCGGCGCAGCGTCGCCGGCTGCGCGGGCTGCGCCGCCCCGCTGGTCGCTGGGGAGGACGGGGCCGCGGTCGTGCTCGGGGCCGGGGTCGCTGCCGGGGTCGCTGCCGGGGTCGCTGCCGGGGTCGCGGTCGCCGTCGCGGTGGGGGTCGGCGTGGCGGCCTCGGACGGCGGCGGCTCGGACGACGGCTCGGTGCTGGGGTCGGCGCTCGGCTCGGTGCTGGGGTCGGCGCTCGTGCTCGTCGTCGTGCTCGGTGGCGGCGCCGCCACCGGGTCGCTGCCGGCGCACCCGGTGACAGCGGTGGCCGCCGCGAGCAGCGTCGCGACCGCCGCAGCGCGCGCGCCCCGTCTCGTGCTCCTCGTCGTGCTCATGCTCCTAGGACGCCACACCCACCGGTCCTGTTGCACCTGGGGGCACGGCGATCCTCCCGCTGCTGATCCGCACGGCGCCGCCCTCGACCGAGACCGACGTCGCGCGCCCACCGCTGGCCCGCACCCGCACGTGCAGCGTCGAGGGCCGCCCCATCTCCACCCCCTGGCTGACCACCAGCTCGCTGGCGCCCTCGCCCGGGAGCAGGCCGGCCGCCACCGCGCTCACGCCCAGGCCCAGCGCGGCCGATCCGGTCGCAGGGTCCTCGGCCACGCCGATGCCCGTGCCGAACATCCGCACCCGGGCGCGGGCCGGCGAGGCGGGGGTGCCCGCGCCGCCCTCCCAGCCCACGACGAGCAGGCCGGCCAGGGCGGTGGCGCCCACGGGCACCCGCCCGGGCAGGGCGGCCAGGGCAGCGGGGTCGGGGCGCAGCACGGCGAGCGCCTCGGGCCGCACGAACAGGTGCACCTGCTCCACGCCGGTGCCGGCCAGCGCCGCGCCGGTGCCCGCGCCCGTGCCCACGAGCCGGCCGTCGAGCTCGACCGACGGCAGCCCCACCGCCGCCAGCAGCGGCGCGGGGTCGACGTCCCCCCGCCAGGTCGGCGTCCCGCCGGTCAGGCGCACCGGGCCGAGGTCCGGTGACACCTCCAGCGGCATGTCGCCGGCGGCGCAGGCCTGCACCACGCGCCCGGGCGCGACCTCACCGCGGGCGGCCAGCAGCCACGCCGTCCCCACCGAGGGGTGGCCGGCGAAGGGCAGCTCGGTGCCCGGCGTGAAGATCCGCAGGCGGTAGTCGACGCCGCGGGCGCGCTCGGCCTCGCTCGCGGCGAGCGGGAAGGCGGTCTCCGAGAGCGCGAACTCCGCGGCCAGCACCTGCAGCTGCGCGGTGGACAGGCCCTCGGCGCCGAGCACGACCGCCAGCGGGTTGCCGGCGAAGGGGCGGTCGGTGAAGACGTCGACGACCTCGAACTCCAGCGGGCCCGGTGCGCTCATCCGGGGAGGCTAGCGGCGCGGGCGGCTAGGCTCGAAGACCGTGAGCGCCCCCTCCCGCGTCTTCGTCGCCCGGCTGGCCGGCCTGCCGGTCTTCGACCCCCTGGGCGACCGCGTGGGCCGCGTGCGCGACGTCGTCGTCATCCCCCGCGGCACGCGCCGCCCCCGGGCGGTCGGCCTGGTCGTCGAGGTGCAGGGCAAGAAGCGCATCTTCGTGCCGATGACCCGCGTGACCAGCATGGACGCCGGGCAGGTGATCACCACGGGGCTGCTGAACATGCGCCGCTTCGAGCAGCGCCCGGCCGAGGTGCTGGTCCTGACCGACCTGCTCGACCGCACGGTCGTGGTGGCGGCCGCGGCCACGGGCGACGACGAGCCGGCCGAGGGCGTGGTCGAGGACGTCGCCCTGGAGCAGCAGCGCAACCGCGACTGGGAGCTCGCCCGGGTCTTCGTCCGCAAGGGCGCCGGCGCGCGCCGCGCGCTGGGCCGCCGCCGCGGCACCACCCACCTGGTCGACTACCACGACGTCGCGGGCCTGTTCGCCACCCAGGGCGACCAGGGAGCGGCGCTGCTGGCCGCCTCGATGGAGGAGATGAAGGCGCCCGACCTGGCCGACCTGCTGCACGACATGGCCGGCAAGCGCCGCGTGGAGGTCTCCGCCGAGCTGGACGACGAGCGCCTGGCCGACGTCCTGCAGGAGCTGCCCGCCGACGACCAGGTCGAGATCCTCACCGCGCTGGGCCGCGAGCGCGCGGCCGACGTCCTGGAGGCGATGGAGCCCGATGACGCCGCCGACCTGCTCGGGGAGCTCTCGGAGGAGCAGCAGGAGCAGTTCCTGCGGCTGATGGAGCCCGAGGAGGCCCGCGACGTCCGGCGGCTGCTGGCCTACGAGGACGACACCGCCGGTGGCCTGATGACGACCGAGCCGGTCGTGCTGCCCCCGGAGGCCACCGTCGCGCAGGCCCTGGCCACCGTGCGGCGCGCGGAGGTGCCGCCGACGCTGGCGGCCGCGGTGTTCGTCTGCCGTCCCCCCACGGAGACCCCGACCGGGCGGCTGCTGGGGATCGTGCACCTGCAGCGGCTGCTGCGCGAGGCCCCCCACGAGGCGATCGGCGGCATGCTCGACTCCGACGTGGAGGCGCTGTCCGTCGACACCCCGCTCGCGGTGGTCACGCGCCGCCTGGCGACCTACGACCTGGTGTCCCTGCCGGTGACCGACCCGGCCGGCCGGCTGCTCGGGGCGGTGACCGTGGACGACGTCCTGGACCACCTGCTGCCCGAGGACTGGCGCGAGCGCGACGAGGAGCACGAGCCGGCCGCGCCCGCCCCCGCCGCTCCCCCGGCCCCTCCGTCGGGTGCGACCGCCGCGCGCACCCCGGGGGTGGCCGGTGGCTGAGGACCGCGAGGCCGCCCGCCGCCGCGACGCCCTGGACACCCCGCTGGAGGTGCGGCCGGGGCTGGTGCGCCGGCCCCGGATGGACCCCGAGCGCTTCGGCCGGCTCTCGGAGGGCTTCGCCCGCTTCATGGGCACGCCGCAGTTCCTGCTCTACATGAGCGTGTTCGTCGCGGTGTGGCTCGTGTGGAACACGTTCGCCCCCGAGGCCGCGCAGTTCGACCCCCGAGCGCTGAACTACACGCTGCTCACCCTCATCCTGTCGCTGCAGGCCTCCTACGCCGCGCCGCTGATCCTGCTGGCGCAGAACCGGCAGGACGACCGCGACCGGGTGGGGCTGGAGCAGGACCGCCAGCGCGCCGAGCGCAACCTCGCCGACACCGAGTACCTGGCGCGGGAGGTGGCGGCGCTGCGGATCGCCCTGGGCGAGGTCGCCACCCGCGACTTCGTGCGCTCGGAGCTGCGGGCCCTGCTGGAGGAGCTGGACGACCGCGACGGCCGCGACGACCGCGCGGAGTGAGGGCTACACCCGGCGCCCGCACCTGCCGATGGGCACCGGGTGAAGCTCCCGCACCGAGCGCCCGCCGCCCCCGCCGCTCCGGCCGTGCCCGCACAGCCGCTGCGCCCCGCGGCGACCGGCCCCGCCATGCCCAGCCGGCCCTCCGGCGGCGCGACGATGGGCTCGCTGCCGCTGCGCGGCGCCCCCACCGCCCTGCAGTCCCTGCAGCGCCGCCGCCTGGGCGACGTGCTGGTGGACGCCGGCGTCCTCACCGCCGAGCAGCTGGAGCAGGTGCTCACCACGCAGCAGCGCGCCGTCGGGCCGCGCCGACGCCTGGGCGAGCTCGTCGTCGAGCTCGGCCTGTCCGACGAGCGCGGCATCGCCCAGGCGCTCGCCGACCAGCTCGGCCTCGCCGTCATCGACCTGTCGTGGACCACCCCGGCCCCCGACGTCGTCCGCCTGCTGCCCCAGCAGGTGGCCGAGCGCAGCCGGATCCTCGTCGTCGACCGCACGCCCACCGGCCTCGTGGTCGCCGTCGCCGACCCCACCAACGTGCTGGCCCTGGACGACGTCAAGCTCCACACCGGCGCCGTGGACCTCACGGTCGTCGTCTCCACCGAGAGCCAGATCCGCGACCACCTGGCGCGGGCCTGGTCGCTGGGCCAGGACGCCTCGGGCGTGACCGCGGTGGGCGACGACGTCGACGGGCTGGACGACGGCGACTCCGCCCTCGGGCTGTCCGCCTCCGCCGCGCTCGGGACGCCGGGCGTGGAGGCGAGCGACGACAGCGCGCCCGTGGTGCGCCTGGTGAACCGGATCCTGGCGGACGCCGTCCGGCTGCGCGCCTCCGACATCCACGTGGAGACCCAGCGCGAGGAGCTGCGGGTCCGCTACCGCGTCGACGGCCTGCTGCGCGACGTCATGACGACCTCGCGCCGCGCCGCCGGCACGATCATCAGCCGCCTGAAGATCATCTCGGGCCTGGACATCGCCGAGCGCCGGGTGCCCCAGGACGGCCGGGCCCGCATCGTCGTCGACGGCACCGCCGTCGACTGCCGCGTCTCCACCCTGCCGAGCCTGCACGGGGAGAAGGTCGTCATCCGGCTGCTCACCCGCGGGTCGGACGTGCCGACCCTGGACGCCCTGGGCTTCGAGCCCGCCCAGCAGGAGGTCTTCGCCCGGGCGCTGTCGGTGCCGCAGGGGCTGGTCCTCATCACCGGCCCCACCGGCTCGGGCAAGACCAACACCCTCTACTCCGCGCTCTCGCACATCATGACGCCGGAGAAGAACATCGTGACCCTCGAGGACCCGGTCGAGGTGCAGCTGCCGGGCATCACCCAGGTGCAGGTGAACCCCAGGGCCGGGATGACCTTCCAGGCCGGGCTGCGCTCGATCCTGCGCCAGGACCCCGACATCGTCCTGGTCGGCGAGGTCCGCGACACCGAGACCGCCGAGCTCGCGCTCAAGGCCTCCCTCACCGGCCACCTCGTGCTCACCACCCTGCACACCAACTCCGCCGTGGCGGCGCTGACCCGCCTCGTCGACATGGGCGCCGCGCCGTTCCTGGTCGCCTCCTCCCTCACCGCCTCCGTCGCCCAGCGCCTGGTCCGCACCCCCTGCACCACCTGCGCCCAGCCCTACGAGCCCGACGCCTCCACGCTCCTGCTGCTCGGGCTGACCCCCGCCGACCTGGACGGCGCGACCCCCCGCCGGGGCACCGGCTGCACCGACTGCGGCGGCACCGGCTACCGCGGCCGCACCGCCGTCTTCGAGGTGCTGGAGGTGACCGCCGCCGTCCGCGAGGTGCTGCTCAAGGAGCCCACCGAGGCCGCCGTGGGAGCGATGGCCCGCCAGCACGGCATGACCACGCTGCGCGACAGCGCCATCGCCAAGGCGCTGGTCGGCCAGACCACCTTCGAGGAGGCCGTCCGCGTCACCTGATCCGCTCCCCGCGGCCGCCGGCGCCGGCGGCCGCGACGGGAGGCTCCGCTCCCGGCGCCTAGGCTCGGGGGGTGACCCCCTTCCTGCGCGGACGCACCTCCCCCGCGGTCCCTCCGGCGTCGAGCGCCCCGTCCGGCGCCCCGTCCGTGGACGCCGTCCGCGCGGCCCTGACCGGCGTGCTCGACCCGGAGATCCGCCGGCCGATCACCGACCTCGGCATGGTCGGCGGCGTGGAGGTCTCCACGACCGGCGCGGTGCTGGTGGAGGTGCTGCTCACGACCTCCGGCTGCCCGCTCAAGGACACCCTGGACCGCGACGTCACGGCCGCCGTGCGGGGCGTGGACGGCGTCACGGCCGTCCGGGTCGACCTGGGCGTGATGGACGCCGAGCAGCGCGCCGCCCTGAAGGTCACCCTGCGGGGGCCGGGGGCGGCCGCCGGCGGCGAGCGCGAGGTGCCCTTCGCCCGGCCCGGCTCCCTGACCCGGGTCTACGCCGTGGCCTCGGGCAAGGGCGGCGTCGGCAAGTCCACGATCACCGTCAACCTGGCCGTGGCGATGGCCGCCCAGGGCCTGCGGGTCGGGCTGGTCGACGCCGACGTCCACGGCTTCTCGGTGCCCGGGCTGCTGGGCACCACCCAGGCCCCGACCCGGCTGGACGACATGATCCTGCCGCCGGTCGCGCACGACGTGAAGGTCATCTCGATGGGCATGGTCGTGCCCGACGGCCAGCCGGTCATGCACCGCGGGCCGCTGCTGCACCGGGCGCTGCAGCAGTTCCTCACGGAGGTGCACTTCGGCGACCTCGACGTCCTGCTCCTCGACCTGCCCCCCGGCACCGGCGACATCCCGATCAGCGTCTCCCAGCTGCTGCCGGGCTCGGAGCTGGTCGTGGTGACCACCCCCCAGCCCGCGGCCGCCGACGTGGCGATCCGCGCCGGTCAGCTCGGCGCGCGCACCGGCCAGCGGATCGCCGGCGTGGTGGAGAACATGTCGTGGATGCCGATGCCCGACGGCTCCCGGATGGAGGTCTTCGGCGCGGGCGGCGGCGCGGAGGTCGCCCGCCGGCTGTCCGCGGAGGTCGGCGCCGACGTCCCGCTGCTGGCGCAGGTGCCGATGGACGTCGCGCTGCGCGAGGGCGGGGACGCCGGCGAGCCGGTCGTGCTGTCCGCGCCCACCTCCCCGGCAGCGCAGGTGCTGCTCGACCTCGCCCAGCGCCTGGGCCACCGCGCCCGCGGGCTGGCCGGGCGGCCGCTGGGGATCAGCCCGGTCCGCTGAGGGTCAGGTCGCCTCGGCGTCGAACGGGGTCTCCTCCGGCCCGCCGGCGCCGGAGCGGCCCGCGGGAGGCTTGGGACGCCGGGTGGGCGTCTGGCGGGCGGCCCGGGCGCTGGCCTCGGACTCGTCCTCCCACGCCTCGGACAGGGCGTCGCGCACGATCCGGCGCGGGTCGTACTGGCGCGGGTCGAGCTTGCGCCAGTCGACGTCGTCGAACTCCGGCCCGATCTCCTCGCGCACCTGCTCGCGCAGGCCCATCGCCACGCGCCGGCCCTCGCGCACGAGCCGGCCGAGCTGCTGGGCGTACCCCGGCAGCCGCTCGGGACCGACCACGAGCAGCGCGATCACGAGGAGGACCGTGGCCTCCCCCAGCCCGACGCCGAACACCTAGTCGCTCTCCGCCTCGTCCAGGACGAGCTCGACCTCGCGGTCGCTCCCGTCGCGGCGCACCGTGAGGCTCACGGTGTCGCCCGGGCGCTGGGCCCGGATGGCGACGATCAGCTCGTCGTTGGCGGTGACCGGCCGGCCCTCGAAGGCGGTGATGAGGTCGCCGGGCTCGATGCCCGCCCGGTCGGCCGGGCCGCCGGGGCGGACCGCCGGGCCCGCCTCGGTGTCGCCGTCGACGACCTTCACGCCGGGCCCGCGGTAGCGGTCGTCCAGCGAGACGCCGATCACCGGGTAGGTGGCCCGGCCGGTGTCGATGAGCTCCTGGGAGGTGGCCACGGCCTGCTGCGCGGGGATCGCGAAGCCGAGCCCGATGTTGCCCGACCCGCCGCCGAGGCCGCCGAGCCCGCCGGGCGCCTGGGCGATCGCGGAGGTGATCCCGACGACCCGCCCGCGCAGGTCGACCAGGGGTCCACCGGAGTTGCCGGGGTTGATCGCGGCGTCGGTCTGGATGGCGTTGATGTAGCTCTGCGCCTCCTCCCCGGCCGCGACCGGCCGGTTGAGGGCGCTGACGATGCCGGTGGTCACGGTGCCCTGCAGGCCCAGCGGGGCGCCCACGGCCACGACCGGGTCGCCCACGGCGACCGCGCTCGAGTCGGCGAACTGCAGCGGCACGAGGCCGTCGCGGTCCACGCGCAGGACCGCGAGGTCGTAGGGCGTGGTGCGCCCGACCACCTCGGCGTCGGCCTCGCTGCCGTCGGCGAAGACGACCGTGACGGTGCCGCCGCCGTCCGCGGCGCCGGCGATGACGTGGTTGTTGGTCAGCAGCAGGCCGTCGGCGCGGATGACGAAGCCCGAGCCCGAGCCGGAGCCCTCGTCGGTGGTCACCTGGATGTTGACGACCGAGGGCAGGACGCCCGCGGCCACGTCGCGGACCGAGGCGGCGGCGAGGTCACCGCCGGTGCCGCCCGCGGGCCCCTCGCCGGTGGCCACGGTCGGCCCGGGGCCGCCGACGCCGCCGTCCGTGCCCTCCTCCAGCCGGGCCCCGGCGTAGCCGCCGCCGACCCCCAGCAGCAGCGCCGCGGCGGCCCCGGTGGCCACGAGGGCACCGGTGCGGCGGCGGGTGCGCTGGCCCGGGACGGCGAGGAGGGGCGCACCGGCCGCCGGGTGCTGCTCGGGGAAGCCGGAGCCCTGGTGGTCGCTCAGCGGACCGGGCGGCACCGCGGGGCCGACCGGTGCGGGCGGCGCCGCCGGGTCCACCGGTCCCGCCGGGTCCACCGGTCCTGCGGGCTCCACCGGTCCTGCGGTCATCCGACCTCCCTCGTCACCGGCACATCCTCCCCCGTCGCGGCGGCTGCGCGATGCCGGGGACGCCCGCACGGGGCGCCGGCGGAGCCGGCGTCAGCCGATCGCCGGCACCACGCGCGGCGCGCGGGCCCGCAGGGGACGGCGGGGGGCGCTCGGCCGGGGGGTCGAGGGCGGCGTCGGGGCGCGGTGCTGGAGGTGGCGCCGCAGCTGGGCGCGGGCGCGGTGCAGCCGGGAGCGCACGGTGCCGAGCTTGAGCCCGAGCGCCTGCCCGACCTCCTCGTAGCTGAGCCCCTCCAGGTCGGCCAGGACCACGACGGCGCGGAAGGCCGGGGACAGCCGGTCCAGGGCCGCCTGCACGTCGAGGTCGAGGTTGGCCGCCTCGAAGGCCCGCTCCGGGCTCGGCCCCGCGTCGGGCAGGCGAGCGGCGGCCTCCTCGGTGAGGGCGTCGAAGCGCACCCGGCGGCGACGACGCGCCTGGTCGAGGAAGAGGTTGGTGGTGATCCGGTGCAGCCAGCCCTCGAACGTGCCGGGCACGTAGTCGGACAGGGAGCGGAAGACCCGGACGAAGACCTCCTGGGTGAGGTCCTCGGCGTCGTGCTGGTCGCCGGTCAGCCGCAGCGACAGGCGGTAGACCCGGCCGGAGTGCTGGCGGACGACGTCCTCCCAGGACGGCGGCGACCAGGGCGCCGGCGGCTCGTCGGGGCGGGGCTCCTCGGGGCGGGGCTCCTCGGGGCGCGGCGCGGGTGCTGCCTGTGCGGCCACAGCTGCTCCCCCCGAGGTGTGCGCGGCCACCTGCCGGGCCGGTCCCTCCACTGTGGCCCCCGCGGCTGGGAGCCGCCTGGGAAGGGCGTGTGGAGCCGCTGACCCGAGTGTGCTCGCCGGGAGGGCGGGGCGCCTCCCGGCGGGTCAGCGCCTGCGGACCGCCAGGAGCAGCCCGCCGCTGCTGGGCAGCAGGGCCGGCAGGAGGTCCTCGTGGTCGCGCAGCTCGCGGCTGACCTCGCGCACCGCGGTGGTCACGGCGTCGCGCTGGGCGGGGTCGGCCACCCGGTCGCCGGCCATCGCCCCGGCCACGGCCAGGACCCCGCCGCGCCGCAGCAGCCGCACCGCGCGGTCGAGGTAGGCGGAGGTGCCCAGGGGGTCGGCGTCCAGCAGCACGAGGTCGTAGCCGCCCTCGGTGAGGCGGGGCAGGACGTCGGTCGCGCGGCCGGTGATGCCGCGGATGCGCCCGCCGCGCACGCCCACCTCGGCGAAGGCGGCGCGGGCGGCGCGCAGGTGCTCGGCCTCGACGTCGATCGTGGTCAGGACGCCGTCGCTGGGCATCCCGCCGAGCATCCACAGGCCGCTGACCCCCACGCCGGTGCCGACCTCGACCACCGAGCGCGCGCCCGCCGCCGCGCACATCGCCCGCAGCACCGCCCCGGCGCCCGGGCCCACGCAACCGATGCCGAGCTCGCGGGCGCGCCCGGTCGCGCGGTCCACGGCGTCGCTGGCGGGCACGAACGACTCCGCGTACTGCCAGCTGGCGGCCTTGGGGTTCCTGGCGTTGATGGTGTCGCCTCCTGGCGTCCGGCGGGAGCGCTCGAGCCTAGTGCCGGGCAGCACCGAGACCCTCCAGCCAGCGCAGCAGCAGCCGCGCGCCGTGGCCGGTGGCCCCGCGGACCACCTCGTGCTCGTCCTTGTCGGCCAGCGCGGGGCCGGCGACGTCCAGGTGGGCCCAGGCGCGCGTGCCGGTGAACTCGCGCAGGAACAGCGCGGCCACGACCGCGCCGGCGCCCGGGCTGGGGTCCGCGGCCTGGCGCAGGTCGGCGACGGAGCTGTCCAGCGCCGGGCGGTACTCCTCGACCAGCGGCATGCGCCAGACCCGCTCGCCGGTCGCGGCACCGGCCTGCAGCAGGGCCGCGGCCAGGGCGTCGTCGTCGCTGAACAGCGCCGCGTGGCGGGTGCCGAGGCCGAGCGCCGCGGCACCGGTCAGCGTGGCCACGTCGACGAGCAGGTCGGGGGCCAGCTCGGCGTCGGCGTGGGCCAGCGCGTCGGCGAGCACCATCCGCCCCTCGGCGTCGGTGTTGACGACCTCGACGGTCGTGCCGCCGTGCACGGTGACGACGTCGCCGGGGCGGTAGGAGGACGCCCCGATCGCGTTCTCGGCCAGCGGCAGCAGCGCGGTCACCCGGTGCGGCAGCCCCAGCTCGGCGGCGCCGAGCACCGCGGCGAGGACCACGGCGGCCCCGGCCATGTCGGTCTTCATCGTGACCATCGACTCGCGCGGCTTGAGGGAGATGCCGCCGCTGTCGAAGGTGATGCCCTTGCCCACGAGCACGACGCGGCGCGGCAGCGCGGACGGCGGCAGCGTCGGCTCCCAGCGCACGCTGACCAGCCGCGGCGGGGACGCCGAGCCCGAGCCGACGGCGAGCGTGCCGCCGAAGCCGCGGGCCGCGAGCTCGTGCTCGTCGAGCACCTCGACGGAGACGCCGGGGACCTGGTCGGCCAGCGCGAGGGCCTGCTCGGCCATCCACGCGGGCGTCTTGGTCGAGGAGGGGGTGGCGGTGAGGTCGCGCGCGCGCCAGGTGGCGCGGGCGTCGACCGCGGCGCGCTCCAGCTCCCCCGCGGCGGTGCAGCCCAGCAGCACGACCGTGCCGACCGGCGGGCGCGGCGTCCTGCCCGGGCCGGTCCCGGTGCCGGCGCGCGGCGGGGTGGAGGAGGCCAGGAGCAGGCCCTCGGCGAAGGCGCGCACCCCGTCGGGTGCGGCGTCGGCGACGACGGTGGTGACCACCCGGTCGCGACCGCGGACCGCGCGGGCCAGCGCGGCCCCGGCGCGGCGCAGGTCGAGCGGCGTGCCCGCCCCGACGCCCACGAGCAGCAGCGAGGGCGGCCGGGCGCCCGCGGGCCCGTCGGTGCCGCGCGGCGCGGCTCCGGGCAGGGCCAGCACCGTGCCGGCGGAGGCGGTGAAGGACGCCGCCTCGCACACGCCCGCGAGGTCGATGCCGTAGGCCTGGGCCGCGTCCGCGGCACCGGCGCGCGGCTGCACGCCCTCGGGGAGGTCGTCGACGTGCGCGTCGGCGCCGCCTCCGGCCGCACCGGGCGCGACCGGCACGGCCAGCACGTCAGCGCCGGCGGCGAGCGCGAGCCCGCGGTCGGCGACGGCCCGCAGCTGCGGCAGGGGGCGGTCGGCGCGGGGGCCGACCAGCACGCCCGCCGCCGCTGCGGACGCCGCTGCGGACGCCGCCACGGACGCCGTGGTGCCCCGCTCGGGGGCGGGGCGCGCCACCTCAGCCCGCGGCGGTCTTGAGGGCGTCACCGAGGGCGTTGGCCTCGTCCGGCGACATCTCGACGACGAGGCGACCACCGCCCTCCAGCGGCATCCGCATGACGATGCCGCGGCCCTCCTTGGTGACCTCGAGCGGACCGTCACCCGTCCTCGGCTTCATGGCGGCCATGTGGTGACCCCTCTTCCTGGTCCAGGCCCGCGGGCGCCGTCGGTGCGGTCCAGGTGACCACCGGCGGCGTGCGGGACGACAGAGCGGTGCCGCTGGGCGGCACCGCGTACGGGTCCATCATCCCATCGCGAGGGTGCCCGGGGAAACCGCGGTCAGGGCGCGAAGTCGCTGGGCGGGGTGAAGCGCCACAGCCAGGCCACCCAGACGACCTGCAGGAGGGCGCTGGCGACCAGCCAGGTGGCCAGGTGGGCGCGCGAGCGGACCGAGGTGGCCACGAGCAGCGCCAGCGGGGCCTGCAGCAGCCAGAACCGGACGGTGGAGGTCCACGGGTCCACCACGAGCAGCAGGTAGGCGGCCTGCGCGAGCACCCAGACCACCAGCTCCGGCCCCAGCGCGCGGGCCCGGCGCCCGGTGCACCACCACACCAGGCCGGCCACCGCGGCGACCAGGGCGACCGGCCCGCCGACGGCGCCCAGGAGCTGCCGGGAGGCGGTCAGCCACGGCAGCACCGGCACCACGGTGCCGCTGCGCCACGCCCCCTGGACCTGGGTGTAGGCGTCGAGGTCGCCGCTGACGAGGCCGACGACGAGCGGCCAGGCGACACCGGCCACCACCGAGGCGCCCAGCAGTCCCACGAGGGCGGCGCGCTCGCGCAGCGGCAGGGGGTCGGAGGCCAGCACCGGCGCGCGGGCGGCCCTCCAGCGCAGCACCGCGTGGACCAGGACGACGGCGGCGAAGGGCAGCGCCACGGCGCGGGTGGCCCCGAGCAGCAGGACGGCGGCCGCGCACCAGGCGTAGCGCCGCCGCACCAGCGCCAGCAGCGCCGCGGACAGCGCCAGCAGCGCCAGGGCCTCGGTGTAGGCGTACTGCAGCAGCGCCGCCGCGGGGAAGACGAGCACCAGCGCGAGCCCCGCCAGGGCCGGGCCGGGCGCCGCGACGGCGCGGAACAGCCGGTGCAGCACCAGGGCCGCGAGCGCCCCGAGCACCAGGGAGGTGGTGGGGGCGACGACCTCCCACGAGCCCCCGGTCACCGCCGTCACCGCCCGCACCAGCAGCGGGTAGGCGGGGTAGAAGGCCCACTCGCTCTGCAGCGCTCGCCCGTCGGCGCCGCGGGGCAGCGGCAGCGGGTAGCCGTGCTCGGCGATCGAGCGGTACCACGTGGCGTCCCACAGCCCGGCGGTGAAGGCGCCGTAGCCGGGCGCGGCCGGCGTCCACAGGTTCGCGGCCTGCCAGGGGGCCACGCCCAGGGTGATCGCGGTCGTCAGCAGCCGCGAGGCCGCCCAGACGACCAGCGCCTGCGCCCAGGCGGGCCGGGCGAGCAGGGCGTCGGCGCCCGCGCGGAGGCGGTGCAGCGCCGCCGCGCCGGCGCGGTCGCGGGCGGCCAGCGCGCGCTCGGCGCGGCCGGTCGCCGGGCTCACGGGACCGGCCGGGTGGCGGCCTGCGCAGCGGCGCCCCGGAAGGCGCACCCGGCGAGGTGGTCGTCGACGCGGCCGGTGGCCTCCAGCAGCGACTGGGCGGTGACCGGGCCGACGAACGTGAGCCCCGCCCGCGCCAGGGCCTTGGCCAGGGCGGTGCTGGTGGAGGTCCTCGCGGGGACGTCCGCGGTGGTGACCGGCACGTCGCCCGACGGCGGGTGCTCGGCGAGGACGGCGTCCAGCAGGCCCTCCAGCCCACCTGGCGCGCTCTCGCGCAGCGCCAGCACGGCGCGGGCGTTCGTGATGGTCGCGCGGACCTTCGCGCGGTTGCGCACGATGCCGGCGTCGGCGAGCAGGCGGGCCTCGTCGGCCTCGCCGAACGCGGCGACGGCCTCGGGGTCGAAGCCGGCGAACGCGGCCCGGAACGCCGGCCGCTTGCGCAGGACCGTCAGCCAGGACAGCCCCGACTGGAAGCCCTCCAGCACCAGCCGCTCGAACAGCGCGGCCTCCCCGTGGACCGGCCGGCCCCACTCCTCGTCGTGGTAGGCGCGGTAGTCCTCGGGGCCGCTCGCACCCCAGGGGCAGCGCAGGACGCCGTCCGGCCCGGGCAGCGCGGGGACGCCGGCCGGTGGCTCAGGCGGCACGGAGCTGCTCGGCCTCCACCTCGCGCGCCATGCGGGCGAGCACCAGGGCGAAGGAGGCGCGCCCGCCCACCACCAGGGGCAGCGTGATGGCGCGGCTCAGGCGCCGGTCGACCAGGGCGAGGTCCTCGGTCCAGCGGACCCGGCTGCGCCCGCCCGGCAGCGGCACCACCTGCACCTCCGCGGTGCCCAGCACGACGCGGCCGCGGTGCACCAGGCCGGCGGTGCCGGCGCGGGCGGCGGTCGGCGGCTCCCAGCGCACGACCTCCAGCGGGTCGTCGAAGGCGGCCGGGCCGACGCCGCTGCGGCCGGTGAAGGTGGTGCCGACCCCGCCGGTGTCGCGGGTGATGGTCATCGTCGTCATCGGCACCCAGCGCCCGTGGGCGGCCCAGTCGGTGACCCGGGCCCAGACCGCCTCGACCGGGGCGGCCACCTCGCGGGTGGCGGTGAAGCGCGCCACGGCTCAGCCCTCGCCCTGCGCCGGGCGCGCCTCGGCCAGCTGGGCCAGCTCGGCCAGCTCGGCGCGCAGCCGGGCGAGGACGGCGTCCACCTCGTCCATGCGGTAGCCGCGCAGGGCGTGGGAGAAGCGCAGGGCGTCGACGTCGCCGGGGGCGAGCGGGCCGGGCGGCAGAGGGCGGTGGGGGCTGGTGCCGGGCGGCGCGGACAGGCCGCCACCGACCGCGCCCGCGGCGACGGCGGCGACCACGCCGACCACCGCCAGGGCGACCAGCAGCAGGGCGAGGCTCACCCGGGCGATGGTGCCACGGCGGCCTGGGCGGGGCTCCCGATCACGGCGTGACGGGCGTCACTCCGCGTCACGGCGCGGCCTCCAGCCCTTCCTGCACGGCCGCCTCCGGCGCCGGGAGGGCCGGGAGGGCTGCAGCAGCGCGCAGGCCCGCCTCGACCGCGTCGAGCGCCTCCTCCGCGGACGCCGTCCACACCACGTCGTCGGCGGCCGCCCGCTGGACGAAACGCAGCTGCACCAGGTGCTCGACGACGTCGCGCAGCGGCGCCAGCACCCCGGTGGGGTCGCACACCACGACGGGCTTGGCGTGCAGCGCCAGCGCGCGGGCCGACCACACCTCCAGCAGCTCCTCGAGCGTGCCCAGCCCGCCCGGCAGCACGAGGAAGGCGTCGGCGGCGTCGTCCATGAGGCCCTTGCGCTCCCGCATGCCGTCGGTGACCAGCAGCTCGTCGGCGTCGGTGTCACCGACCTCCAGGCGCAGCAGCTCGCGCGGGATGACGCCGAGCGTGCGCGCCCCGCCGGCGCGGGCCGCGCGGGCCACCGCACCCATCATCGACAGCGCGCCCCCGCCGGAGACCAGGGAGTGCCCGCGCTCGGCCAGCAGGGAGCCCACCTGCGCGGCGAGCGCCGGGAAGGCGGGGTCGATCCGCTCGGAGGCGGAGCAGTACACCGCGACGGCAGCCATGGCGGTCAGCGTGCCAGGCGCGTGCGGGTCGCCCGGCGGCCCCTCAGCAGGCGGTGGCCGCCACGACGGCGCCGGTCGCCGTGATGATCGAGGCGGCGGACAGGGCCTTGAGCAGGTCGGGCACGTCCTGCGGCGCGAGGCGCACCGTCGTGACGCAGCGGGGGCCGTCCCAGACGCTCAGGACGACGAGCGCGGCCTCCGGGTGGGCGGAGATGCGCAGGGCTCGGGCGGGCCGGTCGCGGTCGGCGAGGACGGCCCCGCGCGTCGGTGCGGGCGAGGTGCGCATGAGCCAGTGTCGACCCGGTCACCCTCCGGCGTCGAGTGGGAGTTCACCCGTCCGTGGACGACGTCGCGCCCTCCCTCGTGATCATGGGATGCCGCCACCCCGCCGCAGGTCAGAGGCATGATCGCCGCCCCGGACTGTCGGTGGTGGCCCCTGGCGTGGACCCATGACGACGACGGGCGGCGAGGTGGACGGCGGGGCGGACGCCGTCGGCGCGCTGTCGGCCGCCGTCGACGACCTGCTGGCCGCGCCGTGGTGGCGGTGCTCGGACGCCGACGTCCGGGCGCGCGTGCTCGACCTCGAGCGACGGGCCGCCCGCCTCGAGGCCGCGCGGCTGCGGCTGCTCGCCGAGGCGCACGAGCGCCGGGCGGGCGACGGCCCCGGGGCGGTGAGCACCGCCGCGTGGCTCGCCGCGGAGGCCGGGATGCGCCCCGAGCGCGCCGGCGAGCGGGTCGCCCTGGCGGCGGCTCTGAACGGTCCGCTGGCGGTCACCGGTGCCGCGCTGGCCGCGGGCGACCTGACCCTCGACCACGCGTCGGTGACCTCTCGGACGATGACTCGGCTCGACCGGCGGGTCGACGCCGGCTCCCGCGCCGAGGCGGAGCGGTTCCTCGTGGAGCAGGCGGCGGCCCTCGACCCGGCCCAGCTGGCCCGGGCCGGCCACCACCTGCGCCGTCGCCTGGCCGAGGACGCCGAGGAGCGCCTGGGCCGCGACGAGGACGTCGCCGTGGCCCGCCGGGAGGTGCGCTGCACGCAGGACGACGACGGGCTGTGGCACCTGACCGGCACCTCGGACCCGTGTCCGGCGCCGCAGTGGCCACCGCGCTCGACGCGCTGTCGGCGCCCCTGCCCGCCGTGGGCGGCGTCCGCGACCGCCGCAGCGCTCCCCAGCGGCGTGCCGACGCCCTCGCGCAGCTGGCCGACGCCTGGCGGGCCGGGCGGAGCGGCGCGACGGCGTCCCGGCCGCGGCTCCGCCCGGCCCGTCGTCACGGTGCCGGTCGCGACCGTGCAGCAGCTCGCCTGCGATGCCGAGGTCGTTCCCGTGCTGGTGGGCGCCGGCGGTGCCACGAGCGAGCGCAGCGGGACGGCGCTGTGCGGCTTCCACCACCGCCCTGGGTGCCGGCGCTGGAGCGGCTGGTCGAGCGGTGGCGCGCCCGCCAGGATCCCGCGGCGCGAGGAGGCGGTCACCGCCGCACCGGGTCCGTGGCCCGTCCGGTGGCCTCCGCGCGCCAGGTCGGGTGCGCCGCCGCCGGTGCTCCTGGCCTGCGCCTCGTGGACGACGCGGTCGAGGTGCGAGGGCGGTACCCCGCGCGCCCGCTGGCGCCTCCCCGCGGATCGGCACGGGCGGCAGCGACTGCCAGCGTCCTCGGGCCCGTGCTGGCCGTCGCCTGGTGCGCGGGCCTGGTCGTGCGGCTCTGGCGCTGGGACGCACTGGCCGGCGCGCTGGCGCTCTGCGCCCTGGTCGCCCTCGCCGCCGGGCTCGTCCGGCTGGCTCGTCGGGATGCGGTCGTGGTGGTCGACGACGAGGGCATCCTCCTGCCGAGGCTGCGGAGCCCCCGCCGCATCCCGTGGTCGCAGGTCGCCTCCGTGCCGGGGGGCGGACGCTTCGCCGAGGTGCCCCACGTCGTCCTGGTCGACCAGAGCCTCGTCCACCTCCCCGGCGTGCCTCCCTCGCTCGTCCCGCACCTCGCCGCCTTCGCCGCGCTGCGCCGCAGCGGTGAGCCGGCACCGGCCGTGCACCCCCGGGCACCCCGGGCGGGCGCTCCCGACGTGAGCGACCTCGTGGGGGTCTACGCCGAGGGAGCCCCCGCGCTCCGCAGCCGCGGCACGCGGATCCTCACCGCGGTGGGCGTGGTGGCGCTGGTCGGCGTCCTGGGGTGGGCCACCGCGCTGGCCGTCCGGGGGGACGGCGAGGCGCTGCTCGACCTCCTGCCGACGGCCGTCGTGCTCCTGCTCTACGGCGTGGTCGCCGTCCGCTCGCCCTCGACCCGGGTGGCGCCCGAAGGGCTGGTCGTGCGTCCGGGAGCCTTCGGCTCCCAGCAGCACGCCTGGTCCGACGTCACGAGCATCGCGCCGGCGGGCCGGTGGGACCTGCACAGCGGCGCGGTGCTGCGCGACGGCCGGTCGCTCCCGCTGCCCGGGCTGCCGGTGGAGGTGGCGCGGCTGCTGGCTCGTGCGGTCTCGCCGGACGCCGCCCCTCCAGAGGCCGCGGTGCCCAGCTCACCGGCACCCCGGCAGGCGGCCGGCCCCCCGCGCCCCGGGTCCGACGTCGACGACGGCTGGGACGGCCCCTTCCGCCGTGGTCGCCCGCGGAGCTGAACGCCCCTCGGACCTCAGCGGCGGGCGGGCACGGCTGCTCGGCGGAGCACCAGCAGCACCGGCGGCAGCGCGAGCTCCATCACGGTCAGCGCTCGGAACAGCGGGTGGGGGCGGCCGCTCGTCCTGGCGGCGGCGAGCCGAGCCAGCCCGCCGACGAACGTCGTGGCGCACACCGCACGCAGCTGGGCGGGGTCGAGCTCCGGGTCGCGGGCCAGGCGCCACGCCGCGGGGCCCTGCGCCGCCCACCACACGGCGTAGAAGCGCAGCACGCTGTCGTTGCTGCCCGTGGTGGGAGCGCCGCCGGGGATGGCCACGGGGCCGCGCAGCGCCACGCTCACGCCAGTGCCGGTGGCCACCGCGCCGAGGGCCACCAGCACGGTCCGCAGCACCCGGGCCGCTGCAGGAGAGGACGACGCACGGGGCTCCACGTCGGCGAGGATGCCATCGCGCCCGAGCCCTCGACAGCCCTACGCTCGACGTCGTGATCACCGAGCGGGACGTGGTGCTGGACGACGGCCGCGTGCTGCGGGTCCACGACACCGGCCCGGGCTCCGGCGAGCGCGTGGTCCTGTGGCACCACGGCTCCCCCCAGACCGGGGCGCTGCTGCCCCCGCTGCTCGAGGCCGCGGCGCAGCGCTCGGTGCGGCTGGTCTCCTACGGCCGCCCCAGCTACGGGGGCTCCAGCCCGCTGCCGGGCCGCGACGTGGCCTCGGCGGCGGGCGACGTCGCCCAGCTCGCCGACGCGCTCGGCCTCGACCGCTTCGCCACGATGGGCGCCTCCGGCGGTGGCCCGCACGCCCTGGCCTGCGCCGCCCTGCTGCCCGAGCGGGTGACCGGCGCGGCGGTCCTGGCGGGCGTCGCGCCCTGGACCGGCGAGCCGAGCTGGTTCGCGGGCATGGCCGCGCCGGGCGCCCTGCGGGCAGCGCTGGAGGGGCGCGAGGCCCGCGCGCGCTACGCCGAGACGGACGAGTTCGACGCGGAGGTGTTCACCGCGGCGGACTGGGCGGCCCTGGACGGCCCCTGGGCCTCGCTCGGCGAGGACTCCCAGCGCGCCGGGCAGGACGGCACGGACGGCCTCGTGGACGACGACGTCGCCTACGCCTCCCTCTGGGGCGTCGACCTGTCGGCGGTCACGGCGCCGGTGCTGCTGGTCCAGGGAGGGCAGGACCGGATGGTCCCGCCCTCCCACGTGGAGCTGCTGCGGCGCGCCCTGCCCCACGCGGAGGTCTGGCTGCGCCCGCACGACGGCCACGTCTCGGTGCTCGCGGCGTGCCCCGCGGCGCTGGACTGGCTGCTCTCCAGCGCCGGGCAGCGCTAGGACCCGCCGGGGCCGAACAGCGGCCGCAGGACCAGCGCGCCCAGCAGGAACGCCCAGCCCCCGGTCAGCCGCCGCCCGGTGCCGCGGGGCCGGGGCAGGAGCGGCGTCGGGCCGGACAGGAGCAGGAACGCCAGCCCGCCCACCGGCGTCCAGCACAGCCAGAACCACGCCCAGCGGGTGGCGCGCCACGGGTGGGGGTTCCTGATGATCAGCCCCAGACCTGCTGCGGCGGCCGCGATGGCGACCAGCCCCACCCACCCCGGCGTCCGCCAGCCGAACACCTCCGTCCACGAGAGGGGCTCGGCGGCTCGCTCCACCTGCAGGCCGGGGTGGTCCTGCGCCAGCTGCCCGCCGGCGTCCACCGCCAGGACGGCCGACACGTCGCCGCCGGGGGTCACGTCGTCCGAGAGCCCCGGAGAGACCTGCAGCACCACCGCGGTGCGCCGCAGCAGTCCCTCGCGCCAGGAGACGCGCTGGGTCGCGGCCCCCTCCGCACCCGGCTGCAGGCCACCCGCGACGGTGACGGAGCCCACGCGCCCGGCGTCCACGGCCCGCTGCAGGTCGCCGAAGGACGACGCGCGCTCCCCGACCACGACGGAGACGACGAGCAGCACCGCCCAGACGCCGAGCAGCGACCACCGCGCCCGGTCCCAGCCGGTGGTCGCGCGGGCGGGCCGCAGCACCGGAGCTCCCTGCGCCTCCACCGCCACGCCCGCACCGTAGGGCCCGCGGAGCGCCTGCGGTGTGGCGCCGCACGCGAGCGCCCTCGCGCGCCTAGCGTCCGGGCATGCACACCACTGACACCACGACGAGCTGCGACCGCTGCGACACCACCCCCGAGGTCCGGCTGATGCCGCTCCTGACCGGCCCGACCCGGATCCTCATGTGTCCCCGCGGGCACGGCGCCGTCGCGCTGGCCGACTGACCACGCCCGACCGCCTGACCACGCCCGACCGCCCGACCCCGGCGCCTCAGGCGGTCAGCTGCAGCGTCGCGGCGGTCTCGGCCCGCACCCGCTCCGCCAGCGCCGGGTCGTCGGACAGCTTCGTGCCGTAGGAGGGGATGACCTCCTGGATCACCGGGCGCCACGCGTCCATCCGGTCGGGGAAGCACCGCTCGAGCAGGGTGAGCATCGCCGAGGTGCCGGTCGAGGCGCCCGGCGAGGCGCCGAGCAGCCCCCCGATCGAGCCGTCGGCGGCGGTCACCAGCTCGGTGCCGAACTGCAGGACGCCGCGACCCCGGGCGTCCTGCTTGATCACCTGCACGCGCTGGCCGGCGGTGATGAGGTCCCAGTCGCCGCCGTCCAGGCTCGGCACGAACTCGCGCAGCGCCGTCATGCGCGCGCTGGTGGACTGCAGCACCTGCCCGATCAGGTAGCGCGTGAGCGCCACGTTGGTGCGGGCCACCCCGAGCATCGAGCCGAGGTTGTGGCCCTTGACCGAGCGCGGCAGGTCCAGGAACGAGCCCTGCTTGAGGAACTTCGGGGAGAACCCGGCGTAGGGCCCGAACATCAGCGAGCGCTCGCCGTCGATGAGGCGCAGGTCCAGGTGCGGCACCGACATGGGCGGTGCGCCGATCTTCGCCTGCCCGTAGACCTTGGCGGCGTGGCGCGAGGTCAGCGCGGGGTCGCGGGTGCGCAGGAACTGCCCGCTGACCGGGAACCCGCCGAACCCGCGGATCTCCCGGATGCCCGAGGCCTGCAGCAGCGACAGCGCGCCGCCGCCGGCACCGACGAAGACGAAGCGCGCGCTCACGGTCCGCTTCGCGCCGGACCGCCGGTCCTGGACGCCGACCCGCCAGCGCCCGTCCGAGGCACGGGCGAGCCCGGTGACCCGGGTGGCGAGGTGCACGTCGACGCCGCGCTGGGCGGCGGCGTCCAGCAGCAGGCGGGTCAGGGCGCCGAAGTTGACGTCGGTGCCGGCGTCCGAGCGCGTCGCGGCGACCGGCTCGCCCGGGTCGCGGCCGTCCATCATGAGCGGGATCCACTGCGCGAGGACCGCGGGGTCCTCGGTGTGCTCGATCCCGGCGAACAGCGTCTGCGGGGCCAGGGCCTCGTAGCGGGCGCGCATGTAGCGCTGGCCGTCCTCACCGGTGACGAAGGCGACGTGCGGCACCGAGGTGATGAAGTCGCTGGGCGAGCCGGTCAGGCCCGCGCGCACCAGCGACGCCCAGAACTGGCGCGAGACCTGGAACTGCTCGTTGATGCCGACCGCCTTGGCGGGGTCGACCCGGCCGTCCGGGCCCATCGGCGTGTAGTTGAGCTCGCACAGCGCCGAGTGGCCGGTGCCGGCGTTGTTCCACGGCCCCGAGCTCTCCTCGCCCACGGCGTCGGCGGACTCGAACAGCTGCACCGTCCAGTCCGGCTGCAGCAGGCCCAGCAGGGCGGCGAGGGTCGCGCTCATGATGCCCCCGCCGACGAGGACGACGTCGGGGGACGCGCTGTCGGGACGCGGGGCGTTCGGACTGGACAGCGTGTCCTCCCAAGTGGTGGCGCGGCTGGGCGAGCGCGGTGGCCGCGCCGTCGTTGGCGCGCTCGCCCATCATCGTCCAGCACGCCGGCTGCCGGGGAGGCGGGGCCGACCCCGGACCGCGGCCCGGCCGCAGCCCGGGCCGCAGCGGGGCTCAGGCCGCGGGCTCCCCCGACAGCCACGCGGTCAGCACGCGCTGGCAGGCGTAGACGTCGGAGGCGGGGCAGCGCTCGCCGTCGGTGTGGGCCTGCAGCGGGTCGCCGGGGCCGTAGTTGACCGCGGGCACGCCGAGGGCGGAGAAGCGGGCGACGTCGGTCCAGCCCTCCTTGGCCCGCGCCTCGCCGCCGATGACGGCGAGGAAGGCGGCGGCCGCCGGGTGGTCCAGGCCGGGGCGCGCGCCGGGGGCGGCGTCGGTGACCCTCACCTCGAGGCCGGCGAAGACCTCCCTCACGTGGGCCTCGGCCTGGGCGACGCTGCGGTCGGGCGCGAAGCGGAAGTTGACGGTCGTCACGCACTCGTCGGGGATGACGTTGCCGGCCACCCCTCCGCGGATGCCCACGGCGTTCAGGCCCTCGCGGTAGACCAGCCCGTCGACCTCGGCCCGCCGCGGGCGGTACGCCGACAGGCGCGCCATCACCTCACCGGCCGCGTGGATCGCGTTGAGCCCCAGCCACGACCGCGCGGAGTGCGCGGCCCGGCCCCGCACGACCACCTCGGCGCGCAGCGTGCCGTTGCAGCCGCCCTCGACCCCTGCGGACGTGGGCTCGCACAGCACCGCGAAGTCGCCGGCGAGCCACGCGGGGTGCTCGCGGGCCAGGCGGCCGAGGCCGTTGAGGGAGGAGTCGACCTCCTCGTGGTCGTAGAACACCCAGGTCACGTCGCGGACCGGCTCGGCCACCGCGGCGGCCACCGCGAGCTGGACGGCGACCCCGGACTTCATGTCGACGCTGCCGCGACCCACGAGGACGGCGTCCGCGCCGCGCCCCTCCAGGCGCGAGGGCACGTTCCCGGCGATCGGGACGGTGTCCAGGTGGCCGGCCACGACGACGCGCTCGGCGCGCCCCAGCCCGGTGCGGGCGACCACGGCGTCGCCGTCGCGCAGCACCTCCAGGTGCGCGCACCGGCGCAGCGCGGCCTCGACGAGGTCGGCGAGCGCGCGCTCGTCGCCGCTGACCGAGGGCACGTCGCACAGCGCGCGGGCCAGGTCGACGACGTCCCCGGACAGGTCCAGGGGGGCAGGTGCCGGGCTGCTCATACCGCCGACAGTACGGGCGCACCCGAATACGCTGGCCCCATGAGCCGCAGCGCATGGGGACACGGCCTGGCCACGAGGACGCCGGACGGGACGGTGCTCGACACCTGGTACCCGGCTCCCGCCCTGGGCGAGGCGCCGGCGGACGGCGGCCCGTACGCCGTGCCCGCCGACCTCGCCTCCCTCGCCGGTGAGGACCCGGCCCGCGGCGTCCGCACCGAGGTCGTGCGCACGGTCGTCGACCTGGACGCCGCCCCCGCCGACGCCCCGGACGCCTACCTGCGCCTGCACCTGCTCTCCGCGCGCCTGGTCGCGCCGCACGGGCTCAACCTCGACGGGATCTTCGCGGTCCTGGCCAACGTCGTCTGGACCGACCGCGGGCCGTGCGCGGTCGAGGGCTTCGAGGCGACCCGGCTGCGGCTGCGGGTCGCCGGCGGGCCGGTGCAGGTCCTCGGCGTCGACAAGTTCCCGCGGATGACCGACTACGTGCTGCCCTCCGGCGTGCGCATCGCCGACGCCGACCGCGTGCGCCTGGGCGCGCACCTGGCCGAGGGCACCACCGTGATGCACGAGGGCTTCGTCAACTTCAACGCCGGCACCCTGGGGACCTCGATGGTCGAGGGGCGCGTCTCGGCCGGGGTGGTCGTGGGCGAGGGCTCCGACATCGGCGGCGGCGCCTCGATCATGGGCACCCTGTCCGGCGGGGGGAAGCAGGTGATCTCCGTCGGCCGGCGCTCCCTGGTCGGCGCGAACGCCGGCATCGGCATCAGCCTCGGCGACGACTGCATCGTCGAGTCCGGCCTCTACGTCACCGCGGCGACCAAGGTCGCGCTGCACGCCGCCGAGCCGGGCGGGCAGGTGCGCGTGGTCAAGGCCGTGGAGCTCTCCGGCGCCTCCGGGCTGCTGTTCCGCCGCAACTCCGCCACCGGCGCCGTCGAGGCCCTGCCCCGCGCCACCGGCCGGGTGGAGCTCAACGCCGACCTCCACGCCAATTGAGCCGGCGCACCGCCCGGGCCACCAGCGGCACCCGGACCGCCGCGCGCGCCAGCAGCCGCGTGGAGGCCCCGCCCAGCACCCGCCGCGCGGCGCGCGCGGGCTCGGCCGGGGCGTCGGGCCCTCGCCGGGGCGACGCCCCCCACCGGCGCGTGGGCGCGTCGCTGCTGCGGATGCTCGGCGTCCTGGTCGTCGTGGGCGTCCTGGTGGGCGGGGCGTGGGTCGCCGTCCAGCAGGTGCTGCCCTCCGGGCCCCCGGTGCTGGTCGAGCGGTGCACCGCGACGTCCGAGGGCGCTGAGCACGACCTCGCGCCCGACCAGGCCGGCAACGCCGCCCTGATCACCGCCGTCGCGCAGCAGCGCGGGCTGCCCGCCCGGGCCGCCACGATCGCGCTGGCCACCGCCGTGCAGGAGTCGAAGCTGCGCAACATCGCCTACGGCGACCGCGACTCCCTCGGCCTGTTCCAGCAGCGACCCTCCCAGGGCTGGGGCACCCCCGAGCAGCTGCAGGACCCGGTCTACGCGACCAACGCGTTCTTCGACGTCCTCGTGCAGGTCGACGGGTACGCCGACCTGCCGATCACCGACGTCGCCCAGCGCGTGCAGCGCTCGGCCTTCCCCGACGCCTACGCCGACCACGAGCCCGAGGGCCGCGCCTACGCCTCCGCGCTCACCGGCTGGTCCCCCGCCTCCCTCACCTGCCGGCTGCGCCCGGTCACCGACGTCACCGCGCAGGCCGTCGGCGAGGACGGCCTGTGGCCGCGCGCCGCCGAGGTGGTCGCCCGGGTGCGGGCCGAGCGCGGCGACGTGCCGGTGGCCGCGGCCGACCGGGGCACCGCCGTCGTCCTGGGCACCGTGGGCGCCACCGGCGAGGAGGCCGTCCGCGCGACCTGGGGCACCGCCCACTGGGCCGTGGCGCACGCGCGCGACCTGCAGGTCGTCGCGGTGGGGACCGAGGGGCGCCAGTGGCGGCGCGACCGGCCCGACGCCGGCTGGGCCGAGCTCACCGGTGAGGCCGCCGAGCGCCTGGCCCCGGCCGGCGCCACCGTCGTGGTGGTCGCCGGCGGGGCCGTCGAGTAGCCGGGCGTCGAGCAGCCGGGCCGTCGCGCGGATCTAGCGGCCGGACACCGGGACGTAGGGCCGCTCGACCGCGCCGGTGTAGACCTGGCGCGGGCGGTTGATCTTCATCTGCGGGTCCTCGACGCCCTCGCGCCACTGCGCGATCCACCCCGGCAGGCGGCCGAGCGCGAACAGCACCGTGAACATCCGGGTCGGGAAGCCCATCGCCTGGTAGATCAGGCCCGTGTAGAAGTCGACGTTCGGGTAGAGCTTGCGCTCGACGAAGTAGTCGTCGCCGAGCGCGATCTCCTCCAGGCGCTTGGCGATGTCCAGCAGCTCGCTGGGGCCGCTGCGCTCGAGGATGTCGTCGGCCGCCTTCTTCACGATGGCCGCGCGCGGGTCGTAGTTCTTGTAGACCCGGTGCCCGAAGCCCATCAGGCGCACGCCCGTCTCCTTGTTCTTCACCTTGGCCATGAAGGAGTCGGCGTCGTCGTCGCCGCGGCGGATCGCCTCGAGCATCTCCAGCACGGCCGAGTTGGCGCCGCCGTGCGCGGGCCCGGACAGCGCGTGGATGCCCGCCGAGACCGAGGCGAACAGGTTCGCCCCCGAGGAGCCGACCATCCGGACGGTGGACGTCGAGCAGTTCTGCTCGTGGTCGGCGTGCAGGACCAGCAGCAGGTCCATGGCCTTCGCCATCACCGGGTCGACCTCGTACGGCTCGGCCGGGAAGCCGAACGTCATCCGCAGGAAGTTCTCGACCAGGCCCTGGGAGTTGTCGGGGTAGAGCATCGGCTGCCCGACGCTCTTCTTGTACGCGTAGGCCGCGATCGTCGGCAGCTTGGCCAGCAGCCGGTACGTGGACAGCTCGACCTGCGCGGGGTCCCGCGGGTTGAGGGAGTCCTGGTAGAAGGTCGACAGCGCCGAGACGGCCGAGGAGAGCACGGGCATCGGGTGCGCGTCGCGCGGGAAGCCCTCGAAGAACCGCTTGAGGTCCTCGTGCAGCAGGGTGTGGCGGCTGATCCGGTTGGTGAACGCCTCCAGCTCGGTGGCGCTGGGCAGCTCGCCGTAGATCAGCAGGTAGCTGACCTCCAGGAACGAGGAGTGCTCGGCCAGCTGGTCGATCGGGTAGCCGCGGTAGCGCAGGATCCCCGCGTCACCGTCGATGTAGGTGATCGCCGACTGGCAGGAGGCGGTGTTGACGAAGCCCGGGTCGAGCGTGACGTAGCCGGTCCGCTTCAGCAGGCTGGACACGTCCACGCCGTCGGTGCCGTCGGTGGCCGGCACGACCGGCAGCGGCAGCCGCCCGCCGGGGTGCTCGACCGTGAACGCCGAGCTGGCGGGGACGGCGGTCAGGGGACCGGTCGTGAGGTCGGACATCCAGCAGCTCCTCCGGTGCGGGGCAGGGAGGACGCCGGGCCGGGTCGGCCGTCGACGCCCGAGCGGACGCTACCCGCACCCGCACGCGCGCCGCCAACCGCTCCCGGGCGCGGCGCGGCCCGTCTCACACGGGTGAGAGCCGCTGCACCGCCTGGGCGATCCGCTCGTCACCGGCCGTCAGGGCCACGCGCACGTGCCGGGCCCCGGCCGGGCCGTAGAAGGCGCCCGGCGCCACGAGCACCCCGCGGTCGGCGAGGTCGTCCACCGTCCTCCAGCAGTCCTCGTCGCGGGTCGCCCACAGGTAGAGGCCCGCGCTGTTCACGGTGCCCCCACCGGTGCCCCCACCGGTGCGCAGCCCGGCGGCCTCCAGCGCCGGGCGCAGCGCGTCGCGGCGGGCCCGGTAGCGCTCGCGCTGGGCCGCCACGTGCTCGTCGTCGCCCAGCGCCGCGGTCATCGCGGCCTGCACCGGCGCGGGGACGATCATCCCCGCGTGCTTGCGGATGCCCAGCAGCCGCGCGACCAGCGCCGGGTCGCCGACCACGGTGCCCGCGCGGTACCCGGCGAGGTTCGAGCGCTTGGACAGCGAGGAGACCGCCAGCAGGCCCTCGTGGCTGCCCTCGCAGACCCGCGGGTCCAGCACGCTCGGCACCTCCTCGGCGTCCCAGCCGAGCTCGGCGTAGCACTCGTCGCTGGCCACCACGGCGCCGACCGAGCGGGCCCAGCGGACGACGTCGCGCAGCGCCTCGACGCCGAGCACGGCACCGGTCGGGTTCGACGGGGAGTTCACCCAGACCAGGCGCACCCGGCCCGCGGGGCGCTCCCCCGGCTCGACGGCGACCGGGGTCGCCCCGGCCATCCGCGCTCCCACGTCGTAGGTGGGGTAGGCGATCGCCGGCAGCGCGACGACGTCACCCGGCCCCAGCCCCAGCAGGGTCGGCAGCCAGGCCACCAGCTCCTTGGAGCCGACCGTGGGCAGCACCGCCACGGGGTCCAGGTCCGGGACGCCGCGCACGCGTCCCATCCAGGCGGCGACGGCCTCCCGCAGCGCCGGCGTCCCCGCCGTGAGGGGGTAGCCCGGGGCGTCCGCCGCGGTGCGCAGGGCCTCCTGGACCAGGGCGGGCGTGGGGTCGACCGGCGTCCCGACCGAGAGGTCGACGAGGCCGCCGGGGTGGGCGCGGGCGCGCGCCGCGGCCGGGGCCAGGGCGTCCCACGGGAAGTCCGGCAGCGACGCGAACCGGTCGGCCGGGCCCGTCGTGGTGCTGGGCGCGCTCAGGGCGCTCAGCCCTCGTGCGACTGGGGCGGCAGCGCCGCCACCAGCGGGCCGTCCTTGGCGATGACGCCCATCTTCGCGGCGCCGCCGGGCGAGCCGATGTCGGTGAAGAACACGGCGTTGTCGGTGGTGTAGTCGGCCCACTGCTCGGGGACGTCGTCCTCGTAGTAGATCGCCTCGACCGGGCACACCGGCTCGCAGGCGCCGCAGTCCACGCACTCGTCGGGGTGGATGTACAGCGCCCGGTCGCCCTCGTAGATGCAGTCCACCGGGCACTCCTCGACGCAGGCCCGGTCCTTGAGGTCGACGCAGGGCTGGGCGATGACGTACGTCACGGGGGGGCCTCTCTGGTGGACCGGTGCGGCGGGCCGCGGTGAGCTGGGCCCCAGTATTGCCGATGCTGGCCCCTTCCCCCCAGGGTGGTCCCGTGGCACCTCCTCCTGACCGTCCGCTGCCCGGCCTGCTGGTCCGCGTGGGGCCCGAGCACGTCGGCCGCCGCGTCGTCGTGCGGCACCGGCTGCTCGACGGCCGCGCGACCGACGTCCTGGGCGACCTGCAGCGGCTGGACGCCGGCGGGCTGGCGGTGCTCCGCCCGGACGGCGAGCTGGTGGAGGTGGCCGCCGAGCTCGTGCTGGCCGCCCGCCCGGTGCCGCCGGCGCCCGTGCGCCCGGACCCGGCGCGCCCGCCGCACCACGAGCGCGGCCCTCGCGGCGAGCGCGGCCCCTCCTCCCCCTCCTCGTGATCACGGGACCCCGCCACCCGCAGCCCGTGCTCGCGCTGGAGGCGGTGATGGCCCAGGGATGGCCCGCGCTGGAGGTCGAGCCCCTCGGGGCGTGGCTGCTGCGGGCGGCGGGGGGCTTCACCGGCCGCGGCAACTCCGCGCTGCCGCTGGGCGACCCCGGGCTGCCCCTGGCGGAGGCGGTCGACGCGGTCGAGGCCTTCTACGCCGAGCGCGCCCTGGTGCCCCAGGTGGCGGTGCCCCGGGGCCTGGCGGCGCCGGTGCAGGGCGAGGGGTTGGACGTCGCGGCGCTCGACGCGCTGCTGGCGGCGAGGGGCTGGTCGGTGCACACCGAGACGGCCGTGATGACGGCGCCGCTCGCCGTCCTGCCCACCGCGGCGCCGCTGCCCGAGGGCGCCGAGGTGGTGCTGACGGCCGGTCCGGACGCCGACTGGCGGGCCCTGTACCGCTACCGCGGCCAGCCGCTGCCGCCGCAGGGCCTGGCCGTGCTGACCGGGCCGCCCGTGCGCGCCTTCGCGGCCGTCCGCTCCCGCGGCCGGACGCTCGCCGTCGCCCGCGGCACCACGACCCCGGACGGACCGCGGGCCTGGCTGGGCGTCACCTCCGTGGAGGTGCACCCCGACGCCCGGCGGCAGGGCCTGGCCAGGGCGCTGCTGGCCGCCCTGGCCGGCTGGGGCGCCGGGGCCGGCGCCACCGACGCCTACCTGCAGGTCACCTGGGACAACGCCGCGGCCCGCGCGCTGTACGCCTCGGCCGGTTTCACCGACCACCACGGCTACGCCTACCGCCGGGCCCCTGCCGCCGCCTGAGCAGGTGCGGAGGAGGTCAGCCGACGGGGGCCGGGGCTGGGGTCGCGGCGGCCGCCGTCCCGAACGTGCAGGTGACGGCGTCCTCGGGGTTGTAGTGCGTCCGGAACTCCTCCACCCGGGGCGCCTCGCCGTCGCGGGTCGAGGTGCGGGTGACGGTCACGTCGAAGCCCTCGCTGGGCGCCTGCTTCACGCAGCCCTCGGAGTCGTCGACGATCGTCTGCGGCGCCTTGACGTTGCGCCGCGGGGACGTCGTGGTCGTGACGTCCCAGACCTCGGTGCTCCACAGGCGCGCGTGCATCTCCCCGCCGCCCAGCCAGGTCTCCACGAGCACCCCGTGCGGGCTGTCGTTGGTGAACTTCAGGTCGACCGTCGGGTAGTCGACCGTGGCCTCGCGGCCGACCGGGTAGCGGGAGATGTAGAACGAGTGCGGCTTGTGCTCGACGTCCTCCAGGCCGGCGAAGAACATGGCGTTGAAGATGGTGGTCGCGACCTGCGAGACGCCGCCCCCGTAGTCGGCCACGAGGCGCCCGCCGCTGATCGCCGGTGCCTTGTTGTAGCCCTTCTCCGGCGTCCGCTCGCCGAGCACCTCGTTGAGGCTGAACGTCTCGCCGGGCATCAGCAGCGTGCCGTTCACGGTCCTGGCGGCGATCCGCAGGTTCTCGGTGCGCTGCGCGTCGGCGGTGAGCTTGGTGGAGAACTCCGAGACGACCTCCGTGACGCCGAGCGCCTCGACGTCGGCGGTCGTGGTCTCCGGCTCGACCGGCACCAGCACGGGGCTGAGGACCCGCTCGGCGGGCGTGGTGCCGGCCAGCGCGGTGCGGGCCGAGTCCGCCAGCGACGCGGGGTCGAACCCGGCGCCGTCCACGCCGGGGACGACGGCGACCGAGCCGCCGCGCACCTCCAGGCGGGCGTCCTGGGCGGGGGTCAGCGCCTCGGGGTCGACGGCGGCCACCGCGGCGGCCAGGGCCGCGCCGTCCACGGCGAGCTGGAGCGCGCCGTCGACGGGCGCGGTGGACAGGGCGGGAGCGAACTGCGCGGGCGACAGCTCGACCCTCGCCTCGCCCACCACCACGGTGATCGGCCCGGACACGGCCGGGGCGGCGAGCTCGCCCATCGCGCGCTCCACCTCCGCGGCGCCCACCTCGGGCTCGCGCACGACCACGGGCAGGGCCAGCGGGCCGGGGTCGGTGAGCCAGCCGTCGACGACGACGGCGGCCGCGCGCTCGGCGTCCAGCACCTCGCCGGCCACGGCCTCGGTGGGGGTCGGGACGGCGTCCGCGAAGGCGATCGCGCCCTCGACCGGGGCGACGTCCACCGCCGCGGCCAGGTCGGCCAGCGCTGCGGCCAGGGCCGCGTCGTCCACGTCGGTCACCGGGTCGACGTCGCCGCCGCCGACGACGTGGCGCCACAGGGTGACCGGGTGGAAGGCGGGACCGGCAGCGGCCTCGGCCGTGGCCCCGGCGTCGAGCACGAGGCCCGCGGCGGCGGGGTCCAGCTCGCCGGTGCGCTCGCCCGCGGTCACCGCGAGCGGTTCGGTCGAGGCGGTCGCCAGCCCCTCGGCGAGCGCGGCCTCGGCCTCGGCGCGGGGCAGGCCGCCCAGGTCGACGCCGGCGGAGCTGGTGCCGCGCGGCACCCTCCCCGACAGCGCCGCAGCGGCTCCGGCGTAGGCGACCGCCAGCACGGCGAGCACCAGGACGACCATCAGCACGGCGCGGCGGCGCGGGCGCCGGGACCGGCGGGGCCGGCCGCCGCCGGGGGCCGCCGAGCGAGCTCCACCTCGGCGGGGCCGGAGGCGGAGCTCGGCGGGCACGTCCATCACACCGGTCACCCGGCCAGGCTAGGACGGCTCAGGCCAGCCGGCGGTAGCTTCCGCGGAACCGGACCAGCGGGTCGTCCGGCGCGTCGCCGGCCGGGGACTGCGGCTGGCCGCCGATCGAGACCACCTCGCCCACGACGATCACGTGGTCACCGCCCGGGTGGGCGGCCGTGGTGCGGCACTCGAAGGCCGCGAGCGCGCCCGTCAGCAGGGGGACGCCGGTCACCGGCCCGGGCCCGTGCGGCACCTGGGCCAGCTGGCCGACGGCGGGTCGCCCGGGGGTGGCCAGCCAGGCCGCGGCGGCGCGCTGGCCGGAGGTGAGCAGGCTCAGCCCCCAGGTGCCGGTCTCCTCGACGGCGTCGAGGAAGCGGGCGTCCTGGTGCACGCACACGAGCAGCAGCGGCGGCTCGACCGAGACCCAGGTGAAGGACGTCGCAGTGATCGCGTGCTGCAGCCCGCGCAGCGCCGTGGACACCACCGCGACCCCGGCGGCCATCCCCTGCACCGCCGCGCGGAACGCGTCGGGGGTGACCGGCGCGCCCGGGGTGACCGGACCGCCCGGGGCGCTCACGCGGTCGGTGCGGCGCCGGTGCCCGAGCCGGGTGCCACGCCCGCGAAGAGGTCGGACTCCAGCCCGTCGGCGCGGTCGGCGGCCGGCGCGGGGGTGCCGGTGCGCAGCCGGTAGTGCTCGGTGGTCCACACCGGCATCCACGCGTCGTGGCTGACCATCATCTCCGCGCCGCGCAGCCGCACCTGGCTGCGGTGGGCGCGCAGGGCCGCGACCTTCGCCTCCAGCTGCTCCGGCGCCTCGACCACGGCGGTCAGCTCGGCGTCCTCGACGACCATGCTCGGCAGCACCTGCTCGCCGCCGCCTCCGGGGGCGGCGGTCTCGAGCAGCTCGTCCCCGAAGAGCTCGCCGGCGAGGGAGCGCGGGACGACGCCCTCGTAGACCTTGGCGACGTCCCACGGCTCGCTGCCGGCCACGGCCGGCGCGCCGGCGTCAGCGGCCAGCTCGACCGCGCGCACGGCGACCCGGTGGGCCTGGACGTGGTCGGGGTGGCCGTAGCCGCCGCCGGGCTCGTAGGTGACGACGACCTGGGGCCGCACCGCGCGCAGGACGCCGGCCAGCCGGGCCGCGGCCTCCTCCAGGTCGGCGCGGGCGAACGCCGTGGGCGGGGTGTCAGGGGCGGGGACGGCGACGCGGCCGGGCCCCCAGGCCATGCCCGAGTCCTCGTAGCGGACGGCGGCCGTGGCGGCGGCGTCCTCGCCCTCCAGCGGGGCGTCGTCCAGGAAGCGGTGGTCGCTCACGCCGAGGGCCTCCATGGCCGTGGCGAGCTCCAGCGTGCGGTGCGCGGCCAGGGCCGGGCCGTCGCCCTCCAGGGGGGCCAGGTCGGGTGCGACGACCTCCCCTCGCTCGCCGCGGGTGCAGGTGACGAGGGTGACGTGCGCGCCCGCCGCGGCGTAGCGGGCCATCGTGGCGCCGTTGCCGATCGACTCGTCGTCGGGGTGGGCGTGCACGAGCAGCAGGCGGCGCGGGGAGTCCAGGGCCTCCATCGCGTCGACGTCCTGGGGCTCCAGGTCCCGCTCGGCGGCGTCGTCGACGATGCTCGCGACGTCGCTGAGGATGTCGTCGGCCGGCGCCTCGGCGGTCTCGACGCCGTCGCCGGAGGAGGCCGGCTCGCTCTCGGGCACGGTGGTCATCGCGCCACCGTAGCCCGAGAGCGCCGGACCGGGCCGGGCCCGGGCCGGTCAGCCGCCGGTCAGCCGCGGCGGGCGCGGGCGGAGGTGCGGGAGCGCTCGCCCTGGTCGAGGACGACCTT